>Ga0070684_100002873_pt1 | contig 12805 bp, 14 predicted proteins | sample KBSC723LmetaG_FD_65653 | JGI IMG/M metagenome (GOLD analysis project Ga0070684, IMG submission 65653) | Corn rhizosphere microbial communities from Kellogg Biological Station, Michigan, USA - KBS C7.2-3L metaG | ecosystem: Host-associated > Plants > Roots > Rhizosphere ...
CCGCTGAGCGAGCTCGATCTCGAACCGTGCGACCTGCTCCGCCGCCGGAGCCACCCGGGCCAGGACGTCACACGGCAGCAGACGCAGCGTCAGCTTGTTCGAGTCCTGAAGGACACCCACATGCTCGACCCTCAAGCCGAGCCCGGCGACGGTCGAGACAGCCGCGGCCACCGCGCGGGAGCCCTCCGTTGCCTCCACCGTCGCTCATTCCTCCCCCGCTCGCCGCGGACCATGGTGCCGACCGAACCCGCAGGCCAGACACGGTGCGACGGACGAGTCGGGCTGTACGCCGGGAAGCGTGTCCGCGTCGGCGGCCGGTAGACCGCGGGTCAAGGCTAACCGGCTGACCTGCCGAGGGTGGCCTCGCTGGCTCGCGTTGGTCCTCACCTGGTTGACGGCTGCTGCGGACAATCTGCGGACAGCGACCCAGGCTGCCAAGCCGGGCGGCACCCGGTCCGAGGGCAGGCCCTCACAGCTGCCGGGCCTTTCGACGACGGTTGTGGGTCAAGGCCGCCCGGGCACTCAACCGGTGCGTGCGCTGGCAGTCGGCCTTGACGCGCGGCCGGCGGCGGTAAGGACGATGGGCAGATGGGAGGGCCTGCCCGGAGGTGACCTTCTGTTCGACGAGGACGGTGCCCTGACAGCCGAGACTCCACGGTCACCGCCGCGCTCGGTGCGTGCCGCAACCCGCATCGACGCCCGAGTGAGCGACACTAGGTGGGTGTCCGAAAGTCCAAGCCGTCAACGCACGGGCGGTTCCAATTCCTGGCTCGAGGAGGCCGTCGACAGGAAACAGGACACCGCTGGGCCAATGCGTGTTCCGACCACCGCCGGCGTCGGTCGGGAGGGCGAGCCCTGGGCGACGGTCGCGCAGCTCGCTGTCGGCGCGGCCGTCAAGGGCATGGAATCGCTGACGTTCGCGCAGCTCGCCGAGTCGATCGCGAAGAGGACGCGCGTCCCGGGCATCCCCCAGCTCGCTGCCAGCCCGGCCCTCAAGGACATGCTCTCCCCGACGGTCGCGCAGCTCAGCGGGATCATCGCCAAGAGCGTGATCCCGCCAACGGTAGCGCAGGCGCTCGGCCGGTGGGACGTGGCCTCAATCGTGCTCGACGAGATCGACTGGACGTCGCGGCCGACCGCGGGCATGGGATCGATCCCCAATCCCGATCTCGTCCGCTCGACGGCTCCCCGGCCCGAATGGCTCATCGTCCGCCGGCAGATCGGCTTGGCGCTGCTCATCCTGATGGTTGCGCTGATGGCCGAGACTCGGGCCGCGCTGCCAGGGGGAGTCGCCGACGACGTCAACAATCTGCTGCTGTTCGCCCTGGGCGGCCCTGCCGTGGCCCTGCTAGGAAAGCGTCGGTGAAGGCCTACTAGGCCCGAGTGGCAGCTCCCTCGTCGAATCATCTAGCGACTGCGCGGCCGCCGCGCGGTCCAGCGCGGAGGGCGCCTGCGCCCGGAGCGCGATGTGGCCGCGACGCGGCGGCCGCTGCGGGCCGTCGGGCCCGCGTTCAAGGCGTACAGAAAGTCCTCACCGGCGGCTGGAGAGTCCGTTGTCGTACCTCGCTTGATGCTTGACGCGCTGACGTCAGTTGATGCTTGACGTTCCCGCCCCCGGTAGTCCTTCCCGCGATTGTCGTCGCGGGTGGGAGGCCGGGGCCGGTGCTCGTGGAGTTGAGCGTGGTCGAGCAGCGCTATCACGCGGTCATGGAGGTCCTGGCCGCCGGCGCAACCAAGACAGACGTGGCCGGCCGATACGGGGTCTCCCGGCAGTCGGTGCACGAGTGGGTCCGCCGCTATCAGACCGATGGTTTGCCTGGGTTGGCGGACCGGTCGCATCGGCCGAAGCATCATCCGGCGCAGATGCCGCCGGAGGTCGAGGCGGCGTGACGGCGGGATCCCGTGCGGCCTCACAAATGCCTGCTGGAGCGCCTCGACCGATCCCAACCCGCACCGGGCCAGGATGCCGGCCAACGGGCGTCGGGCTGCCCGGTCCCATGACCGACGGCGACCGGTCGGCCGCCGCAATTCGGGTCAGGCCGGCTCCTCAGACAGCAGGAGCTCGGCCGGTGGTCGGCGCGGCGTCGGTGGCGGCAACGGTCCGGACGGGCGGCCGAGACGCATCACCAGCTGGGGCCGGCCGGCGAGCCGCAGCTCGTCGCGCAGCTGCTGCCGCAACCCCGGAACCTCGATCGGCTGGTTGAGGTAGGAGGCGACGTATCCGTCATCGGCGGCGGCGAGCAACACCCGCATCAAAGCCTGGCCGCCGCGCAGCCAGTCCTCGGCGGAGTCGGTAGCCGTGGCCAGGACGGCGACCAGGGGATGCTCCTCGAGCGGTCCGGCGTGCCGCCGCTCACCCGACCGCCCACCCGCGCCGAAGTCCCGCGGCGTGAACTCGGCCGCGTGGCCGACCCCCGGGGTGACGCCGAACGTCGACGTCGGGACTCCGGCGCCCTCAGCGACGCGCTCGGGCGCCGTCCAGCGCCGGAGCTCCTCGAGGTACGCCGGGTCGTGCTGCTGCTGCCGGTCGGCCTCGGCAACCAGCCGGGCGACCCCGCTGCGCTCCCCGATACGCTCGACCCAGCGCAGGACGCCACCTTCCCCCTCCGCGTGCTCTCTCCACGCCACCCGCAGCGGGACGGGTACCACCCCCTCCTGGAACGGTGTGCGGACCGTCCGACGCCGCGGCACCGCCGCCGCCAGACGCACCTCCTCGCCGGTGGGCTCCCGCTCCCCGATCACCGTGATGCGTGCGACCAGGTCTGGACGGGCCGGGGCCGGCCGCAGCTCGACCCGGACCGCGCGATGCCGAACGGCCATCGCCAACCGGAGCAGGAACACCGCAGCGCCCAGGCCCAGGTACGCCTGCCGTCCGACCGGGTCCGTCACCGGTAGCATGCGCCGGTCGTCGAAGTGCACCTCGACGGTGTCCCGCCCGACCCGGAACGCCCACGGCTGCGCGTTGTGCAACGATGGCGCTCGACCGGCCAGCGCGGCGAGCTCCTCGGCCTCCGGATGCAGGTCGACGGGGCCCGGGCTCAGACCAGCCACGGATCGCCTGCCGCGGTATGCCCCACCTTTACTCCTTCGGACATCGCTCCTCCCGCACGTCACTGAACCGCACTTCGGTAGGCATGTCGATCTGGCCGACGAGGGAGGTCACATACTTGAACCGTGGAGCCGCCGGCCTGGTATGTGCCGGGCCGACGGGTGAGGTGGGTGCGGTCAGATCAGCCAGGGGTATCTCTGCACGATGGCTGGGCCTTCCACCAGCGCCCGAGGCCGAGGGGTGTCAGCGGCGTGGGCGGGGGGCAGGTGCTCGGGTCAGTACGGCGGCGGTCTGCATGAGCCGCCGGAGGTCGGCGGCGAACCGGGTGGCGGGTGCGCCGTCGACGACGTTGTGGTCGACGGTGACGGTGAGGTCGAGGATGTCGCGTGTTTCGATGCGGTCGCCGATGGCGCGCGGTCGCCGGCTGAGCCCGCCGACCACGATGACGAGGGACGCGAGCGTGGGCGGCGCGATCGCAAAGCCGCCGCCACCGCCGAACATCCCGACCGCGGTCACCTGGGCCGTGCCGGTGGCGAGCCGGACCCGGCGGGAACGGCTCATAGCCGCGTACATCGCCCGGTACAAGCCTGGAATCCGGCCGAGGGCAGGAGCGACGGTGTCCAACAAGTGGCCGCCCGCGGTGCCGGCCTTGACCGCCCGCAGCTCCGCGCTGATCTCGGCGACGCCGCGGATGTCGGCGTCGCGGACGACGTGCACCAGTCCGAACGGCCCGTGCTCGGTGGGCACTTCGATCAGCGTCTGCACGTCGACGTGGCGGTGCTCGATCAACCGGCCGCGCCAGTCCCGGTAGGCATGCACCTGCGGATGTGCGGCGGCCACCCGGCCGAGGGACGCGACGACGAAGGCCGTCATCGACAGCGGCGGATCGCTCTCGGCCAGCAGGCGTCGGGCGGTCGTGACGTCGACATCGAACAGCCCGTGCATCGGCATGATCCGGCGACCGGCTCGCACGGCCGCGGTGACCAGCCGGCGGCTGGACGGGAACGGTCGCACCACGACACCCCGCTCCCGGGTCGGAGCGGGGTGGTCGGCGACGGGGACTGCGCGCATCGCGATCGGCTTCCGGGTCGGCGGGACTGGGGCAGGTCGGCTGCTGCGGGACGACGACCACCGGGCACGGGGCGTGCTGGACGCAGTGCTGGCTGACCGACCTGAGCAGCATCCCGGGTGAAGGTGCCGTGACCGCGGCTACCGACCACCAGCAGCTGTGCGCCGACGGCCGCGTCGCCTATCTAGCACCTGCGCCGGATGACCCGTGACCGTCCGGGTGAGACGTCCGCGGGCTCGCCCCGCTCGGCTGCGACGGCCACGACCGTGTCGTCGAGAGTCTTCTGGGTGATCGCGGCGAGGCCGTCTCCGTCGAGGCGGCCGGTCTCGCCGATCGGGTAGCCGTGTCCGAGCAGCATCACCGGCTCCTGCCAGGCCGCCAGGCCTCGACAACCGCGCCGGTCGGCCGCGCATGGGTCATCGCCCACGCCGGCGCTGTCCGGGAACCCTGCGATCGATCGACGCCGACGACGATGTGCCGGTCGAGCTCGTTGGTCTGGTCGGTCAGGTCAGCCTCGTTGTGGCATGCGGGCGGCCGAATCCGCCCGGTCCCGCTCGACCAGGCGGATCGGCCCTCTGGCCGGGACTTGCCCGGGACGACGCTCCCCGTCCCGGCCGAAGCCGCTCACCTCGGCGGGATCCCTTGTCCCGCAGGCGGCTTGTCGCCTACGCGCTGCTACGCGAGCCAGGGGTTGCGCCGTACCAGGGGGGTGGCGGTCCATATGCGACCGAGTCCGAGGGTGTTGCCGGCACCGAGAAGACCCAGGAGCAGCAGGACGCCGGCGTAGATGAGGTGGTCGTCCATGAACGGGTTGCTGGCCGGCGGAAGCACGGCGCTCCACATCAGCACGACCAGCACCGCTCCGGCGACGGTGGCGATCCGCATCCCGATTCCGAGCATCAGCGCCACGCCGATGGCGAGCAGGGCGGCCATGAACATCACGTCGGCGAAGCCGGTGCCGGCCAGGGAGTGGTAGAAGCCGGAGAACGGTCCCTTCGCCGCGGATCCGAGGAACCCCTTGGTCGGGCTGCCGCCGTGGATCCATGCCTTCGCCGAGGTCGTGTCGTGACCAAGGCCGAACGCCTTGTCCAGGAACGCCCACAGGAACACGAACCCCAGCGCCAGCCGGATACCGGCCAGCAGGTACCGGACCGCCGCGGCCGAACGGTCACCGACCGCGGCCGTGGCGGCAGGTCGCTGGTCCGGCGGCCGGGCCGGGCTTGCCGGGGTCTGCAGGGCGGTGTTGCGGTCCTTGGCGATGTCGACCATCGCGCTCACATTCCTTCGTTTCTCATGGATCGGATTCGCGGAGCGGACGCTCGCGAAGCTCAGTCGCCGTTCACCCTCGCGCCGGACTGACTCGGACCAGCTCGGGTCGGGTCGGGCCGGGTCACGGTCAGTACGGCGGCGACCGGGCGCCGCGGTGTCTGCGGGGTGGTGTCCGCCGCCGGCGGCCAGCCGACCCGCAGGATCATCTGCGGATGGTCGGGCCAGCTCATCAGCGTCCGCACCCGGTTGCGTACGCCGGGAAGGTCGAGCGCTTGCGTCATCGCCGAGGCGGCGAGTCCCAGCCGCTGGACATCCACCGACAACTGGGTGTAGACCTCACCGGCGCGCAGCCGGGTCGCCGCATCGTCGTCGCGGCTGAACACCACGACGTAGGCCGGATGCTCGTCGACGCTCGGTCCACTCGAGGTCTGCACCTCCGCCGGCCTGCCGACCTGGAAGTTGCGGAGGGGAACGTCGGCGTGCCGGGGCTGGCCGAGTGGCGCGTGCGGGACGTCGGCAGGAGAGATGCCCTCGCCCATGGCGGTCGCGTCCGGCCGCACCCACTTCGCCAGCTCGGCCCGGTATGCCGGATCCTTGGTCTCCAGGTCGTCCGCCCAGGACATGGCGACCGCGAGATCGAGCCGATCGTCCGGCCGCATGACGACGGCGGCGTACAGCGTGGGGTCGCCGACGGCAGCGCACAGGGTGTCCAGCAACTCGGCCGAGACGGCATCGGGACGGAACGGGCGCCGCTCGCTGTGGCGTCCTTCAGCGGCCGTGATCTGCTGCCGGACGGACTCGTCGGCAGGCTCGCGTCCGTCGACGCGGATGCGGGCGAGCAGGTCGGGCCGCGTCGGGTCGGGCAGCCGTTCGGTCGTGGTCCGCCAGCCCGCCGCCGCCAGTCCCAGACCGGCCAGGTACAGCGCGCCACCGCACGAAATCAGTAGAGCCCAGCCGTCTGTGTCGGTCGCTGCGAGCTGGCGCCGGCGGTCGGCCCACAGCTCCAGCGTGTCCGGCGTGAGCAAGAACCGCCACGGCCGGGTGTTGTGGATCGACGGTGCCCTGACGGCGAGCGCGACAACCCGTTCGATTTCATCGACCGACGGCTGGGTGGCTTCGTCGATCTCGGTCTGGAGTGTCATCTCGGGGCACCGGTCCGGTTGAGTACGACCTTGAGTGCGCCGGTCTCGCCGGCGCGGGAGAACACGTCATAGGCCTGCATGAAGTCGTCGAAGCCGAAGTGGTGGGTGACGAAGTGCTGTGCGTCGATGTGGTGGCTGGCGAGCAGCCGGATCAGGGTGGGGGTCGAGTAGGTGTCGACCAGGCCGGTCGTGATGGTCAGGTCCCGGTCCCACACTCGTTGCAGGTGCAGCGTGGCCGGCTTGCCGTGCACGCCGATGTTGGCGACCCGCCCGGCCGGCCGGACGAGGTCGACGGCGAGCTCGAAGGTCGCCGGCACGCCGACGGCCTCGATCGCGACGTCGGCGCCGAGGCCGCCGGTCAATTCTCGTACGGCCGCGATCGGGTCCTGCTCGGCGTTGTTGATCACGACGTCGGCGCCGAACTGCTTGGCCGCGTCGAGCCGAGCGGAGGCCATGTCAATGGCCACGACGAGGCTCGGGCTGAACAACCGAGCGCCGCTGATGGCGGACAGGCCGATCGGTCCGGCACCGACGACCGCGACGACGTCGCCCGGGCCGACGCGACCGTTGAGAACCCCCACCTCGTAGGCGGTGGGCAGGATGTCGGCGAGCATCAGCATGTCCTCGTCGCTGACACCGTCGGGCATCGGGTAGGTCGAGTTGTCGGCGAACGGGACCCGTACGTTCTCGGCCTGGGTGCCGTCGATCTCGTTCCCGAGGATCCACCCGCCACCGCCGAGGCACTGCCCGTACCGGCTGTCCCGGCAATAGCGGCAGGCGCCGCAGGCACTGACACACGAGACCAGCACGCGGGCGCCCACCGTCACGTTCTTCACCGCGGCGCCGGTCTCGACGACAGTGCCGACCGCTTCGTGGCCGATGATCCGACCGTCGACCATCGCCGGCAGGTCACCCTTGAGGATGTGCAGGTCCGTTCCGCAGATCGTGGTCGTGTCGACCTGGACGATCGCGTCGGTGTCCGCATCCAACGTCGGACGAGCGACGTCCTCCCATGCCTTAACGCCGGGTCCGTGAAAGACGAGTGCCTTCATGATGTTCTCCAGTCAACGAATGCGGTGCCGGTGCCCGTGATGGCCGATGGCGTGCTCCTACGAGCGCGAGGTGACGGCTCCTCCGCCGTTGGACGGTGCGGTCGGGATCGGCGATGTGTAGGCCCGCGGTTCGCCGGCGGGAGCCGGTTCGTCGGCCGGCGGCGTGTGCGCGGAGTGGGCTGCGCTGGCGGCGGTTTCGCGGGCCAGGAAAGATCCGAGTTCGCCGATCGTGCTCATCAGCGGTGCCGGGAACACGACGGTGGTGTTCTTGTCGACGCCGAGCTCGACGAGGCTCTGCAGGTTCCGCAGCTGCAGCGCGAGCGGGTGGGCCATCATGATGTCAGACGCAGTGCCGAGAGCGTCGGCAGCCAGTGACTCCCCTTCAGCTGAGATGATCTTTGCACGCTTCTCCCGCTCGGCTTCGGCCTGCCGGGCCATGGCCCGTTTCATGCTCTCGGGCAGCTGGATGTCCTTCAGCTCCACGAGGGTGACCACGACGCCCCACTCGGCGGTCTGCACGTCGAGGATCTCGCGGATGCTGACGTTGATGCGGTCGGTCTCAGACAGGGTCTCGTCCAGGGTGTGCTGGCCGACGACCTTCCGCAGGGTGGTCTGCGCGATCTGGTTGATGGCGGCGGCGACGTTCTCGATGGCGACCACCGACTTCACCGGGTCGACGACCCGGTAGTAGGCGACGGCGGACACGTCGACGCTGACGTTGTCGCGGGTGATGATGCCCTGTGACTGGATCGGCATGGTGACGATGCGTAGGCTCACCCGGCGCAGGACGTCGATGAACGGGATGATGAAGGTCAGCCCGGCTGGGCGCACTCCGATGACGCGGCCGAGCCGGAACAGGACGCCCTGCTCGTACTGCTTGACGATGCGCAGTGACAGCGCCAGCACAAGCAGCGCCACCACGAGCAGACAGATACCGATGACCAGGATGAGCATGTCGCGTCCCCACAGGGGAGATCACTGTGGCATCCGGCGGCGAGCGATCTGCTCCCCGGGCGCGACCTACGCGGCGACCCGGTCCCGAACTGGCTGACGACCCAGCAGCCTTGAGGGTGCGCGCCGCGACCACCCCGTGTCAACTACGGCTCGGATAGGCTCGCAGGGACGCCACCATTTCCCGACTGACGGCGGCGACGGTCGTGCCTGCCCCGCCAGCCCGCCGCCACAGCTCATGGTGAGCCGCCTCAGGTGACAGACCCCGGTCGACGAGAACACCGACCGCCTGATCGACCACCCGCAGGTCGGCCACCGATGCGGCGAGCGACTCGTTGCTCGGCTCCACGGGCCGGCTCAGATGCTTGTCCAGCTCGATCTGCGGCTGACCCGGTCCAAGCAGGCCGCCGAGATCATCAGCCAGCAACAGGAACGCCCCGGCCTCTCCGGCACGCAGGATCAGCAGGTCGCCGCATGGGCCGGCGGACAGCGGCACGGCCAGGGAGGCGAGCGCCGCGGCCGGTCCGGCGGCGCCGGCGGTCGTGCTGACGCTGATCTCGTCCTCCGGACGAGCCAGTGCAATCGACACGGTGAGGCAGGACGGCACCGCGCGGACGACGTCCCGACCGAGCCGGTCCAGCGCGGCTGCGAGGTCGCCATCGAGGTCAGGGGTTCCCTGCAGGAGCAGCAATTGTTCGGCCACCGCGGCGGTGATTCTCATGTCGTTCTCCTGACGAGCGCGGAGTGCGCTGGGCCCGGGGCGGCTCGACGATCCTCCGGCGGCACGTGCGGTCGCGCGGATACCGATCCAGGTTCGGGGGCTGCTCGGCGGCGTACAGGACGGGAGGCGAAGCTGTCCGGTCCCGGTACGTCACGCAAACTGCGGATGGCTGCCGATCCGCCGTCTCGAGGCTAGCCCCATTCCGTACGGGCGAGCCTGAGCGACTTCAGGATGCCGAAGCATCCGGCTCGGACCCGGGCTTCCTCGCCCGGGCTCGGCGGACGGCCTCGTCCAGCAGCACTCGGGCGACCTCGGCCACCTTGACGTGCTGGGATTGGCTCATCCTCCGCAGCCGGTCGAACGCCTCCTCGGGGCTCGCGCCAGTCCGGCTCATGATCACGCCGAGGGCCTGGTCGATGCCCGCCCGATTCGTTAACGCATCCGCGAGCTGGGCCGCCAGCCGCTGGGAGTGGGCCAGGATCTGCGCGTTGTGCACCGACACCGCCGCCGGCCGGGCGAACAGTTCCCCGATCCGCACAGCCTCCGGGCCGAACGCGTCCTTGGCGTGGGCGTAGACGTTCATCGCCCCCACCACCCGGTCGGGCAACAGCATTGGCAGCGACAGCACGCTGTGCACACCCATCCGCCCGACCCGCGGACCGAACCGGGGCCAGCGGGCCTCACCACCGAGCGACCCCGACGTCTGCGTGGCTCGGGACTCGACCGCCAGGAGACACGGACCCTCGCCCAGCCCGTATTGCACGTCGTCCACCGCATGCACGAACTCCGCACTGGCGACCACCGTCTGCGGCCGGTCATCCTCCAGCATCGTCAGCCCGGCGCCTTCCGCGCCAGGGATCGCCTGCACCGCGAACTCCGCGATGTGGACCAGGGTCTCCTGCAACGGCCGGTGCCCGGTCAACAGGCCCGCCAACCCGGCCAGGCCTCCTTCGAGGTCCTCGTCCATGGGATCTCCGATCCGCTGGGCGGACACACACCGCCACGTCCAAAACGGTAGACCCCCGACGAGATCGCCGGATGCCGGAACCGCGGCCAGCGCTCGCCGCGGGCCAGCGATCGGGTCGCGCGCGTAGGCTGAGGCCTGCTGAGCACCAGCCGACCCGGATCCGGGACGCCGTTTTCCTGCCGCGTCCCCTGAGCGCACCGCTCGCCGCCGGGCATCCCGGTGACCTCCGTACGGGAGCCACCCATGGCCACCGAAGACCTGCTCGTCACATCGCCGACCCGCCCGACTGCGCTCGGCAGCCACCGCGGGACCTGCCGCGGCCGAACCGCTTACGCCCGCGAGACCATTCCCGGCAGCTGGCAAGTCAAGATCCACGACCCGACCAACCGCCTCGCCGGACACGACGGCTGGCTGCTGATCGGCACCGGCTGGCCGACTCTGACCGACGCGTGCGCCGCCACCGGACTGGCCTGACCCGGCCACCGGCTCCGACCCTGGACCGGGTGGACCGCCCGACCGCGCGGTAATTGTGGAGGCGGTTGCTGGTCCGGACGCGACACCGTTCGCCGTCGGCGCATGGGAGCGCGGCCGCCATGGTCGCGCGATTCCGGAACCGAAGCGTCGGCTACTGGTGACCTCGGCCGGTGTCCGCTGGCCGGCGGCGATCCGGCGCGGCGGCAAGACCGACGCCACCGACGCCCCCGCCTCGACCCGACGCTGTACTCGCGTGCGGCGCCTGGCAGGCGCAGATCAGTCGAGTCGGTCGGCTCAGGCGTCGAGCTCCGAGGCATCGGCGTCGGTCCGGAGCGCGGCGTCGACAAGGCAGGTCGCGCCGGCAGGACGGGTCTGGACCTCGTCGCAGCGTTCCCGCAGCCGCCCGAGCGACTCCGCGTCGCCGAGCGGGAGCGTTGCCTCCAGCCGGGTGCCGTCCTTCGTCTGCGGGAGGTCCAGCACCCCGTCGACAAGGCGGGTCCGGGCGCCGGTAGGAAGGTGACCGGCCTGGGCGTGTAACGACGCGCGGATGACGCCCTGGTCATCCGTCGGTTCAACATCGGCGACGCCGACGACCTCGCCATGCGCCGCGACAATGACCTGTGAGACGTCCCGCTCAGCAGACATCGACGGTCTCCTCGCCTCGGCCCCAGCTGAGGGGGAGACGTGGTCCACCGAGCCTGTGGCCAACCCGACGTCGTCGACGGACGGCTGCGCACCTGCTCGGTTCGAGGCGCCAGAGGCGGCCTCGTCGGCCGACAGGGTACCGGCGGGCTCCGCGGTGCTATGGGTCGACGTCATCTCGTCCGCCCGTCCCCAGCCCGAATCGAGCTGGTTGTTAACGCTCGCCGGGGGTGACGAAGACTTGACTGTCAGCGCGCGGGGTGACCTCGGTGGCCACACCCTACGCCTCCGGAACCGACGGCTTGGTGTGGCGATTCGACCACCCGGCGTTCAGGCCCGATCGTGGGCAGACCCCGCTTCCGGTCAGCGCTTGGGTTGGTGGTTGCGCTGTCGGCGGCGGCGTTCGGCTTGGAGTCCGTCGATGAGGGTGTCGAGGCCGGCGGTGAACCGTTCGTCGCGGTTGTCGACCCAGACCTGTGGCCCGAGGGCGACCAGGGCCGGGAAGCGGTCGGGTGGCAGCGACCGGAGGAAGGTGTGGAGTCTGTTTCTGGTCGCGTTGTCCTGGAGGCGTTGTTCGTTGATGGAGGTGGGGCCGCTGAGGGCGAAGCCGAGGGTGTAGTCGTAGAGCAGGGAGAAGGCCAGGCCGGTTTCCCGTGGGGGGAGGCCGGCGGCGTGCAGCGGTGCGAGGAAGGCCTCGGCCAGGGCGAGGGAGTGCGGTCCGAGCGGGTCGCGGGTCTTCAGCAGCGCGGCGATGCCGGGATGGTTGTCCAGGACCGTCCGCAGCCGGTGCGCGAGGATCTTGATCTGCTCGGTCCAGGCGAGGGTGTGATCGAGATGGTTGTCGACCTCGGCCAGCACGCCGTCTAGGACGAGATCGTAGAGCTGCTCTTTGTTGCGTACGTGGCGGTACAGGGCCGCGGGTACGACCTCGAGACGGGTGGCCAGTGCGCGCATGCTCAACGCGTCCACGCCGTCGGCGGCGATGACGGTAAGCGCCTCGGCGACCAGGCGTTCGCGGGTCAGGGTGCGGCGCCGGTCCTGGTCGACCACCGGAGGGGTGAACCACAGCCGGTGCGCGCCGACGTCGCCAGCTGCCGGTGTGTTGTCTGGCTCGACCATGCCCGCCTCCGAACACCGCGGTTGACTGTGAACGATGTTCATAGTACAGTGAACAGTGTTACTTCGGAAGCGAATGTTGTTCACTTGAGCGGCATCTCCCCGGGGTGTCGGGCCACTGGCCCGGCCAAAGGTATGAGGGAGAACGCCATGACAGCCATGACAGCCATGACCGGTTGGGACCTGTTCGAAGACCTACTCAACGCGCAGGACGAGCAGCTGCGGATGAACAGGCTGCGCACCCACCGGGTTGGTCAGCGCGCTCAGTACGACCCCGCGATGAGCGGCCAGGCTTGGGCGCCAGCGGTCGATATCACCGAGCGCAAGGAGGCCTACCTGGTGGCCGTTGACCT
>Ga0070684_100002874_pt1 | contig 12801 bp, 7 predicted proteins | sample KBSC723LmetaG_FD_65653 | JGI IMG/M metagenome (GOLD analysis project Ga0070684, IMG submission 65653) | Corn rhizosphere microbial communities from Kellogg Biological Station, Michigan, USA - KBS C7.2-3L metaG | ecosystem: Host-associated > Plants > Roots > Rhizosphere ...
GATTGATTATAAAATAAAAATGACCCCGACTTGTCGGGATCATCTATATTGTTTGATTCGTTATTTACTATTGTGAGCGGGCAGTCTACCGACCCCCCTGTTGCATCGCTATTCACTGCACATACATTTTTCTTTCCGCAAAGCAGGTTACAAAAAGCAGTCAAAGTTTTCATCAGCGTAAATTTTTTCTCCATGAACAATTCGTTAGGAAAAACAATTGTTATCATTCTGATCTCTCAGAATAATTGGATCAATCAACGATGGGATTTCGAGGGATAATAAATAAGGGGATTTCGATGGATACTTAGCAATCGATTCAGAATATCTAACTGGAAAATTCTGAAAAATTGGTCCTAAATGTTATTGGCTTAAGGTATTCGAAGGAATGTGGAAACGGATCTGGCTTGCTCAAGAAGTTTAAAGTATCGACGAAAGTACAGGCCTTTTTTTAAATTGTCAAACGTAAAACTACGAGGCGGGCTTAAATAGTTTAACTTTCTTTTTTCAAATCGCGAAGTTTTTAATGACGGTTGCGCGCTTCATGAGTTCCATTCGCGTCTCTCCAAAGGAGTCCTTCGGACACGCCTCACGTCTGACGTCTCACGTTTTACCTCTTTCACCATCATCATTGCAAAACAACTTTCGTTTCAATAATTCCACGACATATTTTTGCTGAGAAAGAATTGCATAAAGAATCAACAATGAAAAAATATACGCTTATTGCCGGGATCTTAATCATCTTAAATTCCGCTTCTGCTCAGAGCAACCATACAATAATTCTTACAAAAACCGAGAAAGATGTCATCCCTGAGGGTATTACCATTGATCCTTTTAAAGGAACGATTTATGTAAGCAGTATTGCACACAAAAAAATTATCGGTATTGATAGTAATGGAGTGAACCAAGACTTTATTACAACAAACCAGGACGGGTTTCTGGAAGGATTGGGAATGAAGATAGATGCAAAAAACCATTGGCTGTGGGCGGTATCAAATGAAAAACAGGATAATTGGTTTATATCAAAGCTTCATGCATTTGACCTTAGAACTCACTCGGTGAAACAGCAGTATATTCTTAAGGATACAACAAGACATTTGTGGAATGATCTTATCATCCACCCAAATGGCAAGGTTTATATCACGGATACTTATGGCTCATCCATCTATCAGGTTGATCCGGAAAAACAAAAATTAGATGTTTTTCTAAAGGATTCTCTTATTGCCTGGCCGAATGGGATATGCTTTAATGCAAACAAAAAGATCTATGTCGCCACCTATAGCCATGGATTAATCCAGCTGGATCCTGCTACAAAAAAACTATCGCAGGTTAAAGGATACACAGATTCTGTAAAGGCCTACAATCTCGACGGTTTAATTTATTGGAACAATACCATTATCGGCGTCTACAACGGTGCTGCAGACAATAAGGATAATGCAATTGTGCAATATTCATTAAATGATGCGGGCAATAAAATCGTAAGTGAAAGAACAATTGATAAGGGAAACGAGCACTTTCATGAACCAACCACGGCTGCTTTACTGGGAAGCAAATTATTCGTACTGGCAAACAGCTACTTGTCGGCATACAATACAAATCATGAATCAGTAAATAGTATTGAAGATAAACTGGGACCAGTAACCATTCTTGTGTATGAATTGAAATAACCTCGTGTGACGTGCTGAGCAGATTAACCTCACCCCTTCACCAGTTATTTAATTCGAAAGCGCCACAACGCCTCTCCACATGGAGAGGGCGGGGAAATTCACAATTATTAGAGTATTTTATGGGGTGAGGTTGAATTTGCAACCACATAAGCACATAGGACAAGAAATACAGACTGCAACTCACGTCTCACATCATTCTTCCAAACTAACTTTTGATTTTCTTACTTCCAGTTTATAACCCACACCGATCTTTAATGCATAATTTTCTTTTCCGTGACTTACAGGAAATCCGTAACAAACGGGATAATTATATTCTTTGACCGCATCGCGAATGATCTCATATGCGGTTTGTCCAAAAGGACGTTCGGTGTCTTTACTCTCAGTAAAACCGCCAACAATTAGTCCGGCCAGTTTTGATAATTTGCCACTTCGCTTCAATTGGTAAATCATGCGATCAATATTGTAAAGATATTCTCCCACATCTTCGAGGAAAAGTATCCTTCCTCTTGTTTTGATATCTGAATCAGTTCCCACCAGGTGAGCCAGCAATGTAAGATTGCCTCCTACTAATTCGCCGATCGCCTCTCCTTTTTTGTTGAACTCATGTGGCTCGCACGAATATTTTAATTTTTTTCCTTCGAGCGCTTGATGCAATGATTGTACAAAACGATTAATATAACCCGCATCATTAAATGCAGCGGCCATGGGAGCATGAATGGACGAAATATAATAATTGGAATACAGATGTGAGTGGAGAATGGTGACATCACTGTACCCAATAATCCACTTCGGTTGCCTTTTGAATTTTTTAAAATCGATTTGGTCAATGATGCGACTTAAACCATATCCCCCTCTTGCACAAAGAACCGCCTTCACTTCATCATCATCCAGCATTTGCTGAAAATCATTCAAACGTTCTTCATCTGTTCCCGAAAAATAGTTGAATGCATTGCCCAACGTTTTTCCAGCTTTTGTTTGAAAGCCCCATTCCTCATTCAACACGCGGATACATTCAGACGCTTTTTCGACGGGCATGAAACCTGAAGGGCAAACAATGCCAATGACATCACCCTTTTGCAAATAAGGAGGAGTAGCTATCATTGTTTAAAGTTATTGGAAAGTTCACAGTTTAGAGAAGAGCCGGTCCGGGGGACTCTTTTGGAGCAGGCAGGTGTGTAATCTGTGAGCAAGGATTTCTCTCAGTGATTTCGCTGATGAACACAGATTTTTTTTAAGACCACTATGGCATGCTTTCTTTGAACTATAAATAACACCAAGTTTTTATGAATCTTCTTTGCGATTCGCTGCCTACCGGCAGGCAGGTTCGTGTCTTTGCGCCTTAGTGGCTGAATTATTTGTCCCTTTTGGAGTTGAGGATGATTGACGGTATTTTTGCAAACTTATTTGTTGAGTAGCGCCGGGAACGTACAAGTGTGCGACGCAACCGACGCTCAATAGTAATCTTAAAGACCGGCTCATAGTTGAAATGAAAGATTTTAAAAGATACCTGGTTACAGCGGCTCTGCCGTACGCGAATGGTCCTCTACACATAGGCCATATGGCGGGCGTTTACGTACCGGCCGATATTTATGTACGATACAAGCGTGCAAAAAAAACAGACATAAAATTTATTTGTGGCAGCGACGAACATGGTGTTCCTATCACGATCCGTGCATTAAAAGAAGGTGTGAGTCCTCAGCAGATCGTCGACAAATACCATGCAATCATCAAAGAGAGTTTTGAGCAGATGGGAATTTCTTTTGACATCTATTCCCGCACTTCCAATAAAATTCATCACGAAACAGCATCGGAATTTTTTAAAAAGATGTACGATGATGGCTTGTTTGAAGAAAAGGAAACTGAGCAATACTATGATGAAAAAGCAAAGACATTTTTAGCTGACCGGTATATAACAGGCACCTGCCCTGTTTGTGGAAATGAAAATGCTTATGGCGATCAATGTGAGCGATGCGGAAGCAGTTTATCACCGGACCAATTAATTAATCCGCGCAGCACTTTGAGTGATGCTGTGCCCGTGAAGAAAAAAACAAAACACTGGTATTTCCCTTTGCAGAATTATGAATCGTGGTTGAAAGAATGGATCCTCGAAGGACATAAGGAATGGAAGAATAATGTGTACGGGCAATGCAAAAGCTGGCTCGATAACGGTTTGCAAAGTCGTGCCATGACAAGGGACAGCAATTGGGGTGTAAAGGTTCCGTTACCCGATGCAGAAGGAAAAGTGTTGTATGTATGGTTTGACGCCCCTATCGGTTACATCTCTGCAACCAAGGAGTTGACCAGCGATTGGAAAGATTATTGGTGCAAGGACGACACGCGGCTGATCCATTTTATTGGAAAAGACAATATCGTTTTTCATTGCATCATTTTTCCGGCTATGCTAAAAGCCCATCGTGGGTTTGTGTTGGCAGATAATGTACCTGCCAATGAATTTTTAAATATTGAGGGAGACAAAGTTTCGACAAGCCGCAACTGGGCCGTTTGGGTGAATGAATATGTGAAAGATTTCCCTGGCTGTGAAGATGTATTGCGTTATGTTCTTGCTGCCAACATGCCGGAAACAAAAGACAATGATTTTACATGGAAAGATTTCCAGGACAGGAACAACAGTGAACTTGTCGCCATCTTCGGAAACTTTGTGAACAGAACATTAGTGCTGATGCATAAATTATGCGGAGGTAAGGTGCCCAAATTGCACGAAGAGATTCTTGATGAAGCAGACAAAGCATTGATCGCGGAAATTGAAAATGCAAAATTGAAAATTGAAAATGCCATTGAAGAATTTCATTTTCGGGATGCTTTGTTCGAGGTGATCGACCTGGCAAGAAAAGGAAATAAATACTTGCAGGAGAAAGAGCCGTGGAAGAAGGTACCAGGGGACCTGCCTACCGGACAGGCAGGCAAGGCACAAGGCACAAGTGACCAGAATCAGATGATAATTGATAACTGTTTGCACCTTTGCCTGCAACTTACTGCCAATCTTGCTATCCTTATCAATCCATTTCTACCAACCACGGCGAAGAAAATGTTGCACCTGATGAAGGTGGTTGACAAAATACTGGACTGGGACAATGCAGGTAAATTAAAACTATTAAGTGTCGGCTATAGTTTAAGACCACCGGAACTATTATTCAGAAAAATTGAAGACGAAGAAATAAAAGCGCAGGTGGAAAAATTGAGAGCAAATTCATTGAAGGCACAAGGCACAAATCACAAGTCACAGGGAACAAGCGACAGGGCAAAAGAAAAATCTCAAATCAAAAACCTCAAATCTCAAATCCAGTATGAAGATTTTGCCAGGCTTGATCTGCGTGTGGCGACCATTTTATCAGCAGAAAAAGTAGCTAAGGCTGACAAGCTTTTGAAATTGGAAGTTGATCTCGGTTTTGAAAAGAGAACCATTGTGTCAGGTATAGCGCTGCATTTTAATCCCGACGAACTGGTGGGAAAACAGGTCGTAATTGTAGCCAACCTGGCGCCGAGAAAACTAAAAGGAATTGAAAGCAATGGCATGATCCTTTCTGCAGAAGATGAAAATGGAAAACTCCACCTTATAAATCCGGAGGAAATAATTAATTCGGGAGCCGGAGTTAGTTAATATTATTTTTATATATCTTCGGAATCTATTCCTTTTCTACCCTTTGCAGCTATTTCCGTTCTCTCCTGAATTTAGTCATTAACAAAATCATCTATTATGAAAAAAATTTCCATCGTTGGCTTGATAGCCATTTTGGCTGCCTGTAATAACAGTAGTGATAAGGCAAAAGTCGATTCAATGAATGCTGACAGTACTGCTGCCACTACGACAACCTCTACCATGATGCCGCCTATTAATTCTCCTTACCCGGTGAGTTATTCATCCAAATTTGAAATGGGCGATCCTAAAAATGCGGAAACCGTTTTAAATCTTTGGAAGGATTGGGATAACAACAACCTTGCGAATGGCAAGAATTCATTTGCTGATACCGTTGAGTTTAATTTCTCCGATGGAAGTAAGCTGCGTGCGAGCAGGGACAGTGCGTTGGCTGTGGCTCAAAAGATGAGAGATGGCCAGGCTTCAATCACCAGCACTATTGATGCTGTGATGTCGGTAAAGAGCCTGATGAACAATTTGTCTCCGCGCCCGGAAGATCAGAATGAAAACTGGGCCGTTCTCTGGGGCGAAGAAAGAGTCACTGATAAAAAAGGAAGAAAAGATTCATCAGCTATACAAGAAATATGGAGATTAAATAAAGACGGCAAAGTAGACCTGGTATACCAGTATAGAAAAAAGATTGCTGGTACAAAAAAGTAAATAACTAAATGCACATAGCCCCGCTTCCTTTCGGGGCTTTTTTATTTCATTTATCTCTCACAGATCACACACCTGCCCCCGCAGGGATTTTCACTGACCTGCTTACTAATCTGTGCTAATCTGTGAAATCCGTGAGAAATAATCATGAAAAGAACGATTAAGAAACCGTTCGTTACTCACTGATTGCACATCTGCCTGCCGGCAGGCAGGGATTTTCACTGACCTGTTCATTATCTGTGCTAATCTGTGAAATCCGTGAGAAATAATCATGAAAAGAACGATTGAAAAACCTTTCGTTACTCACTGATTTCTTAGATTTTCGCTGATGTGGATTTACGGTGTTTAAACGAACTATCCTTTAAAATCAGACGTGCTATCTTTAACGTCCACTCCTCTCTTGGCCCTGGTTTATTAGAAAGTGTCTATGTGGCAGCGCTCACTTATGAACTTTCGGGGTTAAATTTATCAGTGCAAGCGCAATTGGGTCTTCCCGTGAATTATAATGGAATAACTCTGGAGCTTGGATTTAGAATAGATCTTCTCGTTCAAAATGAAGTAATAGTGGAAGTAAAATCGGTGGAGACGTTACATGATGTGCATAAAAAACAGTTGCTTACTTATTTGAAATTAGCGAACAAAAAGTTGGGGCTACTTGTAAATTTTAATGTATCGTCGCTAAAAGATAAGGAAAGCTTAATTAGAATAATTAATTAAAATTCTGTGTCTATCTGTGAAATCAGTGAGATAAATTTGCTCACAGATCACACAAATTTTCACTGATCGCAGACTTATAAATATCAGTGCTGACCTGCGATATCCGTGAGATAAATCATTATGAGAAGAATAAAAAAAGTGGCGATACTCGGAAGCGGAGTGATGGGCTCAAGAATCGCCTGCCATTTTGCAGGGATCGGTGTCCAGGTTTTGTTATTGGACATTGTACCCAAAGAAGCTTCGGAAAGCAAGGATAAAAAACTGAGAAATAAGATCGTGAATGATTCATTGCAGGCTGCGATCAAATCAAATCCCTCCCCGATTTTTCATAAGGAAGTAGTGAAGAAAATTACAACCGGCAATTTTGATGATGATATGAAAGACATTGCTGCCTATGACTGGATCATCGAGGTCGTTGTTGAACGACTTGATATCAAGAAGTCCGTCTATGGAAGGGTTGAACAATTTCGCAAACCAGGAACACTGATCACTTCCAATACATCGGGTATACCCATTCACATGTTGAGTGAGGGAAGAAGCGATGACTTCAAAAAAAATTTTTGCGGAACACATTTTTTCAATCCCCCGCGTTACCTGCGGCTCCTCGAAATAATCCCGACAGCCGATACTGATAAATCGGTTGTTGATTTCCTGATGCACTACGGCGATCTGTATTTGGGAAAAACAACTGTACTGTGCAAAGACACGCCGGCATTTATTGCTAACCGTATTGGTGTGTATGGGATCATGTCCCTTTTTAAGTTAGTTGACAAGTTGAATTTGACGATTGATGAAGTGGATGCATTAACAGGGCCCATTATCGGGCGTCCTAAATCAGCTACATTCCGAACTGCGGACGTCGTGGGTATTGATACCTTAGTCAAAGTGGCGAAAGGTGTCTATGAAAACTGCCCCAATGACGAGGCGAGAGATGTCTTTCTAATTCCGGAATGGCTGGATAAAATGGTTGCCAATAGTTGGCTGGGAGAAAAAAGCGGCCAGGGATTTTTTAAAAAAATAAAGATTCCTGTTACCCAAGGCAGCCCTGAAGAACGAAAATCAGACAAGGAGATACAGGTACTCAACCTAAAAACATTCGAATACCAATCAAGGGGCAAATCAAAATTTGCAAGTGTAGATGCGGCGAAGGCTGTGGATGATCTGAAGCAACGATTGAAAATGCTTATGGCTGCACAGGACAAAGCCGGGGAGTTTTACAGGCATTTTCACTATGGTTTATTCTCCTATGTTTCACATCGCATACCGGAGATCAGTGAAGAAATTTACCGGATCGATGATGCAATGATGGGGGGCTTTGGCTGGGAGATCGGGGCCTTTGAAAGCTGGGACGTGCTAGGAGTTGACAAAACTGTGAAAGCTATGAAAGTGGCGGGTTATAAAGTTGCTCAGTGGGTGGAAGAAATGCTTGGAGCAGGAAACAAATCTTTTTACAAAATTGAAAGCGGGAAGAAATTATCTTATGATCCTTCGACAAAAACATATACGGCGATACCCGGTTCGGACTCCTTTATAATAATGAGCAATTACCAGGATAAGCTGGTATGGAAAAATGCAAGTTGCGATTTATTTGATTTGGGTGATGAAGTTCTTGGTTTGCAATGGTCAACCAAGATGAACAGCATTGGAGGCGATGTGGTGGCGGGAATACAAACTGCTATTGATAAAGCAGAAAAAAATTACAAAGGGTTAGTGATTGCCAATGAAGGGTCGAATTTTTCTGCCGGAGCCAATGTAGGGATGATCTTTATGCTGGCCATTGACCAGGAATATGACGAACTGGATATGGCGATACGGACATTTCAGAACACAATGATGAGGGTCCGGTATTCGTCGGTACCTGTGGTCCTCGCACCTCATGGTTTAACTCTTGGTGGTGGTTGTGAAATGAGTTTACATTCCGACAAATGCTGTCCTGCCGCCGAAACCTATATTGGCCTGGTTGAATTGGGCATAGGATTGATCCCCGGTGGTGGCGGTACAAAAGAATTTACTTTAAGAGCGTCGGATGAAATGCATGAAGACGAACCGGAAACCATCACTTTGAAAAATCGTTTCCTTACTATTGCAACGGCGAAGGTTGCAACATCAGCGATGGAGGGATTTGATATCGGGGTTTTCAGGAAGGGCCATGACGAGGTAGTATTAAATCAAAGCCGCCGGATTGCAGAAGCAAAAAAATCAGTGATCGAAATATCTGACAGTGGCTATACAACACCAGTTCCACGGAAGGATATTAAAGTACTTGGTCGGTCTGCGCTCGGCGCATTGTATGCCGGTATCAACGGAATGTGGAGAGCAAATTATGCAACCGATCATGACGTAGTGGTCGCCAAAAAATTAGCTTATGTCATGTGCGGCGGAGACCTGAGTGAGCCGGGTTTGGTGAGCGAGCAATACTTGCTTGACCTGGAAAGGGAGGCATTTTTATCTCTCTGCGGTGAAAGAAAAACATTGGAAAGGATTCAATCGGTTTTAAAGGGTGGCAAGCCCGTTAGAAATTGATTTTTTCTCACACGATTATATCCTGCTTTTACACGTTTATTAGTCCTATTGACACGATTGCTAATTGCCTCTTGCACGGCATTTTGATTTAATTAGTTTTATCGCACAAACCACCATCCACATTAAACCTTATCCCTTTTGATAGTTCAGGGAGGTTTGATTTCCATCAACTCCCTGATTTTTTCCCCCGAAGTCATATATTTGGCCATAGAACTTAGTAAAAAATCAAGAGTACAATTTTCCTCATCCGAAGTGCCAACTAACTGCTGATGCTTGCTTGTAGGTGTATCAAAAATTTCCTGGTCTTCCTGGTCTTTCTGTTGATAAATGTTTCAACTGCATGTGCACAGGACTATAGCTATATCAGATACGATACCCGGGACGGGCTTGCAGGCTCAGTTGTGTATGACGCCATCCAGGATAAAGAAGGCTTTATGTGGTTTGCTACAGAGAATGGCTTAAGCAGGTTTGATGGAAAAAATTTTAAGACTTTTACGACAAAAGATGGGCTACCAGATAACGAAGTATTAAAACTATTTCTTGATTCACAAGGCAGGTTATGGATCATGCCTTTCAGGCCGTCCATTTGTTACTACTACAAAGGAAAAATTCATAACAAAACCAATGACAGCATGCTTGCCAGGATTAACTTGTTTGCCTATGCGCATCATATGGCTGAAGATAAATCCGGCAATATTTTCATTGCCGAAATGGGGGCATTGCACAAAATTTTTAAAAACCAAACGATCAAAACCTTTAGCAGGGCAACCAATTTTCACATCGACGTTGTTAGTATAGGCACCAAACGAAACGGACAAGTCGAGATACTTATCGGCGAATACAAACAACAGGAACACCCCCGCTTTTATTTTTACGAAGATGGGGACACTACTAAACTTAAGGACATCCTTTACTGGCCGGATGTTCAAACTACAATGATTGGCCCCGACTATGATTTTATTTCAGCCAACCATAGCTCTCAATTGTCTGTCTATAAAAATAAACTTAAGACCATTTCAACTGAGCTACCACGCAACACCGTAAGTACCAGCTATATTAATCAAAGAAAGATCGTTATTAATACAAGAGCAGGAATAAAATTTCTTGACCCCGAAACAATGACTTTCTCAGGTCCGATATTCAAGGATTTCAGTTTTATGGCGGCCTTTCAGGATAAAGAAAATAATCTCTGGCTCATGACCGCCGGCTCGGGCGTTTTGATGGTGTCTTCCTTTGAATTTAGAAATTATTTGCTATCCGACAACAAAAAAAATGAAGAAATAACAGCCCTCTCTATTATCGGAAATACTTTATATGCTGCCGGTTGGGATAACAAATTATGGAAGGTCGATACCAGCACCCTCCTGCTGACCTCTCAAACTGACAACTCTCATCTTGGGAATAAAATCATTTCAATATTTACACTACCTAACAGACTTGTAGTAAGTTCAACCCTGTATCAAAACCCATTTAAACAAGGTGCCACGCTGCCTCTTTCTTTAAAATCAGCCTGTGTCGGCAAAAGCGGGGTTCTTTATGCAACTCACAACTATACCTGGCTATGTAAATGGTCAGGGCAGGATACAATTTTGGATTACCAGAGATCAACAAGTGCGGTTGAAAAAGATTCCGGCTTTTATATAGGAACGCTAAATGGCTTGAAGCATTTGTCGTATGACGGGAAAACCGTTAATCTTGGCCATGCTTTTCCGGTGCTTGGATCGAGAATTGTAAATCTTGCCATTTCCGATAAAGGCATTTTATGGATCACAACAAAGGGAAATGGTGTTGCTGCATATGCTGAAGACAAATTATTGTTTCACATTACCGAAACTAATGGACTTACCAGCGATAATTGTACTTCGTTATATCTTGACGGTACTACCATTTGGGTGGGAACCGATAAGGGACTAAATCGCATTGAAGTTTCTGCAGGGCTGAATGTCACCCGGTTTTCCATGTCGGATGGATTGCCTTCTAACATGATCAATGCTATTGCCGCCACAGGAAAGAAGGTATTTGTAGGCACACCGATGGGTCTGACTTACTTCGAAGTGGATAAGATATCGCAACAATCTTACTGCGATCTTCAGTTGACCGGAATATACATTTCTAATAAATACTGGTCGTATGACTCGACTGATTTTTCTTTACCGCACAAAAACAACGACATCCGGTTTGAATTCTCAGGGATCTCATTTAAGTCAGCCGGCGAAATGAAGTACCAATACAGGATATTGGGATTGCAACCGGAATGGAGAACAACCACAGATGAACAATTGAGTTTTCCCTCCTTATCATCGGGAAAATATTCTTTGCAATTAAAGGCGATGAATAAATACGGCGTTGAAAGCAAGGTAAAGCAAGTTTCATTTGTGATTGAAAAATTGATGCGGGAAAAAACCTGGTTCCGCTTAATGATCCTTTTTTTGATTGCGGACACGATATGGCTTTTCTTCCGGTACAGGATCGGGAGCGTTAGAAAGAAAGCAAAAGAACAGGCGATGCTGAACCAGCGAATTGCAGACCTGGAACAAAAAGCCCTTCGTTCACAAATGAATCCTCACTTCATTTTTAATAGCCTGAATTCAATTCAGCAGTATGTTGCGGAAAGAGATATAACTGGCGCGAATAATTTTATTACTGATTTTTCGAGACTTATCCGGATGACGCTTGACCTTTCAGCAAATACTTTTATAAATCTTTCCGACGAAGTAGATTATATAACCACCTATCTGAAGATAGAGAAAACCCGCCTCGAAGACCAATTTGATTATTCTGTAAATACAGACAGTGCTCTGAACCTTCACGAGATTTATCTGCCACCGCTACTTCTGCAACCTTATGTTGAAAATTCCATTCGACACGGTATCAAATACAAAAAAGAAAACAAAGGGATGATCCGTATTTGTGTGCAAAAAAAGGACGCTGATATTTTGGTAAGGATTGAAGACAATGGTATAGGAAGAGAAGCCGCCCAACAATACAAAAGTAAATATCATATCCAGTACCAGTCAAAAGGAATGAGCATCAATAAAGACAGAATTGACATATTGAATAGTTATAACGCTAAAAAGATCGAGATATTCATTAAGGATCTTTATGACAAAAACAATGAGGCGTCAGGAACAAGGGTGGATATATATTTAAGGCAATAGCATTTATAGATTAAACCAGGAGAAAGTGATAAACACAATACTTATCGATGATGAACCAAAAAATATAAAGGTGCTCAAAGGCATGTTACAGGAATTCTGTCCACAGGTTCATTTAACCGGCGAAGCTGATAACAGCAGATCCGGGAAAAAACTGATCCTCGAAAAAAAACCAGAGCTCGTCTTTCTCGACATCGAAATGCCTTACGGAAATGGTTTCGACCTTCTTAATGAACTGATGCCGATTGATTTTGAAGTGGTCTTTGTTACCGCATTCGATAAATACATGTTGCAGGCATTAAAATACTCGGCATTAGATTTCCTCTTAAAGCCGGTTAATATTGAGGAGCTAAAGAATGCAGTCAAAAATGCGGAGGTTCGCATCCGAAAAAATTCGATTAATCAACAATTACAGGTTTTACTGGAAAAT
>Ga0070684_100002875_pt1 | contig 12800 bp, 32 predicted proteins | sample KBSC723LmetaG_FD_65653 | JGI IMG/M metagenome (GOLD analysis project Ga0070684, IMG submission 65653) | Corn rhizosphere microbial communities from Kellogg Biological Station, Michigan, USA - KBS C7.2-3L metaG | ecosystem: Host-associated > Plants > Roots > Rhizosphere ...
GTTCAACTGTCAACAAACCTTGAAGCTCCAACATGTCCGGTGTCCGGTTACTGCTGTCTGCCAATTATACCACAAACTGCCAAGTGTCAAGCACCATTTGTTGCATTGGTCGCCCCCGGTAACCTTTACCGACCCTCTAGGTAAAGTTTACCCGGCACTCGTGTACCATTTTGGTACACCCCTGTAACCATCACCGTAGGTGAAAAGGCCTGAAATAGCGCGAATTTAGGAATGTGCCTTTTGTTGCCTTTCGCGAGAGTGGAATTTGCCTCCCACCCTCCAGATTTACCTGCCATGGCAGAGGTTGCCTGGGCAGTTGTTGTCATGTCAGTGGTTGACATTGTTGCAACTGCAATCACATTTACTAATGCACCCTGACGGTGCGCGGAATAGATGGTTGCATGTGCAACGATTGGGTTTGCAACTACGGGCCATCATGCGGAGGGTCGTTGCATTTGCAATGGTTGACGATGCAACAACCATCCCTGCACGAATCGTGCCACTTGCGAACCGATGAACGGTAGGTTTTGGCGGATGAACGGTGTTGCAGTGGGTGTGTGGGTGTGTCATGATGTAACCATGTTGAAACGGACCAAACGGAACGAATCAACATACTAACCCAACACACAAGAAAGGGTATTGTATGAAATTTCCGAAAACCAGTTTTACCATCGACGTGTCCGTTGAACCAAAGGGCGCGAATCCGAAACAAGTGACGATCAACATCGCGGAAGGCGACATCGACGACGCAGTTGTGATCGCCAGTTCCATCGGTGGCAACTCACCCAGAGTTCGCGTTCAGGGTCAAATTCGCCGTGACGGTTTCCCGGAAGGGATGAAAATCGACATGACGCCAGCGCAATGGTTTGGCGCTGTTCGAACCATTACCAAACGGGAGTTGACAAGCGACGAGATTCGCGCGTTGGCACTTAAAACCGCAAGCGAAAATGCGGACGAACGGGCGAAGTTGATTGCCGAGTTGCAAGCGATGGGCTAATTGACAGAACCCAAAGGATTACCTCGAATTTGGGGGTAATCTTTTGTGTTGTGTTGTAATTTTGTGTTGTTGTGTTGTGTTTGTCGTGACGTGCCTTGTTCGCCAAATTCATATTAAGGAAAAAAATTTTTAAAAACGAAAATTGGAAAAATGCAACATAACCACAGTTGCTACAATCACAACACATTCACACAATGCAACACTCCCGACAACCAACAAATGAAGGGAACAATTCGTACTGCCGGTCGCCTGCTTACATGGGTGTTGACAATGTTGTTACATTGTGGTATGATGGTTGACACTCACAACCCTTGAGGCACAACATGACCAGACGATACCGGCAACGCAGAATCAATCCCTTTTTGCCAACAGAGGAATACAATAAGGCCGTGGAGCGCAGAAACAACCCCACTGCCAAAGATAAGGCTCGAAAGGCGAGGTACGAGGCAACAGTGCACACGGACATGAGGATCATTGCGCTATACAAGGAGCGTGATAGACTCAACGCACTAGAGCCAATGAACCTCGACCCATTGGAAGTAGATCACATTCGTCCTCTATGTATGGGAGGCCAGCACGTGTATGAGAACCTCAGGTTGTTAAGAGCGAGTCAAAACTGCAACGAGTCGTACAGAACGGAGGAGAGAATAAGATTCCTTACAATGTTAGTAGCATTGAATAGGAAACAAGGATACATCTCGTGACCAACCCTGTCAATTGCCTGCTCAAAGACCATTGACATGGGTGTGGGCGTGGGTTACAATGGGACAACATGACAACACAACACCACAACGGACAATCATCCCTATGTCAATGCGGACATGGACGATTAGTGCACGTCAGCCGTTGTCATGTGAAGGGATGCAAATGCAAACGCTTTTGTACCAAAATGGTACACGGCTTACAGCCGCAACTGACGCACACACAGAAGGAAACACAGTGAACATTATGACAGCAAATGGCCCACGAGACCTATACACACCCAAATACGTCCGGGCGGCCCACGCACGCATTCGTGCGGAGCGGGAGAAGGTCGAAGCCCTCAACGGCAGCATTGCCTCATACAATCGCACCGTGGAGGCTGCACACGAGCAAAACAGGGTAATCGGCTGGTTCCCACGTCAGGTCAACCAGCGCACGGGAGAAGTGTTCGACTGGGGTCCGAAGCCAGAGCGTATCATGCCTGCGCCCTTGATGGAACTGCCGGAATGGGCGAAGGTGCAAGCATGAACTACATCGACACACGGAGTACACAACAGCGCATCGACGACGCCATGACCATGCACTGTCAGCGCAACCCCATCATGCGACCGGAGGACGTTGAGGTCTTGCTGGACCGTGACAGTCGAGTAGCCGCAGCCCTTTACGAGACCATCTCAAACAATGAGGAGCAAAAATGAGCCGACAATCCAAGAACTCCCGTGTGCTGGCACTGGCCCGGCGATTCAGTGCCCAACGCAAGGCCGGAGACAGGCAGCACAATGCACTGTCCAGGCGTCAACTCGACCCAGCAACACGAGTCAAGTACACGGCGAAGGCCAATCCGACCACTCCGGTTGCCAAGCGTCAACCGACCATTACTCACAAACATTGAAAGGAACAAAGCCATGTGTGTTGCAGCAACTGCCAAACGCCGTCGTCGCCAGTTTGCAATGGGGCTTACCCATATTGCTAAATTGGGTAGGCCCATTTACCACAGAAAGTCGAAAGAATCGCAGGATCGTCGACGGGCAGAAGTGATTGCCAATGAGCGGAGGATCGCGCAGGGGAAGAATAAGAGCAAGCGGTAAGTATCCACAGCTTTGCCGAAAGGCAAAGTTTTGGGTATTTCAACTCTCGTACCATTTTGGTACACCAGGACGACAATGACTCCGAGTTTGGTTTTTTCACTACGATTGAATGCCCCTGACGCCATGTCCGTTGTGGACTCCCTCAACGTCCTTGGCATCCCAAGTGACAACCTGTCCATCAGTCAGGCCACGAAGATTGTGTTGGCGGCGTACTTGGAACAAGCCCGACAAGTTGGCACAATCCCTCGCCGGTCGGGTTTCGAGTACACTGCCATGCTGGCACCCTTCACCAAACCTAACATTGCCCAGCGCTCTGCCAGGTTGAAAAGTGCTGCGGAGCTGTCCAAACCAGCCACATTGCCAAACCTACTAGTGCAGCACGAAACTCCCGAACGCAGACAGCGCCGGGTGATGTACGAAGAACTGATGTTTCGCAGAAACGAGGACCCAGACAACTTCGGCGATGAGGACTTGGCACAGTTGGGTCCATTGATTGAGGAGTTTCAGGAATGAACAAGTTGACAGAATTCTTCCGCTATTGGTATCGACGTCAAGTACACGGCGTGGCATACGCTAACGCTTGTAGAGCACTGAACAAACTTCCACAAGAGGATAGAACACGACTCTTGCAAAGGATTCGTGAACTCAACAAGGAGCAAGGACTGTGAGGACTCCAGAACTGACCCTAACCCCTCCCAAGAACGACAAGTTCTGGCAGGGTAGCACAACCTGCGATCACTGCGACAATCAGATCAAAGGGGACCTTTTCGATGTAAGGTCGTACAGTGGGCAATGGGGCACGTTCTGCCTGCCCTGCGCTCACCGCAACAGCCCCATGAAAATGGGCACAGGCAGTGGCCAGCACTACAAACAAACCACTGATGGGAAGTGGTTAAAGGTGGCAGGATGATCGACCTTCCATTGCGTGTCCTCAAGGACAACGATGTAGTGCCATTTGTGGCTACACATCCAAGGTATGGTAGAGCTGAGTTTGCAGTGTGCCTCAAGTACGTTCGTGGCAAGCTGAAGCACGTCTTCATCCATCCGCAACAACAGGAAAATGTTACAGAGTACTATCGTCTGGATGTACCTCACAACGGTAGGGCAATGTTCCAGGCTCATTCGTGGACTCATAAAGGTGTGTCAGAACCAAAGATTTGGCTGCACTTCTGGTGTAGGGAGCACGAATGTCCTGCATTCAGACTATATGTGCCAAAGGAAGCAAAGAGTTTCGTAGCTTCCATTATGACTGACATTAGCATGATTTTCGACGCTTGACCAACACACAAAGGACACAAAACATGACTCCAATCTGTAATGGCTGTGGCAAGACCCCGGAAGAACTGGAAGAGTACATCAGTGCGGCGAGTGAGGTGTACGAGGACGATGATGGGCAGGAAATCAAACCCTACAAGTCCCCCACCGACTTTGTCGTTCGGGAGGAAGGCACCTACAATCCCACCAATGGTCACTTCCTCTGCACTCCCTGCTACATCAAGGCTGGCAGTCCGGCCAGCGAACAGGGATGGGTAGCACCGTGACCACCACCGACCAACACAACCAACTCAAAATGGAACTGGCTGAGGCCGTCGTGGACGCCAGCCGATCCCTGGAGCGCACGAAACGCAGGGTGGAACTGTTACTGGACGCCCTTGACAAGATGCCGAAGGACGCAAGCGTAAACCTCGACCAGAACATACAACGCTGCCGGTTGGGTATAAGTGAACTGGTCGCCCTTAACAATGACGTGCGGAGGATGAACACGTGAAGACCCATCGAACCATCATCAGCACTGGCATCGCTGGCCATGAACACACATACAGATTCACTCGCAACAGTGGATTGCGTGACTATCACTTTCACAAACCTCCCATGTTGACTGCAAACGAGTGGGCATTGCTGGGAGTACTTGTGACCCTGCTGTTTGCAGTACTTGCCCCCTAACGTACCAAAATGGTACATCCCTTCAAACCCCAGCACGTCACTGGGTACAGTGGCGACAGAAGTGATCCTGACAGCGCCTACGATCAATGGCGCTTTGACCAAGACCAACGGGAGGACGTTGTGACCAGTAGAAACAAAACGGGCTACTGCCGCGGAGAGGCCAGTCAGCACTCTGTACTGACCACCCAACAGGTAATTGACATCTTCCTGTCCCACGACAAGGCAGATTACCTGGCAGCCAAACACAACATTCACCGCACTACGGTCTACAATATCTGGAACAAAAGATCGTGGTCGCACATCACTAGCCAACTCAAAAAGGAAACAAGGAGGGTAAACGCAATTCGAGTTAAGGACGTGAAGGTTAGTACCAAATCGTAGCCCCAACCCAACCCAGGAGCAAACATGAGCACTGTTGTCACTCTTTCTGATGGCGTCACACTGTTGGTGCCCACAGGCATTAATGTCAGCGTAACAACGGACCAACCTGGACCTGGCCCCGGACCTGGACCGAACCCAGACCCAGGTCCCACTCCTGTCCCACCCGGTGCCATCGACTTCTCCAACCAGACGGGGCAAAAGCAGTACCCAATTCCTGCGGGTGACTTCCATTTCGTTGCGTACAATCTGAAGCCTGGCACCGGGCCGGGCGATCACTTGGGCTGGGTGAAACTGGCCCCACAGATCGGTGGCGATCAGATTGGTGGCAATCTGTCTATCACTGACTGCGATCAGAACCTCAACACCTCCGGGAACATTGCTGTATCGTGGTACTTCACTGTCGGCGGCTCGAGCCCCTCATACCCAGGTGCTCCCATGTTCCCTGCTGGTGGCACTTGCAACATTATCGGGCACTGCGACATTCCTATCATCGTGGATATAAGGATGGTGAACTACTAACAAACCAAACCACCTGTCCCCCACAAAGGGACAGGAACACACAAGGAACAAACATGACAAACTATATAGCGCAGTTGGTAGAGCGGTTGCCAGAGGCAGAACGCAAGGCGTTTGAGGATGCTTTAGTAAAAATTCCTACAGCATCCAACGCACTAGAGCCGTTGGAAATTATGTTCGCTGCTGGTATAGCTCACGAACGGACATGCGCAGCCGACACCATCGAACGCCTCGAAGCTAAGCGCAGGCGACTGGAGGTGGTGTTGCGGGAGTTGGTTGAGTGCAAGGATTTGAAGGACGAAGAGCTACGACTGCGCCAGCGTCGGGCGGTGTGGCTACGAGGTGACGCCGGGATGGCTGATGAGGTAAATGCCATGCGTGACGACTACAACCGTCGCAAACCGCTCGCGTGGGAAGCTGCCCGATCCGCTCTTAACCCACCACAGCAGGCTGAAAAATGATCCGCGCGAGATTCAAAGTAAACGCCGAAGATTACCGTCCGGTGGAATGGCCGATCAAGCATCCGTACTGGTGTACCGGATACGGCGGTGACGATGGAGCCGAGTACGCAATCATCGTTGCGTATGCTGATGAGGAGGAGGAGATAAGGCGACTCTGGCCCGATGCTGCTGAGGTGGATTCCGACCATGTTGACGGCTACAAATTCACCGATCGGTTTCCTCGCCCCGATTGGCTAAAGGACGCCGCACCCCAACAGGATGCGACAAATGCCGATGTTCAGAGTTGAACTGGAGCGTCGGGTTTTCATGGCGGGCGAGCGCCCGATCAATCCGTTTCTTGTGCAGATCAGCCACATGGGTCCGGATTGCCGCGTAACGATGTCGGTGCGAACGTGGGAGTTTGAGGCAAAGTTGGAGCGCGCGGTGCGCTATTGGTATCGCAAGGCGGTCAAAGACAACCTGCCGCAAGTGCAAGGCTACAGTTTGCGTAGCATTGTCGAACTTCCACCCAAGGATGCGACATGAGCGATACGCCGAGAACGGATGAAAGAATTACCGTGCAGCAATTCGGGTTGGATCAAGTCCGCACCGTGCCCGCTGACTTCGCCCGCACTCTCGAACGCGAGCTAACCGAAGCTCGCACACAACTCGCCGAGCGGGATGCAACGATTGCGCAGTTACGAGAGAATGGTATGCGGTCTGGGTTGGCAATCATCAAGTTGATCGACGCCTGCCAGTTCCGCAAAGGCTACGATCTTGCGATGCAAGCGGGCCATGACGCAATTTCCGCGCTGAACAAAACGCTCGGACCCATCGACGACGCTCGCCACGAAGCTAAAGGCGACCCCACAGCCTAACAACAACCCAACCAACCCAACAAATCCTGCCTGTTGCCTGTCGTTACTTGCTTGACACCCACGGAAAAACCGGGCATAATGGCAACACAACATCAGGGAAACAATCCCAAAACGCACAAAGGACACAAAGGACACACAAATGGAACTTCGATACCTAATGATTGAAAATCCCACTTCTGAAGGACCTCTCAACGGTCAGCTTTCCTTGGAAAGTCCAGAAGGGTCCATGAGTATTGAGTTGACGCCCAAACAGTGTCAAGAGCTTCTAACATCTTGGCAGTACACAATCAACATGCTGGTTCTTGATTCTGCCAGTATGTTGGCAAGAGAAGTCACCTTCTTACCTGTTGTATCTGATCCGCCTAAGTTCGATATGCTAAAATCCCAGTTACCAAAAAGCATACCGGACGACGATATTCCCTTTTAGCAACACTGGTCTTGGCTGTCCCTTGGTCGGCGCAGCCACGCACTCACACCTCCTGCCGACCAACAACATGGAAACAAAACAAGGAGCTCCAAATGAAGATCACCGCAACAGTAAGTGAAGCAACTGCGAAGAAGCTGGGCATCGAACGCAAGCCGGTGGAGGCTGAGGTTAACATCCCCGAAACTCTGGCCGAAAAGGTCAAGCTGTTTGGTGAAGAAGTCGTCAACGGTGCATCCGAAGACGCCCTTATCATCAACGTGCAGGCCCTGATGCGCCGGATGATGGTGCCGAAGTTCGACAAGGCGGGCAAGAAGACCAGCGAGGCAAGCAGCGAGGCGGAAATCCAAAAGGCTGTTGCCGCCTGGAAGCCGGACGTTCGCACTGTGGTCCGTCAGACCGCATTCGAGAAGGCTTCGTCCAGCCTGGAAAAACTCACTCCGGACGAACGCAAGGCCCTGTTGGCCAGTCTGCAGAAGTTGCAGTCTGCTCCCGCACCGGCTGCTGTGGCGAAGGCGTAACAAGGTTCGGGCACCACACTTCAGCGGAACTCTACACATGCGGTATACTGATCCCGTGAAGCTGATCTGTGGTGCCCACCTGTTGTACCATTTTGGTACGCCAGGAGCAATCATTGGACCTTGTTTTGGTCAACTTACTGTGACGTTCTCCGTTTCAGCCGACACTGACGGGCAACAGCGTAAGTCCCACTACAAGGTCCACTAATTGCCCTTCACGCAGGAGACACAAATGCCGGATAAATATAAACTCTCCAAGGAACTAGTTGATGAGATCAAGGAAGTTCTAGAATCTCGTTGGTTCATCGCAGATGATGACGGTGAGTACAGCGACGAGGAAGTCATTAGGGTCTCTAAGAAGTTAGAAGAAGAATTGAAGGGACAGAAATGAACGATCGACGAGTGTACGTCCCTAATCGTGGTCCTCACGACTACAGTCGCGCATGGGACTTTGGGGAACTGGTGTTCTGCACCGAAGGGCAAGTGAATCGCAAAGACCTTCGCACAATGCACTCGCAGTTGTCCCTGGCCCTGGAGGATGCCGAGGACACGGATTACATCCTTGTGAGTGGTCTGGCTTCCCTTTGCATTGTTGCCTGCTCGCTGTTCGCGGCCAGGTTTGGCAAACTGAATGTCCTCCTGTTCGAGGACGGTGAATACATAGAACGAACACTGACATTTGACACACAGCAGTAGAACACAACCACGAAAGGACACACAAAGTGGCACGTAAAAGTGAAACAACCGCAACCTTTGCCGTTACCCTGAAGATTCCTACCAACTCCAATGCGCAGGAAGCACAGCAGTTCATTCGTCATGCGCTTGAAACTGCGGTCCCCAAGGCCAACATGAAAACCTGCTATGCCTGCCTCAACCCCCAGGAATTCACCGTTTCACTACAAAAGAAAGTGACTACGTATGGACACTAACAATCCACGCTGTTACACCTGCAAACACTGGCTCGGCAATCGTGCAAGCCGCGACCTGGAACGTATCCAAGGCGAGTGTCATCGCAACCCTCCGCAGATCGCTGGCCTAATCCAGCAACAAACCATCAGCGGCCCGCAGCCCAGTGCCGTCACTGCCTTCCCCACCATCAACGCACTGGCATTCTGCGGGGAGTGGGCAACACAATTGCAGGTGATACAGTGACAGCCGCTGCCATTCCCCCTCCGTCAGTAACGGACACCTTCAATGACAACACCAGAATCTCTGCGTACAAGGACTGTCCTCGCAAATTCTTCTTACGTCACATCATGGAGTGGCGGTCCGAAGGCACTGCCGTCCCCCTGGTCTTTGGCGGCTCGTGGCACGCTGGACAAGACATAATCTGGCAACATGCCACCGTCCTCCAACAGGACGACCTCCGACAGGCCGCAATGGCTGCCTTCTTGGAGAAGTGGGAGGAAGAGGGATTCCCTGCCGACCTGGACATGGACCAAATCCAAGCCTTCAACCCTCGCACTCCCGGCGTTGCCGAAGAGATGTATGCAAACTACATCCGTGAGCGCTGGGGAATGCTCCTTAACGCACGCATTGTCTCCATCGAGCAGCCCTTTGCGGTCCCCCTGCCCAATCTTGACCACTCATGGTACGTTGGCCGGTTGGATAAAGTAATTGAGTACAACGGCCAACAACTGGTAATAGAACACAAAACAACCGCCCTGTATTCCAAGGCAAGCGGCTTCCAGCCTTCGTACATCGACAGCTGGTATGTTGACAGCCAGGTCAAGGGCTACCAGTTCGGTGCAGGGATGTACTACGAGGGCCTGAAGTCAATCTGGGTAGACTGTGCCCTTGTTCACAAGGTAATCCACGACCAGTTTCGGTTTGTGCCGGTCTCCCACACCTTCGACATGGTCAAGGAATGGCTGCGTGACACAGAGTCGTGGGTAACCTCAATGGTGAAGGACGAGCAGCGGTTCTTGGACACGGGGAACTTGAGTACAACAGGGTGCTTTCGGAAGAATGAGAACTCGTGCTATGGCAAGTATGGTTCGTGTGCTTTTTTAGATATTTGTCGGACCACTTCCGATATTCAGAAGGGCCAAGAACCCCCTCCTGGTTACATAGTGGAAAAATGGAGCCCCTTCGAAACATTGGGGTTGGAGAAAATCATCAACAAGGAGTAGTAGAAAATGCCTGTTCGTATGGGATTGCCCTCTTTAAACGAACTTCAGGCTCGTACAGTTCAATCTGGCGAGTGCTGGATTTGGCAAGGCGCTTTTGCAGGAGACTATCCCTGCATTAGGCGTGGTGGAGTGTTGTACAAAGTACATCGTCTTACTTGGGAGCTTACATATGGTATGTCCTTGGGAGACAGTGATGCTTTGCATAAGTGTAGTAACAAAGCTTGCATAAATCCAAAGCATGTATTTCCTGGCAACCATTCAATCAACGGTAACCAGTATCACGATGAGCAATTTCGTACTGGTAGTGTTAGCCCACATGGAAATGGCTTTCGCGCCAAGGTAGTAGTTCGTGGTACAGTTCATAGAAAGTGGTTCTCAACAAAAGAACTAGCCGAAGCTTGGTTAGATAACGTAGTTCTGGAGACACAAAATGCCCAACGCGCGTGATGCTAACCGCACTGTTCAACATAGAATTCTCTGCTTGGGAGACACTGGGAGTGGGAAAACATCTCAAATTCTCACACTACCAGGGAAGAAATTTGCATACCTTTTCGATGGTAATGCACTGCTGTCGCTTCGTGGTTATGATGTAGACTACGATGAGTATCTTCCTGAGGTTGTGACAGCTGCCGTTTCCAGTCTATCAAAGAGTAAACCTGGTGACAAACGCGGAACCGTATCCAGTGACGTCTATCAGGTCTTTGAAGCTGAATTCGACAAGCGCCTCCAGACTGGATTCTTCGACGATTATGACTGGATTTGCATGGATTCCAGTACAACTCTCCTTGATCTAATCATGGACAGAGTTATGTCCATCAACGGCATGTTTGGTCAGTGGCCGACACAAGACTCGTATGGCCCTCAAATGATTGCCTTTACCAATATCTGCAGAACATTAACAGGTTTAGGTAAAGGAATCTATATGACTGGGCATCTCGAAACCAAACAAGATCAATTAACAATGAAGGTCACGAACAGACCTATGATGACAGGTCGCCTGGTTGCGAAAATCCCTCTGTTGTTCAGTGATGTATTCTACTGCGACAGTAATCTAGACGACAAGGGAAAAGTGAACTATCGCATTCAGACTGTCCCAAGTGGACAGAACAGAAACATTCGTTGCTCCATCAAGGGTCTCGACACCTACGAGGATGTGACAATCGACTTCTCCAAGGACCCAGTAGGCCAAGGTCTAGGGGGAATCCTCCAGTGGGAACAGCAACAAGCTGGAGTGTAACACCCTATTGTACCATTTTGGTACATAAGGGAAACAAACCAAACCTAAAGGAAAAAGCAAATGTCTTTCATCCCAATGAACCTGAACGATGCAGTTGAAGCGAAGCCTGTCGCACACGGCAAGTACGACTTGGTCATCTCTGCTGCTGAACTGACCAAAACCAAGGAGAAACAAAAGGACCAATTCCGTGTGCAGATCGCTATCGAGGGCCACGACGATGCTCCCAACATCTTCGAGTACGTGCAAATCCCTGATATGGACGACGACCAGAAGGCCCGTGACTTCAAGGCCCTGCTCCTTCGTCGCTTCCTCACCCTTTTCGGTGTAAAGATCGACCCTGCTGGCTTCGATCCCGAAGCACTGGCGATGGAACTGGTGGGAGCCCGTTGCAACGCCGAGGTGAAGCAAGAAGAGTACAACGGCAACATCAGTAACAAACTGGTCGTCCCGCGCCTGAAGGCCGAGGAATCTCCCAGCAATGCTGGTCGTGGCACCCCACCCAAGCGCCGGGCGGCCTGATGGAACCTCACCAACAGCGTGTGATCGACGAGAAGAAAGAACTGGATGACAAACGGGAGAGGTTGTCTAAGTTCTTCACAAGTCCAGTATTTGATGGCCTAGATCGAAGTGAACAGGCTAGACTCCAACGTCAGAAAATGGCAATGGACGAGTATTCCTTCGTCCTTGGTCAGCGAATCGAACACTTTACGTAACGAGTATCGTTTCTGCAACCCTGTGACAGAGGGTTGTTGAATCCGTACTTGTTCGGGAGGACAACATGTCACAACGACAGGAAGTGTACTACTGGAAAGACAAACGTCGGTGGTATAAGTTCATCAGAGATGTGCTGCAGTTTCTGTATGAAAAAGGATATAAGTAATGGGCAATGTCATCACACCTCCAGACACCACCATCGACCCCACAAAGCGCTGTGGTCAGTGCAAGTGGCATCACGACCTGTCCGGAGACACCGAACACAAGAATGTGAAGAACTGTTTGGCACTCCCGTACCCCGCGTGCACTGTGACCTTCAGTACTCCTGACGCAATCTGCAACTATCCACACCTTTTCTCCCCTGCTGTGAAGGACCAGCTATGAATGATCCAGATAAAGTTCGAGGTCATGTAATAGATGATAAAGTTGTTCGCATTCCTTGGTCCGGTTGTTGGATTTGGTTAGGTGGATTAACACCTCAAGGATATGGACAAGTGGTAGGTCCTTGGGGACGAGAATTAGTTCACAGAGCTTTCTATGAAGCGTTCAAGGGGCTTTTATCTGGTAATCTATGCGTTCTTCATACATGTGATGTGAGGTGTTGCGTTAATCCAGATCACTTGTATGCTGGAACACTTAAAGACAATATGAGAGATAAAATCAATAGAAATAGAGGAAATCATATTGGGCCTGCACTATTTACGGCTGATCAAGTAAAAGAGATAAGAGTCCTGCTAGATCAAGGTGTATCTCAAGTTGACATAGCAACAAAATTTAAGTGCAGCCAAGGAACTATTAGCAACATTAGCTTGAGGAGGTTCTATGCAGA
>Ga0070684_100002882_pt1 | contig 12789 bp, 16 predicted proteins | sample KBSC723LmetaG_FD_65653 | JGI IMG/M metagenome (GOLD analysis project Ga0070684, IMG submission 65653) | Corn rhizosphere microbial communities from Kellogg Biological Station, Michigan, USA - KBS C7.2-3L metaG | ecosystem: Host-associated > Plants > Roots > Rhizosphere ...
CCGCTGGCGCGTCTCGGCGCGAAGATGCTGCGGGACGTCTTCCGCGATTAGAAAAGCTTGCGCCGATACCCCATCGGGCGTACGGTCGGTGTGGCCCATTCCTGACTCGCACACGGAGGCTTCATGCGCCGGCTCTCGTCCCGCACGCTGCTAATTCTGGCCGTCTTCATCTTCGCTGGATTCGTCATCGTCGGCTGCGAAGACCCAACGCTCGTCACGAATGAGGCGACGCAGGTCGACCAGATCGGGCCGATGAAGATCAACACGGTGGTCGAGGCATGCGCGGGGAGTCCCACCAACACCAACTGCTCGCCCCAGGGTCCCCTTCAGCTCCTGGTCGGCTATCGCGTGCCGGAGGGATCCGGTGGCCCGGAGAGCGTGCCCAGCTCGGGGGCGCACGACACCGTGTCCACCACGTTCCACAAGAGCGACACTTACGCGAGCGAGCTCCAGCGGCTGTCGCCCGCACCCGCGGGCGAGCAGTGGATCGGCTACATCTCCGACGACCTGAACCTCGACGCGACCACCACCGACCCTGATCGCGAGACGCTGGCACCTGCCTTCACCCTTCCCGCGGGCTCCGCGGGCAGCGTCTTCAAGTACGCGATCACCATCGGCCAGCGATTCAACACCAGCAATCCGGACGCGACGAGGCCTGTCGTGTGCGACCTGACGATGCTCACCAGCCAGACCCCGGACTTGACCACGTGCCAAACCAGCACCTCTCCCGGAGGCCTGGGAACCGACATCAACGGGCCGACGGTTAACGAGCTCGGGCTCGCCGCCGGTCCCGCGCAGACGGTGCACGGTGGCGACACGGCCACCGTCCCATTCGCGGCCACTCTCATCGGACCCGCGCTCAACAACCCGCTCATCCTCAGCGCAAGCAGCCCGCTCTCGGGCGGGGCGGCCGCGCCGGCTAGCGCGATCCTCGCTCCCGCAACGGGCGCCAACGCCACTTCGGCCACGCTTAAGGTGCCAACCAGTGCTGCCACGGGCGACTATCCGGTCACCCTCACCGCCACTAGCGGCGGCCAGACTCGCTCGGCCACGGGCACGGTGCACGTGCTCGCCGTGCCGGGGCTCGTGATCAGCTTCAAGTCGCACTCGCTCACGGCGTCGAAGGGCGGGACGGTCGGTCTGCCGATCTCATGCCCGGCGGACTCGATCGACCCGTGCGCAGGCAGCGTCACGCTCACGACCGCCGGCAAGGTGCTCGTGGCCAAGAAGAAGGCCCGCAAACGCACGCTCAAGCTCGGCTCCCACAAGTTCAACGTGGCGCCCGGCGCGAGCAGCGTGGTCAAGGTCAAGCTCACGTCGGCCGGCCGCAAGACGCTCGCGCGCACCCGTCGGCTGGGCGCGAAGGCCACGTTCAAGATGACCAACCGCGCCGGCAAGACCAGCGTCACGGTCAAGCGGGTGACACTGCACGCGCCAAAGGTGCGCAAGAAGCACAAGCGCCACTGAGCCGAAGTCCGGAAAGAGCGGGGCCTTTCCGTCCGAGGGCTTGACGAGAGTCAGCTTTCTGACGTAGAAGGCCCCACCGGACTCGCCCACCAAAGGAGCTCAGCATGGCCCGCAGGCTTCGTGTCCTGGCAACCGCCGGAGCAGCGACGGTAGTCGCAGTCATCCTCGCCGGCTGCGTGACGATCGGCTCGCAGACCGTCAACCAGCCGAACGGGGTCGGCCCTGTGCAGATCAAGACGGTGATCGACATCTGCCAGATCAACCTCGGCACGCCCCCACCCGCGTGCACGGCCGACACGGATGCCGGACAGTTGCTCCTTGGCTACCGCGTGCCAAACGGCACCACGACGCCCGAATCGTTCGTGGGCTCCACACCCACGCAGAGCGTCACGTTCGCACGCAGCACCAGCTACACGAACCAGCTCGAGGCGCTGCTCCCGAGCGGGCCGGGCGAGCAGTGGTTGGGCTACATCGCCAACCCGGTGTTCGCTCCTGCGGGCGACCACACGCTTATGACCGTCTCGCCGCAGTTCGTCCCACCCAGTGCCGACCCGACCACGTTCACCTACCGCTCGGTTGTCGGCGCCCGCCACCTGGACGGCACCCACCTGGTGGGCGCCGCTGTGAACTGTGACGGCAACGCCTTCGCGGGCAGCGCCACCACGCTCACGCAGTGCATAACGGACCCCGCCTCGGCCGGCGTCGTCAACACCGACCAATCCATCCAGACCAACGAAGTCCAGGCGGGCGCCGGCAGCCCGCCTTCGGTCTACCCGGGTGACACCGCCTCGGTGCCGTTCGACCTCAAGCTGCTCGGCCCCGCGAGTTCGGTCGCCACTTTCGCGCTGAGCGCCACCACCAACCTGGCGGGCGCTACTGCCAGCCCGGGCGCGGCGAACCAGGCACTCAACCCAGGCGACAACGCGCAGTCCGTCAAGGTCCCGGTGCCGCTGAACGCAGCGGCCGGCACCTACAGCGCGGGCCTCACCGCGCTCAACGGTCCGCAGTCGCGGTCCGCCACCGGCAGCTTCAACGTGCTCGCGCTGCCGAATGCCCCGCTTCCGGCATTCAAGGGCAAGACCGTGACGGTGTCGAAGGGCAGCGCCAGCTTCGGGCTCGTGTGCGCCGGAGGCTCCGGCGTGATCGATCCGTGCAACGGCACGCTCGACGTCGTCAGCTCGAAGCCCGTCGCCGCCAAGAAGGCCAAGAAGAAGGTCCTCAAGTTCGGCAGCGGCAAGTTCAACCTGGCCATCGGCAGCTCCGGCAAGGTCAAGATCAAGCTCACGAAGAAGGGCCTCGCCTACCTGAAGAAGCACGGCAAGGCCAAGGTCACGCTCACGATCACCGCTCTGAACCGCGCCGGCGCCAAGAACGTCCTCAAGACGTCCGGCACGCTGAAGAACGCGAAGAAGAAGCACAAGAAGAAGTAAGAGGCAGCGGTAAGCGGTACGCATACAGACCAGTACTGCCAACCGCTTACCCACCAACTGCCTACACTCCCAGCCATGCCCGCCAACGCCTACGCAGGCAAGGAATGCGTCTGCCAGTACCGCCGCGGAATCTGCGATCAGTCGTGCGTGCAGGACATGCTCGACACGCCGTTCTACATCGCGTGCCTGCGGCTGACCGGCCGGCGCTGCGTGGTCATCGGCGGCGGTGACATCGGGCTCGAGAAGGTCGAGGGCCTGCTCGCCTGCGACGGCAATGTGACGCTCATCGCGCCCGAGGCGATCCACCCGCTGCGCGAGCTTGCGGCGGAGGGCTCGATCAAGTGGGAGCAGCGGACCTACGCGGGCCCCGAGGACCTCGAGGGCGTTTTCATCGTCATCGCGGCCACGAACGACACGGACGTGAACATCCGCGTGTACGAGGACGCCGAGCGCCGCGCCATGCTCGTCAACGTGGTGGACGTGCCGCCGCTCTGCAACTTCATCCTGCCGGCCATCTTCCGTACCGGCCCGCTGGCGATCGCCATCTCCACCGCGGGCGCGAGCCCCGCGCTCGCCAAGCGCATCAAGGCGCAGATCGCGGAGGAGTACGGCGCCCCCTACGCACGGCTGGCGGAGCTCCTGAACGAGGTGCGCGGCTGGGCCAAGGGCACGCTTCCCACCTACCAGGACCGCAAGGAATTCTTCGAGTCGGTCGTAGGCGGCGACCCCGACCCGGTCGAGCTGCTCCGTCAGGGCGACGAGCAGGCCGTGCGCGATCTGATCGCCGCGGCGCAGAGCTCGGCCACCAGAGCCGCCGCATAGCCGAGCAGCTCTCCCATCTCGACGACGAGGGCAATGCCCGGATGGTCGACGTGGGCGCGAAGCAGGTCACGGACAGGCGGGCAGTCGCGCAGGGTGTCGTGCGGATGAAGCCGGAGACCGCCGCGGCCGTGGCTGCCGGCGACGCCCCCAAGGGCGACGTGTTCTCCACCGCGCGGATCGCGGGCATCCAGGCGGCCAAGCGCACCGCCGAGCTGATCCCGCTGTGCCACCCGCTGCCGCTCTCGTTCATCGACGTGTCGATGGAGGTGGACGCGGGCGCGGGCACGGTCACAATCCGCTCGGACGTGCGCACGAGCGGGCAGACTGGCGTGGAGATGGAGGCGCTCACCGCGTGCTCGGTGGCGGCGCTGACCGTCTACGACATGGTCAAGGGAATCGAGCGCGGCGTGGAGATCGCCGAGATCGTGCTGCTCGAGAAAACCGGCGGCCGGCACGACTGGCGGCGCGAGTGAACGTCCACGAAGCGGCATCGAAGGCGTGGGGCGACTCCGCGGAGATCTACGAGCGCGCGCGCCCCGAGTACCCGCCGGACGCGATCGACTTCCTGCACGAGATCGGCCTGAGCGACGACAGCGACGTGCTCGATCTGGCGGCGGGCACCGGCAAGCTCACCCGCGCGCTGATCGCCGCGGGCGCCCGCGTGACGGCGGTGGAGCCGCTGCCCGCGATGCGCCAGATGCTTCAGCAGCGACTGCCCGAGGCCACGGTGATGGAGGGAACCGCCGAGCGCATCCCGGTCGAGGACGGGTTCGTGGACCTGGTCACGGTCGCCCAGGCATTCCACTGGTTCGACGCCCCGGCGGCGATGGGGGAGGTGGCGCGCGTCCTGCGCCCAGGCGGTGGGTTGGCCGCCATCTGGAACGTGCGCGATGACAACGTCGAGTGGATGGCCATGATCGGCGAGCTGACCGACAGCCTGCGCGCTGGTCTCCCCAACCACCACAGCGGCGACTGGCGCCTGCCGTTCGACGCGGAGGGCAGCCCGTTCGAGCCGCTCCGGGTCGAGACCTTCAAGCACACCCAGCAGGTCACCCGCGCCGATGCCGTCGACGTGTTCGCGTCGCGCAGCTACGTGGCGTCGCTCCCCGACGACGAGCGTCACCGCCTGCTCGAGCGCGTGGCGGAGCAGGTGCCGAAGTCCGAGATCGTCGAGATCCCGTACATCACTGAGCTGTATTGGACCCGGAAATCCACGTAGGCTGAGCGCCCGATGCGAGCGGCGGTGCTCACGATCTCGAGCTCGAGAACGCGGCGCGAGGACGACGAGTCCGGGAACGCGCTCGTCGCCTTCTGCGAGGAGGCGGGAATCGAGACGGTCTACGACTCGGTCACCGACGACCGTGAGGCGATCGCGACCGCGCTCAAGCGCCTCGCCGACAACGAGCAGGTGCGCTTCATCTTCACGACGGGCGGCACCGGGCTGACGCGGGACGACGTGACCCCGGAGGCCACGCTCGATGTGATCGACCGCGAGGCGCCCGGCTTCGCCGAGGCGATCCGCGTGGAGTCGCGCCAGCACACCCCGCTGGGGATCCTCACGCGCGGAGTGTCCGGAGTGCGGGGCCGCACGCTGATCGTCAACTTCCCAGGGTCGCCCAAGGCGGTCCGCCAGTCATGGCCCGTGGTGGAGCCCACCCTGCGCCACGCGGCGGAAACGCTCGAGCGTGAGTGAGCCAGGGCCGGCGCCGCTGATCGAGGTCGACGGTCTCGAGCGCCGTTACGGGGAGCGGGCGGCGCTCAGCGGCGTGTCGTTCCAGCTCGGCGAGAGGCAGACGCTCGGCCTGTTCGGGCCGAACGGGGCGGGCAAGTCCACCTTGCTCCGGGTGCTGGCCACGCTGCTGCGCCCGCACGCCGGAGCGGTTCGGGTACTGGGAGCCTCGTTGCCGGACGAGTCCTGGAAGGCCCGCGGCAAGGTCGGGTACGTGGGTCACGAGCCGTTGCTCTATCGCGAGCTGAGCGGGCGCGAGAATCTCGTGTTCCACGCGCGGCTCCACCGCGTGGCCGAGGCGCGCGTCGACGAGCTGATCGAAGCCGTGGGCATGCAGCGCCGCGCGCGCGACCCCGTGCGCGAGCTCAGCCGCGGCATGGTGCAGCGGCTGTCCGCCGCGCGAGCGCTCCTGCATGACCCGCCGCTGCTGCTGCTCGACGAGCCCTACTCCGGCCTCGATCCCGCCGCGCGCGAGCTGCTCGACCCGCTGATCGGCAAGCCGTCTGGCCGCACGCGCGTGCTCGTGTCGCACGACGTGGAGGGCGGCGCGGCCGAATCCGACCTGGCGCTGGGTCTCAGAGCCGGCAAGCAGCAGCACTTCGGCAAGCCCGATCCGGCCGCGCTCCGGGGGCTCTACCAGTGATCGGCACGGCCTGGACCATCCTCCGCAAGGACCTGCAGATCGAGCTGCGCACCAAGGAGTCCGTGCCGGCGATGGCGCTCTTCAGCGTCACGGTGTTCGTGCTCTTCCACTTCGGGCTCCAGCGCAACGAGCTGGAGGGCGACCTGGCGTCGGGCGTCCTCTGGGTCACCCTGATCCTCGCCACCGTGCTGGCGGTCAACCGCCTGTTCGTGACCGAGCGGGAGCAGGGCGGGATCGACGGTCTGCTGCTCGCACCGATCGACCGCACGGCGGTCTTCATCGCCAAGGCGGGCGCGCTCTTCCTCTACCTGGTGCTGCTCGAGCTCGTTGCCGTGCCGGCTTTCGGAATCCTGCTGCTCGGGCCGGACCTGTTCAAGCCGCTGCCGGTGCTGATCCTGCTGCTGGTGCTCGCGGACATCGGCCTGGCGTCGGTGGGCGCGCTCGTATCCGCGCTGGCGGTCGAGACACGCGCGCGGGACCTGATCGTGCCGCTGCTGCTCCTCCCGCTGCTCGTGCCCGTCGCGATCGCGGGCGCCGAAGCCACCGAGCCCCTGTTCAGCGGCAACCAGTCGCCTCACGAACTCGGCAAATGGGTGGGGCTCCTGGGGCTCTACGATATGGTCTTCCTGCTGGTTTCAATCGCAGTTTTCGACTTCCTTCTGGAGGACTGACCCTTGTACGGCAAGGGACTTAGGACCCTCTCCATCGCCTCCGCTGCCAGCCTCGGCACGGCCCTTGGACTCGTCTTCTTCTACGCCCCGCTCGATGCGGATCAGGGCTTCATTCAGAAGATCTTCTACATCCACGTGCCGCTTGCGATCGTCACGCTGTTCGGCTTCATCGCCGGCGGGCTGATGGCGATCAAGTACCTGCGCAGCGGTGACCGCAGCTGGGACATGCGCTCCTACGTGGCCATCCACCTGTCGATCGTGCTGGCCGTGGCGGTGCTGATCACCGGCGCGATCTGGGCGAAGGCGTCGTGGGGCCACTGGTGGGTGTGGGACGAGCCGACGCTCGTCTCCTTCCTGATCATCTTCCTCCTCTACTGCTGCTACCAGCCGCTGCGCTTCTCGATCGAGGACCCGGAGCGACAGGCCCGCTACGCGGCCGTGTTCGCGATCATCGCCGGCGCGTTCGTGCCGCTCAACTTCATCGCGGTCCGGCTCGCGCAGGCGTTCAGCCACCCGCGCGTGCTCTCCACCACCGGCGGGGACATGCCCGGCTCGATGCGGCTGACCTTCCTCGTATCGGTGCTCGCGATCGCGCTCCTCTACGTCACGCTCTGGAAGCTCGAGCTGACCTCGAAGAACGCGTCGCACCAGCTCAAGCGGCTGCGCCAGCGGCTCGAGCTCGAGGCCGAGGAGCGCCAGACCCGCGGCGGCGCCCCCGCGCCGCCCGTCAGCACGGTCCCCGCCAGCCCTAGGGAGACCTGATGCCGGCCCTTCCGCTCGGCGAGGCCGGCAAGTACGTGGCGGCCGCATACCTCGTGGTGTTCACGCTCGTGATCGTCTACGTGGCGATCATGGCCGCCAAGCTCCAGCGCATCGAGCGCGAGCTCGAGACCCTCAACGACCTGGCGGACAAGCGCACTCAATGAGCGATCGCCTGCTCGCCCTCGGGATCTCTCACAAGACCGCTCCGTTGGCGCTGCGTGAGCGCCTGGCGCTACCGGAGGGCCGCGCCGCCGGCGTGCTGCGCGACCTCGTGGCTCATCCCGAGGTGCACGAGGCGGTGGCCATTTCCACCTGCAACCGCACCGAGATCTACCTCGTCACGAGCGACCCCGTGGAGGCCGAGAGCGCGGCGCTCGCCGCGCTGTCGCGCCAGGCGGGCATCCCGCCCACCGAGCTGTTCGGGTCTCTCTATTCCCCGCGCGGGATGGAGGCGGCGCGCCATCTGTTCGGCGTCGCGGCCGGGCTCGAGTCGATGATCGTGGGCGAGGCCGAGATCCAGGGTCAGGTGAAGCGCGCGTACGAGCTGGCGCTCGTCGAGGGCGCCACCGGCCCGATCACCAACAGGCTGTTCCGCGATGCGCTCGCCACCGGCAAGCGCGCCCGCAGCGAGACGGCGATCGGCCGCTCGCGCGTGTCCGTGTCGTCGGTTGCTGTGGAGCTGGCGCACGGTGCGCTCGGCGAGCTGGCCTCCCGCCGGGTGCTCGTGATCGGCGCCGGCGAGAACGGCGAGCTCACGGCCAAGGCCTTGCGCGAGCGCGGCGTGGAGACCGTGTTCGTGGCCAACCGCCGCTACGACCGCGCCATCGGGCTGGCCCAGCGCTTCGGCGGCCATGCCGTGCGCTTCGACGACCTGCCGCGGGAGCTGCAGGAGGCCGACATCGTGGTCAGCTCCACGGCGTCGCCGCACCTGATCGTGGGCCGCGAGGAGCTCGAGCTCGTGATGGAGAGCCGCGGCGGCCGGCCGCTGCTCCTGATCGACATCGCCGTGCCGCGCGACATCGACTCGACCGTGCGCGAGCTGCAGGGGATCACCCTCTTCGACATGGACGACCTCCAGCGCGAGGTGGCGCGCAATCTCAGCGCGCGTGCTGCCGAGGTGGTGCACGTGCGGGCGATCATCGAGCAGGAGGTCGAGCGCTTCGGCGACTGGATGGCGAGCCTGGACGTGATCCCCACGGTCGCCGCCCTGCGCGAGCGTGGCGACGAGATCGTGGATCGGGTGCTGCGCGAGAACGAGCATCGCTGGGAGTCACTCGGGGAGGCCGATCGCGCGCGCGTGGAGCTGATGGCGCGCACGATCGTGAGCCGCTTTCTCCACGAGCCCACACTGCGGATGAAGGGCGCCGCCGAGGGCGGTGGCGCCTACGTGCACCTTCAGGCGCTGCGCGAGCTGTTCGGCCTCGATCCGGACGCGCCGGACTACGAGGCCGCGCCGGCCGATGTGGCCTCGCTAGACGACCGCCGCAAGAAGGCCTGAGTCAGCGCGGCGGCGCGAGCCGGTACGCCAGCGCGCCGAACGCCACGCGATCGCCGGGCCGCACCTCCACCTCATCGAGCACGCGCGAGCCGTTCACGCGCGTGCCGTTGGTGGAACGCAGATCCCGCAGGAACCACGCACCCCCGTGATGCCGCAGCGCCGCATGCTGGCGAGACACCGTGTCGTCGCTGAGGACGCAGTCGCAGCCCGGCGAGCGCCCGAGCAGGGTCACCTTGGCTCCGACAGGCAGCTCCAGCCGCGGCGTACGAGCATCCCACCAGGCGCTCTCCAGCCGAACCGCCCAACGCGACACCCAACCAACGGTGCGCTCCAGCGGCGAATCGCCTGGGAGTGGAGTAGGCGGACAAAGCTCCACGGAGACCATTCTCCCCCTGCAATCTGGAATCTGCAATCTGCCCTTTTGGCGAAGCCAAAAGAGAGGGGCGCCACCCCCGTGGCGCCCCAACTCGGACCCAAACCCATTTTGGAGGAGTGGACGGCGCGTCCCGCTTCCGCCCAAATCTCTCTAGTCAGGGTTGTCGGATGCAGACCTTTCTGCCGATATGGGGTCTTGACCCCATCTTTTCGGATGAGCAAGCGCGGAACCCTTATCGGCCAGACCATTCTGGTCAACGTCTTCTTGGTCACGGCGGTGCTTTTCGGGGCCACCTCCGCGGCCAACCTCAACCTGCGCATTCAGGGCGAGCGCTGGCAGTTCGCGCTGCTCGCGATGGCGATCATGCTCGCCCTGCTGGCGAACATCATGATGCTGCGCCGCCGCTTCTCTCCGCTGGAGCAGCTGATCGATCGCCTCGAGCGCATCGACCCCGCGCAGGGTGTCTCCTTCGACCAGCCCGCCACCGGCGAGATGGAGGAGGTCGACCGCCTCTCGGCCACCTTCAAGCGCCTGCTCGAGCGCATCGAGTCGGAACGACGCCGCAGCGGCCGTCTGGTCCTGCGCGCCCAGGAGGAGGAGCGCAAGCGCGTGGCGCGCGACCTGCACGACGAGGTGAACCAGGCGCTCACCGCCATCCTGCTACGGCTCCAGGCACTGATGCAGGACGCGCCGTCGCCCGCCGTGGAGCGCGAGCTGTCGCAGCTCAAGCGGCTCGTGAACCAGGCGATGGAGGAGCTGCTCCAGCTCGCCCGCCAGCTACGGCCGACAGCACTCGACGACCACGGCCTGCAGACGGCGCTCGAGGGCCAGGTGCGCCGCTTCGGGGACCAGCACGGGATCGAGGCGATGCTGCGCACCGAGGGCGAGTCCGACACGATCGGCGACGACCAGCAGCTCGTGGTCTATCGCGTGGCCCAGGAGGCGCTCGCCAACGTGGCGCGGCACGCCGAGGCCACGGAGGTGCAGGTCGATCTCTTCGCGAACGGCCACGGAGTGGACCTACGCGTGAGCGACAACGGCCGCGGGTTCGACTCCACCCTGCCGCCGAGCGGCCTCGGCCTGAACGGCATGGCCGAGCGTGCACGCCTCGTGGGCGGGGAGCTGAACGTGTATTCCTCGGCCGGCCGAGGAACCATCGTCACCCTGCACGTGCCCTGATGCTCCACATCCTGATCGCAGACGATCACGGGATCGTGCGCTCCGGCATCCGGATGCTGATCGATCGCCAGGCGGGCATGCAAGTGGTGGCGGAGGCCGAGGACGGCATCCAGGCCGTCGAGCTCGCGCAGGCCACGCACCCCGACGTCGCCATCCTCGATGTGACCATGCCGCGCATGACCGGCCTCCAGGCCGCCCGCGAGATCCGCGCGCGGGCGCCGCAGACGTCGGTGCTGCTGCTCTCGATGCACGACGACGAGCGCTACTTCTTCGAGGCGGTCGAGGCCGGAGCAAACGGCTACGTGCTCAAGCGCTCGGCGGACACCGACCTGATCGACGCGATTCAGGCCGTGGCCCGCGGCGAGGACTTCGTCTCGCCGGTGACCGAGCGCGCCGCGATCAAGGAGTGGCTCGAGAGCGGCAAGGCCGACCGCCTGGAGGACCCGCTCACGCCGCGCGAGCTGGACGTGGTCAAGCTCATCGCCGAGGCGTACACGAACAAGCAGATCGCCGAGGCGCTGCACGTGTCCGAGAAGACGGTGGAATCCCACCGCTCCAACGTGTTCGGCAAGCTCGGGATGCGCGACCGCGTGGAGCTGGTGCGCTACGCGATCCGCCGCGGCCTGGTCGAGCCGTAGAGAACGCCCAGGTTCTCGGCGGCGCGCACGGCGCGCTCCATGAACAGCTTCTGCCGGCCGAGTGCCGCCACCGAGCCCGCGCCTGACGACAGCGCTTGCCGCGCGGCCAGCGAGCGCGGCCGGGCGCGCCTCACGCCCAGCGTCTGCCCATACGCGAACCGCCTGCGCAGGAAGGAGCGGCGCGTGAGCCGCTCCGGCGGGATCACGTGCTCCACCGCCGCGTCCGGCACGTAGCGGACCACGTAGCCGAGCCGCACCAGCGCCCGCTGCGCCTCGTCCTCCTCCGAAAAGAACACGCGCCGCCCGCTGTGGCCGAAGGCGGGGTCGAAGCCGCCCACCCGTCGCAGGGCCGCCACGCTGAACGAGATGTTGGCTCCGTAGACCGTGGTCACGGCGGGATCGATGTCGCGAACCGCCGGCCCCAGGTCGAGCAGGGTGAGCGCAGGCAGGATCGGGTCCGAGATCCAGGTGGGCGGCCCGCCGGACGGCCAGCGCGGGCGGATCGGTCCGCCGATGCAGGCCACCTCCGCACCGGCTTCGCGCCAGGTTCGCTCGAGGGCGTCATACCAGCCGTCTTCCACCACGGCGTCGTCGTCCACGAAGGCCAGGACGTCGTCCTCCCCGGCCCAGTCGAGCGCCCGGTTGCGCGCCCGGGAAAGCCCCGGTCGCGGCTCGTCCAGCAAAGTCCCTGCAAATGCGGCTCTGTGACCCACCACCGCAGACTCATCAAGGCCGCTCGTTACGACAACAAGAGCGCCCTCAGCCGTCTGTCGACTGACCGCTCCGAGCGCCTCTGTCACCTCGCCCGGGCTCCGGTTGGTACACACCGCTACTAGTAGCCGACCCTTCACTGGGGGCGCAGCGTAGTGGCGTGTCCCTATCTCTAGACTGTCCGAAGACCAGCTCCACGGAGTGAGGGAGCTTCAATCCGATGCTCGAGATGGTGATTTATGGCGTGAGCTTCGACATGGTCGGCAAGCAGCCGATCGTGCTCCTGAAGACGCGCGAGGGGAACAAGTTCCTGCCGATCTGGATCGGTCATCCAGAGGCTGCCGCGATCCTGATGAAGCTCCAGGGAGCGACCACTCCGCGCCCCATGACGCACGACCTGATCAACGACATGCTCGGCGAGCTCGAGGTGTCGTGCAGCAAGGTGTCTGTGACCGAGCTGAAGGAGAACACCTTCTATGCGTCGATCACGCTCCAGATGAATGGGCGCGAGATCGAGATCGACTCCCGCCCCTCGGACGCGCTCGCGCTGGCGGTGCGCACCGCGGCGCCGATCTTCGCCGCGGAGTCCGTGATCGAGGAGTCCGCGATCGAGTTCGAGCACGAGGTCGAGGACACCGAGGAGGTCGTCGAGAAGTTCAAGGACTTCTTGGACAACGTCACGCCTGAGGATTTTGCTGCGGGCGAGTGAGCCCATAGCCCATAGAACTGGGAACTGGGAACTGGGAACTAGAACTCCTCGGCAAACGCCAAGGCTTCCTCGCGGCTCTGGCAGAGCATCAACTTGACGGCCTTCCCCTCGCGCATCTTCCACAGGTGCGCCGCGCTTCGCTCGACCACGTGAC
>Ga0070684_100002884_pt1 | contig 12781 bp, 14 predicted proteins | sample KBSC723LmetaG_FD_65653 | JGI IMG/M metagenome (GOLD analysis project Ga0070684, IMG submission 65653) | Corn rhizosphere microbial communities from Kellogg Biological Station, Michigan, USA - KBS C7.2-3L metaG | ecosystem: Host-associated > Plants > Roots > Rhizosphere ...
GTCGCTCCTATGTCAAGAACACCTCTGAGAGACGACGGTGTTGCTGGGGATATAGATCTAGAAACTCAGGAGAAACAGCAACAACCCGCGACTCCCTGGAGCGCCGGAAGGGGAGGGTCAGGAACGTCGCACCGCACGCCAGATGACGCCCGGATGGTGGGCCAGCTTGAAGCCGACCGCAAGGGCGAACCAGGTGCTGGCAAGCCAAGGGCGCAAGTGAGGCCTAAGCCGCCGGATCCGCCCCTCGGAATCGAGCTCAAGCACCATCGCGTCATCAATCCTGAACGGCCCCACCTGGGCCTCGGCGATCAGGAGCCATCGGTCTCCATCCATGATCTCTTCGGTCCACCTCAGTTCGGACAGACTGCCGTAGACCGCTGCAAACAGGAGCCGCAGATCCTCCTTGCCGCGGATCAAGCCGTGCGCCAGCAGTGGCGAGACAAGCTCGGCATCCGGCGCCAACGTGTCCACGAACCTGTCCAGATCGTTGGCTTCCGATGCAGCCCGGAACTCGTCGATCACGTTCACCGGCGCAGCCTATGCGAGCCGTGACGATCAACACCGACGTAGGGGCCGCTCTGATCACCCAGGACTGGTCTCACGCCCTCCACGCCAGATCCAGCTTCGGCCTCCGATGGAGTCCGCCCTTATGCGTGCGCCGGCAGCGCTGGAGAGGCGGCCTCCTGTTCCTGCATCGCCCGGAAGACCACCCGCACCAGGTGGCGTTTGAGGCAGCGGAACGCCTCCTTGGTGGACTTCCCTTCAGCTCGCTTCTTCGCCAGGTAGGCGCGAGCGGGAGGATGGACCCGGGCCTGGGTGAGGACGACCTGGTGGAGCGCGGCGTTCAGCTTGCGGTTGCCATCCGCGAGAGCCGATGGCGGGCGTAGCGGCCCGAGGAGACCTCGATCGGGGCGCAGCCGGCGTGGCGGGCGAGCGCAGCGTCGGAGTGAAAGCGCCGTGGGCCGCCGACCTCGACGAGGAGGCGCGCGGCGATCAGATCGCCGACGCCAGAGAGGGCGAGCAGGCCAGGGGCCATCGGCCGCACCAGGACGGCGATCTCAGCCCGTAGCGCGTCGATCGCGCGGGTCAGCTCACCGACCCGCGCCAGCAGCTCGCGGCAGATCCGCACCTGCACCCCCTCCCCGTAGCGTCCCAGGCGCTGGGAGAGGCCGCGACGGGTGTCGGGACGGTTCAGGGTGCGGGCGAAGGGCTCGAGGCCCGAGTCGAGATCGTGCATGAGCCAGCGCAGGCGTGAGCAGATCGCGGTGCGCTCCCCGACCAGGTCCTCGCGGTGGTCGACCAGGAGCTTCAGCTCGCGCAGCTTCGGGTCGTGGGTGGCACGTGGAAGGTTCGGCTCGCGCAGGGCCGCCCGGGCGACGGCGAGCGCGTCGATCGAGTCCGACTTGCCGTAGGTGCGGGCGGTGTTCCGCTCCCTCGCCGTCAGGCGGGTGCCGACCCGCAGCACTAGCTGCTCGGCGCCCAACAGGAAGCGCTCCAGGCGGCCGTTGACGTGGCGGCAGTCCTCCAGGGCGAAGCGCAGCTCGCCGCCCTCGCCGGCGAGCTCGTGCGCCCAGGCCAGCAGGCGCTCATGGCCTTCGGCTGTGCCGGGGATTGTCAACTCGGCGAGCAACTGCCCGGTGCCGTCGGCGACCGCGGCGGCCGTGTGGGTGTCTTTGTGGGGGTCGATGCCGATCGTGATCACTTCAGGGCGCCTCCCTAGGCTTGTCGTGGTTCTCAGAGCGGATCGGCGGCGGACAGAACCGGGTTTGGTGGTCAAGCTCCTATTAGGTCACGCCGTCGATCCTCGAACGCGGCGGGCGACACGACTCACCCGGTCAGCCTCCAGAGGCGACGAGATAATGCGGAGTCAGCCCGCCGCGCTGAGGACGCTAGGCCGGAGGTTGGACGTGATTCCGCCGCTCCGTGGAGGGATCGAACCACCCGGTTCGTAGTGTGTCGGTGTTCGGGGATGGTGGCTGAGATGGGCGTCTGGATACGTCCAGATCGACTCTCTTGTCCTCTGCCTGCCTGCCATCTGGATCGGGCTGGGGGCTGGCCTCTGGCTCTTGATGGCTGCTCTGCCTGATGGCTTGACTGACTGACCTGCCTGGTCTCTTTTCCCGAGGCCGGTCATCCCGCCGATTCCTTGCCTCCGCCCTCCGTGAACCGGCCAAGCTTGGTCCCGCCGGGGTCCCATCCCATCCCGTCGAGCAGTTCTTCCGGTGGGATGCCGAGGGAGCCGGCAAGCTTGATCACCGTGTCCACGCGCGCCACCCGTTCGCCGCGCTCAAGCTGGCCGACCGCCGTGCGATGCAGCGAGGCGCGCACCGCCAGCTCTTCCTGGGAGAGCTTCGCCCGCCTGCGGCAGTAGGCGAGGTTGTGGCCGAACTGGTCGGCGACCTTCATCCCTCGCTCCGCTCCACGAACCCTCCAGGCCGGTAGTCGCCGGGGGACCAATTGATCCCGGCGAGCAGATCGTCGGCGGAGACTTCGAGGGAGCACGTCAGCTTGATCAGCGTGTCGATGCGGCAAAGGCGCAGCCCTCGCTCAAGCTGGCTTATCTCGGTCCGGTGCAGCGAGGCGAGGAAGCTCAGGTCCTCTTGGGAGAGGTCGGCGCGCTTGCGGTGGCGGGCCAGGTTGTCCCCGAAGCGAGCGGCGAGGTCGATCATCGGCCCTCCCGTCCCCCGAGCTGCGCGTGCAGGCCGTGCAGCGCTTCGTGCTCAGCGATCACCCGCTTGTACTCGTTGGTGTCGTCGATGATCTGAGCGAGGTCGCCGACGAGATCGCGCACGTCGCGGTCGGGGACGATCACCAGCTCGTCCAATGCCGCGAGGAGTCGGCCGTAGGCGGCCACCTCGCGGCGCAGGTGGTCGGGGTCTTTGAGCTGGTCGGGGTACTCCCTCAGCTCGTCCCTGACGGCCGCGCAGGCGCTTGTGAAGATGCCGCGCATGAAGCGGACGTGATCGGCGGGGAGCTTGAGGGCGACGGCTTTGCCGCGACCCGTAGGGTTCTCGTCAGCCATGAGGAGCTACGCCTCCTTGTGGTCAGGCGGCCCGTTTGTGCCCCAAGCACGGCGGGTCGCCGCTTTTTGCTTTCCGAGAGCGTAGCAGTGCTGTCGAGAATATTTCTACAGTTGGACTACTCGCCGCGGATGATTTGGTGGACCCGCGTGCGGTGCAGGCCGACCTCCTCGGCGATGTCACGCAGCGAGAGTCCTGCCTTCTGCGCTTCAGCGAACGCTTTGCGCCGCGTTCTCTGCGCGGCGTCTTGTTCGTGCTCGAATCTCACCTGCGCGGCACGAACCGCCCGGCGAGCCTTCTGCTCGGCGTCAGCCATTGGGCTGGACCCTATTCGGCCCCACGAAATGAGACCAGGATGAGACCAGAGCCTTGCGGAACCGCCGGGAACGCCGAGGAGGCGCGCGGAAGGTCGAATTGAGGAAAGCGCCTCATTCGGCTCTGCATCGGGAAATGCGCGGCCTTCCAAGGAACAGCGAGGAACGCGCCTGACAGGATTCGAACCTGTGACCTTCGGTTTCGTAGACCGACGCTCTATCCAACTGAGCTACAGGCGCAGGAATCTTCGATTCTAGGCGAGGCGGGGGTCTGGGGCTCAGAGGGCGGCGATGGCCTCGATCTCGATCTGCATGCCGGGTCTCGCCAGGGCGCTGACCTCCAGCGCGGTGGAGGCGGGCTGGGGGCCGTCGATGTAGCGGGACTTGATCTGGGAGTAGTCGCGGAGCTTGGAGATGTCGGTTAGGAAGACGGTCAGCTTGACGATGTCGGACATCGAGGCGCCGGCCTCGGCGAGGACGGTCCGCAGGTTGTCGAGGGTCTGCTCGACCTGAGCCTCGAAGTCGCCCTCACCGACCAGCTCGCCGTCGGCCGAGATCGGAGCCTGGCCCGAGATGAAAAGCAGCGATTTGGCGCCATCCACCTTCCAGGCCTGGGAGAAACCGGCCAGGTCCTGCCAAGACCACGGATTCACCTGGGTCTTCTCCATCGGTCCCTCCCTACCCGTTAGCGGCCTTCGAAAGTCGCGTGGCCCGGGCCTTGGTCGAGGAAAGCCTTGACGGCTCGCTGCAGGTCCTCGGTGGCGAAAAGGGAGCCAGCCTCGGTGCGGATCGTCTCGTCGGCGGCGGCGATGCCGCCCTCGCGGTAGCGGCGCAGGACGAGCTTGGTCATCGCGTGCGCCTTGGTCGGGCCGGTGGCGAGCTCGGCGGCGAAGGCGCGGGAGCGCTGGTCGAAGCCCTCGTCCTCGAGGACGCGGTTGACCACACTCCAGGCAGCAAGCTCCTCGGCGCCGAAGAGCTCGCCGGTCATCACCAGCTCCCGCGCGCGGCCGCTGCCGGCGCGCTCGGCGAGGCGCTGGGTCCCGCCCATCGACGGCGTCAGCCCGACGACTTTCTCGACCAGGCCAAACTTGGCCGAGCGGGCGGCGAGGATCAGGTCGCAGCCGAGCGCGAGCTCGAAGGCCGCCGTCAAAGTGAGGGCGTGGGCGGCGAAGACGACCGGCAGCGGCAGCCGTTCGACCCGCTCGACCAGGTCGATCAGCCGGTCCCAGAGCTCGCTCGCCTGCTCCGGGGTCAGCCCGTCGAACTCGGCGACGTTGACGCCGCCGGAGACCGCGCGCCCTTCGGCCCGGATCAGCAGGGCGCGCGGCAGCTCTCCCTCGACCTCGGCGACCGTGGCCATGAGCCCGTCGAACATGCGGCGGTCGAAGAGGTTGAGCGGCGGGCTGTCGAGCGTGAGCACAGCGAGGCCTGCCTCGTCCCGCTCGAGACGGACGGCTTTGGCCTCGTCGCTCATCGCGAGCGCCACAATAGAGCCCAACCACGAAAGGAGCGAGATGAAGATCGCGGTGCTGGGAACCGGGGGCGTTGGCCGGACGATCGCGACCAAGCTGGTCGAGCTCGGTCACGAGGTGACGATGGGCTCACGCTCGGCCGAGGGCGAGGCGCTGCGCGAGTGGCTGGACGAAACGGGCGAGGCCGCGGACGGCGGCACCTTCGCCGGGGCGGCCGCCGGCGCCGAGCTGGTCTTCAACTGCACCGCCGGTGAGGCCTCGCTTGCTGCGCTCGCCGCCGCAGGCACCGACAACCTCGCCAGCAAGGTCCTGGTCGACGTTGCCAACCCGCTCGACTTCAGCCAGGGGATGCCGCCGACCCTGACGGTCTGCAACGACGACAGCCTCGGCGAGCAGATCCAAGCGGCCTTCCCCGCAGCGCGGGTCGTCAAGGCGCTCAACACCGTCAACGCCGGCGTGATGACGGACCCCGGTCGGCTTCCCGACGCCCACAACGTCTTCCTCTGCGGCAACGACGAGGAGGCCAAGGCGACCGTGGGCGAGCTGCTGCAGAGCTTCGGCTGGCCGCCCGAGGCAATCGTCGACCTCGGCGAGATCGGCGCGGCGCGGGGGACGGAGATGTACCTGCCGCTGTGGCTCCGCCTGATGGGCGCCCTCGGCACCGCCGAGTTCAACATCCAGATCCGCGTGCCGTAGCCGCACGCTCAGGGCACGCGGTGAACCTCGAAGAGGTTCGTCCCCAGCTCCTGCTCCGGCAGGCCGGCGGTGATCGCGATCAGGTCGCCGGAGGCGGCGATGCCGTGGCACCCGGCCAGCCCCGCGCAGTCCTGCAGCAGCGTGCGGACGTCGCTCGCCTGCTCGTGGAGGACGGCGGTGACGCCGAAGAGCAGGCCGAGGCGGCGAACCGTCTCGGTCCGCGGCGAGACGGCCAGCACCGGCACGTTCGGCCGATGGGCGGAGACCAGCCGCGCGGTGCGCCCGCTCGTCGTCGGCACCACCAGCGCCGCCAGGTTCAGCCGGTAGACGGCCCCCACCGCCCCCTGGGCGACCGAGTCGGCGACGTCCTGCGTCGCCTGGTCGGTGCGACCGAAGAGCCAGTCTCCGTAGGGAAGGTCGGGCTCGGTCGCGCGGGCGATCCGGTCCATCACCCGCACCGCCTCGATCGGATTCTGCCCGACCGCGGTCTCCTCGGAGAGCATCACCGCGTCGGTGCCGTCGTAGATCGCGTTGGCGACGTCGGTCACCTCGGCCCGCGTCGGACGGCGCGAGGTCACCATCGAGGCCAGCATCTGAGTCGCCGTGATCGCCGGCTTGGAGCGGCGGCCGGCGGCGCGGATCAGGCGCTTCTGCATCACCGGCACCTGGGCCAGCGGCAGCTCGATCCCGAGATCGCCGCGGGCGACCATGATCCCTCCGGTCGCCGCGGCGACGATCTCCTCCGCGTTCTCGGCCGCCTGCTGCTTCTCGATCTTGGCGATCAGCGGAATGTCGGAGCCGAGCGCGGATAGCCGCGCCGTGACCGGCTCCAGGTCCGCGGCTGCGGAGACGAAGGACACGGCGAGCAGATCCACGCCCTGCTCGACCGCGAACTCGACCCAGCTGAGATCGCCGTCGGTGGTCGGGCTGCTGACCCCGGGGACGTTCATCCCCTTGTGCGAGGAGAGCGTCCCGCCCACCTCGACCTCGCAATCGACTCCCCCGTCCTCGGGCCGGCACACCCGAAGGCGGATCGCGCCGTCGGCGAGATAGACGGGCTCGTCCTCGCGCAGAGTCGCGACGCCGGGCCAGGTGACGGGGATCGTCTCGCGGTCGCCCATCACCTGCTTTGGGGTCAGCTTCACGTGCATGCCGGTCTCGAGCTCGGCGACGTCGCCGCGCAGCTCGCCGATCCGCAGCTTCGGTCCCGGCAGGTCGCCGAGCACCGCGACCTCGCGGCCGGCCTGCTCGGCGCCGGCGCGGATCGCCTCGACCGTGCGCGCGTGCCGCTCGCGGTCGGCGTGGGAGAAGTTGAGCCGAAGCACGTCGGCGCCGGCCTCGATCAGGCGGCTCAGCACGTCGATGTCCCAGCTCGCCGGGCCGACCGTCGCGATGATCTTGGTCCGCCTGCCTCGCTGCATGCCTAGGACTGTAGAAGAGTCCCGGCGCCACCTGGACGATCAGCGGAGAGGGAGGGATTCGAACCCTCGAGAGAGCTTGCGCCCCCTACTCGCTTAGCAGGCGAGTGCCTTCAGCCACTCGGCCACCTCTCCGGGCACTGGCGACCGATTGTAGGAGCTAACCGGGGGCGGCGCGGCTAGTCTCGTGGCCGTGTCCGGCCGCTCGCACGCGCAGTTCGAGCAGATCTTCGAGGAGGTCGAGGCGCCGTTCTCCTTCGTCGACCTCGATGCGATGTGGGCCAATGCGGAGTCGATGCTGGCACGGGCCGGTGAGAAGCCGATCCGGGTCGCGAGCAAGTCGATCCGCTGCCGGGCTCTGCTCGAGCTGATCCTGCGGCGGAACGAGCGCTTCGCCGGGCTGATGACGTTCACCCTGCCCGAGACGCTCTGGCTCGCCGAGAGCGGCTTCGAGAACCTGCTCCTCGCATATCCGACGACCGACCGGGAGGCGCTGGGAGAGCTTGCGCTGCGCTCGGTGGCGAACCCGGGCGGCGCGCCGATCGTGACGGTCGACTGCGTCGAGCACCTGGATGCGATCGAGTCGGTGCTCGGCGCGGGCGCCGCCCCGGTTCGGGTCTGCATCGACCTCGACGCGGGCTGGTGGGCGTTCGGCGGCCAGCTCAAGGTCGGGCCCAAGCGCTCGCCGGTTCACACGGTCGAGCAAGCGGTCGCCCTGGCGCGCCAGATCGAGCGCCGTCCGCAGCTGGAGCTCGCCGCGTTGATGGCCTACGAGGGGCAGATCGCCGGCGTCGGCGACCGGCCGCCGGGGCGGCGCCTGCGGGGCGCGGCGATCCGGTCGATGCAACGACGGTCGGCGGCGGAGGTGGCCCGGCGCCGGGCCACGGTCGTCGCCGCGATCCGCGAGCTCGCGGCGCTTGAGATCGTCAACGGGGGCGGCACCGGCAGCCTCGAGCTGACCGGCGCCGAGGAGGCGGTCACGGAGGTCACCGCCGGCTCCGGCTTCTACGCGCCCACCCTCTTCGACCACTACACCCGCTTCTCGCTGACGCCGGCGGCGGGCTTCGCCTTGCCCGTCGTCCGCAAGCCGGCCGCCGGAACCGCCACGGCGCTCGGCGGCGGCTACCTCGCCTCCGGCAGCGGCGATGCCGCGCGCCTCCCCTCTCCCTGGCTTCCGCACGGCCTGCGGCTCGACGCGGAGGAGGGAGCCGGTGAGGTGCAGACCCCGCTCGGTGGACCGGCGGCGAGGGAGCTGGGGATAGGCGACCGCGTCTACTTCCGCCATGCCAAGGCGGGCGAGCTCTGCGAGCGGTTCGACGTCCTCCACCTGGTTGAAGGCAACGAGATCGTCGAGGTCGTCCCCACCTACCGCGGCGAGGGAAGGGCGTTCCTCTAGTCAGGGGCCGAGAACGCGCTCCGCGTACTCGTTCGTGAAGACGCGGTTGGGGTCGAGCTCGTCCCGGGCCGCCCGGAAATCGGCCCAGCCGGGATATCGGGGGGCCAGCGTGGCCGCGCTCTGGAAGTGGCGCTTGCCCCAGTGGGGCCGGCCGCCGTACTCGTCCATGATCGCCTCCACCGCCTCGAAGTAAGGGCGCCATTCCATCCCGCGGTACTGGTGCACGGCGACGTACGCGGTGTCGCGTTCGTGCGCCGGGCTGAGCAGCGCGTCGTCACCCGCGCTCACCCGCATCTCGATCGGGAAGAAGACCGGGTAGCGGTTGGCCCGCACCCACTCGATCACCCGCCGCGCCGCGTCGGGCCCATGCTCGCGCGGTAGCGCGTACTCCATCTCGGTGAAGCGGACCTGCCGCTCGTTGGCGAAGATGCGGTCGCTGCGATCGGTGACGCTGCTACCCGACGCGAGCCTGGCCGCCAAGCGGGAGAGCACCGGAATCCAGCCTGGAAGGAGCTTCCCCGTCGCCGAAATCGCCTCCAGTGCCCAGTTTTCCAGCACGATGTCGTTGAGGTAGGCGGCGGTGCGCGACCGAGGCCGGGGTGGCTCTTCCGTTCGGTTGCGCTCCAGGACCAGGGCGGAGTCGGCGTAGGGAAAGGTGAAGAGCTCGAAGTGGTCGTTGCCGCCGGCGCGCTCGCCGAACGACGCGAAGACCTCCTCGCGCGGAAGCGACCGGTCGACGCGACGGAGCACGAAGGCCGGGACGCAACGCAAGGTCACCGAGGCAATCGCTCCAAGCGCCCCGAGCCCGACGCGCGCAGCCCGCAGCAGGTGGGGGTCCGAGTCGGTCACTTCACGCACCGAGCCGCCGGCGAGAACCAGCTCGACCGCCTCGACCTGGGAGGAGATGTTGCGCAGCTTCGCGCCCGTGCCATGCGTGCCGGTGGAGATGGCCCCTGCCACCGTCTGCCGATCGATGTCGCCGAGGTTCTCCATCGCCAGCCCGAGCCGGGCCAGCTCCTCGTTGAGGACGGCGAGCACGGTGCCGCCGGCGACCTTGACCCGTCCGGAATCGCGGTCCGCCTCGATCACGCCGCTGAGCGCCCCGATGTCGATCATCGTGCCGTCGGTCAGCGCCGTCTCGGTGAAGGAGTGGCCGCTGCCCGCAACGCTCACCCGACGATCCGCCGCCGCGGCCCCCGCCACCGTTTCGGCCAGCTCCTCCCGGCTCCGCGGCCGGGCAAGCTCAGCCGGTTGGCATGCCTGATCGCCTGCCCAGTTGCGCCAGATCCCGCCGGATGCCATCCCGCGGGAGCCTAGTCATCCTTCGGCGGGGCGAATCGCGGGTGGAGCGAGGATGCGGAACGAGTACGTGATCGTGCCGAGCAGCAGCGCCACGATCGCGAAACTCGGAACAGCGTTCCCGGCAAGGCTCGCCACGCCGCCGCCGGCGACGCCGCCGACCACCTGCCCCGCCGCCCATGCCATGTTGGACAACCCCGCGGCGTAGCCCTGGTGCAGGCGGCTCGATTCGGCCATCTCGGACAGCATCGTCAGGACCGGCGTGAAGCAGATTCCACCACCCAGCGAGGTGAGGATGAGGCCGGCCAGCACGATGCCGAGACCCTCGGCGACCGCTATCGCGGCCATTGCCGCGGCGCAGATCCCAAGGCCGACGACGAAGGGGGCGCGGCGACCGATGCGGTCGGAATAGCGACCGGCAATCGGAGCGAGCGCCGCCTCGAGCGCCGCACCGGCGATGAAGCTGCCGGCGATCAGCTCATGCCCGCCGCCAAGTTCCGCGATCCGCAGCGGCACCAGCACCTCGACGGCGCCGAACATCACCGAGGGAATGGCGACGAGCATGGTCCCGGTGAGCATCGGCCGGCTGAGGATCGTCGCCGCGACTTCATGCAGGTTCTGCGGTTCCGGAGGACGGACATCCGGCAGCCGCGCGGCAACGACGGAGAGGATCACCGCCACGACAAGCACACCGCTGAACACTTGCTCGGTGCCGACTTCCGCCGCCAGCGCGCCCAGCGCCGGGCCGACCAGGGCACCGGTGATCGCCGTCCCCAGCGCGGTCCCGATCACCGAGCCCCGGTGCTCAGGCGGCGCCGTGGTGACCAGCCAGGTCAGCGCTCCCGACCAGATCAGCGCCCCGGCCGCCCCCTGCGTCAGCCGCGCCGCGTCGAGGAGGAAGAACTCCTGGGCAAATCCGAAGACAACGCTGGCGCTGCCGAGCAGCATCAGGCCGAAGATCACCGTGGTGCGTGGCCCGAACCGAGCGGCCACGAGGCCGGCGGGCAACGAGGCGAGCAGGGTGCCGGCCGGGTAGGAGGCAGAGAGCAGGCCGGCCTGCGCCTTGGTCAGCCCGAGCTCGGCGACGTAGTCCGGCAGCAGCGGCGCAATCGCCGAGAAGAAGACGACGTCGAAGAAGACCATCGCCGAGGCAAGAACGAGCAATCGACGCATTGCAGACAATACAATCATCTAGAGCGCTCCAGCCCATGTGCCGCTGCGTCTAGCATCGGATCTTCGCTTACTCCCCGGAGGGGTGGCAGAGCGGTTGAATGCGACGGTCTTGAAAACCGTTGGCCCTCGAAAGGGGGCTCGTGGGTTCGAATCCCACCCCCTCCGCTTCGAGCAGCCTCGCTATGCGAGGACGCGGGCGACGTTGAAGCCGTCGTAGCCCTTGCCGCCCACCGTCTGAATGGTCGTCGCTTCGGCTCGGGGCTCGGCGGCGAGCATCTCGTGCAACCGTCGCTGCGCCCGGATCGCCGGGTCCTCGGAGTCGGCATCCGCGAGCCGGCCATCCCGGACCACGTTGTCGCTGACGATCAGGCCGCCGGGCCGGGTCCGCGGCAGGGACCAGGCAAAGTACTCCGGGCTGTGAACCTTGTCGGCGTCGATGAAGACGAGGTCGAAGGGGCCCGCTCCCTCCGTCTCGAGATCGGGCAGCAGGTCCAGCGCCGGTCCGACTCGCAGGTCGACCAGCCCCTCGAGGCCGGCACGAGCGACGTTCCGGCCTGCCACATCGGCGTAGTTGGGATCGGCCTCGATGGTGATCAGATCCCCGCCCTCAGGCAGGGCGCGGGCCATCCAGATCGTGCTGTAGCCGCCGAGCGTCCCGAACTCGAGGATCGATCTCGCTCCAACGACCTTCGCCAGCAGGTGAAGCAGCCTGCCCTGTGGCGGGGAGACCTGGATCGACGGCAAGCCGGCTTCCTCGCTCGATCTCAGGGCCGCCGCCAATGCCTCGTCGTGCGGAGCCAGCAGCTCACTGATAAATGCGTCGACTGCCGTCCATGTCTCCTGCGCCATCGCCCGAAGGTCTATCAGCAGGCGACCGGGCACACGGCGGTTACGATTGCCGCGGGCTTTGGCGGCGGTCAGCGCCGGGTCCGAGCTCGGCGATGACGACCGATCCCACAGCCGACGAGGCGACACCGGCCCAAGCCCGGGACTCTGGGCCGGGCGGCATAGTCCTCGCCACGCTGATCTTGGTCGCGGCGGTCGCCAACCTCAATCTCGCCGTGGCGAACGTGGCGCTGCCAGACATCGGCAAGGCCTTCGACGCGGGCCAAACCGCCCTCGACCTGATCGCGGTGGGCTACTCGCTCGGACTCGCCGCATCGGTGCTCTACCTGGGGGCGCTGGGGGACCGTCACGGGCGCAAGGTGATGCTCCTCCTCGGTACCGGGCTGGCGATTCCCGCCTCCCTGCTCGCCGGCCTCGCGCCCTCGACCGAGCTCCTCTTCTTCGCCCGCCTCTTGGGGGGCATCGCCGCAGGCATGGCCTTCCCGACCACGCTCGCGCTGATCACCGCGCTCTGGGCGGGTGCCGCGCGGACGCACGCGATCGCGCTCTGGTCGGCCATCGGTGGCGGGATTGCGGCGCTCGGCCCGCTCATCTCCGGTGCCCTGCTGACGCACTTCGCGTGGAGATCGGTCTTCTTCGTCACCCTCCCACTGGCGCTTGTCGCGCTCTACCTCGCCCGGCGGTTCGTCCCCTCCCACGTCAACGAGTCCACGGACCCCGTCGACAACCCGAGTGGCCTGCTCTCGGTGGTCATGATCGCTGCGCTCGTGCTGGCGATCAACCTGGCACCGGTCCCGAACAGGGGCGCCTTCGCGGTCGGGCTTGGGCTCGTTGCGGCGGCCGCCGCGACCGCCTTCGTCATCCGCCAGCGTCGGCTCGCGGCACCGCTCTATGACCTCGACGTCGCGCGCAGGCGGATCTTCTGGGTCGCGGCCTGCGCCGGGATCATCGTCTTCGGCACCCTGATGGCGGCGATGTTCGTCGGCCAGCAGTTCCTCCAGAACGTGCTCGAATACTCGACCCTCGACGCCGGCCTGGCGATCCTCCCGGCCGCGGCCCTCATGGTCGTCGTCGCGCCCCGCTCGGCAAAGCTGGTCGAGGCGAGGGGGGCGCGCTTCACCTTGCTTCTCGGCTATGTCTTCTGCCT
>Ga0070684_100002888_pt1 | contig 12766 bp, 8 predicted proteins | sample KBSC723LmetaG_FD_65653 | JGI IMG/M metagenome (GOLD analysis project Ga0070684, IMG submission 65653) | Corn rhizosphere microbial communities from Kellogg Biological Station, Michigan, USA - KBS C7.2-3L metaG | ecosystem: Host-associated > Plants > Roots > Rhizosphere ...
GGCGATGGTCGTCTTTCCGGTGCCTGGATCGCCCTCAATCAAATAAAGATGATTGCGGGCCAGGCCTCCGCCCAAAATGTCGTCCAGGCCTTCCACGCCCGTGGTGAACACCTCCACGCGCGCGGGGCGCCTGCTTTCTCGATTCCCTGTACCGTTTCCGCCTGTTGTTACTCTGACGTCCTGCTTGAGCTTCGATTTCATGGTGCATCCTGTCGCCGAGGAATCCCAATCGGCCGTGTCTGCGCGGCTCTGCAACTTTCGGAAGCCGCGATGCGCCTCTAATTTCTGTTATCTGGCCGTCTATGGGAGGGCTGCCTGCGCTGCTTCCGCCAAGTGATGGTTTGAGTGGAAGACCTAGGCTATTCAAAGTATGGTCTTCCGTGCCCGAATTCGTCTGGTCACTTTTATACATAGGTGGAAATCACAAAACCTGGAGATGGTGATCGGCCGGTGGCAATGAACATTTGGCACGACCGCCCAGGAATTGTGAAATTTGCCCGAAGGCGCGGTCAATTTTAGCCAGATTTCCAGGACCCGAAATTTGAATATGGATCATTCGAGCAAATCGGCGCCCAAAAGGGCCCGGGAGAAGACCATGTCACAAACTGTAATGGAAAACGCGGCGGACACCATCTCCGATTCCGTTCACCAGGCTTCACGCGCAACGAGCGCGATTACCGACGCGATCGAGGATGGAGTCAGAGTGGTGAAGCATACTGCAAAGCAGGGCTGCGATGCGGCAGAGGAATTTGTAAACGACACAGCTCGTCGCCTTCAGAGGCACCTTGCCCTAACCATCGTCGCGACGTTTGCAGTCGGCATTACCGCCGGCGCAGCCTTCGGATGGATGATGAAACGAAGATAACTCGAAGCTCGGTCGTACGGTCGCACCGATCCGAGATCGGTCACTCCTGGCAGAGAGATTGAGCAGACAATTGGCATCACACGGGCAATCTTCATGTCAGCACCAGGAGATTGCTGTCCGCTTCGACCGCTGACGCCCTGGCATTGGAATAGCAATCAGCGTCTGTCGAGGCGTGAATTCTTTCGATCCGGTCTCAGCAAACGTGAAATGGGCACTCACAGAAAAGGCCGCCAGCCGAAGCGGGCGGCCTGTTTCACTTTGTGCTGCGAACACCTGGTAGCGTCGGTTTGCGCTAGTACATGCCATCCCCGCTGCCGTAGGCACCGGCTGGCGCAGCAGCATTGGGCTCTGAAAGTTCCACCACCATCGCTTCAGTGGTGAGCAGCAGACCGGCGATCGAGGCTGCGTTCTCCAGTGCCGTGCGGGTTACCTTCGTGGGATCGATGACACCGGCCTTCACCAGGTCTTCATAAACTCCCGTTGCAGCGTTATAGCCGAAGTAACGGTCCGTGGACGCGACCACCTTCGCTACAACGACGGCGCCTTCTTCTCCGGCATTGGCGACGATCTGCCGCAGTGGCTCTTCCAGGGAGCGACGCACGATCTGGGCACCGATCTTCTCGTCCCCTTCGAGTGTCTTCATCAGTGCGTCGACCGTAGGAATGGCACGTATCAATGCCACGCCGCCGCCGGGGACGATACCCTCCTCTACTGCTGCGCGGGTTGCGTGCAGAGCATCCTCAACGCGCGCCTTCTTTTCCTTCAATTCGGTCTCAGTTGCGGCACCCACCTGGATGATGGCAACTCCGCCCACCAGCTTCGCCTGCCGCTCCTGCAGCTTCTCCTTGTCGTAATCCGAGGTGCTCTTCTCGATCTGCAAACGAATTTCGTTCACCCGACCTTTGATTTGGTCGGTGTCGCCTGCCCCATCGATAATCGTCGTATTGTCCTTATCGATGGTCACGCGCTTGGCGTGTCCGAGCTCGTCGAGCTTCACGCCATCCAGCTTGATACCCAGGTCCTCGGTGAGAGCCACGCCGCCAGTCAGGATCGCGATATCGCCGAGAATTGCCTTCCGTCGGTCACCGAAACCCGGAGTCTTGACCGCCGCCACATTCAATGTGCCGCGCAGCTTGTTCACTACCAGGGTAGCCAGGGCTTCGCCATCGACATCCTCTGCGATGATCAGGAGCGGCTTGCCGCCACGGGCGACCTGCTCCAGCAAGGGCAAAAGGTCCTTCATGTTGCTGATTTTCTTTTCGAAGATGAGAATGGCAGGCTCTTCGAGCACCACTTCCATGCGGCCCGGGTCGGTCACGAAATAGGGACTCAGATAGCCACGATCGAACTGCATTCCTTCCACAGTCTGCAGGAAGGTTTGGCCGGTCTTTGAATCCTCCACAGTGATGACCCCATCCTTGCCTACTATCTTCATCGCTTCAGCTATGATGTCGCCGATCTCCTGGTCACCGTTTGCCGAAATCGCGCCCACTTTTGCCACTGCACCCTCGTCCACAGGCCTGGACAGCGCGCCAAGAGTGCCACCTTCGATCCATTTGCCGTCCTTGTCGCGCACACCAATGATCGCAATCACGGCCTTTTCAATCCCGCGCCTCAATGCCATTGGATTGGCGCCGGCCGCTACCGTCCGCACGCCTTCACGGAAGATGGCTTGCGCCAGAACCGTCGCAGTCGTAGTCCCATCTCCTGCCACATTGCTGGTCTTTGAGGCGACCTCACGCACCAGTTGTGCGCCCACATTCTCCATTGGATCCTTTAGGTCGATTTCTTTCGCCACGGTCACGCCATCTTTGGTGATAGTGGGCGAACCGAACTTCTTCTCAATCACAACATTTCGCCCCTTGGGTCCGAGCGTCGCTTTAACGGCGTCCGCCAAAATGTTTACGCCGCGCAAGATTGCTTGACGAGATTCTTCACCATGTAGAATTTGCTTTGCCATACGAATAGCTCTCCAATTCCGTGACCTGTTTCAATCGCCTACAACGAGCGTTGACCCGGTCGCTTCTGACTCGCTGTTATCCGGCGCACCTGCTCATCGCGGCCCTCTGGCTATCGCTTCACGATGCCGAGGACCTCTTCCTCGCGCATGATCAGAAGATCTTCGCCGTCGATCCTGATCTCGCTGCCGGCGTATTTGCCGAAGAGCACGCGGTCACCCTGCTTGACGTCCAGAGGGAAGACCTTGCCTTCATCGTTGGACTTGCCTTTGCCAACTGCAATGACTTTGCCTTCCTGCGGCTTTTCCTTGGCGCTTTCCGGGATGATGATGCCACCGTGAACGCTTTCGCCCTCTTCGACGCGGCGGACGAGGATGCGGTCGTGGAGTGGTGTGAACGTGGTCGTTATAGATGTCGCTGTCATTCGTCGTTTCCCTTTCATCTGGAGGACAGAGCGGTGCCCGTGCGAATTTCGGGCAGTCTTGGAGAGGTAGGCTTGTGCGGTCGCGGTCGACTACTCAAAAAGAGGAGGAGCAGCCGATCCGACTTAACAGCCCGCCGGCAGAGCAGCTAGCACTCTGGTCATCTGGCTGCTAACGATAAGCCGCCAGAACCTGCGAGGCTGATCTAAATTGACCAGCCGGGGGACCTTCTCCAAGGATGCGACCGACCTTGCCTTCCGGACCGGCGTTCATCCGGTCGCCGGAACGCAGTTGAATGAATTTATCCGAATTACCTCTACGTGCCGCGTGGACTCCTGAGCTCACTGTGTGAACCGGAGCCGTGCAACCCAGATTAGTTCAGGCCGGGTCCACGGCCTCAAGGACGCGCTGAGAGACTTCGATACGTGCTGCGGCTACGAACCAGAGCACCACGAAGCGGACCGGGAGCGAAGAAGAATTCACGAAAAGCTAAAACCCTGCTTCCTCAGATCAACTCCTGGACAAGGTGGGTCAAGGCACCATTCTCTTCGTTTCAGGCTTCGTCTTCCTGCTCACCCAAATCAGCTTCCTCGTGACGGGCAAACTGAGCGATCCTCGTTACGATGTGCCCGTGACGTTTGGTTCGATCATCCTGATGATAGCCGGCTTCTACCTTCCCCGGTTGTTGAAATTGAAAGTGGCAGGAATCGAATTGGAGAAGAGCTCAGTCGATCAGGTCACCAGTTCCGGAAGCATCGAGATCAGCAAATAGTTCAACCTCGCCCTGGTGATCATCCAAGCCATCCAAAATAATTGTGTCTGCATATCGGAATGCACTTGGCGGTCTCTCCAAGGTGCGCACGAGTATGTATAGATCTGTCCGCAGTCGCCGGAGACTGAGCCGACGCGGTGGCCGGGCGGGTAGGGTTTCGCGAGGGGCTTGGCGACAGCGGAGGGTTCATCTTACTCGTACTTTTAGAAGTGCTGTCTGTGCTGCGCGCGCGAGAAATAATCGGGGACACGCATAGGTCTCGGGTCGCAGCGCACCTCTTTTTACTGTGCCCATTTTTGTGCCCACCCCGCCTCAAAATCGGTCATAATTTGGGGGGTACGGATAGCAAAAGGAGAAGGGGAGGGGAGATGTAAACTGAACAAAGGATAAGCGCTTATAGCAACCGGTGGCAGCAGGGGTGAGGACGACGCGCACGGCTGTTAACCGAAGGGTTGTAGGTTCGAGTCCTACCTGAGGAGACAATCTTCTCCTCCGGTCTCAGGCGCGCCCCCATAAAATCCAATTTTCACTGAACCTCTTAGATCGTGCTCATCTGTGCGCTCGGCGCAAGGTCGCAAAGGAATTCGCCTGTTGCGCACCAAGCCAGGTTTTTTGGGGAATTGGAGAAGTGAAGGAATTAGCCTTGGCATTATGGCGGAGAGAGTGGGATTCGAACCCACGTTAGAGTTTCCCCTAAACACGCTTTCCAAGCGTGCGCCTTCAGCCACTCGGCCATCTCTCCAAAGGCATGTTCTGCCTTCTTGAATTTACCATAGCGGCGCCATCATTCCGGGCCTCCTCGGATGCCCCCAACTGTCCGATCTTGACCATGCCCGGGCAGTCCCGTGAGCCTGCTGAAGCCAACAGCCTTCGCCCGCAAGTCCGTAATGAAACCGTTTACTTAGCTGGCCCACGTCATTTATAGTTCCGCGTTGTTCCACGAGCGCCTTCTCTCGCGCGTTCGAGCGCACTCCACTCGCCGAGGAATCTTCATGCCTGACATCACACGCCGCGACCTGCTCTCTTCCGGACTTGCTCTTTCCGCCACATCTCTGCTCTCTCGCTCCGCCTGGGCCCGAGCGACTGCGGCTCTGGCGGCATCGCCCGCGCCTTCAACGGCCGCCACTCCCGCCATCGCCCCGCGCGAGCAGCTGCTGTTCGACTTCGGGTGGAAGTTCAACTTCGGCAACACCTCCGACCCGGCGAAGGACCTCGGCTTCGGCTTCGATCAGGGCGACTTCGCCAAGACCGGCGACTTCAAATTCTCGAAGGATGAATTCGACGACTCAAAATGGCGCACGCTCGACCTGCCCCATGACTGGGCGGTCGAACTGCCCTTCGTCGACGACAAGGACCTGGGACCGCATGGATTCAAGCCGCTGGGACGTCGTTTTCCTGAGACCAGCGTCGGCTGGTACCGCCGCGAATTCGAGATTCCCGCCTCCGACCAGGACCGCCGCATCTCCATCGATTTCGACGGCGCCTTCCGCAGCGTAATCGTCTTCCTCAACGGATGCTTCATCGGCCGCAACGACAACGGCTACGCGCCGTTCTCGTTCGATGTCTCTGACTTTCTCAACTATGGCGGCAAGAACTACATCGTGCTCCGCGTCGACGCCAGCATGGGCGACGGCTGGTTCTACGAGGGAGCCGGCGTCTATCGCCATATCTGGCTCACCAAGACTGATGCCGTCCACCTCGGCCAGTGGGATAGTTGGGTTCGCCCAGCGCTGAATGGCAATATCGCAACGCTCTCTCTCGGCACCACCGTGAAAAACGACGGCAAGCAGGCAGCCGGCGCGAAGGTCACGTGGAAGATCCTCGATGCCTCCGGCGCCGCCGTAGCCACCGTCGAAGCCCCGCCGCAGCAGATTGCCGCTGACGGCTCCGCGAACTTTACCGCGATGGCAAAGCTGAATCGTCCGGCGCTCTGGTCGGTCGACGAGCCCAACCTCTACAGCGCAATTGTCACCGTCGAATCCGCGGGCAAGCCTTCTGATGCTGAGCGCATCGCCTTCGGCATTCGCACCGCCGAGTTCACCGCCGACAAGGGCTTCTTCCTCAATGGCAAGCCGCTCAAGATTCAGGGAACCTGCAACCACCAGGATCACGCCGGCGTCGGCGCCGCGGTTCCCGATCGCTTGCAGTACTTCCGCATGGGCGTGCTCAAGGAGATGGGCTGCAACGGTGTCCGCACCTCGCACAACATGCCCACCCCGGAATGGGTAGAAGCCTGCGACCGCATGGGCGTGGTCATGATGTGCGAAACACGCCAGATGAGCTCCAACGCCGAGGGCATGCGTCAGCTCGAGCTTATGATCAAGCGCTATCGCAACTCGCCCTCGATCATCCTCTGGTCCGTCGGCAATGAGGAGTGGCATTTGCAGAATGACATGTCCGCGCAGGGCGCACGTATCGGGGCCGACATGGTTCGCCTCTGCCACGAGCTCGACCCCACGCGCGTCGTCTCTGCCGCTGTGAACGGCGATAACGAGAAGGGCATATCCACCGCGCTCGACATCATTGGCTTCAACTACAATCTCAAATTTCCTGACAAATACCACGCCGGTCACCCGGAGAAGGCCTGCTACGGTTCCGAGACCTCCAGCGCCATCAGCACCCGCGGAATCTACACGACCGACAAGCTGCGCAACTGGGTCAACTCCTACACCGGCGTTGTGCCGTGGGGCGAAACGCCCGAAGAGTGGTGGACGTTCTACGGCACCCGCGACTGGCTGGCCGGCGGCTTTGCCTGGACCGGTTTCGACTACCGCGGCGAGCCCACGCCCTACGGATGGCCCTCGGTCAATTCGCAGTTCGGCATCGTCGACATGTGCGGATTCCCCAAGGATTTCTTCTTCTACTACAAAGCCTGGTGGCGCAACGAACCCTCGCTGCATCTCTTTCCCCACTGGAACTGGGAGGGCAGGGAAGGCGACGAGATCCCCGTCTGGGTCTACTCCAACGCAGAAGAGGTGGAACTGTTCGTCAACGGCAAAAGCGTGGGCAGCCAGAAAGTCCCGCATCTCGGCCACGTCGAGTGGAAGGTCCGCTACGAGCCCGGTTCCATCGAAGCCCGTGCCTCAAAGGGCGGCAAGGTCATCCTCACCGAAAAGCGCGAGACAACCGGCGGCCCGGCAAAAATCCGGCTCACCGCCGACCGCACTGAGATCGATGCGAACGGCGAAGATGTTGCCATGATCAAGGTAGAAGTGCTCGACAAGGAAGGCCGCCTGGTCCCCACCGCCGACGATCACATCAAGTTCGAAATCTCCGGCGCGGGCAAGCTCATCGGCGTCGGCAATGGCGATCCCAATTGTCAGGAGAGCGACAGGGAGCCAAAGCGGTCCGTCTTCAACGGTCTTGCCCAGGTGATCCTGCAGAGCACAATGCGCCCAGGCGAGATCCACATCGAGGCTACCAAGGATGGATGGGAAGGTCCGGACCTGGCCCCTGCCAAGCTCGTCATCACCACCCGGCAGGTGGAAATGCGGCCCGCGGTTCCCGTTTCCGGCATGCGCGAATAGGCGCGGCGTCTTATGGCAAATCAGGCAGCGCCCGGCCGCGTTGTCGCGCGCGGCCAGGCATGCCTTTGGAGAGGAGAGGCGGAGCGTTAGGGCGGCCAGGCCGCCCGGGCGTTCGTCAGGCGGTCCGTCGTTGCCCGGCTGCCTTGTCCCGCACGGCCCCGTAGAAGAGCGTCCGCTGCAGGGAATCCATCCGGGGCAGCAGGGCCGCAATCTCCGCCAGGAATGGGTCGGCCAGAATCGCCGTCACTTCCTCGTCGCGTCGGCTGCGGCTGTCGCGCACCAGTTGGCACACGTCCACCTCCAGTGCCTCGGCCAGCCGTTCCAGCGACCCTAGCGTGGGAATCGCCTTCCCGTTCTCGATCTTTGAAATATAGGTGCGAGGTACCTGCATCCGGTTCGCCAGTTGGCGCTGGCTCAGATGGCGCGACTTGCGAATCTCGCGCACCTGGGCCGCCACCTGCAGGCCAGCCTCTTCCGAAACCGGTGTATGGTCCGGAACAGGGATCGGCCCAAGCACGGGCAGTTCCTCGATATCAAGCGGTTTATGACAGCGGCGGCACATTGAGTTGCTGGTTCTGAACTGCACCAGCGCGCAATGTTCGCAGCGGACGACTTCACGAGAGTCAAGACTCACTAAAGTTGTCGCCATCGGTTGTGTGCGGAGAGCCAGAGCGGGTTCTCCGGGGTGCTTTTTTGCACCACCATATGTGCTACTGTCGGGGGGATGAACCATAATTGTCAAGTCCAAACTTAGGCTCTGGCCTAAGATTCCCCAATCATACTCTGAAAAACCCGAAGAAACACGAACCAAGTTGTGCAACAGGGAGCAAAAATGACCGATGTGATCCGCTACGGGCGCGATGCCGCACTGAGCCTTTTACGGGAATGGACCCAGAGTGAGAGCCTGCGCAAACATGCCCTCGCCGTCGAAGCCTGCGTCGCCGCTTACGCCGAGCAGGAGGCCGATCGCCAGCAACTCACCGGCCCTGCCCGCGACCACCTCCTGAACCTCTACTCCACCACCGCGCTCCTTCACGATTTCGACTACGAACGCCACCCCTCCCGCGAGGAGCACCCCTTCGTCGGCGTCCGCCATCTCGAAGAGCAGGGTTGGCCCGCGGAACTCCGCACCGCCATCCTCGGCCACGCGGAATATTCCGGCACCCCCCGCGTCACCCATCTTGACAAGGTGCTCTTTGCCTGCGACGAACTGGCCGGATTCCTCACTGCCTGCGCCCTGGTTAAGCCATCGAAATCCATTGCCGACGTTGAAGTTCCTGGTGTACGCAAAAAGATGAAGGACAAGGCATTCGCCCGCGGCGTCAACCGCGATGACGTCATTCAAGGCGCGCAGGAACTCGGCGTCGATCTAGACGCGCACATTGCGTTCTGCATCCAGGCGATGAAGAATCGCGCCGCCGAATTAGGGCTGTAGGAGTTCTCCATGCTTTGGCTCGAATACCTCCTCCACGATGCGCGCTACGCCCTGCGCCAGCTTCGCCGGGCCCCGGCATTCACGGCCACGGCCCTGCTCACTCTGGCCTTCGGCATCGGCGCAAATCTCGGCGTTTTTCAGCTACTCTACGCAGTCATTCTGGCGCAGCTTCCCGTTCCTCATCCGGAAGAACTTGTCAGAATCCACGCCGCGCGCAGCCCCTTCGATCAAGGCTGGCAGGTGTCTTACCCCGCATACCAGCGTATGCGTGCCGCAACTCCCGATGTTCCCCTCATGGCGACGGCTTATGTGCAGAATGTCACGCTTGAGCTTCCTGATCGCACATCCATAGAAGCCTCCTCCCGGCTTGTTTCGGGAAACTACTTTAGCGGGCTTGGCGTCGCTCCGGCAGCAGGGCGCCTGTTCGTGCCGGCCGATGAACGCATCGGTCAGGATGTTTGGCCTGCCGCCCTTCGCTACGATTTCGCACGCAACACGTTCGGCTCGGCGCAACAGGCCGTCGGCCGGCGCCTTCTCATCAATGACCGCGCATTCCTCGTGATCGGCGTAGCCCGGCAGAGATTCTTCGGCGATATCACAGGATCTGCTCCCGACCTCTGGATGCCTCTTTCGCTGCAGAGCACCGGCGCTTTTGCCGTTCCATGGGATTCGCTCGGGCCCGGCCACGATGTATCGCTCAACAAGCCCTGGTACAACCAGCCCACCATCTTCTGGCTCGAGCTCACCGCGCGCATTCCGCCCCAACGCCGCGCCGCCGTGCTCGCGCATTGGGACCAGGCGTTCGGCAACGATCGCGAGCTGATGACAGAAGCCACCGCGGATCCGTCCGCGAAGGCCGCCCTCTTGCGCGTCCGCACCACAGCCGTCCCTCTCAGCGATAACGGCATGAGGAAGAAATTCACGGCTCCGTTGACGCTGCTCATGGCGCTCTCCGCTTCCATCTTCCTCGTGGGCTGCCTGAATCTCGCCAACCTTCAGCTCGCGCGGCTGCATGCGCGCGCACATGAACTCAGCGTGCGCCTGGCGCTCGGAGCAAGCAGCGGCACGCTGATTCGTCAGATCGTTCTTGAAGACGCGCTGCTGGTTGCGGGAGGCGCAGTGGGCGCGTTTGCGCTCGGCCGCGCGGCCAGCGGAATCCTCGTTCGCTGGGCGTCCAATCGTAACGGGCTTTTCACGCTTGACCTGCATCTGAACCTGCCTCTTGCCGCGCTCGGCGCAGGTCTTATGCTGCTGTCGCTGCTGTGCTTCAGCATCCTTCCGGTGGTCCTCTTCATTCGTTCCGGCGTCGCGCAGACTGCAGGCTCGCGCGCTCGGGTTGCAGGCATTTCTCAAACCGCTCGCCAGCGCTGGCGTTCCAACGCGCTGCTCGGCGCACAGGTCAGCCTCTCTCTTCTGCTTTCCACCATGTCGGCATGTTTCGCGGCAACGCTGGTGCACTGGGAGACCGTGAATGTGGGCATGGACCGCGAGCATGTCCTGATCGTGCGTCCTGATTTTCATCTGCCGAGGTACACGGAGCATGCCGGCATGCTGCCTGAACTCTACAGCCGGATTCAGCAGCGATTGCAGGCGCTTCCCGGCGTGCGCAGCGCCGCCGTTGAAATGTGCGGCGGCATTCACTGCGGCTGGATCACGGCCCTCTACGTTCATGGGCGCAGCGATCTCACCGACGTGCAGGTGCATGGGCAGGAAGATCATGTCGGCCTCGGCTTCTTCTCAACGGTCGGCATTCCATTCCTGCGCGGCCGCGATTTCTCATCGAGCGACAACGATTCGGCGCAGCGCGTCGCAATCCTCAGCCGCTCCTATGCGCGCCAACTGTTTGGCGACGCGGACCCAATTGGCCAGTGGGTTGGATATGAGCCGGCGCCCAACGATCGCAAATTCCTCATCGTGGGTGAAGTGGCAGACGCGCGCGTGAATGGCGCGCAGCGCGAGCCTCCGCCGATGGTGTACATGAGCATCAACCAGAATCCCGCGCCCATCAACAGCATCCGGGTGCGCGCCGTGGGCGATCCGAGCCAGCTATCGGAGTCCGTTCACCAGGCGCTCCGCCAGGTCGATCCCACGCTGCCTGTTGGCGAAATCGTGCCCCTGGCCACGGAGCTGAATGGCGACCTGGGCACTGAAAAGCTGCTCGCCCGCCTTGCCGGGATCTATGCCGGCCTCACGCTGCTGCTCGTGGCCATCGGCTTCTACGGAGTCATGTCGTCGCGCGCCGCGCGCCGCAAAAGCGAGTTCGGCATCCGTCTCGCGCTCGGAGCAACACGAGGCCACATTCACCTGCTCATCGTCGGCCAGACCGCGCGCATCCTGCTCGCCGGAATTCTCCCCGGCGCAATCCTGTCCATCCTGGCTGTGCGCACCGCAAGTCACTTCCTCTACGGATCGGTCACCGCGAATTCGTTTGCCATCGTCGCAGCAAGCGTTGTGCTGGGGTTGGCGGGCTCGCTCGCCACCTTCATTCCCGCCCGCACGGCGGCGCGTGCCGATCCGCTGGAAACGCTGCGCAGCGAATAGAACGTAACGCCGCGCCAGTCGGCTCTTCGCCACGCCTGTGATGGCTGGCACAGCCAAACCAAAACTCCTGCCGCACAATCAACCCTGCGCTTATGCTGTGTCCCGTCCAACCCCGTATCGAAAACCGCCCGGCCCTCCCCCAAACTCGCTGCAAAATGTTTACTATAAAATTAGCAGGAAATTTTTTTATTTTCACGCGCGATTTCACCCGATATACATCCATGAATCATTGACTTACATCAAAAAAGTACCCCCTCGAAAATCTTCGCCTGAACGCGAAAATTTAGCAAACAAATGGCGAATACTTCCCGGTTCTCCAGACCCTCATTTACGCCATATATTACCGATGAGTAAACACCTGAAGCTCCGTCAATGAGATGTGCAGCTGTGCGGGTGAGCGCACCCGCACTACAGCCGGTCAGGAGACCGGCGCTACGAGACGTTTTGGGCATGTATCGGCACGATCGAAGGGCTTGCGTTTGTGGCTCACAAGGTCGATTCATGGTCCGGTCAAAAGAAAGCTTAAGCACTTAAGGAAAAAGCCCCAGGTTCTCATGATTTTGCTGAAGAGCCTCCAAGATCTGCTCTGATGATCTTCGTATGTCACGGCTCACCTCCCCTACATAGGTTTTGAAGGGGCACGACTTTAAAGCTTGCCAAAAAATACCGCGTATGGGGCTTTGTAACAAGGGCACGGCTTCAGCCGGGCCGATACGCTCCACAGTTGATTGAGCTGGGCTTCAGCCCCTGCTCGACTTCGCGGCCCTGAAATGCATTTTTCAGCAAGCTGTTTAGTCATGCCGATAAACGCTCAGACTTCGCCCTGGCTTTAGGGTGGTTTCCTTTGGGGCGGAGGGACCCTGGCTTGAAGATCAGAAGCAACTGCAGATCTCTCCACTTCGCTGCGCTCCGGTCGAGATGACACGTTATTGGGGTGGTTCCACTTCACTGCGCTCCGGTCGAGATGACACGGTTGTTGGGCTGCAACCTTCGTAACCCTCCCGCGGCTCGCAACAGGATCAGAACCGCCGCTTCCCGGTAACCCCGCGCCGACCGAAATACCCTCCGGCGGTAACTGATTCTCGTTGCAACGAGCTACCCCTTCGTGCAATGCTGGTTACCGGTCGTCGCCTCCCTCATTTCCCCACCTCGACCAGGAAAAAATCAATGGCGCGTACTTTGAGCACTTTGCCTGCTCCGAAGGACCGTCGCCGGGTTGTCCACGTCAAAGGAAAGCACCACGTCG
>Ga0070684_100002893_pt1 | contig 12759 bp, 8 predicted proteins | sample KBSC723LmetaG_FD_65653 | JGI IMG/M metagenome (GOLD analysis project Ga0070684, IMG submission 65653) | Corn rhizosphere microbial communities from Kellogg Biological Station, Michigan, USA - KBS C7.2-3L metaG | ecosystem: Host-associated > Plants > Roots > Rhizosphere ...
CGAACGTTTGGACCACCTCTCGGGCCGCTGCCGAAAACGCGCGCGTCGACGAATGGCATCATTCTGCGGCACGGGTATGTCGTGGCGAAGTTCGGCGATACCAAGGCGAATGATCCCGTCTACAGCATCGCGAAAAGCTTTCTGTCGACCGTCGCCGGGATCGCGGTGCAGCGTGGATTGATCAAGAGCGTCGACGACCGCGTCGCCGACTACATCCACGACGGCGGCTACGACTCGCCGCAGAACGCGGCGATCACCTGGCGCAACCACTTGCAGCAAGAGAGCGAATGGGAAGGAACGCTGTGGGGGAAGAACGCCGACTTTGTGGGACGCGACCAGTTCGGCAACGGGGCGCGTCCGGCGCGGGCGATCCAGCCGCCGGGAAGCCACTACGAGTACAATGACGTCCGCATCAATCGATTCTCGCTCTCACTTCTCCGGCTGTACGGCGTCGCGCTCGCCGACGTGCTCAAGTCGACGATCATGGACCCGATCGGCGCGTCGTCGGAGTGGCGGTGGGTCCCGTACAACAACTCGACGGTCACAATCAACGGAAAGCAGATTGGATCGGTGAGCGGCGGCACGCGTTGGGGTGGAGGGATCTGGATCAATTCCGAGGATCTCGCCCGCTTCGGCCTGTTCGCGCTCAACCGCGGCAATTGGAACGGCACCCAGATCATGCCCGCCCAATGGTTCCGCGACGCCGTGACGCCGAGCGCCCACGGACCGGACTATGGCTACCTGTGGTGGCTCAACACCCAGCGCAAGCAATGGCCGAGCGGTCCGGCAACGAGCTTCGCGGCGCTCGGCAACGGGAGCAACATCATCTGGATCGATCCGGATCACGACATCGTGCTGGTGTGGCGCTGGTATGAGAACAACGCCATCGACGGAATGATTCAGAGGATCGAGGCCGCGGTCATCCGCTAACATCGCGCCGAGTCGCCGAGTCGCCGAGTTCGCATTCAGCCCCTCCTGTGGGCATATTTCGCGCATTGTCCAGGCCGCACGATTTCCCGAGGTTCTGAATGGCCCGAATCACTGAAACCGATTGGATTTGGCGCGACGGCGAGTTCGTTCGCTGGCGCGACGCCACGGTGCACGTCTTGTCGCATTCCATGCAGTTCGGCTCCTCGGTGTTCGAGGGGATCCGCTGCTATAGCACCCCGCGCGGTCCGGCCATTTTCCGGCTCGAGGACCATCTCCAGCGGATGCTCGACTCGTGCAAGATCTACCGGATGGAGGTCAAGCACACGCTCGACGAGCTCGTCGGCGCCTGCTGTGAGCTGGTCGAGCGGAATGGGCTCGACAGCTGCTATCTCCGCCCAATGGTCCTCCGCGGCTATGGCGCGAGCGGGATGGTGCCGTTCGACAGCCCGGTCGAGGTCTATCTGCCTTGCTGGCCGTGGGGCGCCTACCTCGGCGAGGGCGCGCTCGAGAATGGAATCGACGCCTGCGTCACCAGCTGGCAGCGTGTCGCGCCGAATACGATCCCCGCGATGGCGAAGGTTGCCGGCAACTATCTCGGCAGCCAGCTCGTGAAGATGGAGGCGCTGCGCAATGGCTTCGCCGAAGGCATTGCCCTGAACGTCGACGGCATGATCAGCGAAGGCTCCGGGCAGAACGTCTTCATCGTGAAGAACGGCGCCGTCTGCACGCCGACGATCAACGGCACGCTCCTCCACGGCGTGACGCGGTTCAGCATTCTCCAACTGGCGCGTGACATGGGTCTGCCGGTTGTCGAGGCTGAGATGCCGCGCGAGATGCTTTACACCGCGGACGAGGTCTTCCTCACCGGCACGGCGTCGGAAGTGACGCCGGTTCGGAGCGTCGACAAGATCACGGTTGGGAATGGCCGTCGCGGTCCGATCACGACGCAGATCCAGCAGCGCTTCCTCGACCTCGTGAAGGGTGTCGACGACGACCCATATGGTTGGTTGACCTACGTTCGCGCGGAGCGGCTGAGCGGAACGCGTTGAGTTGGGCATAATTTGCGCATGACCTTGCCGGGATTCCCTCCTCTGGGGACTTCGCATGCCGGATGAATCGGAGTTCGCTCCAGATCTCAGCAAGCTCGACAATCGATACCAAATCCTGAGCGAGCTTCGGCGCGCTGAGAATGGACGAACCTTTCTCGCGCGACACACCGGGCTCAATCGTGACGTCACGATCGACGTCGTCCGCGTCCCGACCGGCGACGACGAGGCGCTTCGCTTTCTTGCCTCCGACGCCGAATTGCTGGCGAGCCGGCGGCACGCGCACGTCATCCCCGTCATCGAAGGTCGCTGGTTGGGCGACGACGCGTTCGCCATCGTGCGCCCGCGCGTTCGCGGATCTTCGCTCACGCAGCTGATCAGCGCGCTCGGTACGGTGCCGACGCAACGGATGAGGGGCATCCTGGAGCAAGTGCACAACGCGCTCGAGTGGGCGCGCGCCAACGACATCGTCAATCGGTCGGTGGCTCCAGACGACATCGTTCTTCAGCAGGGAAGTGGTCGCGTCCTCGTCGCGTTCGGACGCGATCCGGACGCAACCGAGCTCCCGAACGCCTGCGACGACGTGCGTACCGTCGGACAATTGGCCTGGGCAATGCTCGCCGGCGGCCCGCCCGCCGCGGCGCCGACGAAGCCGCTCGGCGAGCGTCGGCCGGACCTACCGCCAAAAATTATTCAGGACACCGAAGCGCTCATCACCTGCGACCGCGACGGCGCTCCGCCCGACGTAGAGGCCTACCTCGTTGCCCTCGGCGGGTTCGCGCCGCGCGCGTCCGGCGAAACAGAGGCTGCGCCAGCGGCCATCGCCAGCACTGAAGGCGCGGACTTCGAGTTCAACGACGAGATCACAGCGGAGGCGCCGGTTCCGACGAGCGACCTCGCTCACACCACACCGCCCGGCGATCAGGCTGGCGACGAGCACGTTCCTGACGACGATCTCGGCGTCGAAGACCACGTTGAAGCCGCCGACGACGCTGGCGCCGGCGCGATCGTCGTCGCTAGCGACGAAGGTCAACCACTCTCCGGCGAGATCAAGACGCTGCCGACACTCGTCGAGACACCGGATCGGCCGACGACCGTTGTCGGCGGTCGTGCCGAGAACGACGCCGAGGTCATTGTCGTCAGGCGCGGAGGGATGAGCTTCGGCGCTCGAGTGCTCACGACCGCGGCAATCGCGGCGGTGATCATCGTGGCCATCGTTCTGTTCGTGCGGCGCGGTAACGGCTCGGCGCCGCAAATGGTGGCCAACACGGCCGACACATCGTCGCTGGCCGCCGGTGACGTCGCGCTCCGTGGGCAGCAGCGTCGTGCCGACACGACGCCACCCGTCTCGGTGACGATCGTTCCGCCAGCAGGAACACAGGGCGCGCCGACCGGATCCGGCACGACGGCGTCGAGCGCGACGCCGAGTTCGAATCAAGCGACGCAGAATCCCGCCACTTCCAATCCCGCGGGCGGCGCAGGGGCGCAGCCGTTGTCGCCGCCGACGCAGCGACGTTCCGAGCCGCCGGTCTCGACGAATCGTCCGACGATCGTCCCGCCCGGGACGACCCGCGACACTTCAGCACTGGCGCATGATTCCGCGCGGGTGAGGACGACCGCCGAGATCTGCGCGTCCACCGAGTTGGGCGATCAGCGGACCTGTCTCGGGCAACTGATCAAGGAGAACGACGTAGAGCTCAACTCGGTCTTTCGTCGCCTCGTGACGGCGATGCGCCGGAAGGCGAACATCGCCGACCAGGATCCCGAGCCGCAGACGATCGTCGAGCTGCGTGAGGCCGAGAAAAAGTGGGTCGAGGACCGAGACGTGGCATGCCGCGGCACCGGGTCCGGGCCGCTATATGCCCGGACACGCGCCGCCTGCTACGCCGGACAGTCGGCACGACGCGTTCGCGACCTTCGCCAAATGCTCGATTCGATTCCGCCGGGATAATAGAAACAGCTCAGTTCGATCTCAACGCATCGAGCGGATTGGCTTTCGTCGCGCGGCGAGCCGGCAAATAGCTCGCCGCGACCGCGACGACCGCGAGAACGAGTGGACCGACCACGAACGTGATCGGATCACGCGACGAAACGCCGAATAAGAGATTGCTCAACGCCCGCGTTGCCGCGAACGCGCCGGCAAGTCCGACGATGACGCCAACGAACGCGAGCAATACACCCTGTCGCAGCACCATCCCTTGCACGTCGGCCGGACGTGCGCCGAGGGCGATGCGGATGCCGAACTCGCGCGTTCGCTGACTCACCACGTAGCTGATCACCCCGTACAGTCCAAACACCGCCAGACCGAGCGACAGCGCGGCGAGACCGGTGAGCACGACCATCGCCAAGCGGCGCGGCGCCAACGAACCGGCGATGCGTTCGTTGAGCGTCTGCGCGGAGAAGAGCGGAACGTTCGGGTCGATCGACTGGACGGCGCCGCGCACGCGCGACACGGCGGCTGCCGTCGGCAGCGTCGTGCGCGTCACGACGTACATGGCCGAGTACCACTGATGCTGCGTGTACGGATAGTAGACCGTCGCTTTCGGCGGCTCGCCGAGCTCACCTTGGCTGACGGTGCCGACGACGCCGACGATCGTGGCGTCGGGGCCCTGATTGATCCGCTTGCCGATGGGATCTTCGTTGGGGAAGTACGTCTTCGCCAACGTCTCGTCGATCACCGCGACCCACAGTCCCTGATTCGGTGTCGCGATGTCCGTCTTGTCGAACAACCGGCCCCGCAGAAGCGGAATGCCCATCGCCTTGAAGTAGTCGCCACCGACGGTGTGCAGGTTCGCGTGCATCGTCGGCAGGTTCGGATTCGGCGCGCGTCCGATGATCGTGAATGGGCTGCTGTCGTTTTCACTGCTGAATGGCAGCTCACTCACGAGGCCAACCGATCCGAGCTCGCTCATCGCGCTCAGCCGGCCGAGCAGCTGGTCGTAGAACGCGGGCAGCGCTCCCTGCTGCTGATAGCGCGGGCCGGCGATGGTCATCTTCATCGTCGTCACGTGCTCGGCGTTGAACCCAGGGTTCTGCGACAGTAGCAGGCGCAAGCTGCGGATCATCAGCCCCGATCCGACGAGAAGCACCAACGTCAACGCCACCTGGACGACGACGCTCGTATGCAGCAAACGGCTGCGACGTCCTCCGAGCGACGCGCCGCCGCCTCCGTCCTTGAGCGCGTCTTGCACATCGACCCGGCCGGCGCGCAGCGCGGGCAAGAGACCGAACAGCAGACCGGCGACGAGCGTTGCGACGCCCGTGAAGATGAGCGCGGGAGCGCTGAGACGGACGTCGCTCAGAGCCGGCATCTGCGCGGCGCCCGCCGCGGACATCATCTTGAGGATCGCGGCGCCGACGACCAGTCCGACCAATCCGCCCGCGATCGACAGCACGAAGTTCTCGATGAGAAGTTGTCGCACGATCGTGCCGCGTCCCGCGCCGAGCGCGGCGCGGACGGCGAGCTCGCGCGACCGTGCGGTGCCGTGTACGAGCTGGAGGCTGGCGATGTTCGCGCAGGCGATGAGCAGCACGAATCCCACGGCGCCGAGAAGAACGAGGAGCGCCGGTCGGAGCTGCCCGGCGATCATCGTGACAAGCGGAACGACGTTCAAGAACTGCTTCATCTGTCCGTAATTCCACGCGGGGTTGTCGTGCCAGCGTTGCTGCTCGTTGCGGACGCCCGCGTCGAACTGCTCGCGGTTGACGCCGGTTTTCATCCGACCGACGACGTTCCAGATCATCTGGCTGCGATTCTGCGCGTACTGCGGCGTGATGGCGATCGGTGCGTAGAGCTGCGTGCCACGCGGATAATCGAAGCTCTCGGGCGCGACGCCGACCACCTCGTAACGCGCGCCGCTGAGAACGATCTGCTTGCCGATCAGCGATCGATCGGCACCCAGCTCTCGCCAAAGCGCGTAGCTGAGTACGACGACGCGCTCTTTTCCCGGTTCGGACTCGTCGGGTCGATAGAACCGGCCAAGCGCGGGCGCGATGTGGAAGACGTCGAAGAACCGGCCCATCGTGCGGGCGATGATCACGCGCCGCGGATCGCCAAGCTCGGTGAGGACACCACCGCGGCCGGCCCAGGCGCCTGCGGCGTCGAAGAGCTCGCGGCGCGCCATGAGATCGAGCGCTTCGCCCGGCCCGACGTTCTCGTTCATGAGATTCATCGTCGGCAGGTTCGTGCGCACGACCATCAGCCGCGCGATGTCCGGCGTCGCGACCGGATGGAGCAGCACGGCGTTCACGGCGCTGAAGATCGCCGTATTGGCGCCGATCCCGAGGGCGAGCGTCAGCAAAGCCGCGGCGGTAAACGCCGGACGTCTGCCGAGCTGCCGCACGGCGTAACGAACATCGCGGCGGATGGAGTCGAGCCACTCGGTGCGTTGCATGGCAGTCTCTCGTTGATTGGCGAGTGTGCGCATAACGAGCGCGATGTGCTCGCGATCGCCGAACCGCTCGGTCGCGATCCGTCGCGCTTCGTCGGACGGAATGCCGCGCGCGATGTAGTATCCGACGAGCTCCTCGAGGTGGAAGCTGATCTCGTCGTCCACCTCGGCCCGGACGTTGGTGCCCCAGAAGCGGAGATACCGCCACCATTTCGGCGGCGGAGGGTCTGCCGGGTCGTCGCGGCGGGGGACGGTCATGCCGGTACCGGTACGGCGGTCATGATCTTGGTCATGGCGCCGGCGAAGAGGTTCCAGGTGCGCGACTCTTCGGCGAGTCGTCGCTTTCCGGCGGCGGTGAGGCGGTAATACTTGGCGCGGCGGTTGTTCTCGGTAATGCGCCATTCCGCTTTCACCCAGCCTTTGTTTTCCATTTTGTAGAGGGCGGGGTAGAGGGTGCCCTCCTCGATCTGGAAGACGTCGTCGGTGATGCGCTGAATCCAGCGCGCGATGCCGAAGCCGTGCATCGGCTGCCAGCTCAGCGTCTGGAGGACGATGACGTCGAGGCTGCCTTGCAGCAGGTCGACGGTTGGACGGGCAGGGGCCACGCGCTCCTCACTTAGGGTGCCTAGGGGGACGTTACTTTCCTTGGACAACCTAAACAAGGAGATGGTTGGGCTGGGAGAAAGCGGGGGCGGCGAGTGGCAACGGCGCGGATGCCGAACGGCGCGGATGCCGAACGGCGCGGCTGCCAGACAGCGCGGCTGCCAAACGGTCGCAAGACTTGGGGCGAGGACGACGAAAGCTCAGACTGCAAGGCGCCTCGTTGATTCGCGCACTGGTAGTTGGTGCGCTGTCCTCGTTCGTCGGTTCTGCGCCATTCGGCAGCCGCGCCGTTCGGCAGCCGCGATCTTGGCAGCTGCGCTTCCAAGCGCCACCGTCTTGACTCGCCCTGCCTCCCTCCGTTGGTTTTGAGGGATGGTACGCCGTCTCCCGCTTTGTCGCCCCGCGTTGGCCTCGACGCTCTGCCGCAGCGTCGCGTGTTGTTGCGCGTGCTGCTGCGCGTGTTGCGCTGCAGTCTGTCGCGTTCGCGACACACAGCCGGAGGCGAGCGGTGGTCCCTGAACACCGATCTCGATGCCAACGAAAGCGAATCTCCTCCGGCCGCTCTTCCGAGCGGCCGTTTCATTTTCCAACGACCTCACGATGAGGATCGCTCGATGAGCCGCATTGACCAGGCGATCGGAGGCACTCCTGTCGTGCAGCTCCGGCGCGTCGTCGAGCCGGGCATGGCGGAGGTCTGGGTCAAGCTGGAAGGGATGAATCCTGGCGGTTCGATCAAGGACCGCACGGCGCTCGGGATGATTCTCGACGCCGAGGAGCGTGGCGTGATCAAACCCGGCGACACGATCGTCGAGCCGACGTCGGGGAATACCGGCATCGGCCTGGCCCAGGTCGCGTCGGCCCGCGGCTATCGCCTGATTCTGTGCCTTCCCTCATCCGCGAGCGATGAGCGAAAGCGAACGCTCGAGGCTTATGGTGCGGAGCTCGTGCTCACCGATCCCGAGCGACGCATGTTGGCCGCGATCGAGGAAGCCGAACGCATTCGCGACGAGACCGGCGCCTGGATGCCGCACCAGTTCGAGAATCCCGCGAACCCGCGAATCCACTATCAGACCACCGCTCCTGAGCTGTGGTCGGCGATGGACGGTCGAATCGACGTCTTCGTGTACGGCTCGGGCACGGGAGGCACGATCAGCGGCGTGGGACGATTCCTCAAAGAGCGCCGCGCGGATATCCAGGTGGTGGCCGTCGAGCCGGCGCGCTCACCCGTCCTCTCCGGCGGAGAGCGCGGCCAGCATCAATTTCAGGGAATGGGCCCGGGGTTCGTGCCGAAAAACTTCGACCGCGGCGTCGTCGATCGCGTCATCCCGGTCTGGGAGGAAGATGCTTTTCCTCTCGCTCGGCGACTGGCTGCCGAGGAGGGATTGTTCGTCGGAATGTCGAGCGGCGCGATTGCCTGGGCAGCGCTCCGCGTCGCGTGCGAGCTTGGTCCCGCGAAGCGCGTCGCCTGGATCTCGCCGGATTCGGGGGCGCGTTACTTGTCGACGGCGCTCTTCCGGGGGGGGGCCGAGTGATTTGATCCTGCGAGCGACGGTATCGCGTCGCCGATCCACTTCGGCTGGGAGGGAAGCTCCACCGACGACAGTCGGGTGAGCAGCAGGTCGGCGTCGCGCTCGACGACGAGCATGTTGCGGTGCGCCGGTCGCACGAATCCGTTGGCGACCGCGCCGTCGGCGAGCGCGACGAACGGCGCATAGTAGTCCGCGACGTCGAGGATGCCGCACGGCTTGCGGTGAAGTCCGAGCTGCGACCAGGTCACCACTTCGCAGAACTCGTCCCAGGTTCCGAAGCCGCCCGGAAGCATGACGAACGCGTCAGAGAGATCGGCCATGAGCTGTTTGCGCTCATGCATCGACTCGACGACGTGAAGCTCGGTGAGTCCGGTGTGGCCGATCTCGCGATCGATCAGATGGCGCGGCATCACGCCTACCGCGCGCCCGCCTGCCTCGAGCACCGCGTCGGCGGCCACGCCCATCAACCCGACCCGACCGCCGCCAAAGACGAGCGTCGTGCCGCGGGCCGCGAGTGCGCGGCCAAGCGCGGACGCGGCAGCCGCGAACTCGGCACGATTACCCGAGCTCGAGCCGCAAAACACGCATACTGATTTCGGTTGTTCCACTGCGCTCGTCCGCGCTACGGTGTCTTCACGTCGATGCCGGCGTCCTTGAGCGCCTTGAGCAGCGCGGGCAGCGACGTCGTCTGAACTTTTTTCACGCGCTCGCTCTGCTTCTGCAACTCGGCGGGAATCGACTGAATCGTCTTCTTCTGTTCGGGATTTGGATTGAAGGTGACGTTCAGCATTTCGGCGGTCGTGCCGAGCTTCGCTTGAATGTTCTCCGGCGCGGTGGGGCCGGTCGGATTCTGATCCTGATCGCCCGCCACACCCGCGCCGGCGGCGCCGCTGGCGGGAGCGGTGGCTCCATCGGCAGGAGCGCCGGCCTGCGCGACAGGCGCGCCACCGCGACCGCCCCCGCGACCACGACCGCCGCCCGCTCCTCCGCCACCCAGCGCTGCGTTTGCGAGAGCCGGAGCACCGGGGCCACCACCAGCGCCGCCGCGGCCGCCACGACCGGCGTTCGCCGCGCCCAGCTCACGCGTGATCTCGGCGAGCTCCTTCTCCACGGCGGCGAGCTGTGTCTTGAGCTCGGGCGTGAATTTCGTTCCCGCCGAGTCCGCGGTGCGCTTGGCCGCGGCGAGCGCGCGTTGCGCCGTGTCGAGCTGCGCCTGACGCTCGCGGAGCTCGCGCTGCAGCTTCACGACGTCGAGACGGAAGGCATAGAGCTGCTTTTGCTCCGCGTCGGTGAGCGTGACCATCGGATCCTTCGTCAGGGCGAACGACTGATCGAGCGTCGTCGCCGCACCCTGTGTCGGCGTGATGGTGAGGCGCGCCACGTATTTCCCGGGCATCGCGGGGAAAGTCGGATCGCCCGCACCGCCGCGTCCACCGAACCCGCCGCCACCGCCACCGCCGCCCGCGCCGCGACCCGTTGTGTCAGTCGCCGCACCACCGGCGCCGGCTCCGTTGCCTCGCCCACCGCCTCGACCACTACGACCGCCGTTCTGCAGGGCGAGCGTGTCCACGGGACCGGTGAGCGGCGGCCCCACGCGCATGTCCCACGTCGTGCGATACATCCCGAGCTGCTTATTCACCGGCAGCGCGCGCACGACGGTGCCGGCCCCGTCGAGTACGGAAAGCGACACCTTCGCGTCGCTCGGCACGTTCGACAGCAGATACGTGATGCGCGCGCCAGGATCAGGATTCTGTCCGCTGAAGCCGCGCGTGCCCATGCCGGAATTGCGGCTGTTGTTCGGTTGGAAGAGCAGAGCGTCTTCGACCGGGAACAGATACGCGACCGGCGCCTGCTTGGCCTTGGCGAGATTCTCGAGCGGTGTGATGTCGTCGAGGATGTAGATGCCGCGACCGTGCGTGCCGAGCACGAGGTCGTTGGCGCGCGCCTGAATCTGAATGTCGTGCACCGGAACGCCGGGCAACCCGCTCCTCAGCTGCGTCCAGTGTTCACCGCCGTCGGGCGTGAAGTACACACCGAATTCCGTGCCGGCAAAGAGCAGGTTCGGCTGCCGCGGATGTTCGCGCACGACTTGCACCGGGCCGCCGTCGGGGAGATTGCCGGTGATCGACGTCCACGTCTGACCGTAGTCGGTGCTCTTCACGACGTACGGCTTGAAGTCGTTCGACCGGTGGCCGTCGAGCGTGGCGTAGATCGTTCCTTCGTTTGCCTTCGACCACACGACGCGGCTCACGAACGTCGTGTCCGGAACGCCGGGGAACTTGTCCGTCTTCGTCCAGTTCTTTCCGCCGTCGCGCGTGACCTGAATGATGCCGTCATCGGTGCCGACGGCGAGCACCCCCGTACGGAATGGCGACTCATCCACCGTCGAGATGTTGCTGAACTCCGCCGTACCTTCGTTGCGGCCGAGCGAGCCGGAATCGGGAACGGCGCCGCGCAGCGGCAGCTTGTTGCGATCGATGTTGCGCGTGAGATCGGGGCTGATCTTTTCCCAACTGTCCCCGCGATCGGCGCTCTTGAACAGGAACTGCGCGGCCATGTAGACCAGCTTCGCGTCGTGCTTCGACGGAAGAATCGGCGCGCTCCAGTTGAAGCGTAAGCGCTCGCCGGGCTTCGGTTGCGGGCGGATGTTCTTCGTCTGGCCCGTGCGCGCATCGTAGCGCACGACGCCCCCCTGCTGCGATTCGGCGTAGACCAAGTTGTGGTCGAGCGGATCCGGCACCGCGTAGAAACCGTCGCCGCCGGCCATGCGGAACCAGTCGGCGTTCGTCGGCCCAAAGCTGTTGCGCGTGCGGCTCGGACCGCCCCAGGTCTGATTGTCTTGCAAGCCACCGTACACGTTGTAGAAGGGAAGCGCATCGTCGACGGCGATCGCGTAGAACTGTCCAGCGACGATGCTCTCGATGTGATCCCACGTGCGGCCGGCGTCCCACGACATATAGAGGCCGCCGTCGCCGCCAAGGATCATCTGCTCCGGGTTGTCGTCGTTGATCCAGAGCGCGTGATGATCGCTGTGGACGCCGCCGGCGGCGAAGGGCGTGAACGTCTTGCCGCCGTCGTGCGATTCGCGCGACGCCGCGTTGAGCGAGATGACGTGATCGGGATCGGTCGGATCGCAGCGCACCTGGCTGTAGTACCAAGCGGTCCCATTCTGCTCGTTGACGACATGCCAGGACGCGCCGGCGTCGTCGCTGCGATAAAGACCATTCCCCGGCGCCTTGGCGTGCACGATGGCGTAGACGACGTTCGGCCGCGATTTGCAAACGCTAATACCGATACGTCCCATCTCGCCCGCCGGCAGACCATTCTTGAGCTGCGTCCACGTCTTGGCGCCGTCGGTCGTTTTGTAAATCCCGGTTTCGGTACCAGCCGGGAGGAAGCCGTACTCGCGGCGCTCACGCTGGAGCGACGCCGCGTAGAGCACGTCCGGGTTCGACGGATCCATCACCAGCTCGGTGAAGCCCGTGTACTTGCTGATCTCCTTGGTGTTCGTCCACGTCTTTCCGCCGTCGGTGGTCTTGTACACGCCACGCTCGCCGCCCGACGCCCAGAGTGGACCGAGCGCCGCGACGTAGACGACGTTCGGATCGCGCGGATCGATCACGATGCGGCCGATGTGCTGTGATTTCGGCAGCATCGCGGCCGACCACGTCTTGCCGCCGTCGGTCGACTTGTAGACGCCGGTACCCCAGGACGAGCTGCGCATGTTGTTGGGCTCGCCAGTGCCGACCCACACGACATCGGGATTCGACGGCGCCACCGCGATCGCCCCGACCGATCCCGTTCGTACGGAGTCGAAGACCGGGGTCCAATTCACGCCGGCGTTGGTCGACTTCCACACGCCGCCCGTGGCCGCGGCGGCGTAGATCACGCTGCCGATTCGGCCGCGCGGCGCCTTCGCGTTATCAGTGACCGCGACGTCGGCGATACGGCCGGACATGACGGCCGGCCCGATGGACCGGAAGACGAGCGAGCGAACGAGGACAGAGTCGGCCGGGAGCGAATTATCGCTGCGCCCACTCGGCGCGGTCGTCGCGCCGGCCTGACGAACGCCCGCGGGGCGGTTCTGGGCGCCGGCGAATGAAATCGCGATCGCGGTGAAGGCGGCTGCGGCGACCAAGGACTGAGTTCGATGCATCGGTGGTTAGGAGGGAGGGGACGAATAATTCTACGCCCTGGGACGCTACTTTGCTGGCTCGGCGACTCGGCGACTCGGCGACTCGGCGACTCGGCGACTCGGCG
>Ga0070684_100002895_pt1 | contig 12745 bp, 18 predicted proteins | sample KBSC723LmetaG_FD_65653 | JGI IMG/M metagenome (GOLD analysis project Ga0070684, IMG submission 65653) | Corn rhizosphere microbial communities from Kellogg Biological Station, Michigan, USA - KBS C7.2-3L metaG | ecosystem: Host-associated > Plants > Roots > Rhizosphere ...
TGTAGGCTTGCTCGACCATGTAGGTTCTGCATGTAGGAAATCTGGTTACTTAACTCTATTGAACGAACAGCATTGAGCGTGCTGGATCGCTGCCGCATCGCCTGGCGCATCAGCTTAAACCAGTGTCTGCGCGTCGCAGAGAGCAGCTCCACAGGCTTATCTGTTGCGACGATTACTTTATCGTGCGCTGAGCGCATATAGAGGTGGTGCGCCAAATCCCAAGAAAGCAAGTTCTTGCCATTAATTTCGCGCTGCTCAGTATAAAGTGCGTACATGTGGCAATACTCCAAATTGCATTAGGTTGTGATCATTGGCGTGGAAAAACTTGCGGCGTTCGTCCGCAACGTAGTCTGCAAGCTCGTCAATAAATTGGAGGTCGTCCCACAAGTGGCCATTGCACAACAGGCTTATTTCGCCCTCGGCATTTAATGGCCCTATTGTTGCTTCCGATAGTGCGATTTTTCGTTTGCACAGCACACAGGTTACTTCTTTTGGCATTGGCTTATTGTAAGGAAAATTGATTACACCCATATCTATTACTAACTCTAATAGTTATACCTGTTATCTAACATAACATATACGTCAAACTATTAGTAGTACTAAGTGTTACTAACACCCATAGTTCTATACGCTTTAACGTATGAGAAGCTCGAAAGAAGCAAAATATCTAGCGGCATTTGGCAAACGACTAGCCGAAATACGCCGGGCAAAAGGTTTTACCCAGGAATCACTAGCAGAGAAGGCCGATGTTACCGCATTAACTGTCGCTTATATAGAGCAGGGCCGCCAGTGGCCACGCATAGCTACGATGCAAAGCCTAGCGAAATCGCTTGGCGTGCCGATTGCGGAATTATTTAAAGGTCTGTAGCCATAGCCTGTGGCTAGTTATCTTTGACTTCGGCGTTTTCTTGTTCGATTTTACGGAATATCGGTGCTCCATTATTCCAGTCTTCCATGGCCCTGTCATACATGAGGTTTGCTAGTAGCCTTAACCTTTGCTTCGTTGAGTAGGCGAGCGTCTCCGGTGCTCCGGCGTGAAACTTGCTCAGCCGCTCTTGAAATTCCTCTATTTCTTCTTTTGTCATATCGTCCATGGCGGCATACTATCACGACTTGCCTGGCAATTACATATTGCGCGTCCAGCAATCAATTGTAGCCATCAAACGCTTCGTGTAGTATTAACTTGTATATTTCTGTAAATGGTGTCGTGGTTATGCTTTTCCTGAATGACGTTCCGAATCTGCTAGGTCATACGCTTTTTGAACAACTCCTTAGCGCTGCGCTTTTGATCGCTGTGGCGTATTTGGCATATCGCTGGGTGCTTGAACCTGTCTACACCTCAATTAGGGGAGTGTGGAACTTCTGGAAGCTGCGCGATAGCCCTGGCGCTTTTCTGGAGATCACGCCGCCAGAACATTCAGAAAAGTCGCCGCTTGCCACGGAACAGCTTTTCGCTATTCTGCAAAAACTCATTACTAAAGATGAAGTCATGCCGCTGGAAATTGACGGGTCGTACGAAGAGGGCATCCGCTACCTCATCCGCATGCATCCGGGAGACATACCGGCACTTCAGCGCCAAGTCACAGCGTATCTGCCCGAGGCTCGATTCCGGGTTCTTGAAGCGCCAGCCTCTACGGTAGAAACCGTTAGCCACAACAGCCGCGTATTCGAACTTAAGCAATCTAGGCATTATGCCCATCCACTCCAAGCCCACGAAGATCTTGAGCAGAGCGACCCCGCTACTTTCATTCTAGGCGCAATGACCAATCTGAAACCCGGCGAAAAGATCGTCATGCAACTGGTACTTGCACCGCACCACTCCTACTGGACAAATAGGCTCTACAACCAGATCCATAGCAAGGGCTACGCGGTTATTGATGGCAAACTACGCCACTTCGTTATGAGCCGTCCGTGGTGGGTTTGGGCGGCTACCATTGTCTACGGATTATTCACTAACGACCTCGAGGCGACGCTATCCTTACTAGCAGTACTACTGGTCGTGACACTATTTATGAGGCGGGAAGAGCCGGTGCTAACACCCGCTCAGCAAGAATTCTACGCCGGTATTCTGGCCAAACTCGGCCAGCCGCTGTTTAGGACGGACATCCGTATACTCGTATCAGCTACCAGTGGTGCCAGGCTTTATGAACTTTCATCAGGAGTAACCAGCTCGCTCGCACCGCTTAATTCGTCAGGCTTCCAGGAGTTGTATGTACCCAGCTTGCACCCGGATTGGCTTGGGCAGAAGATTGAACTATTCAAATTCCAGCACCGTATGCCGTCGTTCCTGGTTACGGACTCAAATGTGTTAGCAGCATCGGAGCTGGCAAGCATCTACCATTTCCCGTACGGCACTATTACAACCGATGGCATGGTACGGTCGCACAGCAAGACACTGGTTGCGCCGCTGGCCGTTAAGAATGGTGAGTTTGATGTCGTGCTTGGCCGCAATTACCACCACGGCGAGACAAACACCATTGGCCTTAGTGCTAAAGAGCGTGAGCGCCACACCTACATCATTGGTGGTACGGGCAATGGCAAGACAACTATGCTGCAATACGCCATTGTTCAAGATGTTAAAAACGGCAAGGGCGTAGCCGTGGTTGATCCGCACGGTGACCTAGCCGAGACTATCTTGCGCCGTATACCGAAAGACCGCATTAAGGACGTCATTTACTTTAATCCGTCCGATGTTGGCTATCCCATCGGTTTGAACCTACTAGAATTGCCGAGCACGCTTTCGGGCGACGACCTGTTGCTTGCCCAGGACTTCGCCACTGAAGCCGTGGTGTCGATCTTCCGTAAGATATTCTCTGACGATGACAGTGGTGGCCACCGCATTGAATTCATACTCCGCAACGCAATCCATACCGCTTTTACGGTGGAAGGAGCAACATTGTTTACAGTGCAGAAACTTTTAACAAATGCCGACTACCGCAAGCCAATCGTCGCCAAACTAGAGGATGAAGACTTGAAAGACTTCTGGCGTAACGAATTTGGTAAAGCTGGCAACTACCAAAAGGTGAAGATGATTAGTGGAGTCACCGCTAAGATTAGTCGCTTCCAGCGCTCGGTTGCTGCCAGGCGCATCCTGGAGCAAGTTAAGTCTACCATCGACTTTGACGACATCCTGAACGGTAAGATCTTAATCTGTAATTTGTCGAAAGGCTTAGTTGGAGAAGATACATCGGAGATGTTTGGCATTGGCATACTCGCCAAGCTACAACTGGCGGCATACCGACGCATACATGTCAAAGAAGCGGATCGCACACCGTTTTACCTGTACGTTGACGAGTTCCAAAACTTTGCTTCGCCGCTATTCATGCAGATGCTGTCCGAGTCCCGCAAGTACAAGATGTTTCTGACTATGGCCGAGCAGTCTACCTCGCAGCAAGAAGAGCGGCAGATGGTCGAAACAATCCTGGCTAACGTCGGCACGCTGATAGCTTTCCGCTCCGGCAATCCCGCAGACGAAGAATTCTTGCTACCCATGTTTAAGCCGTACATTGATGAGGGTGAGATGGCTAACTTGGCGTCGTTTAATTTCTATATGCGGATTATGGGCGTGAAAGCGCAGGAGCCGTTTTCGGGGGAGACCATTGTGCTAGAGAGTAAGGGGAGCGAAGACATAGCTCAGAAAGTTATAGCCTCATCACGGGCGAATTATGCAAAAAAATATGCGCCTACTCCGGAAGTGCCCAAAGAGAAATTGGCTAAGTCTAACGATAGGCTAGCGGTTAAAAATGATGGCAAACCACAGGACTAGCCGCTAGCTAATCGGTGGCCCTCAAAGAAACCACTCCAGTCATTGCCTTGGTGTTCGCCAACCACTAGGCAAATATCTATACCGTAGGGGTTCGTAAGATACACCCACACGTTCTTGAGGTTGCTATCGGCGATACCTTCAGGGAATGCCATGACTATATCTTCAAACTTTTGGCGCACTGAAAGGTCAATTTGAATGAGCGGTGTCGATGCTTTTTCAAACGAGACAATTTCGAGCTTTGGGCGGCGGACTTTAGAAAGGTCAATTTTGTTGCTGTCAATTTCTTCCTCTGTGGCAGGCAGAATAAAATCCCAATCCTCGCCAGTGGGAAAAAGATAATATGCGCTATGGGGTGCTACTTCTTCTCTGAGCTTTGCTATATCAGGATGTAGACCGTCAAACCAGGGCAGATTAAAACCAACGTGATCTAGCCCAACAAACTCCCACTGTTTTGTACGAGCGACAAAGTCTTCAATAGGGATAAGGCTATATTTTTCAGGGCTGAGCTTTTCTTCTCCTGTTTTGTTGACGACCTCAATGTCTATGGATTGTCCTGGCAGTTCAAACTGCACCATGAGTCCTGTAGTCGGCACGTTGCAAAAGGCGATATTGGGGTAAAAGTCTGGGGATGCTTTGGTGAAAAGTATTTTATCATCGCCAAGCAAGCCGAACGGAGCCAATAGCGAGAAAAGTCGATTGCCGTAGTCTTGGTCTGGAAACTTGAAAGTTACTGCCTGCAACATGGCTATTTGCTCCTTATCTCAATATGCTGAATCCTACCTTTATAGATTATGACGTATTCTAGGCCAGAGCTTTCAGTCTTTTCGCCACTCGGTAACTCGCCTACAAAATCGTAGTCGAACAACACGATGCCTGGTTTTACTTCTTCGACAGAGTTGGCATGCCATTTTAGGGACGAGAACTTACTGTGGAACGCCTTTTGCATTGCCAGGATGTCGTTACGACCCAGATACATTCCAGTGGTCTGTGAGCTGTAGGTCGTGGAGTTGATAAAAAGATCTTCAATACCATCAAAATCGCTTTTGTTGGATAGCTCGAAGTAAAGCTTGGCAACTTTTAGGGCTTCGGTCATAGCTTCGCAAATCGCTTCATTTGCTTGCCGTCAACCTCTACTTCTTCAACCCAGTTAGCAACCGGCCGAATCCAAGTCAATTTGTCGCCATATTCGGCTTGGTAAATAACGCAAGGCTCGTTATCTTCTTCGCGAAGGGCGAGCGCAATCACTTTATAGCTAAGCTGCTTATAGTGCATGTAGCGGGCGCCGACGGTTACAAGCTTGGTCGCTTGTGCTAGTTTGTTCGAGAGTTCAGTTTGCGATTCTTTGCTCATGCTTGCTTTATTCCAATTTCCGGTATCAGCACATCATCCTCGCAAGAAAGTACAAACTCAATTGCTCTTACCGCTTGCTCCGTGGTCAGCGCGCTACCGTTTAATGATAGGCCAGCTTTGGCAAATAGGTTAGTGCGGATCGTGCCAGGGTAGAAGCCAGTTACGCGCACACCGTATTCTGCAGCTTCTTCTTGGAGTGCTTTGGTAAAGCCGGTAATTGCCCATTTGGAAGCATTGTAGATTGAACGAGTGGCTTTCGCCGTAATACCGGCAGTGGAAATTACGTTGATAATCAACCCCTCTTTTTGTTCTTTCATCCGGGTAAGCGCGGCCTTCGTAGCATAAATCGTACCAAGCGTGTTGGTGGCTATGACGTTCCCAATAGTCTCGTCGGGGATATCAACCAGTTCAGCATTTACAATGATGCCCGCGTTGTTGATTAGTACATCAATCTTGCCATGCTCCTTAGAAATCGTATCGAACGTACTGGCCACTTGCTTGGCATCGCGTACATCACACACGTAGCAGCTACAGCCGCTCTCTGTGGCTACTTTGTGTAGCGCTGCTTCGTTGCGGGCTAAGATAATCACCTTGTTTTCGAGTGCGAGCTTTTCGGCCAAAGCTTTGCCCAGGCCATCGCTGCCGCCGGTGATAACTATGGTTTTCATGACGTAATCATACCTTTCAATCAACCAGCCCTTGCTCTTTGAGCTTAGGCAGTACCTTGCCGCCGAATATCGAGCCGACTTGTATATCGGTTGGGATGTCCGAGGTAAGCCAGCGTAATTCTTCTACTTCGGCGCTGGCTTTAATTGCACCTTGCCATTTCTTTACAATGAACGCTTGCATGTGTACGGTTTTGCCTTTGTGGTTGGCGGCTTCGGCAGTAAACTCACCGAACACTTCGAGGTCAGCCTCGTCCACGTCAATATCGAGTTCTTCTTTTAGCTCACGTACTAATGCCTGTTTAGCCGTTTCGCCGGGCTCAATCTTGCCACCTGGGTCGATAAAGAAGTCCATGTCTTTCGCGCGAGCGAACAGCAGCTTGCGATCTTGGATGACGATGCCTGCGGCTTTGTGGATGTCTGCCATTACTTGCGCTCCAATAATTCTTTGATCGGCCCGAAATAATAATCCTGCCAGTCTTTGATGTCTTTTTGCTCGTCCAAGATATTGCCTGAATACACCATATGCACGGTAGCGGAATCGTCGTCACCTTCAAACGTAAAGACAACCTTGTATTTCCAAGTTGGGTTGTCGTGGCCGTACCAATCCTGCTCTATGAGCTTGTTGGGTACGAGCTTTGTGTAAACTCCGTGAATGTCGCCGTCCCAATAGCTGAACTCGCCACCTTCAACTGCATTTGCTTTTGCCGGACTTGCGCCCCAACGGTCGGCCGTTGGTCCGTCCGTCAGAGCTTTCCATACTTCGCTTACGGGCGCTTTGATGGTGTAGGTTTGTTCGATTTGCTTCATAGTCTATTTCCGTTCCCGATCAATCACCATCCCGCCAAACGTTTGGTCGAGCGGCATAACTTCGATATTCTCGACATTAACATGTGGCGGCTGGTTCATCACCCAAACAATAGTGTTGGCAATATCCTCTGCCTTGAGCGGCCGCCAGCCCTTGTAGTAATCATCGGCTGCTTGTTGGTTCTTGAAGCGGACAACCGAAAACTCGGTTTCGGCCGCACCGGGCTCAATATTTGTTACCTTGATGCCGATGGCGAATAGGTCAGTACGCAAATTGCGCGAAAACTGGCGAACAGAGGCTTTGGTTGCACCGTAAACATTACCGCCCTTATAAGGAACTGATGCGGCCATCGAGCCAATATTGATAATCTGCCCTGTGCCACGCTTTTTCATGATGTCCAAGACCGGCCGTGTAATGCGTAGTAGCCCCTTGATGTTGGTATCAACCATTTGTTCCCAGTCTTCGAGTTTTGATTCTTGGGCCGGTTCCATGCCGAGTGCCAGGCCGGCACTGTTGATGAGCACGTCGATGGCCTGAAACTCTTTGGGAAGGGATGCAAAGAAAGCCGTAACTTGCTTTTCGTCGGTAACGTCCACGACAGCAGTATGAGCATCACCTTGCAGTGACTTCTTGAGTTCGTCCAGCCGATCTTGGCGGCGACCCAACAAAATGAGTTTGTTGTCTTTGGCTAGTAGTTTGGCTGTGGCTTGGCCGAAACCGGATGTTGCGCCTGTGATGAGGATTGTTTTCATGCTCTAATAATACCTTATCCACTGCTATAATACCCCTCATGGACGAAGTCAAACTCAACGAATCAAAGCCTACCAAGATTGTTCCGAGCGAGAAGTTACAACTCTTTACCGAGCATTGGTCGCCAAAAATTGTCGGCGACTTTAACGACAGTCAAATTCAGGTTGTAAAAATACAAGGGGAATTTGTCTGGCATCATCATGAAGACGATGAACTTTTTATAGTTGTCAAAGGTCACCTCACTATCCAATTCCGTGACAAAAACCTAGAGGCTGAGCCTGGAGAAATGATCCTCATCCCTCGATTAGTCGAGCACTGCCCGAAGACGGACGAAGAAGTTTGGATCATCCTCATGGACAAAAAGGGCGCGGTTAATACTGGCAATGTGCAAGACGACGACAAGACTGCGACCGAGTATGCACGCATCTAGGCAAGAATAAGCTACGAGTGTAGCTTTTACTTTGCCTTATCATTCTTAAGTTTAAGCTTTTCTAGAATGTCATCCACGACCTCGCCGAGCGATTGCATGACGTTAATCGGGATAGCACCCACTTTAAGCATCTGTTGCTCAAACCCTTCGCGGCCGTCCACTAACATCTTCATTTCGTTAGGATGCTTGCCAAAGTCGTTAGTGGTACGCGTAAGGAGGCGATGCTTGAGCGCCGGCTCATCAATCGTCAGCACAAATATTTTGTCAAATTGATCGTAAAATTCATGTTGGCGAGAAGTTACAGCACAGATGAATACTTTGTCGGCGCTTTGCAAGAGCTTTGTGAACTCGGCTTTATCCCAAACCGATTCAATCTCTGACTGATCCTCTATATGGCCTTTGCTAAAATCCACGGGCGTGCCGTCCTTGTGGACATAATGATTTAACCCCGGCAGATTGTCGGTGTCGTAGGCGGCATAACCTCGTCGCGCTAACTCATCTGCAACGCTCGATTTGCCTGTGGCTGGGTAGCCGGTTATTAGGTAAGCTGCCATCGTTATGTTCTCTCTTTGATGTGGCTCAGTATCTCGTCCACTACTTTTGTCACGGGAACGGTGCTGTTCACCAGTATTGCGCCGTGCTTAATGCTAAACTCCTCAAATCGACTGTTCCAATCCAGTAGTTTGAGTAATGCGGGTGCACCATCAACCCAGGTTTTTGGTTCCCTAGGCCTTAGTCGATTTATGAGTGTCTGGCTGTCGGTATGCAGTGCAAAACAAAGATCGAATAGGTCGTAGAAATCTTTTTCGTTATATGCGCCACCGCAGAAAAATACTGGCCCAGCAGTGCTGCCAGAGATTAACTCCTTGACCTTAGCCGAGTCCCATAGCCAACTATGTGCTGCGAACCATGTTTTCGTATATGGCTGAGCTGGCAAGTCAACAACCCTCTTACCTGTTTTGTTATTGAACCAGCCGCTAAATCCAGGCTCAAAGTCGGTTTCAATAACTTTATAGCCGCGCTTTTGCAATTCGTGCCCGACGCTACTTTTGCCAGAGCCGTTCGGACCGGATATTAAATAAGCTGACATTTAGGTTTTCTGCTTTCGCTGCCGCTGCATTTCGTAGAGGGTTATCGAAGTAGCGACAGCAGCGTTCAGTGACGAGGCCGAGCCACCCGTCGGGATAGAAACGGTGCGATCAGCTAATTCCATGTAGGCGCTACTCAGGCCGTGGGTTTCGTTGCCGATAAGCAGTATGGTTGGACCAGAAAAATCATGTTGGTCAATTTGCTCCTCACCTTTTTCGTCCGTGGCAATGACGCTCAGTTTTGGCTGCGACTTTCTAGCTGACGCAATCCAAGCCGCCACTTCCTTGTGGGAGGGCAAGCGCACTAGCGGAATGGAAAAGAACGACCCCGTGGAGGCACTCACCGTTTCTTGGCCGTATGGGTCAATGCCGTGGCCGGTGACGATGATTCCACTCACACCAAAAGCATCTGCCGAGCGCATTATTGCGCCCAGGTTGCCGGGGCTACTTGGGCGATCAAAGACAATGACAATCGTTTGGGCGGAAAGCACAATACGTTTCAAGTCGTCTTTCGGCATGGCGACAACGGCCAGAATTTCAGATGCCTCATCTTTTTGGCTTAACTGCTTCAATAATTCGTCTGTCACACGGTACTGTGTTGCGCCGTCTGCCTTTTGCAAGACGTCTTGAGCCCAACTTGACAGGCGACGGTCGGAAGAATAGATCAGTCCTTTGATGTGCCAGCCGTATTCCAGGGCATTGTTAATCGAACGGACGCCCTCCACGATAAACTTACCCTCACCCGCACGCTTAGCCCGATTGTTACGAAGGGCGCTGAGGTGGTGAAAGGCTGTGTTTGCGGTCGGTATATTTACAATCTTTGTGGGCATAGTGGTTCTATCTGTTGTATCTGAGGACATTATAACAAAGTGAGGGGTGGACGTCGGCTTCTAGATCAAACCTATTCGCCTACGGCAAACAGGTGACTTCTAATTTGGTTACAAATGAGAAGTTCTATAGTTGACTCAAGGAAAGCTCATCATCTGGCTCGACAAAGCTAAGCCACGCATTGATCCTATCTTGAGATGTAATGAAGAACCGGAACTCATCATCCGCGTCCTCGAGGATTCGAGGTGCTTTCTTGATTAGGCGCTTCTGCAGGCTAGTGTTGTCACAAACAAGCAGTATCTTTGGAAAATCACTCTCAGTTCCAGCCTCCCATTCGCCGCTTTCTGCATAGTCTACGTACTGTTTTAATCTACGCAGGGCCGTAAAGAACGGCTTACTACTTTGCAGGTACTCAAGAAAAAAGTCCTTTTCGCTGCCATCAATGTCTAGATGAATATAAGCACTGGGCAAAAAATCCTCGAAGTAGTCGTACTTCACCAACTGGCCCTTGGTAAGGAACTTCAGACTTTCACCGTATTGAGCCTTGAGCTGACAGTATAGGCCGAACATGTCTAGGCAGTATTGGATAAAGTCCTCGGAGATGGTTTTATCCTTGTAGATCGCTTTAATGTTTATCACTTTGTCCGGACGGCTTTCTTGCAATGCACGCGCACCGGCGGGTAACAAATAGTACGCCGCTGGCTTGCCCTGAATGCGATAACTGCTTTCAAAGCGTTTGCCGATCAGTCCTCGTTCCAGCAATATTGTGAGTCGCTTAAAAACGAATGACCGATCCTTCTTGCCAAAATACCGTGCAATCAAGTCATTACTACCAAACCTAAACTTATATAACAGCTCTAAGACTTCTAGCTGTTCCGTGTTTAATTTTTTTCTATGCTTCTGTTCTGACATTCATATCCAATTACATATAAACTTTTTCAATCTTCTAAAAATTAAACACTACACAATTATGAGTCTTATCTTCTATATATTTATATATTAGTAGAGGAGAAAGGTAAAGCGAGTGTAAGAGAGGTAGGAGGAGAGAAGAGAGTTCAACGGCAATGTTGAATAAAAAATGTACATAACACAACGCCAAAAGCATTGCTTACTATTAGTGTTGGTAATAGTATATAGGTATTACTATCACTAATAGTTTTCAGTATATCAGAGGGTGCAAAATGGACGCTAGCGAATCGGGATTATATGGTACTTCGGGCATGTCTGATGAGGAGCGGATAGCGATTTTGGCGGACATCATCCTGGAAGCTATTAGTTCGGAGCAGACTCAAGGCACAGGAGTGGAGGGGTAAATGTCGCCAAAGCTCACTGGCAAAAATGCGGTTGCAGCAATACGGGTATCGACTGAAAAGCAAGGCAGGGATGGCGACTCGCCGGAAGCCCAAAAAGAGCAGATCGAGCGCTACGCGGCTACGCACGGCATAGCGATTAAGCAGTTCTTCATTTTTTTAGAATCAGCGTCTAAAGAGCAACAGCCTGTTCAGCCAGCTATTGATTACTGTAAAAATCAAAAGAACGACATTCAGCTTTTCATTATTAAATCCATTGATCGCTTTACTCGGGGCGGTTCGGACGTTTACACACCTTTAAAGAGGCAGCTTGAGCAGTGCAGCGTCAAGCTCATAGATATCTATGGCGTAATCAGTGCGGAGGAAGTAAATACACTTGATCACCTCGGATTTGAATATGACTGGAGCAAATACTCGCCGAGCAAGAAGTCTGAAATCCTTGAAGCAGAGCGGGCTAAGGACGAGCTACGTGACATAATGAGCCGCGTAATTGGCGCAGAAATCCGCTACACGCAAATGGGCTACTGGATGCGCCGCCCGCCTTACGGCTTTGTGAGCGAGAAAATCGAAACAAAGCATGGCAAACGCTGCGTCCTAAGACCACATCCAACCGAATCCAAGTATGTGATCATGATGTTAGATATGCGGACTAAGCATTTTACCGACAAGCAGATCGTCGAAAAGGTAAATAGTTTGGGTTTCACAACCAGGGTGCAATATAAGCGCGACCCGAAAGACCGCTCGAAGATTATAAAAAAGCTGGGCGGCGAACCACTGACGGTCAAAGCCATGCAAAAGCTGCTACTCAACCCAATCTATGCCGGCGTCAATGTCGAGAAGTGGACGAGCTACAGACCCGTGCACTGTGCCTTCAAAGGCCTGGTTTCCATCGATACCTTCAACCACGCCCACAAAGGCAAGAAGATGATCATAGAGAACGACGAGGGCGACTTGCAGATCCATACAAAGCGTCCGCCCGAACACCTAGTAGACAAAGGCCGCCGCAACCCCGACTTTCCGTTCCGCAAGCATATCCTTTGCCCCGAGTGCAGCAATCCGCTGTCTGGCAGCTCCTCGCGCGGCCGCAATGGCAAATACTATCCGGCATACCATTGTCACCATCATGGGCATTATTACCGTATTCCTAAAGAGAAATTGGAGGCTACCGTGGCAACATTTGTACAAAACCTTAAAGTGCCGCAGGAACGCTTGGACGCCGTTTTAGACGCCATAAGCGCTGAATGGAATCTGCGTAACCAAAGCCAGCTTGAAGAGATCCAAGGCCTTGCTGATCGCATTACAGAGCTGCAGAAGGATGTGGCTAATACGCTGGATAAAATCCGCGTCCTATCGTCGCCGACAACAATTAAATTCATGGAGGATGATCTGATGAGACTAGAAAAACAAATTGAAGCTTTAACGCAGGAAAAGGAGCGCAAGGAGGCCGCCCGGCCAGCCGATTTGCAGCGTATCTTAGCAAGGGCTAGACATTTCGTCGAAAACCTTGATCAGTTAGTCATTCAACAGATTGACCCAATCAAAAAAGCACGTCTTTTTGCTGCAATTTTTGACCGCAAGCCTACTTACACAGACTTGGAATGTCGAAACACAAAAACACCCCTCTTTACAGGGGTGAATCCGTTCTTTCAATTATTGAAAGCTGAAAAATCTCTTATGGTGACCCCACCGGGAATCGAACCCGGGTTGTCAGGATGAAAACCTGATGTCCTAACCGATAGACGAAGGGGCC
>Ga0070684_100002897_pt1 | contig 12740 bp, 8 predicted proteins | sample KBSC723LmetaG_FD_65653 | JGI IMG/M metagenome (GOLD analysis project Ga0070684, IMG submission 65653) | Corn rhizosphere microbial communities from Kellogg Biological Station, Michigan, USA - KBS C7.2-3L metaG | ecosystem: Host-associated > Plants > Roots > Rhizosphere ...
GGCGAGCGGATCTTCGAGATCATGGACGAGCCCGAGGAGATCGCCGACAAGCCGGACGCGACGGAGATGCCGCCCGGCGAGGGCCGCGTCCGCTACGAGGGCGTCACGTTCGAGTACGCGCCCGGGCGGCCGGTGCTGCACGACGTCGACCTCGAGCTCGAGCCGGGCCGCACCGTCGCCGTGATCGGGCATACGGGCTCCGGGAAAACGACGTTCGCGGCGCTCGTCCCGCGCTTCTACGACGTCACCGAAGGGCGAATCACGATCGATGGAGTCGACATCCGGGACGTCAAGCTCCAGTCGCTGCGCCGGGAGATCGGAATCGTCGCCCAGGATCCGTTCCTCTTCTCCGCGACCGTCCGCGAGAACATCTCCTTCGGCCGCGCCGATGCGACCGACGACGATGTCGAGCGCGCGGCGACCCTCGCTCAGGCGCACGACTTCATCGCCGCGCTCCCGGAGGGCTACGACACGATCATCGGCGAGCGCGGGATCACGCTCTCGGGTGGACAGCGCCAGCGGCTCGCGATCGCCCGCGCGCTGATCATGGAGCCGCGCATCCTGATCCTCGACGACGCCACGGCATCCGTCGACGCGACAACCGAGGCGCGCATCCGGCTCGGCCTGCGCGAGGCGATGAAGGGCCGGACGACGATCATCATCGCGCACCGCCTGTCGACCATCTCGCTCGCCGACGAGCTCGTCGTCCTCGACAACGGGCGGATCGTCGGGCGCGGCACGGACGAGGAGCTGCTGCGGACGAACGCCGTGTATCGAGACATCCACGAGCACGGCCTGCTCGAGGCCGAGTTCGCGCACCGCGTCGAAGCGACCGCGGAGGCAAGCGGCGCATGAGGGTCTGGCAGCCCGGAGGCCATCTGACGCGGGACCGCGACGCGGTCAAGATCGAAGACTGGTCCTGGCAGCGCACGGTCAAGCGCGTGACGACGCTCGCGCGGCTCGCAGCTCCGTACAAGCGCCAGACGACCCTCGCAGTGATCTCGCTCTTCGCCGCGACCGCCACCGCGCTCGCGCCGCCGTACCTGGCGAAGCTCGCGATCGATGACGGGATCTCCCAGCAAGACCTCCATGCCCTCACGGTGATCGTCGTCCTGTTCCTGATCGCCGGCACGCTCAACCTCGGGACGAGCGCCGCGCAGACGTACTTCACCGGCTGGACGGGCGAACGGATCCTGGCCGATCTGCGGAACACGCTCTTCCGCCACCTGCAGCGGCTCTCGCTCGGCTTCTACGAGCGGAACCGCGCAGGCGTGATCATCAGCCGGCTGACGAACGACGTCGAGGCGCTCGACCAGCTCGTCACCGACGGCGTGACGACGCTCGTCCAGAGCACGCTCTTCCTCTTCGGCACGGCGATCATCCTGTTCTTCCTCGACTGGCGGCTCGCCCTCGCGACGCTGACCGTGCTCCCGCTGATGCTGGTCGCGACGGCCATCTTCCGCGTCCGCTCGGCGCGCGCGTACCGGGCGGTGCGCGAGCGACTCGGCCTCGTCACGGCGACGCTCGCCGAGGACATCAGCGGCATGCGCGTAGTCCAGGCCTTCCGTCGCGAGCGCGCGAACGAGCGGAACTTCCGCACTGTGAACGCCCATTACCGCGAAGCGAACCAGGAGACGGTCGTGCTGAACGGCCTCTACTTCCCGTTCGTCGACTTCCTGTCCGCGCTTGCGACCGCGATCGTCCTCGGCTACGGCGGCTATCTGGTCTTCAACGGCCAGACGTCACAGGGCACGCTGCTCGCGTTCGTTCTCTACATCTCGAACTTCTTCGACCCCGTCCAGCAGCTCTCGCAGCTCTACAACACGTTCCTGTCCGCTGTCGCCGCGCTCGACAACATCATGAACGTGATGGACGAGGATCCCGAGGTGCGCGATGAGCCGGGTGCGAAGCCCCTCGAGCACATCGAGGGGCTGGTTCGGTTCGAGGACGTGCGCTTCGGCTACGGCACGGGGCCGGAGGTGCTGCACGGGATCGAGCTCGACGTGCCGGCCGGAACGACGGTAGCTCTGGTCGGGCACACGGGCGCCGGCAAGTCGACGATCGCGAAGCTGCTCGCCCGCTTCTACGACCCCGTCGAGGGTCGCATCACGATCGACGGCGTCGACCTGCGCAACGTGACCCAGGAGTCGTTGCGACGGCAGCTAGGAGTCGTCCCGCAGGAGGGGTTCCTGTTCGCGGGCACCGTGCGGGACAACATCGCGTTCGGCTCACCGGACGCGAGCCCGGCCGAGGTCGCAGCCGCGGCGCAGGCGGTCGGCGCGCACGAGTTCATCATGGCGCTCGAGGACGGCTACGAGACGAACCTCCAGGAGCGCGGGACGCGGCTCTCGCTCGGCCAACGGCAGCTCGTCGCGTTCGCGCGGGCGCTCCTCGCCAATCCCCGGATCCTGATCCTCGACGAGGCGACCTCGTCGGTCGACATCGGCACCGAGCGCCGGATCGAGAGCGCGCTGCGAACGCTCCTCGCCGACCGGACGGCGTTCGTGATCGCGCACCGGCTCTCGACGATCCGGGACGCCGACCTGATCGTCGTCCTCGAGCACGGCAAGGTGATCGAGCAGGGCACGCACGATGAGCTGATGGCCCGCCGCGGGCTCTACACGTCGCTGTACGGCGACTGGGCGGACGTCGCCTGAGCGACGTCCTGACGACCGCGCGGCTCGTGCTGCGGCGTCCAACCATGGACGACCTCGACGCGTGGCACGCGATCTACCTCGACGCGGAAGAGGTCTGGTACGGCGCCCCTCGTTCGTCGCTCGACGACAACCGCGCCAAGCTCGAACGGCAGGTCGCGCACCACGAAGAGCACGGTTACGGGATGTGGACGGTCGAGCTCGACGGCGAAACGATCGGCGCGGCCGGGCTGCAACATCTCGAGGGCGGGCCCGAAGTCGAGGTCGGATACCGCTTTCTCAAAGAGCACTGGGGACACGGATACGCAACCGAGTCCGCCCGAGCCTCGATCGTGTACGGCTTCGACGTGGTCGGCCTCGACAAGATCGTCGCCGTCGCGCTGGAGTCCAACATTGCTTCTCGGCGAGTGCTCGAGAAGTGCGGTCTGCAGGAAATCGGCCTCGCGCACGTCTACGGCCTGGAGCACGTGAAGTACGAGCTCCGCCGCTAGAATCCGCACCGTTGCGGGGTCGTCTAATGGTAGGACGCCCGGCTCTGGACCGGGTAGTCTAGGTTCGAATCCTAGCCCCGCAGCTTCGATGAAAGCCCTGCTCGATGCGGGGTTTTTTCTTGGATCGGAGGAGCGGGTCACGGCTTAGAACATGCCTGTCCGAGCGGCCCTCTTCTCCTACTTCGAGCTCGACGACCTGACTCGGTTGATAGACGCCATCTCCGGCTCAGGAATGCCCGCGGGGACGCGCGTCCACATTGGGACCTACGGCGTCAACCGCGAAGCGAGCATCACCGTCCACACGTACGGCCCGGGGAGGTACGCGCCGATGTTCAAGGCCGAGGTCCGGACGATGGCCTGGGAAGAGCGGATGCTGACGGCCGAGGAAGAGCGAAAGGTGAGCCCGCGCTTCTCGGGGCGCGTTCCGGACGAGTCGACGCTCCTCGGGCTCTCGGCGGCGCAGCGCACCGCGTGGGGCATCGAGGTCGGCCGCCGCTACCGGGACACGATCCGCCATTCGCGGGCCGCCGGGATCACGGTCGACTCGTGGCAGCTCGACGAGCTTGGCACGCAGCTCGCCGGGCCGCAGGGGAAGCAGCATCGCGAGTTCGTGCGCGGCGTCCTCCAGGGCCTGACCTTCGGGCGGAAGGAGCTCGACGACTCCGAGGGCAAGGGTTGGGTCTGGACGACTCGGAGCGCGCTCAATCTCGCGCGGCTTCCGGTCACGGCGGAGCTGCGCGCCTTCTGGCAGCAGCTCGACCGCGCGGCCTTCCGCGTCGTGGGCGAGGAGTTCCCCAACTTCACCGGCGATCCGGCTCGAGCCGCGAGGACACAGGCGGACGGCTGGCGCGCACTCGCGGCCGGCGGGCCGGTGCGCCGTCGGCTCGCCGGGCGGTACATCGCAGGCATGACGCCCGGTTACCGCATCGGTCACGGGCTAGGCGGAAACGTCAACGGCCTGTCCCGCGCGGAGGTCAACCGCTGGCGGAATTCCTACGTCGCAGAGCGCAACCGGATCGGCGCCGCCGGCTTCGGCGAATTCCATTTCGTGCTCGAGAACAACCGCACGTTCGTCATGGTCGACGCCTCACGGGCAGTCGCCCGCGGCATGGCGGGGCTCTAACCGGGCTCTAACCCATTCGGGGGGCGGCCCGACCGCCGAGAAAGCCGATATGGAGAGCACGTTTTCCCAACCGGGGAACGCCTCTCATGACTGCGATGACTGCGACCACCCTGGGCACCATCATGCTGGTCGTCGGCGTGCTCGTCCTCGCGTGGGGCTTCCCGAACCTCCCGCGCCGCTAGAGACCGCCGGCAGCTGGGCCGCCGCAGCTTGTACGAGGCCGCTGTTCTCGTACAGAGTTGGACACATGGCCAGTCGAACTCGCCTGCGCGTCGCGCTCTTTCTCGCCGTCGGGATGACGACGACCGGCCTGGCCCTGCTCGCCTACGGGAGCCACCTGATCGCACCCGGCTCCGGCTGGGACGTCTTCGGCGGCGCGGAGCTGAGCAGCATCGACCGCCGCTTTGCGATCCGCGGCCAGGAGAAGTCGCCGAAGGACATCGTCGTCGTGAAGATCGACGACACGACGTTCAGCGAGCTCGGCAAACGCTGGCCGTTCACGCGCAGCGTCCACGCGCAGGCGATCAAGAACCTCAAGGCGGCCGGCGCCAAGGTCATCGCCTACGACATCCAGTTCAGCGAGCCGACGGAGGGCCAGGCGGGCATCGTCCAGGACAACACGTTCATGGACGAGAACCGGGCGGCCGGAAACCTCGTCTTCTCGACGACCGAGGTCAACGACAAGGGCGAGGGCAAGTTCCTGGGCGGCCGGCAAGGGCTCGCGTACGCGCGCGCACGCCTCGGCAACGGAAACTTCGACACCGACCCGGGCGGAATCATCCGCCGGACGCCATACCAGCTTCAGGGCCTCAAGAGCTTCTCGGTCGCCACCGCCGAGCGCGCAACCGGAAAGACAGTGCGACCGTTCTCGAACGACACGAAGCTGATCGACTTCGCCGGGCCCGCCGGGACAATCCCGTCGATCTCGTTCTCCGACGTCTACAACGGCCTGTTCCCGCCCGGGTACTTCCGCGACAAGATCGTCGTCGTCGGCGCGTCCGCCCCGTCGCTCCAGGATGTCCACCCCGTCTCGTTCGGACAGGACGAGATGCCGGGGCCCGAGATCCAGGCGAACGCGATCGCGACCGTGCTCGACGGGCTGCCGCTGACGCTCGTGCCGCGCTGGATCAACCTCGTGCTGATCGTCGTGCTCGGGTTCCTGTGTCCGCTCGCGAGCCTGCGCCTGAACCTCTTGTGGACGCTCCTGCTCGCCATTGGCGCCGCCGTCGCGTTCCTCGTCTTCACGCAGCTCGCCTTCAACCACGGGTGGGTCGTCTCGTTCGTCTACCCCCTGGGCGCGCTCCTCGCCTCGTCGGTCGGCGCGATCGCGGCGCACTACCTACTCGCGGCGTTCGAGCGAGAGCGCGTCCGCGACGTCTTCTCGCGGTTCGTCCCGGAGACAGTCGTCGAGCAGGTGCTCTCTCGCACCGACCATGACCTGCGCCTGGGCGGGGTCTCCCTCGAAAGCACGGTCATGTTCACCGACCTGCGCGGTTTCACGACCTTCTCGGAGGCGCTCCCGCCGAAGCGGGTGATCGAGTGCCTGAACGGCTACCTCGAGGAGATGACCGACGCGATCCTCGGCCACGGCGGCACGCTCGTCTCCTACGAGGGCGACGGGATCATGGCCGTCTTCGGAGCGCCGATCGAGCAGTCCGACCACGCCGACCGGGCCGTCGCCGCAGCACGCGAGATGCTGACCGAGCGGCTGCCGAAGTGGAACCGCTGGCTCCGCGACAACGAGCTCAGCGACGGCTTCAAGATGGGCATCGGCCTGAACACGGGCATGGTCGTCTCCGGCAACGTCGGCTCGGAGCGGCGACTCGAGTACACGGCGATCGGCGACACGACGAACACGGCGTCACGCCTCCAGGGCATGACGAAGGGACAGTCGCACCTGCTCTTCTTCTCCGACACGACGCGCCAGCGGCTCGAGCACGACCCCGACGACCTCGTCTTCATCGACGAGTTCGAGGTGCGGGGACGCCAGCAGGCGGTGAAGATCTGGTCGATCGCCGCTGCGAGCGACGAGGCGTTCGAAGAGCGAAAAGCGGCGGGCTACGGAGCCTTGGCCAAATAAGTGCGGCCGGCGCGGACGCTGATCGTCTTGTGCGTCCGGAAGTCCTTGACCTTGACGACGCCGCGTAGGACGCGCGTGAGCGTGCCGTCGCAGCGGTCCTGGACGAGCCAGTGTGTCCCGCGCACCGTCGCCGAGCTGTAGCGGCCCTTCGTCGTGAAGCGGCCCTTGCCGTTCCCCCAGAGACGGCGGACCTGGCGCTTCCGCTTCGCGTCGACGCTGAACACGCTCAGCGCCCGGCCGCGGCAGACGCCGAAGTTCCCGCCCCGCAGGACGAGCGTCATGTACGCGTTCCGGGCGCGGCTCTGCTGGATCTTGAACAGACCGTCGTTGAAGTTCGCGCTGTTCGTCTTGCCGCCGCCGAGGCCCGCGATCAGCTTGATCGTGCCGTGGGTCGTGTCGACGATCGAGCCGACCTTGATCTCGGTCGCGCCCTTGAGCGGGACGAACTTGCCGCCCGGCTGCTTGACCAGCACCTTGCCCGAGACCCTCTGAACGCCGACGATCACGCCCGGCTGAGGCGTCTGGATGACGTCCGTGTCGCAGTTGGCCAAGTCGCCGACGTCCTCGCCGCCGGCGCCAAGAGCGTCGACGTCGATGATGTCGGTCATGTCCTCCGTCCCGGCCGTGTACGAGCCGGTGTACGTCCAGTGCTCGCCCGGGTCGAGGATCTGGTTGTTGTTGGCGTCGCCGCTCGCGTAGGCAGGTGAGAAGTCGTCGCTCTCGTCGAGCGGCGTTCCAGCGTCGGCGCCGATCCCGGTCAGGTTCGGGGCGATCGTGAGCCGGACGTCGCCGGTGTTCGCGACGACCGCCTGGATGTCGACCTGCGCCTTCGGCTTGACGCGTGGCGTACACGTCTGCGTGACGTCGATCGCGGCCGCGAGCGCTCGGGCCGGTGCGCTGCGTGCGGTGCCGAGCGCAAACACGCAGGCAGCCGCGACCAGACCCGCCGCGAGAACGGCTGGAAGCCCAAGTCGTCTGACCCGCCTCTTCGTCATCTGTTCACCAACCCCGATCCTCCGCCAGGAAAGAGGAGGATTGGCCAACTTTTACTCCGAATCCCGGGTTTGCGCAATTGCCGCTTGAGCGACGTCCTCGAATCTGTGTAGTCTCCCGCTTCGCCGATGCCTTCCGGATCCGACTTCTTCGGCCCACTCCCGCCCCTCGCGGATCTGTGGCGTCGCTCGTTCGTCGAGCTGATGGGAGCGTTCGCGCTCGTCTTGATGGGAGCCGGGACGATCATGTCGATCGGGCCGCAGGCGGATGCCGGAACGCTGGACGTGGCTCTCGCCACCGGGCTCACGATCGCCGTGATGGTGATCGCGGTCGGGCACATCTCCGGCGGGCACTTCAACCCGGCGATCACGTTCGGCTTCATCGTCACGCGCCGGATGAGCGCGCTGCTCGGCGTCGCCTACATCGTCGCGCAGCTCGCCGGCGGCGTCCTCGCGGCGCTCCTGCTCCGCTGGATCTTCCCGGCCGCCAACCGCAACGCCGCGAACCTCGGCGCGCCGAGCGTGCACACGATCGACATCGGCGCGGCACTCGTCGTCGAAGCCCTGATCACGTTCTTCCTCGTCTGGGTCGTCTTCGCGGTCACGACCGACCTGCGCAACGCGTACACGGTGCTCGCCGGCCTCGCGATCGGTCTCGTGATCGTCTTCGGCATGCTGCTCGCGTACCCGCTGACCGGCGGCTCGTTCAACCCGGCGCGCGCGTTCGGGCCCGAGCTGATCTCGAACACCTGGAGTGACGCGTGGATCTACTACGTCGGACCGCTTGCGGGTGGAGCGATCGCGGCGCTGCTCTACGACGAGGTCTATCTGCGCTCCGCGGCTCCCGTTCCGGTGGGCCCGGCCGAGACCGGCGTCGAGGAGCCCGGTCCGAGCGCCGCCCCGAGCGACAGGTAGCGAGAGCGAAGTCGTCCGATCCGCGGCCTCTGGCTCGACGCCACGGGCGGCTATAAGGGTGGCATGAGCGGCTCCGAAGCGACGATGCGCGAGGAGCGAAAGGCGGTGACGGCGCTCGACGCCGACGTCGTGGGCTCCACGGCGCTCGCGGAGCGGCTCGACGCAGAGGAGGTGCGGCTCGTCGTCGGCGAGGCGGTCGCGCGGATGGTCGCAGCCGTCGAGGCGCTCGGCGGCACCGTCAAGGACCTCGCCGGAGACGGAATCCTCGCGCTCTTCGGTGCGCCGGTCGCGCACGAGGACGACGCCGAGCGAGCCGTTCGCGCCGCGCTGCGGATCGCCGACGAGATGGCCGCGTACGGATCGGAGGTCGCCGCCGGCTGGGGCGTCGACGGCTTCGCGGTCCGGGTCGGGGTCAACACCGGTTCGGTCGTCCTCGGCCCGGTCGGCGGCGGCTCGCGCGTCGAGTACGGGGCGACCGGGGATCCGATCAACACGGCCGCCCGGATCCAGAAGGCAGCGGCGCCCGGCACCGTGCTCGTCGGCGAGCCCACGTACCAGCTCGTTGAGACGCTTTTCGACTGGGACGGGCCGCAGGAGCTGGAGCTCAAGGGCAAGCAGGACGTCGTGACCGCGTACCGGGCGACCGGCGTGCGTGCGGTTCCCGGCCGCGCGCGTGGTGTCCTGGGACTGGAGACGCCGTTCGTGGGCCGCGACGAGCAGCTCGCCACCGCTAGCGGGGCCGCGGAGGCTGTGCTCGGAGGGACCGGCGGCCTCCTCTTCATCACCGGCGAGGCGGGAATCGGCAAGAGCCGGTTCAGCGCCGAGCTCCGCGGGCTCGTCGAGACTGCCGAGTCCCCGCGCGGAGCGCCGCTCTGGCTCGAGGGCCGCTGCGTCTCGTACGGCGAGTCGCTTCCGTACTGGCCGTACCGCGACGTGCTGCGGGAATGGCTCGGCGTCTCGCTCGAAGAGCCGGAACTACGCCTGCGCATCTCGCTGCGCCGCGAGGTCGAACGCCTCTTCGGCGAGCGCGTGCTCGAGATCTACCCGTACCTCGGCACGCTCCTCGGGCTCACGCTCGAGGCGGAGGCGGCCTCGCGCCTGGCCGAGCTCTCTCCGGAGGCGGTCCAGTACCGGACGTTCGAGGTCGTCGGCGAGCTCCTTACCCGCCTGGCCGACGAGCGCCCGGTCGTGCTCGCGATCGACGACCTGCACTGGGCCGACGCGACCTCCCTGCAGCTCACCGAGCAACTGCTCGGAATCACCGACACGGCTGCAGTGCTCATCGTGATCAAGCACCGGAACGAGCCCGACCACCCATCGTGGCGCGTGAAGACCGTCGCAGCCGAGCAGTACCCGCATCGCACGCGCGAGCTCGCACTCGGGGCGCTCTCCGGTGACGCTCACCGCGAGCTCCTCGTCTCGCTGTTCGGCGAAGGCACGATTCCACCGCAGCTCGAGCAGCAGATCCTCGAAGGCGCCGAGGGCAACCCGTTCTACCTCGAGGAGCTCGTCGGGACGCTTGCCGAGACAGGCGTCCTCGTGCGCGACGGCGACGGCTGGAGGTTCGACCACGAGGCCGAGATCGTCATCCCGCCGACCGTCGAGAAGGTGATCCTGGCCCGGATCGACCGGCTCTCCGACCGGGATCGCGGAGTCCTGACGGCCGCGTCCGTCCTCGGCCGCCGCTTCGGTCTGCCGCTCCTCGAGGGGGTGACCGGCGTGGACGGGTATCTCCAGGAGTCTCTAAACGCGCTGCAGCGGGTCGACCTCGTCCGCGAGGCGCGACGTTGGCCCGAGCCCGAGTACCGCTTCAAGCACGCGCTCATCCAGGAGGCCGCGTATCGGACGCTGCTCGCAGCGAGCCGCGAGGAGCTCCACCGCAAGGCCATGCGTTGGCTCGAGGAGCGCTACGCCGAGAACCGCGACGAGGTGCTCGGCCTGCTCGCCCATCACGCGCTGGCCGGGAACGCCGAGGACGAGGCGGTGACGTACCTCTCGCGTGCGGGGGACCGCGCGCGGCTCGAGTGGGCGCTCGACGTCGCGATCGGCCACTACCGGGCCCTCCTCCCGCTGCTCGAGCGCCGCGGCGCCGACCAGGAGATCGCGCTCGTCCTCCTGAAGCTTGCGATCGCGCTCCACACGTCGTTGCGCTTCGCCGAGGCGAACGAGACCTACCAGCGAGCCTTCAGGTACTGGAAACCACCGGAGCCCGCGAGCCCGGTCGCGACGCTGCGCATGAGCGGGAGCTACGTACCGCACGTCCTCGACCCGCGCGACGCCGGGTTCTGGCCCGACATCAACCTCGGCATGCAGCTCTTCGACCGCCTCGTCGAGGCGTGGCCCGACCGGACGATCGTGCCGTCGCTCGCCGAGCGCTGGGAGATCTCGGAGGACGGGCTGCGCTACGTCTTCCACCTGCGCGAAGGGCTGCACTGGTCCGACGGCGAGCCGCTGACAGCCGACGACTTCGTGTTCAACATGCGCCGGAACCTGAGCCCGGACCGGCCGAGCGCCTCGGCGCCGCTCTACTTCGTGCTCGAGAACGGCGAGGAGTACCTCCTCGGGCACAACGACGACGCGGAGGCGATCGGCGTCCACGCGCTGGACGATCGGACGGTCGAGTTCCGGCTCGTCGCTCCGGCCCCCTACTTCATGAGCGTCGTGAACCGACCGGACTCGGGGCCGCTTCCGCGGCACGCGATCGAGCGCGACGGCGACGACTGGACGGATCCGGGCCGCCAGGTCGTGAGCGGCCCGTTCCGTGTGCTCGAACAGAGCGACGGAAGAGCCGTTCTCGTGCGCAACGAGTCCTACGCCGGCGCGCACCCGGGCAACGTGGGCCGGGTCGAGATCACACGCGCTACTGCGGACGAAGCAGCCGGCCCGCTCGCCCGCGGCGAGCTCGACCTGGCGCGTGTGATGTACACGCCGCGCACCTCGGACCACGTGCGCAGCCATGATCGCGGGCAGGGACCGTTGACGTGGATCGCGTACCTCGGCTTCCGCCACGCGGACGAGGCGCTCGGCGACCGCGACCTGCGCCTCGCGCTGGCACATGCGGTCGACCGGTCCGCGCTGGAACCCCTCATGCCCGCAAACCTGGAGGTCGCGACCGGCGGAATCGTCCCGCCCGCGCTCCAGGGGCACACGCCCGACATCGTCGTCCCGTTCGACCCGGATCGCGCCCGCCAGCACCTCAGATACGCAGGCGCGCCCGGCCAGCTCCAGCTCGTCGCGCAGGACGTCTGGAGGCCGATCCTCGACGAGATCACACGCTCGTGGCGCGAGATTCTCGACCTCGACGTCACGGTGCAGGAGTGGACGGCCGAAACCGTCGAGGAGGTCGCGCCGCTCGGAAAGCCGCTGGAGCTCGCCCAGATCGCGGTCCTCGGCTGGCTCCCCGGGTACCCCGATCCGGAGTACTGCCTGCGCCTCATCCTGCACTCGCACGCCAAGGCGAACGAAGGGCGCTACGCGTACCCGCCGTTCGACGTGCTGATCGACTCGGCGCGCCACGCGGAGACCGGCGCCAAGCGACTCGAGCTGTTCCGGCAGGCCGACCGGCTCGCGGTCAGCGAGGAGGCGGCGGTGATCCCGCTCGTCTACGGCCGGAGCATGGCGTTCGTGCGCCCGGGCGTGGAGGGCTGGTGGGAGTTCGCGAAGTCGTCCGCGTCGTTCGCCGATCTCAGGATCGACGAGACGTAGGGGCGTCGCCGCGTCAGATCCGCTCGCCGCGCTCGCATGACGATCTGCCCCGGAAGCGTTTGCGTGCGAGACAGCACCCGAGCTTGGCTGCCGTCACGCCGCCAGCCAAGCTCGAAGAGGCGGCTACAATCGTGCGCACGGCGCATTCGTCTAGTGGCCTAGGACACCGCCCTCTCACGGCGGCGGCACGGGTTCGAATCCCGTATGCGCCTTATCGGAAGAGCCCGGACAGCTCTTCGCGCTCCGGCGGCGAGAGCGGTAGCTCCAGGGCCGTCAGGATCGTGTCGAGCTGCTCCGGCCGGCGCGGCCCGACGACGACTGCGGTCACCTGCGGGTTGCTCAGAACCCAGGCGATCGCAAGCGCCGCCGGCTCGACCTCGCGCGCGGCCGCAGCTGTCTCGAACGCCTGGAGAGCACGGAACGTCCGCTCGTTCTGCAGCTGTTCGTAAGGCTCCGGGCGGAGCGTCATCCGTGACCCTGGCGGGTATGCCTCAGCGCTTCGATACTTGCCCGTGAGCCAACCGCCGGCGAGTGGGCTGAACGGCGTGAAACCCAGGCCCTCCCGCTCGCAGACCGAGAGGACGCCGTCTTCGGAGCCGCGCTCGAGCAGGTTGTATTCGTTCTGGACCCACTGGTAGCGGGCGAGCCCGTGGCGGTCGCTCGTCTCGAGTGCTTCGACGAGCTGCGCCGCGTCCACGTTGCTGGCTCCGAAGGCGCGGACCTTTCCGGCCCGGACGAGCTCGTCGAGCGCGCGGAGCGTCTCTTCGATCGGCGTCTCGG
>Ga0070684_100002898_pt1 | contig 12738 bp, 7 predicted proteins | sample KBSC723LmetaG_FD_65653 | JGI IMG/M metagenome (GOLD analysis project Ga0070684, IMG submission 65653) | Corn rhizosphere microbial communities from Kellogg Biological Station, Michigan, USA - KBS C7.2-3L metaG | ecosystem: Host-associated > Plants > Roots > Rhizosphere ...
CGGAGTGGCTGCCCGAAGAAGGCAAGGCCAAGTGCGTGCAGATCGATATCGATGGGCGATATATCGCCAACCGCTACCCTGTCGACGTGCCGCTGGTGGGCGACGCGAAAGACACTCTGCGTGCGCTGATTCCGCGGCTCAAGTACAAGCAAGATCGTGCGTGGCGCGAGACGATTGAGAAGGAAGTGCGCCAGTGGCACGCGATGCTGGCCGATCGCGCGGCGCAGTCGGCGAACCCGATGAACCCGCAGTGGGTGATGCACGAGCTGAGTTCGCGCCTGCCTGATCGCGCGATTCTCGCGGCGGACTCCGGTTCAGCGACGAACTGGTGGGCGCGGCACCTGATGATGAGGAAAGGCATGGACGCATCTCTCTCGGGCACGCTCGCGTCGATGGGCGCGGGCGTTCCTTACGCGATCGGCGCGCGCTTTGCGTTCCCGGAGCGCCCGGTAATTGCGGTGATCGGCGACGGGGCGTTCCAGATGAACGGAATGAACGAACTGATCACCGTGAAGCGCTACATGGATCGCCTGATGAAGAGCGGAGCGCCATTCGTCTTCTGTGTGTTCAACAACCAGGATCTGAACCAGGTGACGTGGGAGCAGCGCGTGCTTGCGGGCGATCCCAGGTTCCCCGGCACGCAATCCATTCCCGATGTGCCTTATGCGAAGTACGCAGAACTGCTCGGCTTCAAGGGTATCTTCTGCGACAACCCGAAACAGATGGGCGCGGCATGGGACGAGGCGCTCAGCAGCAAAGACCGGCCGGTTCTGCTTGAGGTGAAGACGGATCCGGACGTGCCGCCGCTGCCGCCGCACATCAAATTTGAAATGGCGATGAAGATGGCAGAGGCCCTTTCCGGGGATGAACCAGACCGGATTTCAATCATGGAGAAATCGCTCAAGGGGAAAGCCATTGAGTTCATCGACAAGCTGACCCATAGCTAGACGCAACTCGCGCAGGCGGAATCGACAACCCCACGGAAGGTGACGGATGGCATCGGCAACTCTGGACGTACCCGCAAATCAACTGGTCTCAATCAAAACCCAGAGTCATCCTCCTTCCGCGGGCAGCGGTTCCGCGCCGCGCATCGACATCGAGGGGCTCCGCAAAGCACTGGGAAAGAAGATCAAGGGCGAGGTGCGCTTCGATCGCGGGAGCATAGCACTTTACGCCACGGACTCGTCGAATTTTCGAGAAGCGCCTCTCGGGGTAGTCATTCCACGCACGCTCGAAGACGTTGTGAACACGCATCGCATCTGCAGCCGCTACGGAGCACCGATCCTGAGCCGCGGGTGCGGCACAAGCCTGTCAGGCGAGACGGTCAACTTCGCCGTGGTCATCGATCACTCGAAATACCTGACGAACATCGGGAAGACCGACGTTACGAATCGCCTGGTCACCGTGGAGCCGGGTGCGATCAATGAGCAGGTGAATATTCACACGGGCAAGAAGAACCTGGTGTTCGGGCCCGATCCATCGACCCATGCCTACTGCACAATCGGCGGCAATGCGGGCAACAACTCGTGCGGCATTCACTCGGTTCAGTCGCAACTCTATGGCCCGGGCCCGCGCACGTCGGACAACCTGGAATCGATGGACATCGTGACGTATGACGGCGAGCGTTTTACCGTCGGCGTGAACGAAGAGAAGGACCTCGACAAGATCATCCGCGCGGGGGGGCGCAAAGGTGAGATCTACCGCAAGCTGCGCGACCTGCGCGACCGCTACGCGCAATTGATTCGCGAAAAATACCCGCCGGTCTCAGAACTCCCGCGCCGCGTATCCGGCTACAACCTCGATGAACTTCTGCCCGAGAGAGGGTTCAACGTGGCGCGCGCGCTTGTGGGGACTGAGGGCACATGCGTGACCGCGCTCGAGATCACGCTGAAGCTCACGCCCGCACTGCTGAAACGCGTCACCGTTATCGTGCAGTATGACGAGCTGCCGGATGCGGCCACACACATCGGCGAGATCATGGAGTGGAAGCCGATCGGACTGGAGGCACTGGATCATGAGCTGTTCCAGGATGAACAGCTCGAGCACAAGGACACCCAGGCGCTTAAAGCGCTGCCGCGTACCGGAAGGGGTTCGTGGCTGCTGGTCGAGTTCGGCGCAGACAGCGACAAGGAGGTTCGTCAAAAGGCGAAGGAGTTTCAGGAGTGGCTCATTCACAAGAAGGGCTACGAAAAGGACCGTATTGGGCTGTTCGGCCGCGATGAGCCCGGCGGTCCCGCGGACGTGGTGTGGAAAGCGCGCGAAGGCGGCCTGGGAGCGACGGCTTTCCCCCCGGACAGCGGCGATCACTGGCCCGGATGGGAAGACTCGGCGGTGCCGCCCGACAAGCTGTCGCCTTACATCCGCGATCTCAAGAAGCTCTACAACAAGTACGGCTATAAAGGCGCGATGTACGGCCATTTCGGCCAGGGATGCGTGCACTCGCGCATTTCATTCGACCTCAAGACCCCGGTTGGCGTGGCACAATACCGAAACTTTCTTGGGGAAGCGGCAGACCTCGTGGTGTCTTATGGGGGGTCGCTTTCAGGCGAACACGGCGACGGCCAGCAGCGCGCGGAGTTCCTGGTGAAACAGTATGGGCCCGAACTCATGGAGGCCATGCGCGAATTCAAGCTTATCTGGGATCCGCATTGGAAGATGAATCCCGGTAAGGTCATCGACCCCTACCCGGTCGACTCGCATCTGAAGCTCGGCGCCAACTACGCTCCGCGCGAGGTCACCACAAAATTCGCTTATCGCGAGGACGCCGGGAGCTTCGCCCATGCCACGCTGCGCTGCGTGGGCGCGGGCAAATGCCGCGAGCCGCACACTGCCGGCGTGATGTGTCCCAGCTACGTGGTCACGCGCGATGAGAAGCACAGCACGAGAGGCCGCGCGCGGATGCTGTTCGAGATGATGCAGGGAGACATCATCAAGGACGGCTGGGAGAGCAAGGAAGTTTACGATGCGCTCGACCTGTGCCTGGCCTGCAAGGGCTGCAGCAACGACTGCCCTGTCAATGTCGACATGCCGACCTACAAGGCGGAGTTCCTCTATCACCATCACAAGAGCGTCAAGCGCAATCGCAAGCGGCACGCCTACGCGTTCGGTTTCATTGATAAGTGGGCGCGCATAGCGTCACTCAATCCCGAACTGGTGAACTTCGCCACGCAAACACCGGTGCTGTCCAAGATCGCGAAATTTATCGCCGGCATGGATCAGAAACGGAAGATTCCCGAGTTTGCGCCCATGACGCTGCAGGCGTGGTTCCGGCAACGGGGCGGCACGGTGAACAAGAACGGTCCCGGAGTGATTCTTTGGCCTGACACGTTCAACAACCACTTCCACACGCAGGTGGGCACCGCGGCCGTGGAGGCACTGGAGGCTGCCGGATTCCGCGTCATTATTCCGCAACAGCATGTCTGCTGCGGCCGCCCACTTTACGACTATGGCTTCCTCGATATGGCCGAAAACTATCTTCGGCGCACCCTGCGCCTGCTGCGCGATGAGATTCGCAAGGGCACGCCACTGGTCGGGATGGAGCCAAGCTGTCTCGCCGTCTTCCGCGATGAGCTGCTGAAGATTTTGCCCAACGACCAGGACGCCAACCGGCTCAAAGAAAACTGCTTTCACTGGGCGGATTTCTTTGAGAAGCACAATATTGCCGTGCCGAAGCTCGAAGGCAAGGCCCTGGTATGGGGCCATTGCCATCACAAGGCCACAGGCGGCATGGATCCGGAGATGAAGCTCCTGAAGGAAGGCATGGGACTGGACGCAACGCAGGCCCAAGGCGGCTGCTGCGGGCTCGCCGGCTCGTGGGGATTCGAGGATGGCAAGCACGACATCTCGATGCAATGCGGAGAGATCGGGTTTCTGCCCGCTGTGCGCAGCGCGGACCCTTCGACCCTCATCGTCGCAAACGGGTTTTCGTGCAAGACGCAGTTGGAACAGTCCGACATCGACCGTCGCGCCCTGCACGTGGCCGAGGTCATGCGCGTAGCTCGCGGACTCGCTGTTCCGCGGATAGGCGGAGCCATGCCCGAGGGATTGAGCCGCCCGCGTCCTCAGCCTTCGCGCTCAGTGAAGGCCGCGCGCAATACCTCCACGTTTGGCCTGGCTGCCTTGGCGATGTTTGCCGGCGTGCGCGTACTGGCGGCGCTCGCCACCCCGCTACACGCCGATCGCACGCCGAGCGGCCAGGAAGAAAAAGCAGCATAACGACACGGGAGCCCGCTCATGGCGGGCTCCCGTGCCGCATTACGGTTTAGCGCGCCACAAGCTCGCGCTCTTCCACTTCGCGCCCGGTGGCTTTCGCGACCTGTCCCTTTTCGAAGGAGTGCCCGGTCAGCAGTCCGAGTACGAACCAGCCCAGCAGCGCCGCGCCCACCGCGAACAGCACGTCGCCCGGCACGCGCATCCAGCGCAGAACCTGCATGGGCCCGGTCTGCAGGAATTCCGCCGACCGCGCATACCAGGTTCCGTATTTGATGGACGCCTCGGCCTGCAGAATGCCGATGGGGAACATGCTCAGCACAACCATAAAGATGAGGCCGATGTTGATGGACCAGAACGCGTACTTGAGCACGCCTTCCTTCCACTTGCGCGCCGGCTGCAGTACACGCAGGCAGAACAGCGTGAGCCCCAGGCCGAGCATTCCGTACACCCCGAACAGCGCGGTGTGTCCATGCACCGGGGTCAGGTTGAGCCCCTGCATGTAATAGAGCGCCACCGGCGGGTTGATGAGGAAGCCGAAGACGCCTGCACCCACCAGGTTCCAGAACGCGACCGCCACGAAGAAGTAGATGGGCCACTTGTAATTGGCGATCCACGGAGCCTTCTCTGTTGGCTTCGCAAGGCGGAGGTTTTCCCATGCCTCGTAGCCGATCAGCGTGAGCGGCGCCACTTCCAACGCGCTGAATACGGCACCCAACGCGATAACCGCGGCGCCAGACCCGGCAAAGTAAAGATGATGGAAGGTGCCAATGATGCCGCCCGACAGGAAGATGATTGTCGAGAACATCACGGCCTTGGTCGCGGTGCGGATCTCGAGCAGCTTGAGCCGCGTGAACAGGAATGCAATCACCACGGTGGCGAACACTTCGAAGAAGCCTTCGACCCAGAGGTGAACCACCCACCAGCGCCAGTACTCGGCGGTGACCAGGTGGCTGCGCTGCCCATACATCAGGCCTGCTGCATAGAACGTTGGAATGGCGATGCTCGATACCAGGAACAAGGCCAGCAGCGACTTGTCTTCAGGGTTCTTTTTGAATGCCGGCTTGAGAGAGCGCACCATAAGCACCAGCCACAGCACCAGGCCGACGAACAACAGGATCTGCCACAGACGGCCAAGGTCGACATACTCAAAGCCCTGAGAGCCCAGCCAGAACCATGCATTGCCGAGCTTCTGCTGGATGCCGAGCCACTCGCCTGCGAGCGAGCCGCTGACGACCAGAATGAGAGCGCCGAACAGCACATTCACGCCCAGCCGCTGAAACTTTGGTTCGTGCCCGCTCACCGCCGGTCCAACGTAGAGGCCGGTTGCCAGCCACGATGTGGCGATCCAGAAGATGGCGATCTGCAGGTGCCACGTGCGTGTGATGGCGTAAGGCAGGTATTTATCGAGAGGAAAGCCGTAGAAGCCCTTGCCTTCGACGCCATAGTGCGCCGTGATGACGCCCATCAGAATCTGCACGCCCCACAGGATCACGACCACGAGGAAGTATTTGATGGTCGCTCGCTGCGAAGGAGTCGGTATTGCGCCCAGGAACGGATCGCGGGCTGGAAACGGTCCGTGAATCGCCTCCTTCTCGCGCGATGAATTCCACCACACCAAAGCGCCGACGCCGGCAATCAGCGCGACGATGCTGATGATGCTCCACAGGATCGCGCCCGAAGTCGGATTGTTTCCGACGAGCGGCTCATGCGGCCAGTTGTTGGTGTACGAAACGTCCAAGCCGGGACGGTTGGTGCTCGTGGCCCACGCACTCCACCAGAAGAATTCCGTGAGCTTCTGCTGTTTTGTTCCATCAACCAGCGCGCCCTGCGGAATTGCGTATTCCTTGCGCCCGCTGGCAAACACGTCTGCGTAATACGCACTCAGCTTATGGAATGCCGCCACGCGATCTGCCGACAGCACCACGCGATTCTGCGCCGCATCGTAGGTGTTGGTGCGTTCTTCGCGGACCAGGCGGGCCTTGAGTGCTCCCTGGGTCTCCGTGTCTAAAGCGGCGAAGTTTGCAGCGCCCTTGCGCTGCGCCCAGGTGTCGAGCAGGAATTCCGACTCGCGGTGCAGCCAGTCGGCGCTCCAGTCGGGAGCGACGTAGGCGCCGTGCCCCCACACGGTGCCGATCTCCTGGCCGCCGATCGATTGCCAGACGCCCTGGCCATCGGTGATGGATGCGCCGGTGAAAAGAAGTTGACCATCCTGGGAATACACGTCGGGGATGGGAGGAGCCTGACTGATCATCTTCCGCCCCACTGTGCCCAGGACGGCAAACGAACCTATGATGACGAAGGCCAGCGCCAGCCAATAACGTCTATAACTCATTCTTTCCTCGATTCGCACTTGCGTGCAAAGGTGTTAGACCTGTAATCACGGTAGCCACTTGCAACGCAGCACGCAGGGACTAAAGTCACATGGCTGCGAGTTTTTTCCCAGGCAAGCCGCCGTGTCTGATTTTGCTTTTGGTTTGCGGCATTTCGCGCGGGAAATGGACTTCTCACCGGGGCTGAAGGTGCGCGTGGACACTCAGGCGGGATCGATCTGCGTCATTGCATTCGCGGCAAAGAGCGCTCGCCCTTTCGCGTAGGTCATTGCCATGTTCACCGCGAACACGATCACCGCCGTCAATTCCAGCGTCGCCGATGCCGGCAAGACCTTCCAGGCCGTCATGGAGAACCCCTCATATGCCAGCGGCTCCGATGCGACGCGCAGCGTGCATCCGCACTCAAGCAACAGCAGCGCAATGAGCATCAATCGTTTGCTGTAGAGGTTGTAAACGCCGCCGAAGTGCGGCAGGATGCGCGGGCCGATGGAGAACACCATGGTCGCCGCAAATCCAACCGTCAGCGCGTGCCGCGACGCGCCCCAGATGCCCCCGTGCACGTCTGCAAATGCGGCCCACACGGCGAGCACGGCGGCGATGACGAGCCACACATACGCGATGCGGATAAAGACCGGGAAGGTGGGATGAATTCCCAGCACCTTGGCCTTGTTTTGCGGCTTTTCAACGAGCCGCATCGCCAGGATTACGCTGATCGACGCGCTCAAGAACAAGACCGTCGCGGCGCGCACGAGCCCTGAAGCGCCTATCAGAACGCCGAGGGTATCCACTAGCAGAACCGCGCGAAACAGTCCTGCCCGCGGCTGCCCGATACCGAGAAATGTCGGCAGCCAGCGCGACGAAAATCCCCACACCGTGGGCACGAGGAATCCCCATGCCAGCACGATGAGAAATGCCTGATCGAGGCCATGGGGAAACGCCTCGGAAGTTCCCGCCAGCGCCAGTCGCAGGCATTCCACGAAGTTGAAGAGCATGCCCGCCAGCAAACCCGCGGTGCCCAGAAACACCGACGTCATCCACAGCTCGATGCGCGGCTTGCTGCTGCCCGAGCCGCTCTCTGGGAGCTTGTGGTGCCTCGCCGCGGAGAGGAAAAAGAAAAGCGCCAGCAACTCCGCCGTCGCAGAGACGACGAAAAGCGTGCGCCAGTGCCATCCATAGATATTGGCCGACCAGCGCATCGCTACGCCGCTTGTCCACAGGACAAAACACGTCAACGGAATCCGCAACACGGAGTTGCCCCGCGCCGGCTGCGAATAAAATCCGATCCCAAGGATGAAACTCCCGATCCAGCCGAACATCTGCGCATGCCCGTGACCTTGAAGCCATGCCGGCGACAGCGCCGACAAGCCGTGATGCTGGCTGATTGCAACCAGATTCGAGAAGCCCAGCAGCGTTCCCAGCAGCACCATGAAGAAGAGACCGCTGATGATCCAGGCACGGAGCATCAGGCTCTTCTGCCGCTCGCGATTTGCCGCGGGCGCGGACGACTCAGTGGTCAGGCGATTCTGTGGAAGAGCGCTCACTGTGCCTCTCCGCTCATCAGTTCCGCTTCCATCGCGATGGCCCGCGGAAACAGCACATCATTCTCAAGCCGAATATGTTCGTCGAAGGTGTCCGCGAAAATCCGCAGGCCCTCATAGAACGCCACGAACGTAGAACAGGCCCACACCGGCGCCCTGAACGCGCCGCTCAACGTGCGCAGTTCCTCAAGCAGCAACCTGGCTCGCTCGTGCTCCTGCGCCATGACGAGCACCGGTTGGCCCACGCGGCCGAAACACTGCTGCGGCGGGCGAAATGCGAGCAGAGGCGTCTCCTCCACTTGCGCGATATAGGGGAACAGCACCTGCTCTTCCTTGTGGATGTGCTCGGCCATCTGCTCCCGCAACTCTTCGACCGCTGCGGCAATCGGCTTGAGCTCCGGTGCGCGCTCGCCGTATTTCTGCGCCACGGTGACCGCCATCTCCGCCAAGCGCGGTAGATCCTGGCGAATACTCTGATGATGGACGCGCACAATGTGCTGGATGAGCCTGCTCACGGAATATTCCGCCAGATCGGGATGGGTGGCACCAGCATCGACCGCTGCACCATCCGCCAGCTTCTCAAGGACCTGCTCTACTGAAAGCTGCAGTTCGGCACAGGCTTTGGTGAGCGATTCATTGGTGTGTGCGCACACATCGATGTCGAACCGTTGCAGGATTGCCGCCGCAGTGGGTTGAGAACTGATGATTTCGCGAATGGACTGAGTTGCGCTAGCCATGGGTCTCTCCACCTGCAAGACTAGACACTCCGAGATTCCGCCACAGCGACTTATGTCACTCGTCTGCTCGGGTATTCGGGCCGCCGTCCGGCCAGATGCTTTAACGGAACCTTGTAAGAAGGGAGAAGATCAACCAATCGGCCGCTACGCCGTCTCCAATTCCGCCGTCAGCCCCTTCAGATCCTTCACCACGATGTGGCGCGCATCCACATCGACCAATCCTTCCGCCTGCAGCCGCATCAGGTTGCGCGAGATGAGCTCCCTGACGGTGCCGAGCTGATTCGCCAGTTCCTGGTGAGTCGACGGCAACAGAAACTCAATGCCCAGCGGCGTTTTCTTTCCCTCGCTCTGCGCCAGCTTCACCAGCACCGAGATGAGCCGGTGCCTGATGGTGGTAAACGAAAGCTCCTCAATGATTCCCACCAGCCGCCTGAGGCGACTGCCAACGACCGCGAGCACCTTCAAGGCAACTTCTGGATGCTCCACGCAGAACGCGTGAAAGTCCCGCCGTGAAATGAATGCGATCTCGGTGTCCTCGACTGCGCTGGTGGAAGCGGGAAACGGGCCGCCATCGAAGACCGGCAGCTCGGCGACCGATTCTCCCGGCCCGTTTACCGCCAGGACCTGCTCGCGCCCGTTCATTGACGTCTTGAAGATGCGTACCTTGCCATGGGCAATGATGTGCAGCCCGTTGCACGGCTCGCCCTCTGAAAAAATGAGCTCGCCTGCGCTGAACAGCTTGCGCACAGTGCGGCCGGCCAGGTTCTGCAGCTCCGGTTGGGACAAGTTGGCAAGTAGCGGGGTCTTTCCCAGAACTGCAGCGATATCGGTGCGTGGCGGGTTCACGACTCTGATTCTAACAATGGAGAGACTTTCGTCACTGCGCCCGGTTGCATATTCCGGTTTCATAGGAAGCATGAACCCGCTCGTTAACACCGTCGATTTCAACCAGCGCCCCTTCATCGCCATCTGGGAAGTGACGCAAGCCTGCGATTTAGCCTGCGTACACTGCCGCGCCTCCGCGCAGCCGGAGCGCCACCCGATGGAGCTCTCCACCGAAGAAGGCAAGCAGCTCATCGACCAGATTGCCGATCTCGAGGTTCCTGTATTCGTTCTCACTGGCGGCGACCCTATCAAGCGGCCCGACCTATTCGAGCTGATTGCTCATGCGCGCAAAGTCGGGGTTCGGGTTTCGCTTACGCCCAGCGCCACTCCGCTGCTCACGCGCGAAGTGGTTTTCAGGCTAAAAGAGGCGGGACTGGCCCGTCTTGCCGTCAGCATGGACGGCGCCAGCGCCGCTACGCACGACTCCTTCCGCGGCCTCTCAGGCTCATTTGCCCGCACCCTCGACGCTGTGCGCTGGGCAAACGAAGCCGGCCTTCCGGTGCAGATTAATACCACGTTCAGCCGCCGCAACATCGGCGAGATCGACTCGATTGTAGCCTTGATGCAGACTCTCAAGATCACGCTCTGGTCTGTCTTTTTCCTCGTGCCCACGGGCCGCGGCAAGCTCAACGACCTGCTGTCTGCCGACGAGTTCGAACAGGTTTTCGCCAAAATTCATGCGCTCTCAAAGCAAGCCGGGTTTGATATCAAGACCACCGAGGCGCAGCACTACCGCCGCTATGTCTTGCAGCAAAAGGTAGCCGACCGCAAGGCCGGCATTCTGAGCGACGCGCCCATTCGCGTCGAAGACGCAATCGGGCGGGCTCCTCGCGGACTCAACGACGGCAAAGGCTTCGTTTTCATTTCCCACAAGGGCGAAGTTTTCCCCAGCGGCTTTCTTCCGCAGGCGGCGGGTAGCATTCGTGAGCAGTCACTGGCCGACATTTACCGCAATTCCCCGGTATTCCGCGCCCTGCGCGACAGCTCCCGCCTTGAAGGCAAATGCGGCGCCTGCGAATTCAAGGAAATCTGCGGCGGCTCCCGCTCGCGCGCCTACGCACTCACGGGCAACCCCCACGCCGAGGAGCCGTGCTGCTCTTACGTTCCCCGCGGCTACACCGTACCGCCGCCTGCTCTAAAGAGCGCTACCAGCCTGCATGTCCTGCAGGGAGCGTGATTCCCGCGGCGCGATGGGCGATTCGTCGAGTTCTAATTTGTCAACACACCGGCCGTTATTAAGGGATGTTTGCAGTGACAAACGCCGGACCGGGTCCGCCCGACTCCAGGCGAAGCCCGGATCGTGGTCGAACTGCTCAAGGACCGGGAGCGTTGGCTACACTTTATTCATTCCGCACTCCATCCAATTCGAGATGCAGAGGGATCTGCCAGCGGGCGAGCTCACCCTGTCTTCTGACGAGGTTCAGGTGTGGCAGGTAGAGCACCAGGAGGGGCTGCCACTCGAGATATTGACAGGGGAAGAGCGCGGCCGTGCGGATCGGTTTCATTTCGCGCGCGACCGGGATGCTTTTGTCACCACGCGGATTGTTCTGCGGCAGTTGCTCGCGCGCTATACCGGTATCACTGCGCAGGCGGTGGAGTTTGTTCAAGGGAATCGTGGAAAGCCGAAGCTGGCCACGGGCGGGATTGAGTTCAACGTATCGCATTCGGGCAACATCAGCTTGCTGGCGTTTTCGCGCCTCGCGGTGGGCGTGGACATCGAATTGATCCGGCCAGTCGCGGATATGGATGCCTTGGTCAGCCGATACTTCGGGCCGGGGGAGCGCCGCCAATGGGCAGAGGTTGCCGTCGGAGAACACGGGAGAGCGTTCTTCGCAGCATGGACGCGCAAGGAAGCTTATGTGAAGGCGATTGGAGCGGGGCTTTCGCTGCCACTGGAAAGCTTCGATGTGACGATCGATGGGGACACGGCGCCGCGGTTTTTGAATGTGTCCGGGTGGTCACTCTACGATCTGGAGATCGCGGGCTACGCAGCGGCGCTGGCGGTGAGCAGCGTTGTTTCAGAGGTTCGGGGCTGGCGTTTGAGAATCCCGATTGCGGAGCTCGGGTCATCTATCGCCGGGTCTTGAGCTTGCCAGCGCGCTTGCGTGTCGCGGGTTTGCGAGGTTTTTCGAGGACGATGTCGTCGACGACAAGAACATCGAGGCCGGTGGTGTAGAAGACCGCGACGGCATCCTGCACGGAGTGGATGATGGGCTTGCCCATGACGTTGAAGCTGGTGTTGAGAAGCATGGGAACGCCGCTTGCGCGGTGAAACGCCTCGATCAAGCGATAGAAGTCGGGTGCGGCGTTTCTGCTGACCGACTGCAGGCGGCCGGTGCCATCGACATGCACGACGGCGGGAACCTTGTCGCGCACCTCGGGACGGAAGCGGAGGGTGCGGTCCATGTAGGGAGAAGGCTGGCAGTCCTCGAACCACTGGGGCGCAAACTCTTCGAGGATGGAAGGGGCGAACGGGCGAAACTCTTCGCGAAATTTTACGCGGTCGTTCAGCTTGTGCATCATTTCGGGGTCGCGCGGATCGGCGACGATGGAGCGGTTGCCGAGAGCTCGAGGACCGAACTCGGCTGACCCACGAGCCCAGCCCACGATTCTGCCTTTGGCCAGAAGCCCGGCAACGTGCTCATGCGGTCCATTGGGGAACCGGCGGACGCGGCTGCCGTTGAATTGGGCGAAGTGTTCCAGGCCGGCGGCGGAGAGATGTGAGCCGAGATATGGAGTGTGAATGGCGGGCGCGTGCTGGGCCGAGGGGTGGTCTTCATAGAAGGCGAGCCATGCAGCTCCGAGCGCGTTGCCGTCGTCTCCGGGAGCCATGGGTACGTGTAGATTTTTGAACGGCACTTCGCGGGTAATGCGGCCATTGAATGAGGAGTTGAGAGCACAGCCGCCGCCCAGCACGAGATTCTCCGAGATGCCCTTATGCGCCAGTCCGCAGAGTAGCTGGGTCATAATTTCTGCGAAGCGGCGCTGGCCGGTAAAAGCCAGGTCGGCGACTTCAAGCGCGGGCTGGCCGGACCG
>Ga0070684_100002899_pt1 | contig 12737 bp, 12 predicted proteins | sample KBSC723LmetaG_FD_65653 | JGI IMG/M metagenome (GOLD analysis project Ga0070684, IMG submission 65653) | Corn rhizosphere microbial communities from Kellogg Biological Station, Michigan, USA - KBS C7.2-3L metaG | ecosystem: Host-associated > Plants > Roots > Rhizosphere ...
GGCGGAGGACTGGGACGGCGTCCACGTGTGGCTGCACTACCAGTCGGAGTTCGAGCTCTACTACGCGTCGTTCGACCGCCGCGACGGCCGCATCGTGGTCAAGAAGAAGTGCGCCGGCGGCTCCACGAACGGCGGCACCTACTACGAGCTCGGCCCCGGCGAGGTGCCGGGCTACCCGATCCGGTTCGGCCGCTGGAAGCACGTCTCGGCCGCGATCCGCGACAACTCCGACGACTCCGTCACGATCACGATGCGCCGAAACGGCCGCCGCCTCCTCCGCGTGACCGACCGCGGCGTGGGCTGCGCGCCGATCGCCGCCCCGGGCGCCGTCGGCATCCGCGGCGACAACGACGAGTTCCGGTTCGACGACTTCACGGTCACGCCGGCCTGAGCCCCCGCGCTTCAGGCCACAACTTGGAGGTCGCGGATCCAGACCTGTGTCCAGTCGGCCCGCAGTCCGATCCGGCCCGCCCCGGCGTAGGCGGCGCTGCCCTCGTCCGTGGCCGACACGACCAGCCGGCCGGCGACGTAGAGGTCGATCGACACCGACTCGTCGCCGTTCCTGGTGACGTCGATCCGCACCGGCTCGAACCGGCCGTCGGGGAAGCGGAACGGGCGGTACCGGGAGATCGGCCTGTAGGAGCCGCCCGCGACCGGCCCGCCGGCCGTCTTCTTCTTGATGACCGAGCGGCGGTCGCGGCGGGCGACCGAGACGTAGTAGGCGGCGGCCGGCGAGCGGGCGCACACCATCACGTGGAACCCGTCCCAGGCCGGCCCGGACGGCCGCGCTGGCGGCCCGATGCGGGCGTCGAACCGGATCGAGTAGCTGGGCTCGAACCGGGCTCGGGTGTAGGCGCGGAAGACGGCCGAGTCGGTCGTCCCGGTCGAGGCCGGGCCGACGTGGCCGCGATCGATCGCGCCATCCGTGGCGACGCCGTTCCCGCCGAAGAGCGACCCGGAGGTGACGATCCAGTCCGGCGAGAGCCGGCTCGACGCGTCGGCCGGGTGGTGGGCGGCGTACTCGTTCGTGATCAGCCCGGGCGGCCCGGCGAACGAGTCGGCGAAGAGCACCACCGAGCTGCCCGGTGCCGAGACCACCGCGAGCAGCAGGGCCACCTCGCACCCCAGGGCCGCGAGCGCCGCGCGGCTCCGTCGCGCGCGGCGGTCGACGACCAGCAGGCGCAGCGCCGGCCGATCGGTCACCACCTCACGTGACGGTCACGTGCACGGGCGCCGAGGTCGTCTGGTTCCCGGCATCGTCGGTTGCGACGGCGGTCAGCGTGTGCGGGCCGGGCGTCGCGGTCGCCGTGTTCCAGTTCCACTGGAACGTCTGGCCCGCGACGCGCGAGCCGAGGCTCACGCCGTCGAGGAAGAAGCGCACCCGCGTGACCTGGCCGTCGTCCGCCGCGGCCGCCTTGATCGTGACGGCGCCGGTGAGCGGCGCGCCGTCGGCCGGCGCCGTGATCGACACCGTCGGCGACTGCGAGCTCGCGACCGTCACGTGCACCGGTGCGGACGTCGTGTCGTGGCCGGTGTCGTCGGTCGCGACGGCGGTCAGCACATGCTGGCCCGGAGCCGCTCCCGTCGCGTCCCAGTTCCACCGGAACGTCTGGCCGGCGGTGCGCGTGCCGAGGCTCACGCCGTCGAGCAGGAACCGCACGCGGGTGACCTGGCCGTCGTCCGCCGCATCCACCTGGATCGGGACCATGCCCGCCACCGTCGCACCGTCCGCCGGCGAGGTGATCGCCACGCTCGGCGGCGAGTCGGCGGGCCCGCCGTCGGTCAGGTTCATGTCGTCGACGGTCACCGACCCGGTCGACCGCAGCGAAAGGGCGGCCGAGAGCGCCTGCGCGCCGTCCGGCAGCGGCGGGCTCGTGAAGCTGGCGCGGGTGTACGCCGACGCCGCCGCCAGGGCCGGCGACTGGGCCCAGTAGATCCACGTGCCCTGGGCGTTTCGGTAGTAGAGCGCGAACCGCATCGTCCCGCTGCCGTGGTACCAGGCCGACACGGTATAGGTGTGGCCCGCCATGGCGGGCGGCGCGCACTGGCCGAGGTCCTGGCGCGAGAGCAGCCGGCGGTCGCCACCTGTGAAGCTGGAGATCGCCAGTTGCTCCGCGAACGTGCCGGAGTGGGCGTCGGTCACGTGCCCCGCGTCCCACGTGTTCGTCCCCGACCCGCCGATCTGCCAGCAGTCGGGCACGCCGTCGGCGTTCATGTCGGTCTCGAGCGACGGGTTCGCGAGCATGTCGCCGGGAGGGGCGGTCGGATCGGGCCCCCAAACCGGCGCCGCCTCGCCCCCGCCGATCACCTGGTGCACGGTCTGCACCGAGACGCCGTTCCCGGCCTGGCTCTGGAGCCAGTCCAGGTAGCTCGAGAAGAGGTCCGGCGAGATCGACTCGGGATTGCAGCCGTCGCACAGGTGGTGCATGACGACGATCACCCAGCCGCCGCCGTGGTCCTGGGCCTGGGTGACGAGCGTCTGGAGGTCGGCGAGCGACGTGGTCGCCTTGACCGAGTCCGGTGTGCGCAGGCCGTAGACCTCGCTCGCCGGCGGCGGCAGCGCCTGCGCGAACGGGCACCCGCTGCACGCCCCGGGCGAGACGACGTCGCCCACCCGGCGGGCGGAGTTGTAGCCGCAGTCGCGCACGACGTCCTCGACGTCCGCGTTCGTGTGGCCCTGCGGGTAGGCGAAGTCCCAGATGTGCAAGCCCATGCCCATGAGGGTTGCGCGGCTGTCGCAGGCCTGGCGGGCGGCCTCGTCGCGCGAGACGGTCGTGAGGTCGACGTGGGTCACCGTGTGGCCGCCGATCTCGTTGCCGTCGTCCTCGAGCGACGCGACCTGGCCCTGCGAGAGGTAGCCGGACGCTCCGACGCGACCGGAGATGATGAAGAACGTCCCGTGCATGCCGTGGGCGGCGAGGATCGGCCCGGCGGCGGCCTGGTCGGCGTTCCCGTCGTCGAACGTGAGCGAGACGATCACCGGCGCCGGGGCCGCGTGCGAGAGCGTCGCGTGCCCGAGGAAGGCCGCCGTGAGGGCCAGGGCCATGACCAGCATCCGCTTCATCGAGAGTCTCCTTCGTGATCGTGGGCCTGCCCCCGGCAGGCGATCGGCGCGAGAACCGCCCGGTTCATCGCGCCGATCAGGTCGCCCGCCGTCATCCCGTGGAACACCTCGACGCGCGGAAGCGGGCTCCTCATGCCCCGGACGACCCTGGTGGCCGACGACGTGTTGTCGAACCGCACCAGGAATCGCGCCACCAGGATCGAGTTGAGGATGCCCGGCACGGCGGGGTCGTTCGTCGGGATCCGGAATGCCGAGAACGGATATGCGAATGCGTCGGGCCGCGGCAGGCCGTGAGCGGCGAAGTCGGCCAGCGACCCGTCGAGGTCGCCGGCGACGCGTGCGCGGTAGCTGTCGACGGTCTCGAGCCGGCCATCGCCGGGGAGCCACTCGCGCTCCGTGAGGAACGGCCCCTCGCGGCCGCCGCCCGCCGGGATCAGCCCGTGGCCGTCGCGGGTGTGGTCGCCGAACTCGAACCGGCCGCTCTTCTGCATCGCCTCCACCTCGGCCCAGTCGAGGTAGTAGGGCTGGTGCTGGGAGACGTCGCCGGTGATGAGCATGACGCCTGCCCGCATGTGGAGCCGGCGCAGGATCGAGTCGGCGTAGATCCACGTGCCCTTGGACCCGTCGTCGAACGTGATGAGGACGGCGTTCGGCGGCAGCGGCCCGGAGCGGCCCGCCAGGTAGGCGACGGTGCGCTCGAGGCCGACGACGCGGTAGCCGAGGGCGTTGAGCGCGGCCATCTGGGCCGCGAAGGCCCGCGGCGTCACCGTGTAGACGTTGTGCGGCCGCGGCGAGAGGTCGTGGTAGCAGAGGACGAGCACGCCGCCGCGGTACGCGACCGGCGCCGGCAGCGGGCCGACGGCCGGGATCGGCACGCCCACCTGGGGCGAGAGGCCGTAGACGCGCGGCTGGCTGGCCCACCAGTACGCGGCACCCGGCACCGTGATGCCTGTGGCGGCCAGGCCCACTCCGAGGGCCCGCACCGCGGCGCCTGCGAGCGTGGGCCGGATCACGCCCCGATCTCCAGGATCCGGCCGCGCGTCACGACGATCAGATAGAGCAGCACCACGAGCGCGGCCACGAGCACCTGGACCGCGATCGCCGCCGGCCGCCGCCGGCGCCTGGGGTACTCGCTCAGCCTCGGGCCCATACCTGCCTTCGCAGCGTCAGGGACGAGTACACGAGCAGCATCGAGAAGAAGACGGCCGACATCAGGCTCATGAGCGGCCGGTAGATCCAGCGTCCGTCGCCGGGGTTCTGGACGCGGTAGGCCACGGCCCAGATCGCGCCCTTCACGCACACGCCGCACAGGTAGAGGCCGCACAGGAACCACGCGCCTCGCAGCGGCAGATAGATCAGGTGGCGGGCGGCCATGAGCGGCGTCGCCATCACGAAGAGCGAGTGCGAGTAGAAGAGGAGCGCCGGGATCGGCCCCCGCCGCCAGTAGAACGTGCCCGTGAAGCACAGGTTGCGGATGAACGACTTCTTCCACCGGGCCTGCTGCTTGAAGAGCCGGCCCAGCGTGTGCGGCACGGCCGTCCAGACCCGGGCCGAGCGGACGTAGCAGACCTTCCAGTGCCGGGGCGGGTGGGACGCGCCGCACAGAAAGGGATGGTCGGCGTGCCGGGCCTGGAGGCGAGCCCCGACCTGGCGCTGGCCGAGCACGTACCCGGTGAGCTGGCGGTCGGTCGCGAACCGGAACTCCTGGCCCAGGAACGAGTCCTCGGCCCAGGCGGGCAGATACGGGAAGATCGCCTCGCGCCGGAATGCCGCCAGCGGGCCGGACACGCAGGTGACGGCGCCGAAGACCGACTCGGCCGCCTTCCAGACCCGGAACTGCCCGTCGTACCAGACGTCCTGCATCCGGGTCAGCACGTTTCTGTCGGCGTTCAGGGCCCGCGCGTGGCCCGAGATCCCGCCGATCTCCGGGTCGCAGCGGAAGGCGCGCACCGCCTGGTCGATCGCGTTCGGGTCGAGGACGCAGTCCGAGTCGGTGAAGACGAAGATCTCGCCGCGCGCGAGCGCCGCCCCGCGGACGAGCGCGCGCTTCTTCCCGACCGACTCGTCGTTCAGGACGAGCTGGAACGGCAGCCGGCGCTTGAGCTCGACCAGCCGCTCGCGGGAGCCGTCGGTCGAGCCGTCGTCGACGACGATCACCTCGAGCCGGCGGTACGACGACGCGAGCAGGGAGCGCACGCAGCGCACCACGATGTCGCGGTCGTCCTTGCACGCCACGAGCGCCGACACGAGCGGCTCGCGCGGGTCGGTCGGGACGCCCATCGCCGGGTCGCGGTAGAAGCCGAACGCGACGAACATGACGACCGACGTCGTCGCCAGCACGACCACGCCGTAGAGGCCGAGCAACGGATCGACGTGGAGATGGGCGAGCCGCAGGCCGAGGAGGAGGGTCACCGGGGAGAGGCAGGCGAGGGCGACCCCGGCTCGCAGCCACGCGAGCGACCCGTCCGAGACGAGGACGGGTGCCCGAGGGGCGGCAGGAGGCGAATGGGCGACGCGGACGGGGGTGGCGCCGCTCACAGCTCGATCCTGCGCCCCTCGAGCGAGTACGTGCAGTCGAGGAGCGGCCAGGCGTCTGCGAGAAAGCCGTGGTCGTGCCCCGGATGCACGGTGTGTGCGATGACGAGGTCGTACTCGGCCGGGTCGGGCGGGCCGGCCACCGAGATCAGCGGCCCGGATGCCGTTTCGACGACCGGGACGAGCGGGTCGTAGTAGAAGACCTCTGCGCCCCGGCGGCGGAGGGTGGCGATGAGGACGAGCGCCGACGACTCGCGGACGTCCGCGACGCCGGGCTTGTAGCTCACCCCGACCACCAGGATGCGCGCACCGGCCAGACCGCGGGTGCGCTCGTTCGAGATCACGTCGGCGGCGCGGTCGACCACCTGGGCGGGGCGCAGCGCGATCGCCGTCATGGCCCGCTCGACGAGCGGCATGTGCACCTGCCGGGCCCGGAGCTGCCACATCAGGTAGTGCGGGTCGCACGGGATGCAGTGCCCGCCGACTCCCGGCCCCGGCCGAAACGGCATGAACCCGAACGGCTTGGTCGCGGCGGCGTCGATCACCTCGCGCGGCGAGAGCGAGAGCTCGCGGCAGGCGTCGGCCAGCTCGTTCGCAAGCGAGATGTTGACGGCCCGGAAGACGTTCTCGTAGAGCTTCGTCATCTCGGCGGCCTCGGGCGAGGAGACACGCGTCGTGGTCGGCGCGACGAGCCCGATCACCGCCTCGGCCCGCTCCGCACAGCGCTCCGAGGTCGCGCCGATGACGCGCGGCACGAGTTCCTGCGGGAAGGCGACGTTGGCCGGGTCGATCCGCTCCGGCGAGAAAGCCACGCACACGTCACGGCCGGGCTCGAGCCCACGCGCCCGCAGCGGCTCGACCAGGAGCTGCCGCGTCGAGCCGACATAGGCGGTCGAGGTCAGGATGATCGTCTGGCCGCGGCGGGCGTGCCGGCAGACCGCGCGGGTCGCTGCGGCAAGCGCCCGCAGGTCGGGCACGTGGTGGTCGTCGATCGGCGTCGGCACGCACACGATGACGGCATCAGCCGCCGCGATCGCGTCAGCCGATCGCGTGAGCGTGAACCGGTCCGAGTCGGCGGTGGCCCGGCCGAGCCGCTCGTGGTCGGAGGCGGTCAGGTCGACGATCCCGCGCCGGATGCCGCGGATGCGCGCCGCCGAGATGTCGATGCCGACGACCGCCGCGCCGGCATGGTGGAGCGAGAGCGCCGTCGGCAGCCCGACGTAGCCGAGCCCGACGATCGCGACCGTCCCCATCGACGCCGGGTCGGCCGTTCGGGCATGGGCGAGCGCCGCCCCGTGGTGAGCAGTCATCGAAGCACCCTCCGTCTGCGCACGGCGACGCACGCCCGTCGCGCACCCCGCCCGCGCCTCAAGTCGGTCTGTGTCCGGAGCCGCTCTCTGTCCCCTGCGGCGTCCTGGCAAGAGGAAAGCGCAGCCTCCAGAACCTGTCAAGCGTTCTCACCATCGTTTCACCCCGGCGTATCCGAATCCATCGAAACCAGAGCACGTTCTGCCGATAACAAGAAACGTGAACCCGATTTCCTGGCTTCGGCCCGGCCGGAAGCGGCCGGCCCGCGTCGTCCTCCTGCCTCTGGCGGCGGGCGTCGCCGCGCTGCTCAGCGCCGTCACGCTCGGGGCAACCGCCGGCGAGGCAGGCGTCGTCGTCGCGGTCGCCGTGGGGCTCTGGCTCTGGCTCGGCACGGTGCGCAGCCGCGTCGAGGAGAGCCGCCTGCTGGCGCTGACCGACGACCTGACCGGGCTCGGGAACCGGCGCCGCCTCCTGGGCGACCTCGAGTGCGCCATCGAGGAGGGCACCGACCACTCGCCGTCGGCGCTCGCGATGTTCGACCTCGACGGCTTCAAGGCGTACAACGACACGCATGGCCACCCGGCCGGGGACGCGCTCCTTGCGCGGCTCGGCGCCCGACTGGGCGACACCTTCGCCGACTCGGGCGCCGCGTACCGGCTCGGCGGCGACGAGTTCTGCGTGCTCTTGCACGGCTCCCCGTCCGAGCTCGAGCACGCGCTCGCGGCTGCGCTGGCGGCCCTGACCGAGGACGATGCCGACGTCCGGCCGTCCTTCGGGTTCGCGCTGCTCCCACGCGAGGCGCGCGACCCCTCGTCGGCGCTTCGTATCGTCGACCAGCGCATGTACACCCAGAAGGACGGGCGGCGGGCCTCGACCAAGCGCCAGGCCCGCGACATCCTGCTCTCGGTGCTCGACCAGCACGCGCCCGACCTGCGCGCACACTCCGACTGGGTCTCCGACCTGGCCCGGTCGGTGGCCGTCCGGCTCGGGTTGCCCGGCGACCGCGTCGAGGAGACCGTCCTCGCCGCCGAACTGCACGACATCGGGAAGGTCGTCGTGCCGCGGAGCATCCTCGAGAAGCCGGGCCCGCTCGACAAGGCCGAGTGGGACATCATGCGCCGGCATACGGCCATCGGCGAGACGATCCTGGCGGCCGCGCCGGCCCTTCGGAACGTGGCGGCGCTCGTCCGCTCGACGCACGAACGGATGGACGGCACCGGCTACCCGGACGGGCTGGCCGGCGAGGACATCCCGCTCGGTGCGCGGATCGTCGCCGTCTGCGACGCCTTCGACGCGATGACGAGCGACCGCGCCTACCGCGCCGCGATGTCGCGGCAGGCGGCGCTGGCGGAGCTCGAGGCCAGCGCGGGCACCCAGTTCGACCCGGTCGTCGTCGAGGCCGCTCGCGCGGCGCTCGAGCACCCGTCGACGCGCCGGCGGGCCTCCGCCACGACCGCCCTCCGGCGGCCGCCCGACCTGTCGCCGGTGGCCCGCATCCAGGGCCTCGTCGACGTCATCCGGCTCGTACGCATGCGCGACGAGCCCGACCGGCTGCTCGACGAGATCGCCACCACCGTGGGGACGGCTCTCGGGCTCGGCACGGTCGTCATCAACCTCTACCGGCCCGAGTGGGACGACTACGTCGTCTGCAGCGTGCACGGCAACGACGAGGCGCGCGAGGCGCTGCTCGGATCCACCTACCCGCGCGAGTGGTTCGACCCCATCATGGACCCACGCTTCCTGCGCCGTGGGGCGTACGTGATCGAGCAGGGCGAGTTCGACTGGAGCGCGCACCTCGGCGACCGCTACGTCCCGAGCGACCCCGTCAGCACGATCCCTGGGGCCTGGCAGCCGGAGGACGAGCTCTTCGTCCCCTTCCGCCACTCCGACGGGCACATCCTCGGCATCTTCTCGGTCGGCGACCCGGCGTCCGGGCTGCGGCTCTCCGACGAGGAGCTCGACGTGCTGGCCGCAGCCGCCTCGCAGGCGGCCGTGCTCGTGGAGGCGGCCCAGTCGGCCGCCAACTGGGCCCGCTCGCAGACGGCCCTGACCCAGCTCCTGGCCGTCTCCTCGCAGCTGATCGAGTCGAGCTCGGTCGACGACGTCCTCTCGGTCGTCTGCAGCGGCATCCAGTCGGCGCTCGGGTTCGACAAGGTCGTGATCCAGCTGCGCGATCCGCAGACCGGCGACTACCCGTCGGCCGCCGGGATCGGCTGGGCCGCTGAGGACGCGACGCTCGAGACGCCGACGACCGCCGCCGACCTCGACCGGCTGCTCGATCCGGAGTTCGAGATCGAGGGCTGCTTCCTCTTGCCCTACGAGGAGGGCGCCGCCCGCTGCTCGGCCGCCTCGATCAGCTACAGCTCCCAGCTCAACGGCGCCGGCCCGAACGCCTGGAACCGGCATTGGCTGCTCGTGCCGCTGCGGGAGACCGACGGCCGCCTGGCGGGAGTCATCTGGGCCGACGATCCGCGCGACCGGCTGCTTCCGATCCCGCGCCGGCTCCAGGCCCTGCGCCTTTTCGCCAACCAGACCACCTCGGCGCTCGCCACCGCCCGGATGCTCGAGACGCTCTCCCGGTTCGAGCGGCGCGACGACACTGGCCTCGAGCGCGCGGCGTAGCCGCTTACTCGTCGCAGCCGCACCAGACCGGGCAGTAGCCGCAGTCGGTGCACCGGCTCTCACTCTGCATCCACGCCCACCAGCCGAGCAGCACGATGCAGCAGACGAATGCGCTGAACGCATAGACGTCGATCGTGAACGGCGCGGTCGCCGCGGCCGTATGGCTCTGGTCGAGCGGTGCGTGGAGCGTCACCATCTCGGCGCCCTTCATCGGCCTGCGCCGGCGTAGGCGGGATCCGGTCGCCCGGCGACCGGGAGGGACGCAGGCATGAGCCGGACGTTCGCCGAGGCCGCCAGGGCGGCGTCGAGGACGATCCGGGCGCCCGAGGCGGCCGGCGCCGCAGACGCGGCGGAGATGGCGGTGAAGGATCGGCTGGTCATCGGCGCAGACTCGCGAACCGGCCCGGCGCCGGCATCGGAGTTCGCGCGGAACCTGCGTGTGTGAACGCCACAGACGGCTTGCGGGAATTCGCCGATGGAGCCTGCGGATGCGCCGGGTACAGTCACGGACATGTCCGCGCCGACGGAGACCCATTCGCATGAGCACTCGCACGGGTCGCTCGTTCACAGCCACCCCCACGTCCACGTGGTCGGGATCGCCCACGACGATCCGCACGCGCACGATCATCACCATCACGACCATCCGCACGACCGCGATCACCACCACGGCAACGACCACGACCACGGGCACTCACACGGCCTCGTCGACCGCTCGATCCTGCGATCCCGCGACGGCGTCAGGACGGTCGCGATCAGCCTGGCGATCCTCGGCGTGACGGCGCTGGCGCAGGCTGCCGTCTTCGCGCTCTCCGGCTCCGTCGCGCTGCTCGCCGACACGATCCACAACTTCGGCGACGCGCTCACGGCGGTGCCGCTCGGGATCGCCTTCCTGCTTCGGTCAGCCAGAGGCGAGCGACTGGCGGGCATGTTCGTGGTGCTCGCGATCGCGGTTTCGGCCGGCGTCGCCCTCTACGAGACGATCCAGCGCTTCCTGCACCCCGAGCACCTGTCGCACCTGGGCGTCCTGGCGGCGGCCGGTGTCGCCGGGTTCCTCGGGAACGAGCTCGCCGCCCGCGTGCGCCTGCGCGGCGGGCGCCGGCTCCAGAGCCCGGCGCTCATCGCCGACGGCAACCACGCCCGGGTGGACGGCTACGTCTCGCTCAGCGTGGTCGCGAGCGCGGCGTGCGTGTGGGCGGGCCTGCAGAGGGCCGACCCGCTCATCGGGCTCGCCATCACGCTCGTCATCCTGCGCGTCACGTGGGTCAGCTGGAGGGTCGTGTCGGCCGCTCCGGCGCAAGATCGGTAGCCACCCGAAGGCCGTATTCGTGCCGCCCCCGATGCGGCCGGCGCCGGCCGCTGTCATGGTGAAGGCGTCTCAAACGCACACCAGGAGGCGATGATCATGGCGACCCTTGCACACACGAGGTCGGCACCGATCCCGGACGTCGTCCGCCAGGGAGCGTGGTTCGCCTTCGGCTCGGCTGTCTCCTTCGCGATCCCCTACGTCGGCGTCTCGCAGCTCCACCTCCAGCACGACGTCTACTACGGCGCGTACTTCGCGGTGACGCTCGCGATGCTGGCGGCCTACGTCCGCGCGGAGCAGATCGACGTCCGCACGCTCTTCACGCGGCACTGGCGCTCCAGCCTGATCCTGGGGATCCCGGTGGCCGCGTTCGTCGTCTGGAACGTCTTTCGCACCGACGACGCCACCTCGCGGCCGCACGGCGCGTACTTCGTCTTCGAGCTGCTGTGGCGAGGAGTCGGGTACGGCACGATCGACGCGCTGCTCTTGACGGTGTTCCCGTGCGTGGTGGCCTACACCATGGTGCACGGGCGCATGACGACCGTGCTCAGGCGCGCGCGGTACGTCGCGATCGCGGTCCCGATGATCCTCGTGATCACCGCGACGTATCACCTGGGGTACCCGCAGTACCGGCAGGACGACGTCGCCAAGCCGGAGGCTGGAAACACCCTCATCTCGATCCCGATGCTCGCCACCGCGAACCCGGTCGGGTCGATCGCCGCGCACATCTCGATGCACGTCACCGCGGTGACCCACTCGTACGAGACGACGGTGTTCCTGCCACCGCAGACGGATAGCTGATGCCGGACCAGAGGCGGCGGCGATCCGGCCTGCGCCGGGCGCCGCCCGTTACCCTCCGACGATGCAGGACGTGCTCCTGACCTGGTACGACGACCACGCCCGCGACCTCCCCTGGCGCCGCACCCACGACCCCTACGCGATCCTCGTCTCCGAGGTCATGCTGCAGCAGACCCAGGTCGCCCGCGTCGTCCCGCGCTACCTGGAGTGGCTGGAGCGCTGGCCGACGGTCGAGACGCTCGCGGCCGCGGCGCCCGCCGACGTCATCGTGGCCTGGAGCGGGCTCGGCTACAACCGCCGGGCCGTGAACCTGCACCGCTGCGCGCAGGCGGTCGCGGCGCGGGGTGGGTTCCCGCGCGAGCCCGACGAGCTCGAGAAGCTCCCCGGGATCGGGCCGTACACGGCCGCCGCCGTCGCCTGCTTCGCCTTCGGCGCCCAGATCGCCGCGCCCGACACGAACGCCCTGCGCGTGCTGGAGCGGGCCTTCCCCGGCGCCGACGCCGCCATCCCGGCCGGCCGGGCCTACGAGTGGAACCAGGCGCTCTTCGACCTCGGCCGCGAGGTCTGCATCGCCCGCAGGCCGCGCTGCGGCATCTGCCCGCTCGCCGCGGGCTGCCCATCGCGCGGACGCACCTTCGCGCCGCTTCGGCGTCAGTCCCGGTTCGAGGGCTCCTTCCGCCAGCGACGGGCCGGCCTCTTGCGCGAGATCGCCGCCGCCGGCCGGCTCCCCGAGGCCGAGTGCGACGCCGAGGCGCTCGTCTCGCTCGTGCGCGACGGGCTGGCGGAGGTGTCAGACGGCGAGGCCCGCCTGCCGGGTCACACCAGCCTGGCGACGAGCTCCGCGAGCCCCTCCAGCGACGGCAGCTCCGCGTCGGGCGCGTAGCCCTCGGGCAGCTCGCGGCCCGCGCGGTTGATCCAGACCGCCTTCATCCCGCACGCCTGCGCGCCCGCGACGTCGGTGTCGAGGTCGTCGCCGACGTGCACCCACCGCTCGGGCTCGCCGCCCGCCAGCTCAGCGGCGTGCAGGAACGGCGCTGCGGCCGGCTTCAGCTCGCCGACCCGCTCGGCGTGGACGACGAACGCGAACCGGCGGGCGACGGCCAGCTT
>Ga0070684_100002902_pt1 | contig 12735 bp, 13 predicted proteins | sample KBSC723LmetaG_FD_65653 | JGI IMG/M metagenome (GOLD analysis project Ga0070684, IMG submission 65653) | Corn rhizosphere microbial communities from Kellogg Biological Station, Michigan, USA - KBS C7.2-3L metaG | ecosystem: Host-associated > Plants > Roots > Rhizosphere ...
CGAGATTTCTTGTTGATTCACCCTCCTGCGCACTCACGCGCGCGAGGGGGGCTCGCATGGCGACCAGCCATGCGAGCGGTCTGAGCAATTCGTGGAGTTTTGGTCCGGTCAGGCGGCGGTGGTGTCGATGACTGTGGGGCGCTTGATCAGCGGGCCTTCGTCCTGGACCCGCTCGCCAAAGCCGCTGCAGAAATCATGGAAGATCACCGACAGTTCGTCGGCATCGATATTGATGGGCGCGTCCTTGGGGAAGCGGTAGCGCCAGAAGCTGACGATGTGGGAGATGGCGCCCAGCTTCTCGCCCAGCTCCAGGAACAGATGCGGGGCGCTCATCAAAAAGTCGCGGAAAGTCTTGGGCGTCTGCTTCTGCACCAGGTCCTGGAAGGAGTTGTCATAGATCCCCAGCACCTTGTTCACATGATTGCCATTGTCCCGCACCATCTCGATGATGTGGCGGCGCTGGGCGGCTAGATCCTCGCGCTGGGCCGCCGACACGGCGCCGATCGGCTGGACCTTGTTGATCTCGCGCAGCACGCTGACCACATCGGGCCAGAACTTGCCCATGGACCATTTGTAGTAGAGAAAGCCGCGCCAGCTGAATACGCCTTCGCGGAAGTCCTTGGGCGACAGGCCCAGGGTGGCGCGCATGGGCTCCAGCTTTTCGTCGATCTGATTGGAGAGAAGCGCCGAGACCATGCGGCCCGAAGCAGCATCGTCGCCCGCCAGCACCACCAGCTGGGTCATCTCCTGCTTGACGAAGCGGTACATGCGCTCCTGGTCGCCCTCGGAGATGGCGAAATAGCAGGGCGCCACCTCGATCTGGTTGTTGCGCAGATGCTCGCGCAGCAGGAAGGGATCGAGGCTGGGCACAGTGTCCAGCAGCTTGAGCACCCAAAGGTCCCGTTGCAGGGCCTCTTCCTGATAGTTGCCCGCGGCGCGCAGGGCATCGCTATAACCGCGCTGATCCACGAACAGAGAACGGCCGCCCGCTTTCAGGTCATTGACGTCGAGAGGGATGATAATCTTGGTCGCCGTGGTATGCGAGCCAGCAAACAGATAGGATTCGTCGGAACGGGTGCGGTGCTTGAGCAGAAAGGACCGGTTGATGATGGGCGAGGCGAAGAACGGTGCTTCCTGGTGCTGCGGATTCCCTTTCTGATCTGCGGCGATGCGGTGCAGGTTCAGCACGCGGCTGGTCGAAGCGCCGCGCAGGGCGGCGAGAAATCGCACGGTCCTATCGGTAGCCAAGTGATCCCCCGGCACGAATATGACGCGAAGCATGACAGCGGTGACTTAAGGATTGCTTTACCCCGCGCGCCCGCTGCGTAAGCTAACGCCGCCATCATGCGGGTTAACGTGTTCTTGAAATTCAATCGCGAATTGAACGTTCCTTGCGGCACCGAGACCAGGCTCTCGCCGCTGGTGTCGCATGTGCTGGCGCCCAATCCAGGGCCTTTCACCTTCAAGGGCACGGGCGTCTATCTGGTGGGTGCGGGCGAGACCGTGGCGGTAATCGATCCCGGCCCCGACCTGGCTGAGCATTTGTCAGCCCTGAAGCGCGTGATTGGCGCGCGGCACGTCAGCCATATCCTGATCACCCATAGCCACCGCGACCATTCTCCCGCCGCTGCCGCGCTGAAGAGTTGGAGCGGCGCGCCCGTCTATGGCCTGCCCGACCATGCCGCGCCCTCCCGCCAGGAAGGCGCGGTGGACGAGGCCCATGACCATGACTTCGTGCCGGACGCGATGGTCCATGACGGCATGCGGATCGCCGGCAACGGCTTTACATTCGAATGTGTCGCCACGCCCGGCCATACGGCCAACCATGTCTGCTACGCGCTGAGGGAGGAAAAAGCCCTGTTCAGTGGCGATCATGTTATGGGCTGGTCCACGAGCGTGATAGCGCCGCCCGATGGCGACATGGGCCAGTATATCGCCAGCCTGGAAAAACTTCTGGCGCGGGACGAGACACTTTTCTATCCCACGCACGGCTCGCCGATTGCGGATTCAAAAGACTGGGTGGGGCAACTGATCGCCCACCGCCGCGAAAGAGAACAGCAGATACTGAGGGCGCTGCGCGCCGGCCCATGCAGCATCCCGCAACTGGTGCTGCGGCTCTATCCGGACATCGCACCAGGCCTGCAGGCGGCCGCGGCGCAGCAGGTGAATGCGCATCTGCTGCATCTGGCGGAGAAAAGCGCCGTGGTGCGGGACGGCGCTCTCTGGCGGCGCGCTCTCTAAAAGTGGAATTCGTTGAAGAAGGCCTTCAGCCGCGCCACGTTGCGGCCATGGTCGTTGCCGGCCTCGCGGCTCATGGAGCGGACGTCAACGCGGCTGCCGATGGCGCCGGCCTGGCGCACGCGGATCACGATGTCGCTGGTGCGCCCGAACCAGAAACTTCTGTCGGTGGCTTCGATGCGCAGGTCCTTTTCGTCCGTGCCCACGATCGTCCAGCCCAGCTTTTGGACCGCGGCGTGAGCCCGCCAGAAGGCTTTCTGCGGCGAGACCAGAAGTCCGGAATGCGGCTTGGTCAGCCGCGGATACTTGTCGTGGAACGCGTAATCCACCGTAACCTCCGTGCCACGATAGCGGGTGTCGGGACCGGAATATGGAATGCGGCGCTGGCCGTTATAGGTACGGGAATTGGCGCAAGGGACTTTCGCCAGGGCGACGAACTGCGGCGGGGCCTCGGGATCGGTGGTGGCGTCATTGATGGGAAGCGCGGCAAAGCCGTAATAGACGTACATCAACGGCGAAAAGAGAAAGGCCAACGCGCCGAAGAAAGCGATCAGCCCTTGCCGCTTTCCGGCGCCCTGGTTGCGGGAAATGGCCGAATAGAGCCAGGCCGTGGCCAGCGCCAGCGCCAGAAGGCCCAGTACCGTCGCCGGCACCATCAAAGTGGTCCCCGCGGAATCGGAAAGCTGACCCAGCCTTACGCCCCCCACGGCCATGGCGGCCAGCAATACCCCCAGAATTAGGGCGGCAAGGGCGGCCCGCGCCGCAAACAATTGAAAGCGCATGGCAGCTAATTGGTCCCCGGACATTTCGTGAAGCGCTCACTCTAAGGTAGATTTCTGCCCGCCGCGATAGCCGGAAATCGTCCAGATGTCTTCCAACACCCATTTGTCCAACACACAGGCTCGCGACATGGCGAGTCTGCTGCATCCTTTCACCAACCTCACCGTGCTTCGTCAGACCGGGCCCCTGGTGCTGGAGCGCGGCAAGGGTGTCTTTGTCTATGGCGCCGATGGCAAGGATTATGTCGAAGCCATGGGCGGCCTCTGGTGCACGGCGCTGGGCTGGGGCGAGGAAGAGCTGGTCCAGGCCGCGGTGGAGCAGATGCGCAAGCTCTCCTTCTCCCACATCTTCGGCGGCAAGAGCCACGAGCCGGCCATTGCGCTGGCGGAGAAGCTGAAAGAGATCGCGCCCTTTCCGGTGGGCAAGGTGTTCTTCGCCAATTCCGGTTCCGAGGCCAATGACAGCCAGATCAAGCTGATGTGGTACGCGGCCAATTCGCGCGGGCAACGCGGCCGCAAGAAGATCATTGCCCGCAACAAGGCCTATCATGGCGTCACCCTGGCCAGCGCCTCGCTGACGGGGCTGGATGCCTTCCACAAGAGTTTTGATCTGCCCTTCGATTTCACGGTGCGGGTGCCGGAGGCGCACTATTATCGCGGTGCGCGCGATGGAGAGACAGAAGAACAATATTCCCAGCGCCTGGCCGATGAGCTCGACACCACCATCCAGCGCGAAGGGCCCGACACCATCGCCGCCATGTTCGTGGAAGCGGTGATGGGCGCGGGCGGCGCCATGTTGCCGCCAAAGGGCTATTTCGAGGCCATCACCAAAGTGCTGGACAAATACGGCATCTTCCTGGTGGATGATGAAGTGATCTGCGGCTTCGGTCGCACCGGCAACGCCTTTGGCTGCCAGACTTACAATTACCAGCCGGATTCCATGTCCGTCGCCAAGGCGCTGTCGTCGGCCTATCTGCCGATCTCGGGCGTCTTGCTGTCGCCGGAGCTGGTGGAGATCATCGAGGAAGAGGCCGTGCGCATCGGCGGGCTCTGGCATGCCTTCACCTATAGCGCCCATCCCGTGTCGGCGGCGGTCGCGGTCAAGACACTGGAGCTTTATGAGCGCCGCGACACCTTCGGCCATGTGCGCAAAGTGTCGCCCGTATTTCTCAAACGGCTGCGCGCCCTCAGCGAGCATCCGCTGGTGGGCGAGGCCGACGGCGTGGGCCTGCTCGGCGCGGTCGAACTGACGCCCGACAAGAAGAGCAAGCGCAACTTCGAAGCCGCCAAAAGCGTGGGCGCCAAATGCAATCAGTTCTGCCAGGACGAGGGCATCATCGTGCGGGCCCTGCTCCATGACCGCATCGCGCTGTGCCCGCCTCTGGTGATCAATGAGGCGGAGATCGGCGAGATGTTCGACCGCTTCGAGCGCGGCCTGAATCGCACTCTGGATTGGGTCCGCAGCGAAGGCCTGATGGTCTGATCAGGCGCTGAGCTGCTGCCGGTCCATCATCCTGCGCTCCAGCACCAGACTGGGGCGGGTGTAGATCAGCGCATCGCCACTCCACACTTCCAGCCGCTTGGCGCTGGGCAGCTTCATGGCATGCGCCAGAATCTTGGCGCGCTGATCGTCGTCGCAGGTTGCGGAGAACTTATAGGTAAGGGACCCGTCTTGGTCGAGATAGCAGATTTCATATGCAGGCATGATCGGCTCCGAGAAGCTCTCTTGCGAATATCTACCCCGCTTGTTCGCTTTTTGCGCGACCATGGCGCGAATGTCGAATGACATTTGAGTTACAGCCCATCACGAATTGTCGCCGGGAAAAAGATTCGGCTGCGGCCTCTTGCAGCGGAGCTTTTGCACGCCACATGCGTTACCGGGAAACCGCGTTTTTTAATCTGTAAAGGAGTTGCCATGGCCGCCCCCTTCAAGCTCGCGCCTCTGCCCTGGGACGAGGATGCCCTTGCCCCCACAATTTCCGCCAACACCATCTCGTTCCACTATCACAAGCATCACCAGACCTATGTGGACACGCTGAACAAATTGGTGCAGGGCACAAAATTCGCCGACATGAAGCTGGAGGAGATTGTGCGGGCCACGGCGGGCGCAGGCGACGCGAAGGAGAAGCAGCTCTTCAACAATGCCGGCCAGGTATGGAATCACGATTTCTACTGGCGCAGCCTCACGCCCGCCAAGACCCAGCCCTCCGGCAAGCTCGACAGCGCCATTGCCACCGCGTTCGGCTCGAAGGACGAGCTGATCGCCAAGCTGGCGGAAGCGGGCAAGACCCAGTTCGGCTCCGGCTGGGCCTGGCTGGTGAGCAAGGACGGCAAGCTCGCGATCGAGAAGACACCCAATGCCGAGACCCCGATGGCCAAGGGCATCAACTGCCTGCTCACCGTGGACGTGTGGGAGCATGCTTATTATCTCGACTATCAGAATGCCCGGCCCAAATATCTCGAAACGGTCCTGGGCAAGATCATCAACTGGGAATTCGCCGCCGAGAATCTGACCAAGGAAGACCACGCGGTCAGGGCGGCGGCCGAATAGGGACAAAGTCAGCAGGGTCTTAACGCTGCCGCTTTACGGAGCGGAAAGGCCGAAATCCTATCCTCGCGGCTTATTTGGAGCCGTGAGGAGTCTTGTCCAGTCGTAGCTTCGGAAAACGGGAAGCCGCCGCACCGCCAGCGCCGCGTGCGGTGGCGCGCGCCGTGCCGGCGCCTTCGCTTCCGGCTGATCCCGCGCCCGCGTTGAGCGGACGGGTCGTGCGTCGCATTCCCTGGTTCACCTTGACACTCAGCCTGGTGCTGGTGGCGCGCTTTCTGGAAGAATTGCGCGGCGCCACCGATTATGTCGCGCCCTATGCGCCGGGCCATTACAGCCTGCTCGCCATGGGCGCGTCCGACAGCGCCCAGGTCCTGGGTCAGGGCGAATGGTGGCGGCTGTTCACGGCCACCGTTCTGCATGGCTCGCCGGCGCATCTGATCGGCAATCTGATCACCTTCCTGATGGTGGGTTTCCTGCTGGAGCCGATGATCGGCATCGGCTGGTTCGCCGCCATCTATTTCACCGGCGGCTTTGCCGGCGCGCTGCTTTCAACCCTTTTCAATCCAGCAGACAGCCTGTCGGTTGGCGCCTCGGGCGCGATCATGGCGACCCTGGCGGCCTTGTTCACGCTCAGCTTTCATGCCGGCGCAAAACGGCCCGGCCTGATGCGCCGGATCGCTTCGGGCTCGCTGTTTCCGGCCCTGATCCCGGCCGTGGCCTCGGGCGGCACCGTGGTGGATATCAATGCGCATTTCGGCGGATGCATCGCCGGAACGGTGATCGCCTTCGGCATGCTGATCGTCTGGAATGACGAAGAAGAAAGCCCGCCGGCCCGCCGCATCGCCGCAGTCGTGGCGGGCCTGTGGCTGGCGCTGACCGGTACGGCCTTTGCGCTTTCCGCGCCAGGCTATGCGGCCTATGCGCGGCCTGGCCTCGATTTCATCCCGCCGGAAAAACTGCCCAAGAACGTGGAAGCGATGAAATCCGACAGCCTGGCGCTGGTGGAGCATTATCCCAAGGATCCGCGCGCGCATTTCTATCGCGGCCTTTATCTGCTGGAGCAGGAAGATGCGGCCGACGCCGAACCCTATTTCCGCGACGCCGCACGTCTTGGCGCGGACAGTCCGGCGATGAACCGCGCGCTGCAGGACTGGAACACGGCGCTCCTGGCTCTCTCGGTGAGGGCGCAGAACCGGGTCGGAGAGGCGCACGCCATCGTGACGCCGCTCTGTGCGGCCGGCGAAGCGCTGGATCTGCGCACCCGGCAAACCCTGGCAATCACCAAGCTCTGCGAAAATTAGAGCCCGCGCGGCCGTCCGCCATTGCCCGGGTTCATGTCGGGCACGGGAGGCGCGGTGCCTGGCAACGCGCCGCCGGTATAGCCGGTGCTGCGGCAGGCATTGAGGCCGCGGTCCCAACCCATGCGATAGGCCTTGTTGTTCTTGTACTGGGCATCATCGCGCACAATCGTGTCGTCATGGCGCTTGTTGGCATCGGGGCCATAGGCGCTGTTGCAGCCATCCTGATAGCCGGCGCGGTAATCGGGGGTCTTACGCAGGGCCCGGGTCTCCCGGCTCTGGAACAGGCCGCAGGCCGTCAGCGGCAGAATCAACAGCAGAATGAGGGTGCGCCGGAACATCTTACCTCGCTTTAACCAACTGTTTTTACCCGGTCTAAGCAAAAAAGGCGCAGATTTTTGCGGCACGAGGAACCTATGGATCAGACCGAATTTTCCGGCCATCGCGTGCTCCTTCTCGGCGCCAAGACGCATAATATCCAGATCCTGCGTTCCGTGCTGGCCTTGGTCGGCGTAGGCAAAATGATCTACACCGAAGACAGGACCACTGCGCTCCATCTGCTTTGCATGGAGCATTTCAACGCGGTCTTCTGCGAACTGGATGCGCAATCCCAGCTCGCCTTCGTCCGCGCCGCCCGCCGGCGCGAGGGCGTACTCAATCCCATGATCCCGATTTTTCTGCTGCAGAGCCAGATGCGCCGCCGCCACCTCGAGAAAGCGCGCGACAGCGGCGCCACCGACCTTCTGACGGTGCCGGTCAGCCCCAGGACCGTGGCGGGCAAACTCAGGGCGGCGACCAAAACCCCCCGGCCGTTCATCGTGGGGCAGGAATTCTTCGGTCCCGACCGCAGGGCCAGAGTCCGGCCGGGCTATATCGGTCCTGACCGGCGCAAGAAATCACCTAAGAAAACCCGGGTGGATTTCGTCCACATCTGACAAGAGCGATGATCGCTCGCCTAAAGGCGGCCGGCGCTTTCGGCGCGCTCGCGCTGGTCAGCCGCGATCTCGGCTTTCACTTCCGCCAGGCCCTGCACCAGGTCGCGATTGACGCGCAGATGCAGGCGATCGGTTAGGCCGAGGCCACCGGCACATCTGGAGCCGCAATCCTTGTCCGACCGCAAGAGACTTTCAACGGCGGACTGGAGGGTGGCGGAGGAGACATTTGATGTGCCGGCGCCCGGGCGTCCCAAGCCGAGATCTGGTTCGTGTGGCGCCAGCAGCGCCACAAGACCGATCCAGAAAATGGCCCGGAATATCATGACAGGCTCTTTATGTGCGACGCGGCAAGAGTGGCCCCGCGCCCATTGTTGGGCGCTGAACTCTTTCTTTAAATTTGAAGCTAGTTTGTAGTTCCCGAGCCCAGCGAAAATGAAACGCGTATGGCCTTCGGCGGTTTCAATTCAAACTCGCCGCGTGATTGAATCACATGTCATTAAAATTTGCCGCAAATGCGGCCGGAATTAAGGCGCCGCCGTCGGAACTATGATCGAGGCGGAGAAACCCTGGCCGGGCCGGCTGTCGAGTTCCAGCGTACCGCCATGCAGTTCGGCAAAGGCCTTGACCAAGGTCAGGCCCAAGCCGGCGCCCTTGGCATGGTCGGCGCCATCGCTGCGGCCGGCATGTTCGAAAGGTTCCTGGATGCGGGCGAGGTCTTCCGGCGCCACGCCGGCGCCATTGTCTTGCACCGTCATGGTGACGTTGCCCCCGCCGCACGTCACGGACAGAACGATATGGCTGCCGGTGGTGAAGGTGACGGCATTGTCGAGCAGACTCTGGATCATGCCGGTCAGGGCCGCCTCGTCGGCATCGGCCAGGAGGCCGACGGGACAGCGATCGGCATCTATCTGAAGCCCGCGGCCGCCGGCGCGGCTCAGGAAAGCCTCGCGCATCTGCCACATCAGGCCGCCGGCATCCACGGGGCTACGGTGAAGCTGATAGCGGCCGGCCGAGATCTTGGTGAGGTCCATGATCTGGTTGATGATCTTGAGCAGGTTCTGGCCGCCCTGATGCACCAGCCCCGCATATTCGCGAATCTGTGCCGGCTTCATGCGCTCCGCCATGGTGTTCATCAGATCGCTGAAGCCGAGAATGGCGTTCAGCGGCGTCTTCAGTTCATGGCCCATGGTGCGAAGCAGAGTGGTCTTGGCGCTGTCCACCTTGGCGCTGGCCTGGTCGAGGCGCGCGGCGAGGTCGGCGAGATAGGATTTCTGCTGCTCCGCCTTGGCATGGGCGTCAGCCAGGGTGTTCTGCTGCTCCTTCAGGGCGATTTCCGCCTGCACGCGGTCGGTGACGTCGGTGAAGACCATGACCCGTCCGCCATCCGGGCTGGCGCGATCGCGCACCAGATAGGCTTCGCCGCTGCTGGTGCGGATGGTCACCGCACCCACCGGATCGCGATGGCCTTTCAGCCGGCGCTCCAGCCATTGTTCCGGCGGCTCATTCAGCACCAGCCGGCCGCCATGCGCCACCAGGCCGGCGATTTCCGTGAAGGTCCTGCCTATCAGCTCGTCCAGGCCCTTCACGCCGCAAAGCTGGGCATAGAGGTCGTTGGCCAGGATCAGCCGGTCTTTCGCGTCGTAGAAGGCAAAGGCTTCCGCCGAGAGCGCCACGGCGTCCTGCAGCCGCGCCAACTGGGCACGGGCGGCGGTGACGTCGGTCCAGAGCAGGACGGTACAGCCGTCTTCGCCGCCGCGCGCCTTGATTTCCACGACGCGGCGGTCGGCCAGGCATATATCGCGCGGCGCGAAGGATTTTTCCTGCAGCTGGACCAGACGCTGGGCGATGAAGGGCACAACACCCCCTGCCAGCGCGGCAGGAGCGATTTCTCCGCCCTCGATCTCCAGCCGGATCAGGTCCTCATAACTTTTGCCGATCAGGTTGTGATGGGGCGGAAAGGAACGGAAGAGATAGTTCAGATGGGCGTTGGCATAGAGCAGCCGGCCATCGGGACCGAAAATGGTGATCACCGAGCGCAGCGCGTCCAGGGACAGCAACAGGGAACTTGCGTCGGCCCACGCGTGCGCGCGCGCATTCTGTGCTGCTTGGGAGGCCAAGGTTTTTCTCGTTCTGAGCGCCGATCGGGCACCGATAATGCGTGGTTTTCTGTTGCGGATTGGTTAGGGATGGCCGCCAGGAAACCGGCTTTCCCTCGCGGCCGCCGGCCGAATCGGCGCATCTTTCGCCGGATGCTTGTGGAAAACTGAACAGCAGCGCGGCTGCTTCAGCTTTCGTTAAGCCTGTGCCACCAGACTTCGCCTGCATGATGGAAACGGCTGAAACTTAATGACGGTTAACGATAGCCCGTCGGTTCGCGACCAGCCGGCCGGGCTCAGCCGAGAGGGAGCCCAGCGCCGGGCTTTCATGCTGGTGCAGTCGGCCAAGGCCGGCGTGGGTATTGCGCTGGGCGTGGCCTTTTTTGGCGTGGTTGGCCAGCCCGACCCGATGGAATGGATCGCGCTGGCCGGTCTGGTTTCGCCGGCCTTGCTGGCGCTTCTGGCGCTCACCGCCATTCCGCTCGCCGCACTGGAGCAGCTGGGGCTTGCCGGCCTTGCCTTGCTGATCGGCTATCTGGCGATTTTGACCGGCGGCGTCACCTCGCCCTTGGTGGTGTGGTTCGCGCTGGTGCCGGCGGAAGCGGCGCTGTCCGGCGGCCGCGTGGCAGTCGCGCGCGCAGGCCTCGCGGCCGGACTCGCCCTACTTGCCGTGATCGGCATCCAGGCCGCCGGTCTTCTGCCGGCCTCCCGCCTCACTTTGCCGGTATGGGAAGTCTATGCCTGCTCGATGCTGGCGGCGCTGGTGCAGGCCGTGCTGATCGCGGCTGCGGCCCAGGATCGCCAGCGCGCCGCCGATGCCGCGGCGGCGGAAGGGGCGCTCCTCTATCGCTTCCTGGCCGACAACGCCATGGACCTGATCACGCGCCATTCCTCCGACGGGCGCATCCGCTTTGCCAGTCCCGCCACCTTGGCGCTGCTGGGCTATGCGCCCGAAGAACTGGAAGGCCAGACCTTCACGACTCTGGCGCATCCCCAGGATGCGGATGCGGTGCAGGCGGCGCTGATCGCCTCCAGCTATTTCGGCCGCCCCGGCACGGCGGAAGTGCGCCTCGTCCGCAAAGACGGCCGCCCTGTCTGGATGGAGATACGCTGCCGCCCGGCGCAGCCAAGCCAGGGCGCGCCGTCCGAGATCGTGGCGGTGACGCGCGATATCGCCCAGCGCAAGCGCCAGGAGCAGGCGCTGGTGGAAGCGCGCGACCAGGCCCTGGCGGCCTCCCGCGCCAAGAGCCGCTTCCTCGCCAATATGAGCCATGAACTGCGCACGCCGCTGAATGCCATCATCGGCTTTTCGGAAGTGACCATGCGCGAGATGTTCGGCGCCATCGGACCGCGCTATCAGGAATATGCCAGGCTGATCCATGAATCGGGCACGCATCTTCTGGACCTGATCAACAGCGTGCTCGACATGTCCAAGATCGAAGCCGGCAAGTTCGAGCTGTCGGAAGAAGTATTTGGCCTGGAAGAGGCGGCTGAGAGCGCGGTGCGCGTCCTGAAGCTTCCGGCCGAACGATCGGCGGTGGCGCTGAGGCTGGAGATCGCGCCGGCGGTGCAGCGGATATTCGCCGACCGCCGCGCTGTGAAGCAGATCCTGGTCAATCTTCTGTCCAATGGCGTGAAATACACTCCGCCTGGCGGTGAGGTCGTGGTTAGCGCCTCTCTTGCCGCCGACCGCGCCGTGGAAATCTCGGTGCGCGACACCGGCACCGGCATTCCGCCGTCCGATCTGGAGCGCCTGGGCAAGCCTTTCGAGCAGGTGGAAACCGCGGCCGTGCGCGCCAAGGAAGGCACCGGACTGGGTCTGGCGCTGGTGAAATCCCTGACCCAGATGCATGGCGGCGAGGCGCGGCTTTCCTCAACCTTGGGTGAGGGCACCATAGTGACGGTGCGGTTGCCGCATGCGGCGGTCAATGCCAAGGGCGAGCCTCTGACGACCGGTAAAGTGCTGCCTTTCCGCGCCGCCTGATCGCTATTTGATTTCCCAGCTGACCGTCACGTTGGCGCGCAGTGCCTGCTCGCCGACGCCCAAGGGCGGCGAGGGCGCTGGCGCCATGGCAGGGGCCGCGAAGCCCATCAGGGCTGCGGGCAGAATCGCGCCGGTATCGCTGATGCTGTGGATAGGCCCCAGGGTTACGCCAGCGGCGCTCGCATAGGTTTTGGCGCGGTCAAAGGCGTTCTTGATCGCTTCCGTCCGCGCCTGTGACAACAATCCCTGATCATTGCGGAAGATATAAGAAAGGCCGCCAGCCTCATTGGCGCCTGCCGCCACCAGGGCATCCAGCACCTGCCCGGCCTTGCCGACGTCATCCAAAGTCACGTTCACCGCATTGGTGACGCGGTAGCCGGTGACGGGCCGGTCTTGCGGGAAGACGATCGTGTTCGCGGCGGTCGCCCCATATTGTGGTGAGAGATTGAGGTTGGTGGTGCGAATTGCCCTGTCCGCAATGCCCAGTTTGTGCAGGGTCCCGAACACCCGCGTCATGGCCTCGCTGTTGGCTGCCAGCGCTTCGCGCGCCGTTTTCGCGCTGCTGAAGACCCCGGTATTGATGATGACCGCATCTGGAACGGCGTTGATCACGCCTTGGCCCGCGACCGTCAGATAGGCGGGATCGGCGTAAGCCGGGAAAGCCAGAAAGATGCCGAATAGCATTATCGGGCGGAAAGTTTGGGTCATGGGGCGCTCCCGGTTTTGATTCTTCCGGAACGTTAGGCCGGGTCGCAGAAAGTAGGCTTGGTGACAAACTGCCATGCACTGGATTATTTGGATGTCATGGAATCCACCCCCCGCCTGAAAGCCGGCATCTTCGTCCGCGCCCTGATCCG
>Ga0070684_100002906_pt1 | contig 12729 bp, 15 predicted proteins | sample KBSC723LmetaG_FD_65653 | JGI IMG/M metagenome (GOLD analysis project Ga0070684, IMG submission 65653) | Corn rhizosphere microbial communities from Kellogg Biological Station, Michigan, USA - KBS C7.2-3L metaG | ecosystem: Host-associated > Plants > Roots > Rhizosphere ...
ACCATCCGAAGGTCGAAAAGGTCGGCTATCTCGGTTTCCTCGATCCGCAGTCGCGCCAGGCCGACATCTTCCGCCGCCATTGCACCGGCGCGGGCTCGACCTTCTCGCTCTACCTGAAGGGCGGAGAGAAGGAGGCGTTCGCGTTCCTCGACGCGTTGCAGATCGCGCATCTCGCGGTCAGCCTCGGCGGGACCGAAACGCTGGCAAGCGCGCCCGCCGCGATGACCCACCTGTCCGTCCCAGAGGCGCGCAAGGCGCAGCTCGGGATCACTCCGAACCTCGTGCGAATCTCGATCGGTGTCGAGGATCCGGACGATCTGATCGCCGATTTCAGCCAGGCGCTGGAAGCAGTTTAATTCGCGGCCTGAACTGCCTCCGGATAAGGTGCGAATCTCGCGCCATATACCGCCCGGCACGACGGTCCGGGTTCCGACGGCCGGGCGAAGCGCGCATCAAGGCAGCGCGCTGTCTTGACCGTCACCGCAATGAAGTTCCGCCATTCTCTCAGGCGATTCATATTCGCCGCATATTCTGGCCTGAGCGCGCCTCGGGCGTCGTAAAAGTGGGCCGGATCGTCCATCCATGGCAGGACCTGGTCCTCAACGAACCGTGCATAATGGCTGTAGCGCAGGCCGATCCCCTGCCGCTCCGAATAAAAGAAGCCCAGGTCGAACAGGAGCTGAGGGTCGATCAAATTGGCCAATCCGGTCTGGAGCGCCGATTCCCATGCCGTGTTGGGCGGTGTGTCCGATCCGGCAATCCGATAGAAATATGGCGCAGGACGTTCGCCTCGCCTGCGCGCGGCGGCGAACGCCGCGAGACCGGCATCGATTTCAGCTCCCGATTCATCCTCAAAGCGGATCCCATCCTGCAGGTCTTGTCGAAGGACGGTAGCGGCTAAGGCGGATCGTCGAGCGGCGTCCCGCGATTCATTCCAGTTGCTGGCTTCGATGCCGAGTAAAACGCCGACAGCCACGATCAGCAGCTCGAAAAACGCCGCCGGCCAGTCGCGCTGGCGCATGAACGAGACAATGCGCCGTCCCCCTGTCATTCAGCCGGCATAGCAGCAGAGGCCCCGCTTCGAAACGCCTATACGGAAGCCCGAAGCGCGATCAGCCCCAATCCTCCACCGCCCAGCCGCGTTGTTCGGCGAGGCGGCGGAGCTTGCCGTGCGGGTTCACGGCGACGGCCTCGTCGGCCCATTCGAAAACCGCTCGATCGGACACGTGGTCGGAATAGAAGCGAACGTGGCCGTGCTTACCGGCGAAGCCGGATTTCTCCACCCAGTCGGCGATCATCCGCATCTTTGCCGGGCCATAACAATTTTCGCCGGCAATCTTTGCATGGACGCGATCGTCTAGGCCAATCACCGATCCGGTGCCGATCACGTCGTCGAAGCCGAGACGCTCGGCGATTGCGGCCGCGTACAACCGGTACGATGCGGTCGCGAGGACGACGCGGCGACCGTCGGCCTTGTCGCGCGCGATCGCGGCACGAGCGCCCGGGCGAATGTTCGTCGCGGCCTGGTCATCCGCAAAACTGTCGACCAAGGGCTTGAGGTCGCGGGGATGGATCTGGCCGCCGATCAGCAGTTGATGATTGATCTCCTTCAGCCGCGCCCGGTCGATGATCCGCAGCCCGTAGGCGGTCATCGAGAGCAGGGCGAGGGGCAGGAACAGCAGCCGCCACGGCGCACGACGCATCGCGCAGTGAAGCAGGAAGCGCGTGTAGGTCGGCCGCTTCGTCACCGTGCGGTCCATGTCGTAGATGGCGAGATCGCTCATGCTTTGCCGGCGAGGATCGCTTCGACGATTGCGTGGTCGATCGGCTTGTCGACGTCGACGGCCGCGAGCGGGTCGCCGAGCACGACGGCGCGCGCGGTCATGCCAAGCTTGCCGGCGATCGCGGATACGCTTTGATGGATCGTGCGCAGGCGGAGGAGGGCGCCGAGGAGCAGCACCGGCCCGAGCGCCGAAAGCACACGCCAGCCCTTCTTTCGGTCCTGCTCAACCGACCGCCATTGCTCGATCGCGGCAAGCGCCTTGATTGACCCGAAGGCGAACAGGTTGGCGCCCGAATAGGCGCCGCCGCGGAACGGTAGCCATGTGCGCTTCGATTGCGGCAGCCGGGCGAGAAGCGTCTGCCGTTCGACCACCCCGATGGCGACGTCGACGCCCTCGGCATAATCGATGAACTCGGCGATCATCTCGGGGTCGAGGAGGGAATGGTCAGCGGTCGTCACCAAAATGGGGAAATCAGCGACATGTTTGAAAATCAAATTCTCGATGGTCTCGGCGATGGTGCCTTGCGATTCCAGGATTTTGATCCGGCGGTTCTTGGGAAGCACGGCGCCAATTCGATCGGGCGCCTGGGTGAGGACGAGGATCTTGCCGATCCCCTTGGTCGCGAGGAGCGCTCGTACGGGCCGGCAGACCATCGGCTCGCCTGCAACCGGGATCAGCGCCTTGAGATCGGTGCCGAACTGTTCGGCGAAGGAATCGCGGCCGGGCCGTGAGCCGGCGAGCACGATTGCGGTCCAGCTCATGCGTCGAGCCACGAAGCAATCGGTTCGCCGCGCCCGGCCTGCTCGGTCGCTTGCGCGAGCCGCACCGCGTGGAAGATCAGGCTCGCGATGGTCCACCAGGCGACCAGCTCGAGTCCGACATCCGGGCGGCGGAAAAGCAGCGACCCGACCAAAAGGATCATGTTCGGATTGCGCCGCGCCGTGATCAGCCGGAACTTGCTGTCGATCGGCCGCCACACATGGATTTCCATCTTCAGCCGCTTGATGAAGATGCCCTCGATGATCCGCTGCGCGACATAGCCGCCGACGATCGCCCAAACGACCATTGTCGCGAAGACCGGTTCGAGCGGGCGGCCGTAAGCGGCAAGCCCGTGCTCCCACGCCCAATACCAGAAGGGCGGATGGATGAGGTCGATGCCGTGATCGAACACCTCGCCCCATTTGGAGGAGGCGCCGGTGACTCGGGCGAGCTTCCCGTCGACCGTATCGAGGACCATGTAGATGAAGCCCGATAGGCTCCCCCACCAATATTCGCCGCGCCAGAATAGGTAAAAAGCAAGGATGCAAAGCAGGGCGCCGACGAGCGTCACCATGTTCGGTGCGAGGCCGGCGCGTGCCGCCCAGCGCGTTAAATAGAAGGCCGGCCTTCGCCAAAGGTACAAGGTCAGCACGTCGGTCACGCCCTTATACGCTGCGTCATAGGCGGCCCGCTCGACCGGCTCGGGATCGCGCTCGTCGAGCGGGATGACGAAGGGGCGCTCGCGCTTCCTCAACTCGGCATAGCTGAGCTCGGCGGTCTCCGCGGGAAGCAGCTCATAGCCTTTGACGACCTGGTGATCCTCCAGGCCGGCCGCGGCCGCCGCGGGATTCGCGTCTGCTGGAACGTGCGCCATCACCGGCTCGCCGGCGAGGGTCAGCATCGTGTTGGGCCGCGCCCGCATCGCCTTCAGCCATGCCGGATCCCAGGCGTAGCGCAGGCTCGCGAGGAGCACGGCGCGGCCCGCCTCGGGCGCCTCGGCGCACTCCAATCCGCCGTTCGTTGCGAGGCGACAGGCGCGCTCGCGCGCGCTCATTCCGAAGGGGCGCGCAGCATTGGTCCCGATGGGCACGAACAGGAGGGGCGCGTCGTTCGCCATGGTCGCGGAATAGAGGCGGCTGTAAGCGCGGGAAAGGGGCGCTAACCGCCGACTTGCCGTTGGTGCGTTAATCGCGCATCACTCTACGCGGATGGCCGATCTCGACGGGCATGACGGGGAGGGCGCGCACGGCTCGGTTTACCGGGTCGCCGGCGCACTGACGATCACGCGCGCCGCGACCACGCAGCGCGAGATCGACGCAATGCCCGATCCGCTGACGATCGACCTTTCGGAAATCAACCGGATGGACACGGTCGGCGCATGGATCGTCTACCGCACCGTCCGCGATCGCGGCGCCAAGGTGATCGGCGCCAGCCGGGACGAAGTGAGCCTCCTCAAGCAGGTCCGCGAATTCGATGTTCCGACGCGCGTCACTCCGGAAGAACGTGGCGGCGTGGTGCGCGTCCTCAGCGAGCTCGGCGAGTGGGTCGCGGAGACCGGCCGCACGCTCGTCGGACTGCTCGGCTTTTTCGGATCGACGCTGATCGCCTTCGCCAATGTGATTCGCCGACCGAAGCGCTTCCGGGTGAATGCCGTCATCCAGCGCTTCGACGTCGTCGGCGTGCGAGCGCTCGGAATCATCGGCCTGATGAGCTTCCTCATCGGCATCGTCATCGCGCAGCAGGGCTCGGTCCAGCTCGCCCAGTTCGGGGCGCAGGTTTACACGATCAACCTGATCGGCCGGATCACGGTGCGCGAACTCGGCACGCTGATGACGGCGATCATGGTGGCCGGCCGGTCCGGCTCAGCCTTCGCGGCTCAGATCGGCACGATGAAGATCACCGAAGAGATCGACGCGATGCGCACCATTGGCGTCTCGCCGATCGAGGCCCTCGTCGTGCCCAGGATCATCTCCGCCGTTGTCATGATGCCGCTGCTTTCCTTCTGGGCGATGCTTCTCGCGCTGATCGGCGGCGGGGTGTTCGTCTGGCTCTCGCTCGAGATTCCGCCGATCACTTACGTCCAGCACCTGCACGACGTGATTCCAACAACCGACCTCTGGGTGGGCCTGATCAAGGCGCCGGTGTTCGGGTTCATCATCGCGCTTGCCGGCTGCTTCCAGGGCATGCTCGTCGAGGGGAACAGCGAAGAGGTCGGTTCACGCACCACGACCGCGGTCGTGCAGTCGATCTTCCTGGTTATCGTCATCGATGCTGTCTTCGCCGTCTTCTTCTCGAATATCGGGTGGATATGAAGGTCCCGGAGAAGCTCGACCCGTCCGCGATACCCAAGGGTTGCGACCCGGTCATCACCGTGCGCGGGCTGCGCAACGCCTTCGGCGAGCAGGTGATCCACGACAATCTCGACCTCACCGTCTGCCGCGGCGAAATCCTCGGCGTCGTCGGCGGGTCGGGCACCGGCAAGTCGGTCCTGCTGCGCTCGATCATCGGGCTTCAGACGCCCGCGGCGGGCGAAATCGAGGTCCTGGGCGAGAATATGATCGGGCGCGACGAGGACGAGGCCAAGAACATCCGCCGCCGCTGGGGAATCCTGTTCCAGAACGGCGCCTTGTTCTCGACCCTCACCGTGGCCGAGAACGTCGAGGTGCCGATCCGCGAATATTTTCCTTACCTGAAGCCGCCGCTCCTCGACGAAATCGCCTCGTACAAGATCGCGATGGGAGGGCTTCCACCGGACGCGGGCCCGAAATTCCCGTCGGAGCTTTCGGGCGGCATGGTCAAGCGCGCGGGCCTTGCACGGGCGCTTGCGCTCGATCCCGAGCTCCTGTTCCTCGACGAGCCGACCGCGGGGCTCGACCCGATCGCCGCGTCGGCCTTCGACGAGCTGATCCGCTCGCTTCAGCAGCGGCTCGACCTAACCGTGTTCCTGATCACCCACGACCTCGACACGCTGCATGCGATCTGCGATCGCATCGCGGTCCTTGCCGACCAGCACGTCGTCGCCGTCGGGACGATCCCGGAACTCTTGGCTTTGGATCATCCTTGGATACAAGAGTATTTCAATGGGCCGCGGGGGCGCGCTGCTGCCGCTAGCTACGAGCACGAGGTGGTAGCCTAGATGGAAACGCGGTCGAACTATGTGATGGTCGGCGCTGTGACCGTGGCGCTGCTCATCGGCACGTTGCTCTTCATCGTCTGGCTCGCCGGCCTCTCCGGCAAGACGAGCAAGTGCTACGACGTCTATTTCCCCGCCGTCGGAGGCATCGACAAGGGCTCGAATGTCAGTTTCTCCGGCGTCCACGTCGGCCAGGTCGACAAGGTCTCGCTGCTCCCCAACCGACCCGAGTTCGTCTGGGTGCGGATTAGCATCGACCCGCAGACGCCGGTGCTCGAAGGCACGACCGCCGAGATCCACAGCGTGAGCCTCGCCGGCGCGAACGAGATCCAACTCAACGGCGCGCAGCGCGGGCGTCCGCCGATCACGCAGGTCGGACCGCAGGGCTGTCCTGTCATTCCGGCAAGCGCGAGCGGATTGAGCGCGCTGCTCAACAGCGCTCCGGAGCTCCTTGCGCGGATCCAGACTCTGACCGAACGGCTGACCGAGCTGCTCAGCGACAAGAACCAGAACTCGATCTCCGACATCCTCGAGAATATCGACGCGACAACCGCTACCTTGCGCCGCCAGGCTCCGGCGATGGCCGACACGATTGCCGAATTGCGCGTCACTGCGCACAACGCAGGCGTAGCCGCGAACAACATTGCCGCTTTGTCGAATAATGCCAATCAGCTGGTCAACGGCCAGGGTCGCGAGGCGGTCACCAACCTCAACCAGGCCATTATCTCCGCCAAACAGGCGGCGGACAATCTCAACGCGATGATCGGCGATGCCCGCCCAGGTGTGCAGACGTTCAGCAAGTCGACGCTGCCGGAGGCGAATCGGCTGGTGCACGATTTGCGCGAACTATCCCAGTCGCTCGAGCAGGTTTCCAATCGGGCGAGCCAGCAGGGCATCGGCGGCGCGCTCGGGCCGGAGAAGCTGCCGGACTACAAGCCAGGAAAATCGAAATGAGGCTCATGACCAGGACTCTTGCGCCGATTGCACTGGCGGCGGCGCTCGCCGGCTGCTCGCTCGGCGGGCTGTTGGGTGGCGGGGCAAAGGCGCCGCCGACACTCGCGACGCTGACGCCCGAAGCGCCCGATCCGGGACCGATCGCCCGCACGTCCAACGCCGGCCAGGCGGTCACCATCGAGGTTCCAATCGTCCCGAAAGAGTTGCGACAGGTCCGCGTGCCCGTCCAGATCACGCCGACCGACGTCCAATATGTGACGGACCTGCAGTGGGTGGATACGCCCGATCGCCTGTTCCAGAATTTGCTGGAGGAGACGGTCCGGCGGACGACCAATCGGGTGGTGCTCGATCCCAATCAATCGGGCCTCGACCCAGGCGTCGTCCTCCACGGCCAGCTGCAGCGCTTCGGCTACGACGCGCAAAGCCGACAAGCCGTGGTCGTGTTCGACGGCTCGCTCGCGACTGGCGGCGGGAATCAGGTCGAAACGCGCCGCTTCACCGCATCGGCACCGGCGGATGGCACCGGCGCGAGCCTCGGTCCGGCGCTCAACCGAGCCGCGAACCAGGTCGCGCTCGAAGTCGCCAAGTGGATTGGCGGCTAGCCCTCAAGCGAGCGACTTGGTGACCTGCTCGTAGACGTCCTTCGACAGGCCCGGCGTCGCTGCGATCCGTTCGAGCGCCTGACGCATCATAGCCGAGCGCTTCGGTTCGAAGCGGCGCCACCGGCCAAGCGGCGGGACCATCCGTGCAGCGACCTGCGGATTGAGCTTGTCGGCGGCGATGATCATCTCCGCGAGGAACGCATAGCCCCGGCCGTCTGGCGTATGGAATGCCCAGTGATTGCCGCCGAAGGTGCCGGCGAGCGAACGGAGCCGGTTCGGATTGCCGATCGTGAAATCCGGATGTTGAGCGAGCTTGAGCACCTGGTCGATCGTGTCGCGCCGCTGCGCTGCCGCCTGAAGCGCGAACCATTTGTCGAGCACCAGCGGATCGTCGTGGAAACGCTCGTAAAAAGCGTCGAGCGCCGCTTGGCGCTCGGGCGCCGACAGCGACACGAGGATTCCGAGCGCGCCCTGGCGATCGGTCATGTTGTCGGCGCGGTCGAACTGGGCCTTGGCAAGCGCCGCCGCCTGCGCCTCGTCGGCGGCTGCGAGCAGCCCGAGCGCGACGGTCCTCAAACGCCGAACGCCTTTCGCCTCAGGCGACAGGTCGCCGCCGCTGACGCCGTCGCTGTGGTGTGCGGCGAGCAACTCGCAGCCGAGCGCGGACCCGATACTTTCCCGCAGGCGATCGCGGGCCGCGTGGATCGCGTCCGGATCGACGACATCCATTCGCTCGGCGATCAAAGTGTCGCTGGGAACGAGGATCGCCTCGGCCTTGAACGCGGGGTCGAGCGCATTCGACTTCAGCGTCGCGGCGATCGCTCGGATCACGGGCTCGCAATCCATCTCCTCTTCGCGCGCGCCCTCGAGGACGGAGCGCATCATGAGCTCCTGCATCGCTTCGTAGCGGGCGAACGGATCGGCGTCGGTCTGCGCCAGCCGCTCGAGCTCGCCCTCGGCGCGCTCGACGTCCATCATCACCGGTGCAGAAAAATTGCGGTTGATCGACAGCAGCGGCGTCTCGGTCACCTTCTCGAACGTGACGCTCTGCCGCTCCTGGTCGAGGACGATCAGCCGCTCGGGGCAGATCTCATGGCCGCTCTGCTCGCCGATCAGAGCCGTGCGCAGCGGGATCGGCATGGGCTGCTTCACGGGCTGGCCAGGGGTTGGATCTTCATGCTGCTCGAGGTGGAGCGTCGCGGTCTTCGCCTGCGCGTCATGGTCGAGCCGTGCGCGGACCTTCGGCGTGCCGGCTTGCGAATACCAGATCTTGAAGGGCTCGAGATCGATCCCGCTGCCATCCTCGAGCGCCGCGACAAAATCGTCGCAGGTCGCCGCCTTGCCGTCGTTGCGCTCGAAATAGAGGTCCGTTCCTGCGCGAAACTTCTCGGCGCCAACCACCGTGTGGAACATGCGGATGACTTCGGCGCCCTTGTTGTAGACGGTCGCCGTGTAGAAGTTGGAGATCTCGATATAGCTGTCGGGACGCACCGGGTGCGCCAGCGGTCCCTGGTCCTCAGGGAACTGCGCCGCTCGGAGGATCCTGACATCCTCGATCCGTTTGACCGGCGGGCTGCCGATGTCTGCGGAGAAGCTCTGGTCGCGGAAGACGGTGAAGCCTTCCTTGAGGCTCAGCTGGAACCAGTCGCGGCAGGTGACCCGGTCGCCCGACCAGTTGTGGAAATATTCGTGGGCGACGACGCGGGCGATATTGTCGAAATCCGCATCGGTCGCGGTTTCCTGGTCGGCGAGCACGTATGCGGAGTTGAAGATGTTGAGGCTCTTGTTCTCCATCGCCCCCATGTTGAAGTCGCTCACCGCCACGATGTTGAACTGGTCGAGATCGTATTCGCGGCCGTAGACCTTCTCGTCCCAAGCCATGGCGAGCTTGAGGCTGTCCATCGCATGCTGCGTCTTCGGCAGGTCCGCCTCGCGCACCCAGATGGCAAGATCGACCTTGCGACCGCTCATCGTCGTGAAGGTGTCGCGGTTGGCCTCGAGGTCGCCGGCGACCAGCGCGAAGAGGTAGCTCGGCTTCGGGAACGGATCCTCCCACTGGGCCCAGTGGCGGCCGTCGCCGCTTTCGCCGGAATCGATGCGGTTGCCGTTCGACAGCAGCACCGGGAACCGCGCCGCGTCGCCTTCCATCCGAACACGGTATTTCGACAGTACGTCAGGCCGATCGGGGAAGAAGGTGATCCGGCGGAAGCCCTCCGCTTCGCACTGGGTGCACAGCATGCCGCCCGAGGCATAGAGTCCCATCAGCTTGGTGTTGGCCGAGGGGCGGATCTCAACTTCGGTCTCGACCATGGCCCGAACGCCGTTGATCTCGATCACCAGCTGCGGGCCTTCCATCCGGAAACGAGCGGCCTCGCCGTCGACCTTCACCGAGACGGGCTCGAGATCATCGCCGTCCAGGCGGAGCGGGCGGTCGTGATCGCCGTTGCGTTCGACCTTCAGCGTCGCCCGAACGCGTGTCCGCTCGGTATCGAGATCGAAATCAAGGCTGACGGCAGGAACCAGCCAGTCCGGCGGCCGGTAATCCTCCCGCCTGATCGAGACATGGGTGGGAGAAGGCGGAGCTTCGGGCGCCGTGTTGGCGTCGGGAAGCGTGGTGGTACGGACATCGGCCATACGGGCGACTTAGGGCGGCACCGGCAGGCTCACAAGCGGCCACGCCGATGACTCGTGGCCGAAACAAGCGTAGTTCGGCAGAGCCGCGTGCATCGAATGCGGCGGGCGAAGCGTTGGGACCACGAGCAAAGGAGGCTTGAACCCATGAGCGGCTTCGAAAACATTCGCGAGCATATGGAAGTTATCGGCGCCGACGGCGCGCACATTGGCACGGTGGACCGCGTCGAAGGCAACCGGATCAAGCTGATCAGGAGCGACAGCGGCATCGGCCACGAACAGCATCACCATTTCATCCCCGAGGGGCTGGTGGCCGAAGTCGAGGGCGACAAGGTTCGCCTGACGGCTCGCGGCGACGTTGTCGCCGACCTGTTCGAGCAGGAACAAAGCGGCCAGCCGCTCGACGAAACGCATCAGTAACTTGATCCTTCCGCTGCCTTTGGCTCCAATGGAGTCGAAGGGAGGGATGAATGTGCAAATCCATCATCGTCGCCGCGACCGCGGCGATTCTCGCCGGTTGCGGGCAGTCGAACGACAATGCTTCCGCCGACAATACGGAAGCGAACGCGTCTGCGGCTGAAGCGCCGAAACCCGCTTACTGCTTCTTCAAGGATTCGGAGACGAAAGGCTGGGCGGCCAAGGTCGACAAGAACGGCAACGTGGTTGTCAGCGGCAAGGCCTACCGCGAGGACTCGCGCTACAAGGCGCTGCTCTCGCCGGCGACGGTCAACGGCAGCATGGCCGAAGTCGCGCCGACCATCGGCCAGAACGACACCGGCTTTGGAGCGCCCGACAATTGGTGGTCGGTGAGCGAGACGATACCGGATAGCCAGACGGTCGAAACGGTCGCGGTCAAGTGCGGGGACAAAGTGCTGGCGAGCCTCGCGGTACCCCGCAAGAAATGAGCGGCAGCCGCCTCGGAGGTTGTTGAGAAAGAGCGAAAAAACGCGCACCTTCAAGCGATGAAGCGCGAGGGGCTCACGGAGTCGCCGGCGGACCGCTGGACCCGTCCCGAGGATTATCTCGGCGCCCTGGCACGCAAGCGCAGCTTCCGCCACCGCTGGCGCCGAAGCGACCGCGGCGAACGCGAAGCCGCGCGGCTGATGCTGTCCACCGTCCCTTTCGTCGCGCTTCTGTCGCTTCTCGGCATCCTCGCCGTCGCGATCATGGTGACGGCGTTCCCCGGGAGCCAGCCGCAGGTGAAGGCTCCCGATTTGCCGCAGCACGAGCAGGGCGTCGCCCAGAAGGGCTGGTTCCAGGAAGCGCAGCGGGAATTCCACCGCTGAGCCGCGTTCATTGACCGGTAAGTGGGTAAAGCGGAAGGTGGCTTCATGCTGATCGCGACCCCCGTTGCGCTTGCGGTCCTCGCCCAGGCTGGCCCGCAAGCGCCAGCAACAAAGCCGCCGGCGCCGCCGACGAGCAGCACGGCCAAACCCGATTGCTCCGATCGGACGGTCAGCTCGACGAATAGCGATGGGACGACGATCATCATCTGCGCGCAGCGGCCCCAGGGCTACCGCCTCGATCCCGACGTGATGGAGGCGAAGCGCGAGATGCGCAGCGGCGGCCGGCCGCCGCGCCAGGCGACCGAAGCGCCGCCGCCCGATTGCGCGACCGTGGGCCCTGCGCCGTGCGTCAGTGCCGGGATCAACATCCTTGCCGCCGCGGCGGTCGCCGCCGAGATGGCGAAGCGCCTGGCGACCGGGCAGGAAATCGGCAGCATGTTCGTCACGGACCCGCACCCGGACGAATACCATCTCTACCTGATGGCCAAGGCGCGGCGCGAAGCTGCCGAGGCTGAGAAGGCCGCCGAAACGCGACGGCGCGCCGCTGCCGCCGAACAGGCCGCGCAGACTCCTCCGAAGCGAGCGGCCGAGTAATCGCCAGCAACTAAGCTCTTCAATCCACAGAAATCTTTGCCGTCGTAACTCCCCGGTGACCATCGCCGGGTTATGCTCACAGACATGACCCGTTCGTTCATCGCCACTTACGTCAGCCCCTGGGTGCTTGGGCGCGACAAGCAACTTCAGCAGAAGCTTGCCGCGCTGCGGGAGCGCGACGGCGACAATTGCCGCCGCTGCCGCCGGCCGATCCGCTTCGACCTGCCGCGCGGCCACGACAAGGGACCGCAGATCGAGCGCATCGCCCCGGACTCGGCCGGCGAGCCGCGGCGGATCGACAATCTCTGCCTGACCCACGGCCGGTGCAACGCGGCGGGCGCCGACAACACCGACGAGGTCACCGAGCGGATCCGCCGCAAGAACGAAGCGGCGCTGCTGTCGAAACCGCGGCGGGCGAAGAAGCGGGCCTGAGCGCTACTTCCAGAGCTGGAGCGCCTTGATCGCGGGGCGCAGCTTGGGGTTGTCGTTGCGCCGGCTGACCGTCCGCTGGACCAGCTTCCACCCGCGCCGCACCCGGCCGCGCCGCCAGATGTCGGTGACCCACACCGTCTCCGACCAGTCGTGGCCGTCCATCGTCGCCTCGAGCTCGAGCGGCGAGGCGAAGAGGGCGAACTTGCCCCAGCCGCGGACATAGATGTCGCCGAACTTGAAGGACGAGCAGCGATAATGCTCGGCGATCGCCTCGAGCCAGCTGCGGCGGTCGAGGATTACCGGAGGCTTGGACGCGGTGAGGAGGATGAAATCGCTCGCGGTCAGGCTCTTCATCGCCTTGGCGTCGCGGTTGACCCAGGCGCGCATCCAGCGGTTCTCGAGCGTTTCGATGACGGGCGTCAGGTCGGCCATGGCGAGCGGCTCCTAAAGCAGCCGCGGCTCGACGCAAGAGCGAGGTAACCGGCTGGTAAGCACAGTCGGATAGACGCTTCGACCATGAGCAGCGAGTTCAAAGGCCTCAAGAAGACGGTCGA
>Ga0070684_100002907_pt1 | contig 12728 bp, 5 predicted proteins | sample KBSC723LmetaG_FD_65653 | JGI IMG/M metagenome (GOLD analysis project Ga0070684, IMG submission 65653) | Corn rhizosphere microbial communities from Kellogg Biological Station, Michigan, USA - KBS C7.2-3L metaG | ecosystem: Host-associated > Plants > Roots > Rhizosphere ...
GGTGGTATTTGAAGCTACTTCGATTGGTGACCTTTGCGTCGTTCCCGCCGTTGTTCAGCTTGGCGATCTGCGCCGACGACGTTGTCCACGTGATCGCGGGTCCGCAGTGGGGCCACGCGGCGGATATCCTGAGGCTGTTTGCCCCCTTGGCCGCCCTGCAAGTGGGCTATGCCACCACTGATTGGCTGATGCGATCGCAGGGACAAGCGGAGCGTTTTTTTCGTTGGACGGTAATCGACACGACAGCCCGCCTTCTCGGCTGCGTTCTCGGTCTTCGCTGGGGAGCGATTGGCGTTGCCGCGGGGCTCGCGATCGCGAGCCTCGTGTTATTCCTTCCAAGTTTTGCTTATGCGGCGAAAGGCACAACCATCCGGCTCGTGGATACGCTAAAGGCCATGCTTCCCTGTGTCCTGTTGATGGTGATGACCTTGGCAGCAGTATGGGCGCTCCGGCATTTCATTGCACAGGACTGGACTCCCGTTCCTCGCTTGCTCCTGACCGGAGTGACAATCGGGGCCATTATGGCGTGCGGAACCGTCTGGGTGTACGGCGGCGCGGCTCTGAATCTCCAGTTACTGAGATCAGAGCCTTGGCCGGCACATGGACCTGAACGAATGCAAGGCACAAGAACCAAGGGGCAGCACTCCTCGAAACGGCCTCCTCCCGCTGGGCGCTTTCATGCCGATCGCACGAGCCCCAACCGTGACGGGCTGGTCTCAGTCATCATCCCTGCCTACAACGATGCCGCGACCATCGAAAGGACTGTTTCCTCTGTACTCAATCAGACCTATTCAGATCTGGAAGTCCTGGTTGTTGACGACGGTTCGACGGATCAAACCGCCGCACTTGTCCAGAGCATGGCGGACGTGGACCATAGGATAAGGCTGCTGCAGAAGCCTAACGGCGGCCTCGCCTCGGCTCGCAACCATGGAATTGTGCATGCGGCTGGAGAGTTCATCGCCCCCATCGACGCCGATGACCTCTGGCATCCTGAGAAGATCAGGAAGCAAATGGCGGTGATGCGGGATCGTGGGGATCAGGTCGGACTGGTTTATTGCTGGTCGCGGGCGATTGACGAGCAGGACCGCGTTCTTTGGGATGTTACGCCGTGCAATCTTCAGGGTAGCGTCTACGCCGCTCTGATCATCAGAAATTTTCTCTCCAGCGGCGCACCCTTGGTCAGAAAATGCTGCGCCGAAGCGGTGGGAGGCTATGATACGACACTCGCTTCCCGAGGGGCCCCTTGCTGTGAAGATTTGAAGTTCAACCTGGATATCGCCGAGCGCTACGACTTCGATCTCGTCCCGGAATTCCTGTTTTCGTACCGCGTCCGTGCTGGAAGCATGTCGACCAATATCGATGCCATGTTGCACTCGCACAAGGTGGTGATCGAGGAGGCCAGAGCGCGTCATCCTGAATTGCCCAACAAGCTCTTTCGGTGGGCGAGCGCACATCAAGACCGGGAGTTCGGACTGGCTCACCTCAGCGGCGGGCGTTTCTTGACCGGAGCGCGGCTACTTCTCACGGCGCTGAGGGAGGATCCGTTCACTACACTACAGTTGAGCACGATACGAGCCTTTGCGCGCCTGGTGTCAAGCGGATTTGGCGAGCTTGCGACAGCGAAGCTCCAAAGCAGCGACGCGGGTGGAGTGCTCGGTCGCAAATTTCTTGAGATCGATCCGACTGCATTTTGCGGACGCCCAAGGGCGACCTGGAGCCGCCGGAGACTCGCTTACATTACTGAGCTCGCCGTGGAGCGCAACGCCGTAGTCCTGCGCACGGCTGGCTCCGCCTAGGTCCTTTCGCAAGGGCCTAAGTGCGCATTTCGAGGCGAGCTGAGCACGGCGTAGGCGATGGAACGCTCGATCGTTCGCTTTGTTTGGGAAGCGATGATGACATCGGCAATTGCACGGATCCGGCAGCTCCTTGCCCATAATACGACAGACCTGATCTGGCTGGCCTACGTGATGGGCATTGCCCCGTGGATGCATCGCGCAGCCGGACCGATGCACCTGCTGCGGCGCTGGCAAGTCCGTCATCGTCGACAGGGGGATTTCGGCCAGCGGATGGAGCAACTGCGCGCCCGGATCGGGCAGGGATGTTTTGCCCAGGACGGCAACCGTGTCGCGCTGGCGCAACTATGCCCGGAGTTGGACGAGACCTGTCGCGCGAGAAGGCGTCCCAACGAGGAGATCACTCTCGCCAGGATCGACCAGGATGGTCTTCTCCTCGCACGATTTGAACAGCTCTGGCCGGCACCTCGCGTGGCGGCGGACGCGTTTCTGCCACGGAGACGGTTCGAGCTTTTGGTCGTGGATCATGACGGCTGGATCGGAGTGCGCAAAGACTTCCGCGGAAACAAAATTGCCTTCGTGAACGAACTGGAGGCGGCTCTCGACCTCACGGCAGCTGGCTGCCACGTCCCGACGATCTTGGGCGTAGATTTCAAGCGGCCCTCGATCACCTTTGCTTACGTCAATGGGGCTGTCGTACGCGAGGCACTGGCCCAGGCGGGAGCCCCGATGCGGGACCGGGACGTGCGGCCGGACCACGCTACCCTTAGCGACCGAAGGATTCAGCGAGAGCGACGAGAAGCCGGAAGGAGGCTGGTTGATAAAGTCTTGGAGCCCCAGACCATCGCGCGCATCGGCCAAACCATGGTCGCGATACACCGTGCTGGTTACACGATGGAGGACGTAAAGTATGGCAACGTCATCATCGAAGTGACCAAAACGCCATACTTCGTTGATTGCGAGCGGGCGTTGCCGTTGCGTCAGTTCTCCCGCGCGACTGCGCTCTATCTCCGCGATCGCGACGCCGACCAGCTCAACCAGCTTTTTGGCACGGATTTACTCACAGCGAAGGTGCTGCGAAAGTGCCGGCTGCCTGCCGACACTAATATTTACTCGCCAATCTATGCGGGTGCCGGAATCTCGTGGGGGAAGATTTGGAATCCGGATCTCGGAATTCTCCGTTGGCGCCATATCTTGGCCGATCACCTGCCGGTTCCTCGAGGCGGACGAATCCTCGATCTTGGGGCGAACAACGGCTTCAACGCCCTGCAGATGCTTCGCGCAGGCGCGAAGGAGGCTATTGGGGTGGAAATCGATACTGGCGCCATCGAGCAGGGCTTGTTCGTGAAGCGCGTTTTCGAATGGGCGGACAACACCGAGTACCGCTTCTCCTACATTCACGGCTCGCATGCCGACGTCGGCTTGATGAACCTCGGTCGGTTCGATCTGATTACCGCATTCTGCACGCTGTACTATTTGAGCAGCGCGGCAATGAGCAAGACCGTTTCCGACTTGGCACAGCTCACCGATATCCTGGTCTTGCAATGCAATGAAGAGCGCTCAATCGAACGCAGTGATCTCGAAACCTACACGAAGGCATCACTTTCGTTCAACGTTGAGCTGGTGCGTAACAATGGCTTCCCGAACGTCACGGTGATCGAACGGCGTGGGTCGAACCGTCCGCTGATAGTCGCTCGAACCCGATAACGCCAGCGCGTTGCCTCGGTGTGCCACAGATGCAAGGCTGCTTTCTTCTCAGACTCCTCGTCACGGCAGGTTGTCGTCGCCTGCTTGACACTCGATTTTCAGGACGCGGCTGCGATTCCAGATCAAGAACGGGACGCCCGAGAATAGCGCGCGCAGCGCTCTGGTGTTCTGGAACAGTCCGTTGATGGAGGTGCGCGGCAGTGCGTGCGGGTGGGCGGCGTGGTCGGGAAAGACGTGCGCTGGCCGCGAAGTTATGGCGGTCACATACCCCGCTTGTCGCGCGAGCCGGAATTCGCGCGGGCCGACTGCACTTGCATCGCCGAACGGATAGGCCAGATGGCGGACCGGTCGTCCGAGACGCTGCTCAAGCAGCACCTTGCTCTCGGCGATCTCGCGCATGGCGGTAGTCGCGTCGCACTTCGCCAGGATTGGGTGGGAGAGGGTATGCGCACCAATCAGGACGTCTGGCTCGCGCGCCAGAGTTTGAATCTCGTCCCAACCGAGACAGAGGTTCGCGGTGAGCCCGCGCGTGTCCAGGCCCGCTTGCGCGGCAAGATCCGCCGTCACGGCCCGCAACCGCTCCTCTGGCCCGGCGCGCAGGTGCCGGTAGATGGCTTCGAAGGCGGCTCCTTTCTCGACCATCGTTCGGCTTGGCAGATCCCGCAGCTCGCCGTCACCGCGGAGCACGACACGATCAAGCCGGGCGATCGCCTGCTCGAGTTCCAGCCACCAAAGGCGGCCGTGGCCATCGGCGAAGTCGGTCGTAACGAACAGCGTCCACGGTGCATTGTGCCGCCTTAGTACCGGCCAAGCGTGCTCGACGTTGTCGCGATAGCCATCGTCGAAGGTCAATGCCGCAAAGGGCCGCCCCGTCGCAGCACCTGGTCGCGTCCGGTCGAGAACGGCATCGAGGGGAATGATGTCGAAGCCCTCCTGCCGCAGCTCGGTCAGGACCACGTCCAGAAACTCAGGCGTGATCTCGAGACCCCGATTCGGCGCGAACTCGCGCGGCCGCCAGGGCCGGACATGATGAAGCATCAGAATCACGCCCTGGCCCCGGGCGAGGAAGCGAAGCCAGCGATCGGCGCCGAAGGCAGCCACGGCTCCGAAGCCGGAGTTGAACGCCCTGTGTTTGAGGCTCAAAGAACCCGGATTGCTCTCGCGCTCATGCGCCTGAAGTGTTGAGTAGACTCTTGCGGTTTCTGCGGCAACTGCATCCCAGTTGTATTGCTGCAGAGTTTTGTCGCGGTCTACGCGGTACAGCGCGTGATTCTGCGAAATCTTGCGCCGCAGATCATCGACATCGCCCACCCTGAAATAGTTTTCGCTGTGAAAGCCCAGGTCGCGGTTGGGTTCTATATCGCTGAGCAAAATCGGGATCCCGGCGCCAACAGCCTCTAGTGCAGCGATCGAAAGTCCTTCGTTGTAGGAAGGAAGCACAAATAACGACGCGCTTTGGAGGAGAATTTGCAGCCTGTCATGGGATATGAACCCGGGAAACACGATCCTGTCGCTTGCTTGTTGAAGGAGCCGCCTCGAATACTCGTCCCTGTGATCCGCATCTCCCACGATCACAAGCTTGCAATCGAGATCGGTCGTCCTAAAGGCCCGGCACAAGTCGTGAAATCCTTTTTCCGGAACGAGCCGACCTATCGCGATGATGTACTTGTTCTTATCGAGCCGATAGCTTGCGAGCACGTCATCGCCGGGGAACGCCGCAGATATCGCGGTGTTGATGTGGGGCGCGCCGTTCGGAATGAAGTAGATCTTGGCCGCGGCCTTCGGAAAGCGCTGCTTCAGGTCGGTCGCGAGGCATTGAGAGACGGCTATCACTTTTTCTCCGAACGTGAGAGCGCACAGCTCTCCAACTCGCAGGATGATCCTCGCGACGCGGTTCCATTTATGATGTTCGTAGTTCTTCGAGTGATACGTGACGACAACCCTCATGCCGAGGGCTCTTGCAACCGGCGCCGTCAGGGCAGGGCCGATGCCATGAAGATGAATCAATTCCGCATTTAGGACGAATCGCGCATACAGTACGCCGAGGATTGTGTTGGTGATGGTTTCAAAGTGCCTGCCGCGGGCATGTGGCAACGAGACGACCCGTAGCCCGTGATACTCGGAGACTTGCTTAGGCAAATACCCCTTGCGTCCGATGATAGTGAACGAGTCATCTGGATGCAGTCCTTTCATGAGGGGGAACAATTGCTCGCAGTGGGTTTCCACCCCGCCCATGACGTGGGGCAGGCCTCGCAGGCCCAGAACGCATATTTTCATAACGACCTCCCGCTCCTCTGCGACGGGTCGCATTCCATCCTGTTCGACGCCTCGGACGGCGCGAACCTTGATCGCAGTCTTAATCGCAGCAGGCTTGTCCGCCGCCCTCCTTGAGGCAGTTGACCCAGTCAGCTCGGTTCATGGCCCCCAATTTTTCCGTCAGAGGGCATTCCGCGTTCGGCAGACCTCCAGCAGCGTCCAGAAGAGGATCCGAAGGTCGAGCCAGAAGCTCCAGTTGGTCGCGTACCAGAGGTCGAGTTCGACCCGCTGCCTCATTTTGTCGACCGTCGGCGTCTCGCCACGAAATCCATTGACCTGGGCCCATCCGGTAATCCCAGGCCTGACATGATGGCGATACGGATAATTCGAGATCAGACCGCTATATTGGACGTCGTGTGCAAGCGCGTGCGGCCTGGGTCCGACGAGCGACATGTCACCGCGCAGGACATTGACGAGTTGCGGTAACTCGTCCGCGCTGGACCGGCGCAGCCAACGGCCGACGTGCGTCAGGCGGTGATCATTTGAAGTCGCCTGGATGATCGTAGGGCCATCTTCCGTCACGCGCATGGTGCGGAACTTCAGGATTTTGAAAGCCCGTCCATTGAAACCGCCGCGCCTTTGCCTGAAGATAATCGGACCTGGAGACTCGATCCACACGGCGAATGCGATCGCCACGACGACCGGCGCAATGACCAGGAGACCGACCGTCGCCGCAGCTATGTCGAACGCCCGCTTTGCCGCCCGCTCGCCTGTTGTCAAAGGCGGCCGCTGAAGCTCAACGCTTACCACTCCGCCCAGACTACGCTGCGGATGCTGCAGGATCTCACGCGCTGTCGCATCGGCAATCAGGCGTACCGGAAGCGGAAGGACACGCAGCTCGGCGAGCGCCTGTTTTATGTCGGACCAGCGATTCCAATCCATCGCTAGATGAACTTCTCTGATCTTGTTCGCTCCGCGGGCAGCACCTACGAGGTTCGAAAGCACGCGTCGGATGCCTTCCGAATCTGACGGGAGCACGTAGACCCCTACAACTTCATACGCGCGCAGCGCCTCGTCACTCGCAGTTGTGTCTTTCGGTTCTCGGGTGATCAGGGCGATCTTGGACCGCTTGAGCCAGCCTTTTTGAAGGATGGCTAGCGTCACGCGCTTGAGCACGAGCCGCAGGCTGAGGATGACCCATGGCGCAGTTAGTGCGAGCGACAGGATCGAGCCGCGCGATAACCCCTCACTGATCTTCAGTGTGAAGCTGACGCCGAGCAGAAACAGGATAACGCTGCTCCAGACCAATATGATCGGCGAAACCTGCGAGCGAACCGACAGCAAGCTCTCGGGAGTGTAGAGGTCTTTGAGCTTCATCAAAGCGGCGGTCAAAGCAGCCAAGATCACGCCGACGCCGAAAAATTCCGCAACGCTTCCAACTCGACCGTAGGCAAGCCAATGGTAAGCGCTCCCCGTTGCCATGCTCGCGACAACGATTGCGCACACGTCGGAAAGCGCTGCGAGAACGCCGACATCGTCGTAGCTGAGCGGCAAATGCCTCGCCGCATCGGTCCTTGAAGCCGGCTGGTATCGAGCCTGGGCAGGCGAAACCTTCAAGGCTCGCACCCAGTGTGAAAGGCGCACACTTGTCATCAGGCGCTCGCGCGTTACGCGCGCCTACGGTGCCCTGTCCCGGCTTTTCCGATTTCATGACCGCAACTGGCGGTCGCGATGCAGGCTCATCGTGCAAAATTCAGCGGAGCAACTGGCAACGGACGCACGAGCGTCGCCCCGCTAGCTCTCAACAATTGTCGGATGGAAAATCGATCGGGAAGAAATCCGCGTCGTCACAACAATCGCATCGTGACCAAACTTTAGTCGTTCATTCGCAACCTCTAACAAAAATCATGTCATAAAACTTTCACAAGAGTTAAATGGCATTGTCACAAAACATTTCAGAGCTGACATCATCTGGTGGCGCTTTTTTGACCCGCCCGGCTCCTTAGCGAGATTCAGGACATCGCGTTGCATAGTCAGCCGACAACAGCAATGCGATTGGAACTGCGACGGGACCTGAAGGTTGTCGCAAAATCTTCCCTTGCCGTCATGAGTTTGCGGCGTGCGGCGTGTCGTGCACCTTGCGGTGCCTATGCCTGCGTGGTTGGCCATCGGAATCGCGATACGCCCGTGCAAGGAGTCTTCGGAAGTTCCAATGTTGGCTAGTGGGCTTTGGAGATGCGATTGATGCCGGAGTCAGTTGCAGAGCATCACTCAGGATACGATACTGCTCTTGGCACCCGGTGTTGCACATGGGGGTCCGTGCTATGACACCTCTTCGATCGGCTCCCCCCACCAAGGGGGGTACGAGAAGTGCGTTGTTGTTTTGTGCGCTCCTCGTTTGGAGCATTCCAGCCAAGGCCGAATACCGTATCGAAGCCGGAGACACACTCGAAATAGCTGTCGCAGGAATGCCGGATTGGCGACAGCGTATCGAGGTGCAATTGGATGGCACCATCTCGTACCCACTGCTCGGTACCCTTGTCGTAGCCGGACTTTCGCCGTCGGAAGTCCGGACCAAAATTCAAGGCATCCTTTCAACAAAGGTCTTTCGACAGACCACATCGGAGGGACGCGAGCGCGTCGGGGTGCTGGACGCCGATCAGGTCACGGCAAACGTCGTGGAATATCGGCCGATCTATGTCAACGGCGACATATCCAAACCGGGCGTTCAAACCTATCGTCCGCTGATGACCGTGCGTCAAGCCGTAGCGCTGTGCGGCGGCTACGAGATCATGCGCTTCAGAATGAACAATCCGTTTCTCGAATCGTCCGACTTTCGAAGTGACTATGAGTCGCTCTGGACGGAATTCGCCAAGGAAAAGGTACGCATTTGGCGGATAAGAACTGAGCTGGGGGAAGCGGACAATCTCGATCAAAAGGTCTTAAAGGACGTACCGCTACCTGCGTCCACAATATCGCAGATCACGGGCGTGGAGGCCAAACAACTGAAGAGCCGCCAGGAGGACTATCAGCGCGAGAAGGAATTTCTTCGACGCACCATCAGGCAAGCTGAAGAGCACATCGGGGTCCTGTCGGAATCGATGAAGGCGGAGGAAGAGGGGGTACAAGCCGACATGCAGGATCTGCGGAGGGTAACCGATTTGTTTGGCAAGGGTGCAGTGGCGATGCCGCGCATAACGGACGCCCGCCGAGCGCTGCTGTGGTCTTCAACCCTGAAATTGCAGACCACTGCGCAATGGATGTCTCAAAAGAAGCAACGGGAGGACGTTTCAAGACAGCTGGAACGGCTAGATGACCAGCGTCGGATGGATCTGCTTCGAGAACTTCAAGAGGCCGGCGTAAGGCTCGGTCAAATCAGCGCGAGGCTGCAGGGCGTCGCAGAGAAGATTCAATACACCTCACTGGTGAGGTCACAGCTCTTACGTGGAAGCGGCGGCAAACCGCAGATTGCCATCATTAGAAAAGGAGAGAACGGCCGGGAACGTCTTGTCGCGGAGGAGGATTCCGAGCTTCAACCGGGTGACGTGGTCGAGGTAGCTTTGCGAGCTGAGCAAGGCGTCGTCTTGCCGCCGCAGTAAAGTGCACTTCGGACCGCTTTGCTCCAACTGTTGACCTCGGAAGGGCGGCGTTTTGCGCAGGGCGTGCCGAGCTCTGAGCAGGCTTCCGTCATAGGCTGCAGGCATTCCGAGGGCGCGTGCTTCCTTTGGAAAGGCGGAGATGCTGAACAGAGACGCGTGGCAAAAGACGACCAGAGCCGGCGATCCTCAAGTAGCGGGCGCAGACGAGCCGCTGATCGACCTGGGTGAGGCGTTTGGCGTCTTGCGGCACAGAAGGGTTTTGGTTGCCAGCATATGGGCGCTGGCCGTTTCCGGCGCTGTAGTGTACCTGGCCATGACGCCAGCGCGGTATGTCGCATCGTCGATGTTGCTTTTCGACGTCCGGAAGAATGAGCCCTTTCAACAGCAAGGATATCCGAATGCAGCTGCCGACTCGGCCTTCGTCGACAGCCAAGTGGAGGTCCTCAAGTCCGAGAACCTTGCAAGATCGGTCGTCAGAACCCTCAGCCTGGAGTCTGATCCGGAGTTCGCTTCCTCAGCGGGCTTGTTGGCTGCTATAGGAAGGATCGTCGGAGGCGTTCTCGGCGCAAGCCCAACTTCCACGGAATCCGATCAGTTCAGCCGCGTCGTCCGTAAGTTCCAGAAGAACCTTACAATCAAACGCACCGGTTTGACCTACGTCGTCAGCATCGACTACCGATCCCTGGACCCGAACAAGGCCGCGCGGATCAGCAATGCTGCGGCTGAGGCCTATCTGGACGGTGAGCTCGATTCAAAATTCCAGGCAGCACGTCGCGCAAACGTCTGGCTTCAGGATCGCATCGATGAATTGAAGGCCCAGGCCGCGAAAGCGGAACGGGCCGTTGCAGAGTACAAAGCCAAGAACGATGTTGATACGAGTGGATATCGCCTGAATGAGCAGCAGCTCGCCGACGCTTCCAGCCAGCGTCGCGCCCTGCTCAAGGATCTGGAAAGCTCTGCGCAAACATATCGCTCGCTTCATGAGGCGCTGTTGCAGCGTGTGACGGAATTCACTCAGCAGCAATCGTTTCCGGCAACCGAGGCTCGTGTCGTGTCCCCAGCATCACCGCCGCTTGAAGCGAGCGAGCCGAAGACCCTTATCGTGTTGGGGGTTGCGTCCATTCTCGGCCTTCTTGGTGGCTTCGGCGCTGCCTTTGCGCGGGAGTATTTCGATCGAACGTTCCGCTCCTCGAAACAGGTCGAGAGAGAGGTCGGCGTTGCATGCCTCGGCATTTTGCCGGCAATACAACCGGCGCGCTGGCGGCTGCCGAAATGGCGTCGTGACGTTGCAAGTGGTGAACGCATCATTTCGGCTTCAACGGAGCGGCACCGGTTCGTTGTCCGTGAACCGCTTTCACGTTTTGCCCAGACGATCCGAGACTTGAAAGTCGCGGCTGATACGGCCGCTCTGCATCGGCCCAACAAGGTGATCGGCATAACGTCCGCTCGTCCTCACGAAGGCAAGAGCCTACTAGCCGCCAATCTGAGCGAAATGATCGCGCTCTCCGGCTCCAAGGTCCTTCTGATCGACTGCGAACTGCGCAATGGCGGCCTGACCGGGCAACTCGCTCCAAAGGCAAAGGAGGGATTGTTAGAAGTCGTCGCAGGTCGGGCGGCAGTGAATGATTTCATATGGCGCGATCCGATCACCAATTTGCACTTCTTGCCTGCGGTGAAATTAGCCGGAGAGCGCGATCAAAACGCCAAGGAGCAATTGTCGCCGGCGGCTCTGTTCCGGCGGATGCAACTTACTCCCATAGGACTGAAAGCACTGCTGGAGTCTGTACAGGATGGCTACGATTACGTGATTCTGGACCTTCCGCCGATCACGCCGGTCGCAGACGTGAAGGCGATATCTCATCTCATCGATGCCTTCATTCTGGTGATTGAATTTGGCTGCACGACACGGCACGCAGTCATCGATGCCATGAATGCCGCGCCAATGGTATGCGAGAAGCTGTTGGGGGCCGTGCTAAATAAGGCGGACCCGAATGAACTGCGGCGACTTGCGTCCTAACAGGCCAATACTGCTGTTGCGATCACCAGGCGGTGAAGCAGCCCTCAGGATTGACAAGATTCTCGCTTTGCCCAGCCGAGAGCGTGGGATTCGTGCGCGAGACCGTTAAGACTGGGCGGCGTCATGATGGAAGACCAAGTCCCGTCCTTTCCGATTTACGTTACTCTGCCGGTTTGGGGCGTTGTCTTGTTGTTCGTGCTCGTTGGTGTCTGGCGCTTGCGAGAAACGTGCGCGACATTCCTGCTTCTGGCAACGTGGTTTCGCTATAGCATCGCGACGTTTCACCAGTACACGTATCCACCGGTCGTACTGGGTCTCTCGGTTATCGCGCTGACATCGATCGTTGTCGTTGCGGTCGGCTGTCTCGTGGTTGGTGGTCGTAATCTGTGGCTTCGAAGGCTGATCCCGATTTACATCATAATACTCGTTGTACTCGCAAGCGGAATCGCGAATCAAAGATGGATTGACGCAGTTAATGCCATCTTCAAGTGGCTCTTTTTGATTGTTTTCGCACTCGCGGCTCATCAGGCAATGCGGCGGCGCGGATCAGAGCCGATTTTTCGCTCGTTGGCCGTCATATTCGCCGGTCCGGTCGTACTGCAATGGCTTTCGGTTCTACTGGATCTGAAAGTAACGAACCCCGACGGAACATATTATATCGGCGGGTACCAACACCAACAGGCTCTTTCGATCATTTTGCTGACGTTCCTGTATATTACATGCTTTTCGCCGTCGTTGGGCTTGCTTGAGTCGTACGGGCGACTGGCGATCGTCGCGGCCGGGCTGGCACTCGCAAATTATCGAACAGCTTTGCTGGCCGCCGCCGTGCCAGCATCGACCTTGGCCGTCTCAAAGCTTGTGGAGAAAGTCGTCCCGAAGCAACGCGGTATTGTGGTGGTGTTTCTGGCCGTTGTCACTGTGCTTGTGTTCGTCGGCGTCGGTATTCTGGCAAAAGAACGGTTCGCAGATCTCGGGACTGTGCTCGACCAAGGCGCGTCACTGATAAAGCCGGCCGAGCATTTCACGACCGAGGACAAGCGACTGTTCTCAGGCCGGCTTTATCTATGGAGCCAGTACATCGAGGCATATCTGGACGGAGATATCGTCAACATCCTTGTTGGCTTTGGGCCGGATGCGTGGGATGGACGATTCACCACTTATGCGCACAATACATTTATCTCTTATTTGTATGAGTTTGGGCTGTTCGGACTTGCCGGACTCGCGTGGATTCTGAGTTCTAATTTCCTCACGGCCTTGCGCGTGAGAGCCAATAGAAGAGTGGTGCTGGTCGCGTGCCATATCGGATTTATCGTACTGAACTTGGCAACGATGGGAATCTGGACGCTTGAGGGGGCC
>Ga0070684_100002908_pt1 | contig 12725 bp, 10 predicted proteins | sample KBSC723LmetaG_FD_65653 | JGI IMG/M metagenome (GOLD analysis project Ga0070684, IMG submission 65653) | Corn rhizosphere microbial communities from Kellogg Biological Station, Michigan, USA - KBS C7.2-3L metaG | ecosystem: Host-associated > Plants > Roots > Rhizosphere ...
CCGGCGCCCGATACCGCGGACGGCAAGTGCCACCTGACGCCCGCCAATTTACGCACCATGCCGCACCGCAGCCATGAGTGGCGCCACACGCTCTATCAGCTGCAGATCGCCTTTGCCGACGCGGCGCACTTTCACCTCCATCCTCCTGTGCCGCCGGCGTTCGGTGACGAAGGCGCGGCGAACCACATGCGGCTTGCGGCCGCTCATGGCGGGGCGGGGCTCGAGGTCTTCGTCTATGGCGTGTCTGGCGGCGCTTTTCCCGCGCGCCAGCATATCGAAGCATCAAAAGCGATTGCTCGCCTCCACGGCCTCGCCCACGACCGGACGATCTTCGTCCAGCAGTCGGAGGAAGCGATCGCCGCCGGGGCCTTCCACAACGACGTCGTCGCGGTAGCGAACGAGCATGTCCTCTTCGCGCACGAGCTGGCGTTCGCGGAGAACCAGCCGCTGATCGACGCCTGCGCGGCCCAGGTCCCCGGCTTCGAATATGTCGAGGTCGCCGAGGCCGACGTGGCGCTCGAGGACGCGGTGAAATCCTATCTGTTCAACGCGCAGCTGGTCAGCCCGCCCGATGGCGAAATGACCCTGATCGTCCCGAGCGAGGCGCGCGAAACTCCGTCAGTATGGGCGTGGCTCGAACGCCACCTCAAGGGCAACGGCCCGATCCGCCGCGTGGAGGTCGTCGACGTCCGCCAGTCGATGGCCAACGGCGGCGGTCCGGCGTGCCTTCGCCTGCGCGTCGTCGCCAACCCGGCGACGGTCGATCCCCGTTTCCTGGTGGACAATGCGAAGCTCGATGCGATCGCCGAAGTCGTACGGCGCTACTGGCCGGAAGAGATCGCGCACCACGAGCTTCAGCAGCCCGCGCTCATCGCCGATGTCACCGGCGCTCGGGAGGCGCTGCTGCAGGAGGTCGGGCTGGTCGAGCTGATCAGTCCCTGAGTCCCGCTTTGGGACGAACGGCCAAGTGTTACCGCGACTTTAACCCTGTTCATTAGCAGTCGAACGGCGCAAATCCGCCACTCGAACGTTCAAACGTTAACGAGTCGCGATGTTCAACAAGATCGGCCGCCTTTTCACAATCAAGACGCGCTTCGAGGCGTGGCTGGTGATCTATGCCATCGCGCTCGGCGCGGTGGAACGCGGCCGTCATTATCTCGAGACCTATCCCGGCTGGGGCGGCTGGCTGCTCGCGATCGCGTGCACCGGCGTCGTCTTCATCGCCGGCGCCAAGCTATTGGATTCGGTTCGGCCGGCCGAGCCGGCGATCGCTGCGGGACCCTATGCCGCTCCGCTTCGGCGGCGGGCTTTCACTGGTCGTAGTCGACCCATGCACCTGCCGTCGCGTCGCGTTTCAGAACGACGGACTTCACATCGCACAGATTGACTCCTGCCCAGGTGACGGGGCCCACCCCCGCGACATTGGCGCGGATGTCGAACGCGCAATCAGGATTGCTGAAGGTCACCGATGAGCGGGCGCCGGCTGCGGATGCCTGAGCTAGCGGCTGCCAGTCGTGCGTCCCGGAACGGGTGATCGACACCTGCGCGAGCGGCGCAGCGGTCCCGTTGACGAGCGTGAAGTTGGACGCACCGGCGAAAGCCGGCGCGGCAAGGACGAGCAGCAAGGCTGAAAGTGCGAGTCTCTTCATGGCGCCGACCATACATCGGCCGCCGCCATGAAGAAATCAGGAGATGTCGCTGGTTAAGCGGCGTTGAGCTCGGCGTAGTTCGGCCGCTGCCCGCTCCAGTAGACCACCGTCGGCGCCGGACCCTGGGAGCCCGCTTCCCTGAGCGGGAGCGCGGTCGAGCAAAAGGCGCATTCGGCAGACACTCGGCCGATCAGCCAGTGCGTCCGGCCGCAGCCGGGGCAGTGGTTCACCTCACCGTCGTGATAGACTGCGTGGTATCCGCGCGCGCTCGGATTGAACATAGTCCGGCGCGACTCGATCGAACTCAGCATGGTGTGTTCCTTCGAAACCATTTGTCGCCTCAACGAGCGTCGACTCGTTAGGTTTCAAAGATGATCCGGCCGAAAGTTGTTCGTGTCATCATGACGCAATTGGCTGTTCCAGCGCGGGACATCCGCCGCTATGGACCAGATTCGTTACGGCCACGCCTTTTTGGCTGTGGATATTAACCATCTGTTAGGCAATCTGGGTTGATGGTCCGTAGGTTCTCTAGCGGAGGGGGGACCAGTGGAGTCGAACGAGCGTTATTATCGCCGTCGAGCGGTCGAGGAACGGATGGCGGCGCAGCGGGCAATGAGCGAATGCGCCCGCGCCTGGCACGCCAAGCTTGCCGAAGACTTTGCGCAGCGCGCGAGCGCCTGCACGGACATGAGCAGCTGCACCCAGGCCGCCGTCGCCAGTTAATCTTGATTTCATCTGAAATTCATCCAATCCACGGCTCGCCGTGGAGGATTGGGAACAGTTTTTCGCCGAGAAGAGTCGCCGCCGCTTCGAGAAGGAGCGTGCCGAGCGCCGCCGAATGCGCCGTGGCCGAATGATGGCCGCATTAGCGGTGGGATCTTCCCTCGTCGCGGGGCTCGTCGGACTCGCGATTCTTCGCTGACTTCAAGAACAACAAAGGCCCGCCCTCGCGCCAGAGAGGGCGGACCCCTGCTTTTGCCGTCGCGGTACCGAGCGCCGGATGGCCGCGCGAACTTACTCCCGGCGGCGCAACACCGGAACTTATCCTAAGTAAAGATTCTCCGCCCCCGATTAGGCACCAGTCTTTTGATAAAATTGGGATGCTTATCGGGGGCGCCGGAAAGCTCACAATGGGCAGCAAGGCCCTAAAGTGGGACGCGTTACTGTTGTTAACTTTCGATAGGTTAACGTCCGGTAACTATCCTCATTATCCCTCTGCGGTTTAACAGCAAATTACCGCGGGCGACTCGCCTCGCCTGTCGGGGGGGTATGAATCCTACGCGAGGCGAAAAGGGGCAAAAGCCATGAAGTATCGTGCACTCTTGAGTGCGACGGCAATTATTAGCGCGTCGTTCTCTTCGATTTCTTTTACGTCCGCGGCCAACGCCGCCAGCTACGCATCGTCGGCGAACCCGCCGTCGGTTGCGGACATGCAGGCCGTTTGCGACACGCTCGACAGCGACGGCGCCGGCACCGATTACCAGGTCGTTATGACGCCGGGGACCGTCGTCCAGGGCGCTCCGACGTTCGACACCAGCACGATCACCGACGATGAGAACACTCGCGTCGCAGATCACAGCACGACATCGAGCCCGTACGGCACGCGCGCTTTCTACAGCGCTCCCGGTCGTCACGGCGGCAGCGTCAATCTGTTCGCGACCGTCGGCTATCCCGGCATTACCTATGCGGGCAGCTTCGTCGACCAGAATGCGGACCGGACCGAGACCGACACTTACAACTTCAGCTGTCAGCTGCAGGACAAGGAAGTGGTCGGCAGTCAGGACGTCGTTGTTCCTGCCCAGGGACAGTATGTTTTCGACACCGTTAATGGGCACGGCAACGGCAGTGATTGCGACGCCCACAACGCGAATCACCCGAGTTGGTGGGGAATCGACCAGTACCACGACAACTGCGTGTTCGACGGTACGCTCCAGACCACCACGACCGAACCTGTTTACGGCTTCGTCAATACCGGTGCTCCGGTGGCTGAGTCGCTGACTGACGGGCCGTATTTCTACGACAACACCGTCTATGCGACGCATGTGTCGGAGCCGACTGTGTCGGCGACCGAGACCAATAACGCGCCGTACTTCGCGGGCGATGTCGTGGTCTGCAACAACCCCGGCAAGAAGGGCGGCACCTGGACTGCCCAGAACGGCTGGACCGACATGACGAAGTGCACCACGACGTACTTCAACACGGCTCCGTACATCAGCGGCGCCAACGTGTTCAGCTCGAACTCATTGCCGCTGTAAATTTTCACTAGCGGCCCAGAACCGCGCGTGGACGCCCTGCCCGGCCATAGGGAATCCATCAAAGCACTACTTTGATGGAAACCCGGTGCCGGGCAGGGTAGCGCGGGGCTTTGGGCCGCATCTTTTTTGCAGCCTTTTCTGGGGGGGCGAGCAATGACTGAACAGGGACCGCTCCCGCCGTTTCGGCGCCTGAGCCGGATCGCGTTAACGGCGCTGCTCGCCGGCGCCGCCATGCCGGCATTCGCCGGTACCGCATCCTCGACGACGAATTCAGCGGCAGACGCGCAGCCCGCGCCGGCGGACCAGTCGCAGCAGGAAATCGTCGTCACCGCGCCGCCGCTGTTCCACGACATCCAGCCAGAGCGGACGCTCGATCAGGACGCGATCGACAGCTATGGCGCAAGCACCGTCGACGAGATCCTCGGCGAGCTGCAGGTCGAGCTCGGCGACGATACCGAGCAGCCGCTGATCATCGTTAACGGCCAGCGAATCAACGACATCAGCGAGATCGGCGCGCTTCCGGTCGAAGTCTTGCGCAGCATCCAGGTGCTGCCCCGCGGATCCGCGCTTCGGGCCGGGGGGACCTCGACCCAGCGCGTCGTCAACATCACGCTGAAGCGGAAAGTGCGCACCGCCACCCTGACCGCAGCGCACAAGCTGTCGACCGAGGGACATTGGAACGGCGATCGCGGCGAAGCGATGCTGACGAACGTCAGGGGCGACACTCGGGCGAACCTCACCTTCCGCACGCGCGATGAAACCTCGCTCCTCGAGAGCGACCGCGGGATCATCCAGCCGCCGCCGTCGCGACCTTTTGCGCAGGGCGGCAACATCATCGGCTTTCCGAACACGTCGGGCGAAATCGACCCGCTGCTCAGCGCGCTCGCGGGCGAACCGGTGTTCGTCGTCCCCGTCCCTACGTTGGGCGTTCCGACGCTCGACCGGCTCGCCGCTGTAGCGAACCAGCAAAATGCGACGAACATCGGCGACTTCCGAACGCTTCGGCCGAAGACTCGAAACTACGATCTCAACGGCACCTTCGCGACAAGGCTCGCGCCGTGGCTGACGACCAACGCGACCTTGCATTGGACGCGCAACGACAGCCGAGCGCTTCGCGGCCTGCCGAACGCACTTTTCGTGCTCGCGCCGACCAACCCGTTTTCGCCTTTTTCGACGAGCGCTGCGCTCGCTTTTTACGGCAAGGTCCCGCTGCTCTCCCGCAGCAGACACAACGGCGCGGACGGCAACGTCACCTTCGACGCGAACTGGGGAACCTGGCAAGGCAACCTCAACCTGCGTCACGGAGAATCGAAGGACGTCTACACGAGCGAGCGGCAGTCGGTGTTCGGATCGATCCCGATCCCCGACACGACGGATCCGTTCACCGCCGACCTTCCGGGTCTCATCACCCTGACAAGCGACCGCACCTCGAGCCGCGCGCGGAACAGCCTCGCCGACCTCACCTTGAACGGCCCTGCGGCCAAGCTTCCGGCCGGCGACGTGCTGGCCACCATCGAGGCGCGCCTTGGCTGGAACCAGCTGCGTTCGAACAGCACCTTTTCGCTCTTCGGCAACGGGATCTTCCGTCGCAACGAGCAGACCATCCGCGGTGCGCTCGAAGTGCCGCTGACCAGCCGCGACAGCGGTTTCGGGGCGGGCCTCGGCGACCTTAGCGCCAGCTTCGAATATGCGCGGTCGCACTATTCGGACGCCGGTTCGGTCAATCATTATACCTACGGGATGACATGGGAGCCGCGCTCGCCGCTGCGGCTGCATGCGTCGATCGACGAAACCGATGTTCCGGCGCCCATCCAGACCATCGGTAACCCCGTCATCATCACGCCCGATGTGCGGACGTTCGATCCGCTGACCGGGCAGACGGTCGACGTGACTCAAATCACGGGCGGCAATGCTCTGCTGCTGCCGCAGAAGACGAGGATCCGCGACGTGACCGCGCAGCTCAAGCTCGTGCCGCGGCTCAACATGCAGCTCAACGCCGAATATACCGACACGGAGATCCGCAACTTCGTCTCGGCGCTGCCGCAGGCCAGCGCGGCGGTAGAGCTCGCTTTCCCCGACCGGTTCATCCGCGATTCGAACGGCGTCCTGACCACCGTCGACTTCCGGCCGATCAACTTCGATTCGCATCGCGAGAAGAGGCTTCGCTGGGGCCTCAGCATGAACGCGAAGCTGAGCGGCACACCCGCGCCTGCCGCACCCGGCAAGCCGCGCGCGCCGGTGAGGCCCGGCACCTATTTTCAGCTGACCGCGAACCACACGATGGTCTTCTCGGACGAGATCGTGATCCGGCCCGGGCTCGATCCGGTCAATCTCCTCAGCGGAGGCGCGATCGGGATCGGCGGCGGGCGTCCGCGCCACCAGATCGACGGAACGGCTGCGCTCACCTCCGGCGGGCTGGGCGTGCGCATGGGCGTCACCTGGCGCGGGCCGAATGAGCTGCAGAGCCGCTTCAACGGCGTCACCGATACGCTGCACTTCTCGCCGCTGCTGGCGATCAACCTGCGCGCCTTTGCCGACATGCACCGCTTGCTGCCGCATTCTGCCTGGGCGAAGGGGTTCCGACTGTCGCTCGACGCCGTCAACGTGACCAACAAGCGCCAAACGGTCCGCGATTCGCTGGGAAGCACGCCGCTGCAGTACCAGCCGGCCTATCGCGACCCGCTCGGCCGGACGATCGAGGTCGAGCTGCGCAAGGTCTTCTAGGGCGAGCTTCGCCGGTTTCATCGATCGCGCCGGCCGTTCGCCCAAGGGTTGCGCCTTCTGGCCCACGCCCCTATGTCGCGCCCCTGCCGTTTCCCGGCACCCGCGCGCCCGTAGCTCAGCTGGATAGAGCACCAGACTACGAATCTGGGGGTCAGAGGTTCGAATCCTTTCGGGCGCGCCATTTTCCCCTTAGAGCCGGTTCGATGCGACAGCCGTTCCTCGCGACGCTGCTTTTGCTCGCCGCCTGCTCTTCGCCCGGCGGCCCCTACCCCTCGCTCCAGCCACGGGCGGCCGAAGCGATCGATCCGCGCGTGCAGCCGGTGCGGCCGATGAACGAGCGCCCCGTCACTCCCGCGCTTGCGGCGCAGTTGGCTTCGCTGATTGCCGAGGCGCGCAGTGGCGATGGGGCGTTCGGCCCCGCGATAGCCGATGCGGAGAGCCTCGCCGCGGCGGCGGGAGCGCCGCAGAGCGAGAGCTGGATCTCGGCGCAGGAAGCGCTTTCGGCGGCAATCGCGGCACGAAGGCCGACGGCGATGGCGCTCGCCGATATCGACGCGCTGGGCGCGACGACGCTGCAGACCCAGGGTGGGCTTGCACCCAACGACCTCAAGGCAATCCAGGACGCGGCGGCCGCGGTCGCAGGGGTCGCACGCGCGCAGACGGACCGCATCGCGGCGGTCCAGAAGCGGCTGGGGCTTTAACCCGCGATCAGGCGAGCCGCGTCGACGGCATGGTAGGTGAGCACGCCGGTTGCTCCGGCGCGCTTGAATGCGAGCAGCGTCTCGAGAATGAGCGCGTCGCGATCGGCGGCGCCGGCCGCGGCGGCATGCTCGATCATCGCATACTCGCCGGACACCTGGTAGACGAAGGTCGGGACGCCGAACTCGTCCTTCACGCGCGCGACGACGTCGAGATAGGGCAGCCCCGGCTTCACCATCACGAAATCCGCGCCCTCTTCGAGGTCGAGCTCGACCTCGCGCAGCGCTTCCTCGATGTTCGCGGGATCCATCTGGTAGCCGCGCTTGTCGCCTTTCAGCCGGCCCAGGGAGCCGACCGCCTCGCGGAACGGCCCGTAGAAAGCCGAGGCATATTTCGCCGCATAGGCCATGATCGCGACGTTGTGATGACCCTCGCGCTCGAGCGCCTCGCGGATCGCTCCGACGCGGCCGTCCATCATGTCCGACGGTGCGACGATGTCGGCCCCGGCCTCGGCCTGGACCAGCGCCTGCCGGACGAGGATTTCGACTGTGTCGTCGTTGATGACGTTACCGAGCTCGTCGACCAGCCCGTCGTGGCCGTGCGCGGTGTACGGATCGAGCGCGACGTCGGTGAGGACTCCGATCTCCGGCACCGCATCCTTGATCGTGCGGATCGCGCGGCAGATGAGGTTGTCGCGATTGAGCGCTTCCTCGGCACGCTCGGTGCGCAGCTCGTTGGGCGTGTTGGGGAACAAGGCGACGCACGGGATTCCGAGCTTGGCTGCTTCGCGCGCCTTGTCGCCGATGCGGTCGACGCTCCAGCGGCTGACGCCGGGAAGCGAGCTGATCGGCTCCTCGCAGCCGCGGCCCTCGCAAATGAACAAGGGCCAGATGAAGTCGGACGGGTGGAGCCGGTTCTCGGCCAGCATCGAGCGCATCCAGGCGCTCGAGCGTCCGCGACGCATGCGCAAGTAAGGGTAGGAAGCGGACATCAAACAGCGCCTCTAGCGCGCACAGTGGGCGAGAGCCAACCGCACTTGCACTTAACAGGCCGAGGCCCGATCGAGCGCAGCGGACAGATCCGCGCTCAGATCGCGAATGTGCTCGATCCCGACCGACAGCCGAAGAAGGCCCGGCGTGATTCCCGCGCGTCGCCGATCATCCGGGCTGAGGACGGCATGGCTCATCGTTGCGGGGTGAGCGACGAGGCTTTCCACTCCGCCGAGCGATTCAGCGAGCGTGATGAAGGAGAGACCAGCGGTGAAGGCCCGGACCGATTTCTCGCCGCCCTTCAGCTCGAACGACAGCATGGCGCCAAACCCGTCTTGCTGGCGGGCGGCGATGTGGTGACCCGGGTGAGCGGCATGCCCGGGGTAATAAACCTGCTCGACCGCTTCATGCCGGCTGAGGATATCCGCCAGGACCGCGGCGTTCTCCTGGTGAACGCGGAGGCGGGCGTCGAGCGTCCGCAAACCTCTCAAGGTCAGGTAGGAGTCGAACGGCGCGCCCGTAACTCCGAGCGCGTTCGCCCACCAGCCGAGATCGTCGACCAGGCCCTGCTCCGCAGCGATCACCGCGCCGCCGACCACATCGCTGTGCCCATTGATGTACTTGGTGGTCGAGTGAACGACGACGTCGACTCCATGCTCGATCGGCCGCTGCAGCACCGGCGAGAGGAAGGTGTTGTCGGCAACGCTGATCGCGCCGTGCGCGCGGGCGGCCGCGCTGACGGCCTGCAGGTCGGTGATCCGCAGGAGCGGGTTCGACGGAGTCTCGATCCACACCAGGCGCGTCTTCTGCTCGAGCGCGGCGGCCACTTCGCCAAAGTCCGTGAAGTCGCAAATGGCGAGTTCGAACGCGCCCTTTTCGGCAAGCGCGGCAAAAAGCCTGAGACTGCCGCCGTAGCTATCCCGAGGTGCGAGCAGGCGGTCTCCCGGACGAAGCAGCGCGTGGAGGACGGCGGCGACCGCGCCCATTCCGCTCGCGGTGATCACGCCACCTGCGCCGCCTTCGAGATCGGCCAGCGCGTCGGCCAGCAGCGCTCGGGTCGGATTATCGCTGCGGCTGTAATCGAAAGCCGGCACCTCGCCGATCTCGGTAAAGCGGAAGTTCGCCGACAATGTGATCGGGGGGACGACTGCCCGATGAGCAGTGTCGAAATCGATGCCGGCGCGGACGGCGGTGGTGGAGCGGGCGGTGGGGCGCACGGGCTTCGAATGAATGGTCATGGACAACAATCCCTCGTCGATGGTCTTGCCATCGACTCTTACGGGGATTGCCGGAACAGCCGGTCCGCTCCGGGAGGAGCGAGCTTCAGCCATCTGCCGGCGGACCGCAGGTCCCCGCAGGACTTGGCACCTTTGGCGGCCGTGGCGGCTACCCGGTTGCCCCGGCGTCTTCGGGCCTGTCCCTCAGCCGGTCTCGATGGATGACAGTGAGATGACGGGGCGGGTTTTGCCTGTCAACCTGCGGGATTGAGCGCGCCGCCCGGCTCGCGCGTGGCGAGCGCTTCCTCGGTCGTCTCGTCCTCGCATGGCTGCTCGCCGACAGTCATCCGCGCCTTCTTCCAGCCGCCGTGGACGTAGAAACCGACGGCCAGGGCGAGGTTGATGAACGAGGTCACGGGGAAGCTCGTCCAGATCGCGTCGGCGTGCAACCAGGGGTAGGTCGCGAAGATGTATGCGAAGCGCACCGGCACCAGGCCGATCGCGAGCACGATCATCGGGATCCACACCGCGCCGTTCGCGCGGACGGTCCCGAACAGCACCATCATCACGCCGAACAGGAGGAAGTTCCAGGTGGCGATAAGGTGGATATGCCGGGCGATCGGAAGCGCCGGGCTGCCACCGCCCATGAACAGCGCAAGCACGCTCCGGTCGGCGAGCGTCAGCGCGACGATCATCGCCGCGGTGATTGCCAGCGCCTGGACGATCCCCACGCGCGTGATGCGGCCGACCCTGTCCCAGCGGCCGGCACCAATATTCTGCGCCGCCATCGCGCTGACCGCCGCGCCGAGCGCCATCGCCGGCATCTGGACGTAGGTCCACAGCTGCATCGCGACTCCGAATGCCGCGGTCGTGTCGACGCCCTCGCGGTTGACGAGGCCGACGAGCGCCAGCGCCGAGAGCGAAATGATGATCATCTGCAGGCCCATCGGGAAACCCTTGACGATGATCGTCTTCATGATCGCGAGGTCGCACCAGAGGTAGCGGAGCTCGTTGCCGCGCAGCCGCAGCGGCAGATCCCTGATGTAGATGTAGGCGATGAGCCCGAAAAAGGCCGCGTAATTGGCGATCAAAGTGGCAGTGGCCGACCCGGCAATTCCCATCCGCGGCGCCGGGCCCAGGCCGCGGATGAAAACGGGGTTCAAGCCACTGTCGAGCACCACCGCGACGATCATGAAGAACAGCGGCGTCATGCTGTCGCCGGCGCCGCGCAAGGCCATCATCGCCAGGGTCAGGAGCAGCAGCGCGGGCATGGCGAGAAAGATTACGCGCAGATAAGCGAGCGCGAGCGGCGCCGCGTCGCCCGGCGTGCCGAGCAGCTTCAGGATCGCCGGGGAGAGATACCAGCCGGCGATCGCGATGATGATGGTGACGACCAGGAAGGATCCGCCCGCGGTGCCGAAGACCCGGCGCGCCTGGTCGACGTCCTTGCGCCCCCACGCCTGCCCGACGAGGATGGTCGCGGCCATTCCGAAGCCGAACACGAAGGCGGTCAGAAGGAACATCACCATGTTGGCGTTGGAGGTCGCGGCGAGCGCGCCCTCGCCGAGGAAGCGCCCGACCCAGATCGCGTTGATGGTGCCGTTCAGCGACTGAAGGATCGACGAAGCGAGAGTCGGCAGCGCGAAGGCGAGCAGAGTCTTGCCGATGGCGCCTTGTGTGAGGTCGCCGCGGCCGGTTCTGCGCTGTGGTGCTGCGTCCGCCATCCTTGCTCCGTCACCCTGAACTCGGTTCAGGGTCCATCCTCGTGAAGGGCTCCGCTCGTCTTCACAAAGGATGCTGAAACGAGTTCAGCATGACGATCGAAAAGCTACCCGAGCCGCTCCAACGCAGCACGCAGGCGTTCGGCTTCCGCGGCCTTCGCCTCATGGTCCGAACGCGCCTTCTCGACTGCCTCGGGCTTGGCGCGTTCGGTGAAATTAGGGTTCGACAGCCTCGCGGCGAGGTTGTCGCGCTCCTTCTCGGCGGCGGCGGCGGCCTTATCGAGCCGCGCCTTTTCCGATTCGAGGTCGATGTGCCCGGCTAGTGGGAAGGCGTAGGTCTGCCCACGCACGACGATCTGCGCAGATCCGGGGGGCGGTGCATCGGCCGAGCGAGCGGGACCGAGCTTCGCGAGCCGGTTCAGGATGGCGGTTTGGCCATTGAGCTGGTCGACCGGAGCGCCGATCGCGATCGGATCGAGCGTCGCGCTCCACGGCACGTTGAGCTCGGCGCGCATTGCACGAGCCTCGGATACGAAGTCGATCAGCCACTCGATCTCGCGCTTCGAATCCGGGTCGACGTGCGCCTGCGGTTCCGGCCATCTCGCGACGATCAGCTCATATGGCCGCTCGCCCATTGCCGCCCACAGCTCTTCGGTGATGAAGGGCATGAGCGGGTGGAGCATGACCAGGATCTGGTCGAAGGCCCAAGAGGCGACGCGCTTGGTCTCCTCGTCGAACGCGCCCTTCACCAGCTCGACATACCAGTCGCAGAAGGTGCCCCAGACGAAGTGATAGATGGCGTCGGCCATCTCGTCGTAGCGGAGGTCGTCGAAGGCGGCGTTCAGCTTGGCGAGAGTCTCGACGACCTCGCCGATGATCCAGCGGTTGACCGGAAGCTCGGCGTCGGGGGCGGTGATGCTGTCGCTCGCGCCGACTCCGTTCATCTGCAGGAAGCGCGCGGCGTTCCACAGCTTGGTCGCGAAGTTGCGGTAGCCCTCGACGCGCTTCTCATCGAGCTTGATGTCGCGCCCCTGGCTTTCCATCGCGGCGAGGGTGAAGCGCAAGGCGTCGGCGCCATATTTATCGACGAGGCCGAGCGGGTCGACGGTGTTGCCCTTCGACTTGGACATCTTCGCGCCCTGCGCGTCGCGGACGAGGCCGTGGAGGTAGAGCGTGCGCCACGGCACCTCGCCCATGAACTCGATGCCCTGCATCGCCATCCGCGCATCCCAGAAGAATAGGATGTCGAAGCCGGAGATTAGCACGTCGTTCGGGTAATGCCGCTTGAGGTCTTCGGTCTCGTCCGGCCAGCCGAGTGTCGCGAATGGCCAAAGCGCCGACGAGAACCAGGTGTCGAGCACATCCTCGTCCTGGCGGACGGGCTTTCCGCCGGCCTGCGCCCTCGCCTCCTCCTCCGTCTCGGCGACGAAGACGTGCCCGTCGTCGGCGTACCACGCCGGGATGCGGTGGC
>Ga0070684_100002912_pt1 | contig 12720 bp, 10 predicted proteins | sample KBSC723LmetaG_FD_65653 | JGI IMG/M metagenome (GOLD analysis project Ga0070684, IMG submission 65653) | Corn rhizosphere microbial communities from Kellogg Biological Station, Michigan, USA - KBS C7.2-3L metaG | ecosystem: Host-associated > Plants > Roots > Rhizosphere ...
TTCCTCCGCAAGTTCTACGGCTGGTACCTGCGCGGGCTGGAGGGGGCGAAGGAGCTCCGCGTGATCCTCACCGGCGCGCCGTCTGTCGAGCTGGCGGAAGCCTGCCTGCTGGACGCCTGCCCCGAGGCGCTGCCCCTGGTCGCTGCAGCGGAGGCCGAGACAGGCGCCCTGCCCGACACCGCCACCGACCGCCTTCTCGACCTGCCGATCTCGATCTACGGCGGGGGCTGAGCCGGGCCGCCCCAGCCGGCGGCCTCGAGCACGGCTCCGGCGACCTGCTCCACGTTCAGCCCGTCGGTGTCGACGACCAGCCGGCCACGCGTCCGGCGCTCCAGGCGCTCGGCGACGATCCGCGTGCGCGCCAGGTGGTACTCCAGCCCTGAGCCGGCCTCGCGGCCGGCCAGCCGGCGCGCGCGCTCCTCGTACGAGGCCCGCAGCAGGACAACCGTCCACTGGCCGTGGGGCACGGCGGGCCCCAGCAGCCGCAGCTCCGCCTCCAGATCCTCGACCACCCCGGTCAGGATCAGCCGCGGCGCTCCGGCCGCCCGCAGATTGGCCCACAGGGCGGCCAGGTTCGCCGCGGTCAGCCGGCCCTTCGTGGGATCGTCGGTGGGCGGCGGATGGATGTGGTCGAGGTTGTCGGTGTCGACCAGCGCGTGGGCGACGTCGCGCGCGGCCAGCACCGCCGACACCTCGTACGCGACGGCGGTCTTGCCCACACCCGAGGGGCCGGTGAGCAGCAGGACGGGAACGGTCATCGGGCCATTCTCACGCCTGTGCGGCCGGCGCGCTCCAGCCCGATCCCACATGGCGGTTGCGAAAGTTGTAATGATTGCCTCGAACAAGGGAAGATTTCAGGCGGCGCGGTCGTCTGGAAACGCGCCGAATGTATTGCTCCATTCGCGGGAACCGAAAAGAAGGGAGGAGACGTGGAGGAATCGAACGTCACGCTCGTGCTGCAGAGGGAGGGTGAGCCCGGCGAGAGCCTGCCGGTGGACCTGCTTCGCGGCGACATTCAGGATGCCCTGAATGGTGCAGACGGGGAGCCAGTCGACCTGTTGCTCGACATCGAGGCTCGCCGGATCGAGGGCGACACCACGCCGACACACACGACGGTCGCCCTGTCCTTCGACATCGCCGATCTCGAGCGTCTGCTCGAGGAGACCGACGGCGACCGGGTGCGGCTGAGCATCGACGGCGAGAAGCTCCACGACGCCCTGCTCGACCCCGACGTCGAAGCCCACGGCATGCGCGAGAAGCTGGTCGTCTTCGCCACGGTGGCCGCAATGGCAACCGGCGGCGCGGCGGTGGCCTCCGCGTCGCCGCTTCACTCCGGCGACCTGCCCTCCGGCACATCCGCGCCGGCGACGGCGCGCGACATGCCGTCGGACACACAGCAGGCAACCGTCTCCGGCGCCCCGGAGAGGACCACCGCCCGCGACATGCCGGCCGATTCCCAGCTGGCATCGATGTCCGGGGCCGGCGGCTCCACCTCGATCGCCCGCGACATGCCCGCCGACTCGCAGGCGGCCTCGCTGGCCGGAGCCGGTGGCTCTGGCTCGGTCGTCCGCGACATGCCGGGCGACTCGCAGTTCGCATCCACGGCCGGAGCGGCGAGCTCGAGCTCGGTGGCTCGGGACATGCCGGCCGACACCCAGGCAGCCACGACGGCGGCCGCAAGCTCCGCCTCCGTGGCACGCGACCTGCCCGCCGACTCGCAGGCGGCCACACTCGCGGCGGCGCAAACGGGGACATCGGCCTCCTCCGCCGAGAGCGCGTCTCTCCCGTCCCCCGAGACCGTGATCATCCTCGGCGGCATGGCGATCGCCATCGCCGGCGCAGGGTTCGCGGCCTCACGGCAGCGCCCGCCACGACCCGGCGTCGCCTAGCGGCATCCCGAAGGGACGGCCGGCCTCCGGCCGGCCGTCCCGGATTCCGAGCCCGCGGCGCACCGCGGTACCATTTACCGCGATGGGAGGCGCGAGTCGGATCTCGAGGAGACAGCTCCTCGGGCTGATGGGCACGGTCGGCGGCGGCTTGGCGCTGGGCGCCGGCGGTTACCAGCTCAGCCGCGACCAGGAGGTGCAGGCGGCCGGGCGCGTGGTGCCGTTCCACGGGACGCATCAGGCCGGCATCACCACCCGCCAGCAGAAGCACGCCCAGTTCGCCGCGTTCGATCTGGAGACGACCGACAGGCACGATCTGCGCTCGCTCCTGCGCCGGTGGAGCACCGAGGCGGCAGCACTGGCCGGCGGCGCCGACGCACGGATCGACGACCCGGCGGCGCTGACGGTGACGATCGGCTTCGGCCCGTCGATGTTCGACGAACGGTTCGGGCTGGCCGACGATCGCCCGCACGCCCTGATTGACATCCCGCCGTTCGAGCACGACCAGCTGGTGGCGGAGCGCAGCCTGGGCGACCTCGGCGTGCAGGTGTGCGCCGACGACAAGGCCGTCACCCTGGTCGCCATGCGGGCCATGGTCGCCGCCGCGAAGGGCACGGCCAGGGTGCGATGGGCGAAGGCCGGCTTCCTCCGCGACCCGCTTCCCGGCGAAGAGGGCGGCACGCCGCGCAACCTGTTCGGGTTCAAGGACGGCACCAACAACCTCGATCCCACCGACGACGCGCGAATGCGGCGCAACGTCTGGGTGGGCGCCGCCGACAGCCCCGCCTGGATGGCGAACGGCACGTACCTGGTCGCCCGCCAGATCCACATGGACGTGGTCGGCTTCCTGGCCGAGCCGGTGGCCGAGGGCGAACGCGCCATCGGCCGGATGAAGGCGAGCGGGGCGCCGCTGGGCCAGCAGCACGAGTTCGACCCGGTGATCGTGGCCGACCAGCCGGTCGACACGCACATCATGGTGGCCAACCCGCGCCGGACGGGTAGCGAGGACGAGCGCATCCTGCGTCGCGGCTACAACTTCTCGGACGGCTTCGACCCGGAGGTGAACCAGCCGGTCGGCGGCCTGCTGTTCCTCTGCTACCAGCGCGATCCGCGGACGCAGTTCGTGCCCATCCAGCGGCGGCTGGCGCACGGCGACCGGCTTCAGCACCACCTCTTCCCACGCGGCAGCGCGATCTTCGCCGTGCCGCCCGGCGCGCCGGCGGGCGGCTACGTCGGCGAGACGCTGCTCGGCTGACGGTGCTTCCGCGCACCATCCCGCTGGCGCTCTACGAGACCTCGCTGGCGGCCGTCTACCTGATCGGCCGGCTGGCCGGCTGGTGGGGCGGCGACCTGCTCGCGGCGCTGGGCGCCGCCGGCATGGTCACCGTCTGCGCGCTTCCCATGCTGCTGCTGTGGATCGCCGCCCGCCGGCGCCCGGACAGCCGCGCGCCCCGGTTCCGGGCGATGGCGCTGGCGGCGGGCATCGCCCTCGGCGCGTGCGCGATCGTCACCTGGGGAGAGCAGAGCCCGGCGCTGCTGGCCGGGGCGCTGTCACCGCTGGCCGCCGTCCTGCTGCTGGCCGCGGGCCGCAGCCGGCTGGCCGATGCCGGCTTTCTGGTCGGCTGCTACGCGGTGCCGGCGGCGCTGCTGGCCGCCATGCTTGCGGCCTTCAGCTGACCGTCGACCAGCGTCTCGGCCAGGCAGGCGGGCATCAGCGGCGTGGCCCACAGGCCCGAAACCCACGGCCGGCTGAGGATCGCAAGCCGCTTGTAGCCGACGGGAACGAGCAGCGCCCGGTCGGCGACCAGCAGCCGGTCGATCTTCCCGTAGAGCTCCAGCCGGTCGTCACGGTCGCGGGACGACCGGGCCTTGGTCATCAGCTCCTGCAGTTCCTCGTCGTCCTGGCCGAGGAACGTCTCCTTGTCGAGCAGGCCGCGGAAGAAGCCGTCGGGATCCGGGAAGTCGGCCACCCAGCTCGACAGCCACAGGTCGGCCTCGCCGGGGTGGCAGTATCCGCCCTCCGTATGCACCTCGGTGGCGATGCCGATCGATCCCAGCCGGTCGGCGATCTCGGTGGCCAGCGGCGCCAGCGCGTCGCGCACGTACAACCGCAGCGGGCCGACGCCCGCGCCGCCGGCGTGCCCGGCCTGGACGAGCATGTCGGCCGGGTCATCCCCCTGGTGCCAGATCCGCCGCTGGTGCCCGGGCATGGCCGGCGGCAGCACCCCGCCCTCGCCGGCCACCCGGTCGCCGCGCAGGTTGGTCGGCGTGCCCAGCGAGATCGCGCGCGCGACCGCTCGGCGCACCAGCGGGTCGCGGAGCGCGCCCTTCGGCCGCAGGCCGAGGATGGTCGTGCCCAGCGACGGGATCACCGACAGCTCGCCGCCGGTCACCGTCGCCGCATCGACGTCCTTGCCGGCCAGCACGTCGAAGTCGCCGTCGCGGAACCGGTCGACCAGGTCGTCGCTGCTGCGGATCTCGAACAGGATCTCTGCCACGTTGCCCCGCGACCCGGCCCAGGTCGGCGACGCCGTCAGCGTCAGCCGGTCGTCCTCGAACGAGGCCACCTCGTAGGGGCCGTTGCCGACCAGGTTCCGGGGCGACAGCCAGTCGTCGCCCAGCCGCTCGACGACGTGCTTCGGCCAGGGAAACAGCGGCGGCGCGGCCAGCAGGTAGGGGAAGTAGGGCCGCGGCTCGTGCAACTCGACCTCGAGCGTGCGGTCGTCGAGCGCCTCGGCGCGGGCGATGTCGTCGAGCAGGAAGGCGGTGGTCACGTTCTGCTCGCGCATCGCCGTCCAGGTGTACTCGAAGTCGTGTGCGGTCACCGGCTCGCCGTCCGACCAGCGGGCGTCCTCGCGAATCCGGAACATGTAGGTCAGACCGTCGCTCTCGACGCGCAGGTTGTCGGCCAGCGACGGCATCACGTTCAGCTCCTGGTCGACCTCGAGCAGCCCGCGGAACAGCAGTGAGCTGACGGCGGCCGCCTCGGTGCTGTAGGCGTGGCCGGGCGCCAGCGACTCCGAGAGCCGGATCGCCGTCCACAGGCTCTCGGTGGGCGTCGGCGGGAGCAGCGGCTCGTCACGGCAGCAGAACGCCTCGTCATAGGCCCGCTCGGCCTCGCTGAACCGGAAGGCCAGGTGGTGGACGAGGGCGATCTTGAACAGCGTCTCGCGCGAGCGGCGCTCGTCGTCGGTGCGGGCCAGAAAACTCCGCGCCTTGCGGTACATGACCACGGCGTCGTCGCTGGCGTACATCCGGCGGGCCTCGTCCCCGGCCCGGATCAGGTAGTCGGCCGCCTGGTCGGGGCACTCGGCGGCGCTCCAGTGGTAGGCGAGCAGCGGCAGCGGTACCAGGCCCTCCTCCTCGCGCAGCAGCTCCTCCAGCCCCTCCGCGACCTGGCGGTGAAGCTGCACCCGCCGGGAGTCGAGCAGCCCGTTGTACGCCGCCTCCTGCACCAGCCCGTGGCGGAATGTGTAGACGGGAGCCGGACGCCGCTGCTGCTCGACGATCAGCTCGGCCCGCTGCAGATCGGACAGCCCGGCGCTGACGTCGAGATCGGGCGCCACCCGCTCGAGGATCGGCAGGGTGAACCGCCTGCCGATCACGGCGGCAACGCTGAGCAGCCCGCGGGCCGGCGCTGAGAGCCTGTCGAACCGCGCCTGCAACGCTCCCTGCACGGCCCCCGGCACGGCGTCCAGCTCGGCGCCCTCGCCGCGCTCGGCCTGGTCGCGCACGGCCTCGGAGATGAACAGGGGATTGCCGCCCGCCCGCTCGGCCACGGCCGACGCCGCATCGTCGGGCATCGCGCCGCCCGCCGCCTCGATCGCCAGCCGCCGGGCCGCGTCCTCGGCCAGCGGCCGCAGCTCGATCTCGCGGTAGCGGTGCGGGTAGCGCTGGCGGGCCCGCTCGCCGACCGCCCACGAGGGCGCGTCGCGTTCGCTGCGGTAGAGCAGGACGAGGCTGATCGCCTCCCGCTCCGTGAGCTCGTACATCCGCTGCAGCAGGTCGAGCGTGCGGTCGTCGGCCCAGTGCAGGTCCTCGAGCACCAGGCAGACCGGGTGGTCGCGGCTGATCCGCACCAGCAGCCGCTCGATGGCCTCGAGCGTCTGGCGGTTGAGCGCATCGCCCGACAGCTCGCGCAGCTCCGAGGACTCGGCGTCCGTGCGGATGCCGACCACCCTGGCCAGGTAGGGGAACGGATCCTCCTCCCCGTCGAACAGCGGTGCCAGCCGCGCCTTGAGGTCGAGCCGCAGCTGCGCCTCGCTGGCCGCCGGTGAGGCGCCCAGCCAGCCGCGGATGACGTCGCGCACCGGCCACAGCGGGAAGCCGGACGCATAGGAGACACCGTGACCCTCGAGCACCTGGATGTCGTGCGACTCCCGCAGGGCCTCGCCGACCAGCCGGGTCTTGCCGATGCCCGGCTCGCCGGTGACGACGACGATCGAGCCCAGGCCCTCGCGGAGGTCGGACATCACCCGCGTCAACAGCGACAGCTCGTAGTCCCGACCGACCAGCGGCAGCTGCCGCTCGCTCTCGGCGTCGCCGCCCTCGGCCACCAGCCGGTGCGCGGACACCGGCTGCTCGCGACCGCGAAGGTCGGCGTCGCCCACGTCCTCGAGGTCGAACCAGGAGCAGATCAGCCGGTGGGTGTCGCCGCCGGCCAGGATCTCGCCGGCGGCGGCCTGCGCCTGCAGCCGCGCGGCCACGTTCACGGTGTCGCCGAGCGCGTTGTACGGGTTGTCACCTGCGGAGGACGGGGCGACCACCACCACGCCGGTGTTGAGCGCTTGGCGGACGGCGACCTCGATCCCGTAGGCGTCCCTCACCTCGCGTCCGTAGCGCTCCAGGCTGGAGCGGATGGCCAGCGCCGCCCGCGCCGCCCGTTGCGGGTCGTCCTCGTTGGCAACGGGAGCGCCGAACAGGGCGAGCATGCCGTCGCCGGCCAGCTGGGCGACCGTCCCGCCGAACCGGTAGACCTCTTCGGTCATCACCGAGACCACCTCGTCCAGCAGGAATCGGGCCCGCTCGGGGCCGAGCCGCTCGGCAATGGCGGTCGACCCCACGAGGTCGGCCATCAGCACGGTCACAACCCGCCGTTCGGCGTCCTGGCGTTCCATGAACGGATTGTAGTGGCAGTGTGCCCGCGACGACGGCTGCGGAACTCAGCCGGCGATGGCGCAAAGCTGCGCGAGACAGCGCTCCAGCTGCTCGACCGGCACCGACTCGTCGCCGCGGTGGGCGTCTGCGATGTCGCCCGGGCCGCACACCTCGACCGGCACCCCCAGGGCCTGCCGCCAGATCCCGCCCTCGGTGCCGAAGTCCAGACCCTCGCCTCCCTCGCCCTCGAGCGCCGGGTAGTGAGCCAGCTCCTCCACCTCTGCCCGACCACCGGAAGCCTCGTCCAGCCACCGCCGCAACCGCTGGGGATCGTCGCCGGGCACGTTTCGCATCTCGACCTCGAACGAGCACGAGTCGGGCACGATGTTGAGCGCGACTCCTCCCTGGATCGGCCCCACCGACACCGTCGAATGGGGCACGGAGAAGCGGCTGTCAGCGGCCGCGGCGGCCAGCCCGGCGGCCAGCTCGTCGAGGCCCACGACCAGCCGTGCGGCGGCGACCACGGCGTTCTGGCCGAGCGGCGCCAGCGCGCTGTGGGCCGCCGTTCCCCGGACGTGCACGCGAAGCGCCAGCTTGCCCTTGTGGGCGGTCGCCCGCCGCATCCCGGTGGGCTCGCCCACGACCACCCGGGTCGGAAGCGGGGACATGGCCGCGACGGCCGGCGCCAGCAGCGCCGCCCCCTTGCAGCCGATCTCCTCGTCGGTGGTGATCGCAAGCCGCAGCGGCAGACCGGCCGCCGCTGCCCGCTCGGCGGCCAGCAGCGAGCAGGCCAGGAATCCCTTCATGTCGGCAACGCCGCGCCCCACCAGGCGCTCTCCGGCCTCCCGGAGAGTGAAGGGGTCGCCGCTCCAGTGCTGGCCGGCCACGTCGACCACGTCCATGTGCGACGACAGCAGCGGCGCCGCAGCCCCCGCGGGGCCCATCACGGCATGCAGGTTGACGTGCCCGCCGCCGGGATCGCCGACCCGCTCGACGGCGGCGCCCCGCTGCTCCAACCACCCGGCGATGAACCCGGCCAGCTCGCTGTTGGGCCGCCCCGACACGCTGGGAAAGGCGACAAGCTGCGCCAGCAGCTCGCGGAGCGCGGAGCTCAATGGTGGTGGCAGTTGGCCGGATGCGGCGGCGGCACGTCCAGCGCCGGATTCTGGTCGAAGAAGCCGAACGGCCGCAGCTGGAACCCGCAGTGCACCACCGGCATGACCGGCCAGTCCTCCAGCCGCGGAACGTGATGGGAGCCGAACGTGTACCAGAGCACGACGTCCTCGCCCTCGAGCATCCGGTCGGCCTGGGTCCACTCGGGCAGTCCGTCGCCGCCGGCGTGCTGGTTGGGGTACTCGCCCGCCGGGTAGCGCTCGTCGGGCCGGTAGGGGGTGACCCACAGCTGATGGTCGAGGTAGCGAGCGCGGCGACGGAACTCCGAGTCCGGCTGCGCCATCGCCGCCACCGAGTCGCCGGGCACCAGCTCGAAGGCCACCGGCTGCCCCATCCGGTTGGTGCGGCCGGGGTTCTCGACCCGCCAACGGCGGGCGGTCAGCGGCGAGATCTCACGCCGCGCCTCCGACTCGCGGGTGAACGTCGTCCGGTGCGAGACGAACGCCGTGCCATCATCGTTGTCGGGGCCGGCCGGCAGCGACACCGCCTCCACCTCGTAGGCGGTGTTCGCCTCGCCGTCGACGTCCATGTCCAGCCGGGCGGTGAAGAAGTGCTGGTGGTAGCCGGCCGCAACCCCCGGGCTGACCTCGGTTGCGTGGCGCCCCGGCTCGCCGGCGGGCACGCCGGCCGTGTGGACGATGCCGGTCAGCTTGCCATCGAACTCGATCGACCCGTCCTGGTAGAGGTACCAGAAGAAGCCGTACTCGTAGTTGCCCACCGTGGCGATACAGGAGACGACCAATCGGCGGGAGCGGGCCAGGTCGTGGCGGCCGCTGTTGTCGTCGCGGTGCTTCCAGAGGATCCCGAAGTCCTCCTCGTGGATGCAGATCGCGTTTCGCAGCACCACCGGCCGCCCGGAGCCGTCGACGTGGGCGGCGTCCAGATAGCGGATCTCGCCCAGGCAGTCGCAGCCCAGCTCCAGCTGGTTGACCAGCGGGCCCATGCCGTACTCGCCGGTGTCGAACACGTTCTTGAAGTGCACCGTGGGGTTGGGGTCGCCGTAGGGGATCACCAGCTCGGCGATCGACGCCCGGTGGCAGATCGGCCGCAGCTGGCCGCCGTCCTCGTAGCCGATCTCGTGCAGCACCAGGCCCTCACGGTTCGAGAAGCCGACCCGCAGCCGCCACCGCTGCCAGCGCAGCTCCCGGCCCTCGAGCGTGAAGCTGGGGCCGTCCGGCTGGACGATCTCGATCTCCCGCAGATCGTCGCGGTACGGCGCGCCGCCGCCGTCGCGGTAGTCCCAGGCCTGCTGAGGCAGCGGCAGAGCGCCGTGGTCGTCGACGCGGACGACCTCCATCGAGCTGAGATCGATGACGGCGATCAGCCGGCCGATCGGCCTGGCGTAGGGATTGGGGTCGTCGGCCGTCGAGCGGATCCAGGACAGCGCGCGGGCCAGCCGGCCGCCGGTCTCGAACATGCCGGTGGCCCAGGGCTCGATGTGGACAAGGTCGATGGCGTCCCCCTCGATGCCGCGGCGGGCGAGCGCCTCCCGGTATCGTGGGTCGCGCTTGACCGCGCCGGCGGCGGCGAAGAACTCGTCGGCCGAGATGGCCGGCTGCTGGCCCTCCAGCGACGTCCAGCGCACCACGGTGCCGGCCTCGAGGTCGGCCACCGCCTCCGCCGCCACGCCGCTTGTCGTGTCCAGCAGCACCGCGAACGCCCGCCGGCTGGGTCGGGCGCCACCGTCCCGCCAGGCCCGCAGCTCCGCCTTCTCCGGTTCGTCCAGCTCCAGGTTGATGAATCGCGTCTCGTCGGCCAGGCCCCGCTCGGCGCGAAAAACGTCGACCGCATGCGACAGCTCGTCGGCGGTCAGCGGGTCGAGCGGGTGTGCGAGCGAGACGACCATGGCGCAGAGTCTACGGGCTGATCCCGGGCAGGTCACCTGCGGCGGCAGCCGCCCGGCAGTGGTCGCGAAAGGCGGTGGCCGTCCGCGTGCTGCGCAGCCCCCGCAGGGTGGCGATGCCCAGCCGCATCGGCCGATGGTCGCCGGCGATTGGCAGCACTCGCAACTCGCTGCCGTCCAGGGCGCGGTCGGTGAGCGGCCGGGCGTTCAGCAGCGAGTAGCCGAAGCCGTTGGCCACCAGAGCCCGGATCACCTCCATGTGCGGTGAGCGGCGGGCGATCAGCGGCTCCAGCCCCTGAGCGGCGAACAGGGAGCGAAAGTAGTCGCGGGACAGCGGCAGGTCGAGCAGTACCAGCGGCTCGGCGGCCAGCCGTTCCAGGCCCACCGACCGCCGGGCGGCCAGCCGGTGGCCGGCGGCCAGCATCGCAAGCGGCGGAAGCTCTGCCAGCGGCTCGAAGTCGACGTCATCGGCCAGCCCCAGGTCATAGGTCAGTCCGAGGGCCAGCGCGCCCCCGCGCAGTCCGGCCAGCAGCTCCTCCTGGCCGGACTCGGCCAGCTCGACCCGCGCCGCGGGGTGCTGTCGCTCGAAGCCGCCGCACAGCCGGGGGCCGATCAGCGGCGCCAGGGTGACCAGGCACCCGACGCCCACCGGGCCGCTGACCTCGTCGCGCAGGGTGCTGGCGAAGCCGTCCAGCTCGGCGGCGTGGCGGAGCACCGAGCCGGCCTCGCGGGCGAACTCGCGGCCCGCGGGGGTCACTGACAGCCCCTGGGCGTGGTGGCGCACGAACAGCTGCACGCCGAGCACCCGCTCGACGCCCGCGATCGCCGCCGACACGGTGGGCTGCGAAGCGCGCACCCGCTTGGCCGCCAGCGTCACGCTCCCGGTCTCGGCCGCCCGGACGACGTACTCCAGCTGCCTGAGCGTGAACCGGATCATCCCTCGTCTCCCGGAACGCCGTAGGACGGCGCGGCGGCCGGATCGAGGGCCCTCGTCACGTAGTCGGCAGCCTGGGGCTCCCACAGCTGCCACAGGCTCGCCAGCTCGGCGATCGGCCGGTCGTGCCAGTCGACGCGCAGATCGGTCTCCGGCCAGGCCACAGACCCGCAGACCACCATCCCGGCGCTGCGCACCGGCCCCTCCTCGCCGCCCGCATCCAGCCCCGCCGTCAACGCCGCCACCAGCCGCTCCCCCAGCGGCGCTCCGGCGGATGCCTCGAAGGCGGCGATCATCGCCTCGGGCACGTCCGCGGACGCCAGCAGGTTGCCCACGGCGGCGCAGCCCTGGCCCGTGGCCTCGGCATGCCGGCCAAGCGTGCGGCCGCCGGAGAAGACCGCGGTCGACCCCTCCGCGTCCACCGCTGCCAGCTGGCGATGCTCAGCCGAAGGCCCGGCGTCCGCCACCGTCCGCGACAGCGCCTCCCCGGCCGAGGCGCCGGCCTCCAGCAGGTCAAGCAGCCGCCGGCCCAGCCGGGGGTCGGTGACGTTCTGCGACGCGGCGGCGCCGGCCCCGGCCCGCACGTGTGCGCAGCGGGCTGCCACGGCCGGGCTGGACGACGTCACCGCGATCCCCAGGGCGCCGGTCGCCCCGTCACGGCCGACCAGCGAGAACGTCACCCCGTGGCTCCGCCGGTGACGGCGGTGACGTCGACCTCGACAACCCATTCGGGCCGGGCGAGGGCCACCACGACCACACCGGTGAATGCGGGGAAGACGCCCCGCAGCCGCTCGCCCAGCACCCGGTAGACGGCCTCGCGGTGCCGGACGTCGGTCAGGTAGACCGTGCACTTGCAGATGTCGGCGAGCTCGGCTCCGGCCTCCGAGAGCAGCAGCTCGACGTTGTCCATCACCTTGTGGGCCTGCCCGGCGGCGTCGCCCACCGCGACGTTCTCGCGGGTGTCCAGATCCTGGGCCACCTGCCCTCGCAGGTAGACCGTGTCCCCGGCCACGACGGCCTGGCAGAGGTCGTTGTCCAGCGCCTGCTCGGGATAGGTGTCCCGGGTGTTGAAGGGGCGGATGCGGCGGTGGGTCACGTGCGGCCCGCCTCCAGCACCGAGCTCGAGAGGCCCGCCGACTCCCGCACCACGTCCAGCGCGTGGTCGAAGTCGAAGGTGCGGTAGACCGCCGCCAGATGCGCGAACGGCGGCGACTGGGCGAACAGCTCGAACGTCAGCCGGTGGCCGGCATAGTCGGAGTTCAGCAGGTCGCGGGCGAAGGCCAGCAGGCGTCGGCGATCCTCGGCCGACCAGCGCTCGTTGATCGAGTAGAACTTCTCCATCCAGGGGCCGGTCTCGGGATGCCGGAACGTGGCCTCGTCGGGCGTGACGCAGATCTGGCCGCCGCACAGCTCCCGCGAGATGTGCATCATCGCCGGCAGCTGGGTGCAGGCCAGCACGCGGCCGGTGTAGAGCAGCGACTGGTGAGGCATCAGCAGGCCGCCGGGAGATTCCTCGGCCTCGGCGATGGCGGCGGTCAGATGGGCGTTGATGCCCTCCCGGTAGCAGGCCAGCTGGGCCAGCTTCTCCTGCACGGCCTGCTGGCGCTCAAGGCCGGTCTGGCGGACGTTGAGCAGGGCGGCGCCGATCAGCATGTCGGCCACCCGCAGGATCCGCTGGACGTAGGGGAACGCGCTGTAGCGGTGCAGTGTCGCCCGGATGAAGGTCGCCGCTCGCGTGTGGCGGTAGAAGAGCACGTTCTCCCAGGGGATCTCCACGTCGTCGAAGA
>Ga0070684_100002918_pt1 | contig 12711 bp, 7 predicted proteins | sample KBSC723LmetaG_FD_65653 | JGI IMG/M metagenome (GOLD analysis project Ga0070684, IMG submission 65653) | Corn rhizosphere microbial communities from Kellogg Biological Station, Michigan, USA - KBS C7.2-3L metaG | ecosystem: Host-associated > Plants > Roots > Rhizosphere ...
GCGGTGGCGGCGATGATCGCGGCGGTCGAGCCCGTGGACAAGAACGGCAACGGCTTCGTCTGCGCGTCCGCCCTGCGCGGCACGAGAGCTGTCCTCGGCGATCCGGACTACGCCTACTACTACTTCGCGGCCACGGACGACAAGCACGACGCCGGGTAGCGGGGGGCGCCGGGTGACCGCCCGGCCCCGGGCGGCTTGTTCGCGGCCGGGCGAGGATCTAGGCTCGCCGCCCATGGAGTGGCGTCTGCTCGAGGGCGTGCCGGGCGAGGACGTCCGGCGCCTCTTGTCGGTCGCCCGGCGGCGCGCGTTCCGCAAGGGCGAGGTCGTCTTCCACCAGGGCGACGCCGCCGACTCCCTCCACCTCGTCTCCAAGGGGCGGTTCGCCGTCCGTGTGCGGACTCCGCTCGGCGAGCACGCGACGATCGCGATTCGCGCACAGGGTGACAGCTTCGGCGAGATGGCCATCGTCGGCCGCGGCGCGAAGCGCTCCGCGACCGTCGAGGCGCTCGAGCAGAGCGAGACCTTCTGCGTGGGAGACACCGACTTCCACCGGCTACGGCGTGAGCATCCCGCGGTCGACGAGTTGCTGATCGACTTCCTCGCCGACGAGGTGCGGATGCTGAACGCGCGCCTGCTCGAAGCGCTCTACGTCCCGGTCGAACGTCGAGTGGTGCGCCGTCTCGCGGAGCTTGCACGGCTCTACGCCGAGGGCGAGGGCGAGGTGGTGATCCCGCTGACGCAGGAGGAGCTCGCGGGGCTCGCCGGAGCGACACGGGCGACGGTCAACCAGGTGCTGCGGGCGCAGCAGGAGCAGGGCCTCGTCGAGCTCCGTCGCGGGAAGACGATCGTGCTCGACCGGGCGGCGCTCGACGCGCGCGCCCGCTGAGCGCCCCATTGCGCCCGCGCCCGGCGGGCACGACAATCGGCGCGTGGCTGCGGCGCAACCGTCCGGGACGGTGACGTTGGTGTTCACCGACGTCGAGGGCTCGACGCGGCTGCTCGAGGAGCTCGGCGTGGTGGGGTATCGGGCGGCGTTGCATGAGCACCGGCGGGTGATGCGGGAGGCGTGTGCACGCGGCGACGGCTATGAGGTGGATTACGAGGGCGACGCCTTCTTCTACGCCTTCGCCTCCGCACAGGCAGCCGTCGCCGCCGTGAGCGAGGCGGTGGCGGGCCTCGACGGAGGTCCGATCAGGATCCGGGTGGGGATACACACCGGCCGGCCGGAGCTCGACCCACCGAGGTACGTCGGCATCGACGTCCACCGCGGCGCCCGCATCATGGGCGCCGCGCATGGCGGCCAGGTCGTTCTCTCGCGCGAGACGGCGAGACTGGTCGACGACGGCCATCGGCTCAAGGACCTCGGCGACCACCACTTCGAGGGCCTCGCGGCACCCGAACGCGTCTTCCAGCTGGGTCTCGACGATCACCCGCGACTCCGGTCGCTGTACCGCGTCACCTTGCCCGTCCCCGGCACGCCGTTCCTCGGCCGCAAGGACGAGCTCACCGAGGTCGTCGAGCGCCTCACGCACCCCGACACCCGCCTGCTCACGCTCACCGGGCCCGGCGGCTCGGGTAAGACGCGCCTTGCGCTCCAGGCCGCCTCGACGGCGGCCGACCACTACCCCGACGGGGTCGTCTGGATCGCCCTCGCACCACTCCGGGACCCCGCCCTTTTCGTGCCCGCGATCGCCCGCGCGCTCGAGATCCGGGACGTGCCCGGGCGGCCGCTGACCGAGACGGTGGCCGAAGGCATGCTCGGCAAGCAGGCCCTCGTGCTACTCGACAACGCCGAGCACCTCCTACCCGAGGCGGCGTACGCCCTCGCGGGACTCACCAGTGCGTGTCCGACCCTGCGGCTGCTCGCCACCAGCCGTGAGCGTCTGCGGATCCCCGCCGAGTCCACCTGGCCGGTGCCGCCACTCGTGGAGCGCGACGGAGAGGACCTCTTCGTCGCTCGCGCACGCGCGCAGGGCGCGAGAACCGACGCGGACGACACCGTCCGAGCGTTGTGCCGCCGGCTCGACGGGCTCCCGCTCGCAATCGAGCTCGCGGCGGCCCGCGCACCCGAACTCTCTCCGGCCGCGATACTCGAGCGCCTCGACGAGCGGCTCGAAGTCCTCTCGACGCGGGCGCGCGACGTCGACGAGCGCCAGCGCACGCTGGACGCCACGATCTCGTGGTCGTACGAGCTTCTCGACGTCGAGGAGCAGCGCACGCTCCGCGCGCTCAGCGTCTTCGCGGGCGGCTGCACCCTGGAGGCGGCCGCACGGGTTGCCGCAACGGACCGGCAGGGGCTCGAGTCCCTGCGCGAGAAGAGCCTCGTTCGTCATCGCGTGGACGGCGACGGGAACGACCGCTATCGGATGCTCGAGACCATCCGCGAGTACACGGCGCGGCGCCTCGAAGAGCGCGGCGAGGAAGCCGCGATCCGTCGCGATCACGCACGGTTCTTCGGCGACCACCTGGCGGAGCTGTGGCGCGGCGCGCGCGCCTACGACGAGCCAGCGTCCAGTCTGCTGGAGGCGGACGTCGCGAACGGGCGACTGGCATTGGAGAACGCGCTCGACGACGGCGACGGCTGCACCAGCGCACGTCTGTTGTGGGGCCTGAGCACGTTCTGGTCACGGTACGGCCTGCTCCGCGAGGCGCTCGCGGCCGTCGAGCGCTACCTGCTGCTGGATCGAGCGGCGCTCGCGCCGACCGAGCGCCTGATCGGCGAGATGGTCGCCGCCGAAATGCTGCGCATCGGCGGTGAGACTGCTCGCGCTCGGGACATGTTCCTCTCGGCCGTCGACCTCACGCGGCGCTTCCCGGATGCCGAGGTTCCGAGCTCCGACGCGGCCGCGCGGCACTGGATCCTGCCTTTGCTCGCGGAGCTTTCCCGCGCGGAGCTCCGGCTCGGGCATCTGGAGGACGCCCGGCGACACGCCGAGGAGTCGCTCGAGCTGTATCGCACATGGGACGAGCCGCTCGGCATCGCAAACGCGCTTGCCGCGCTCGCCAACGTCGCGCGCCGCGCCGGCGACCTCGACCGCTCGGCCGCGTGCTGGGCCGAGGCGGCCGACGTCGCGGACACCGCCCACCCGCCGACCGCGGCCGCGCTGAGGGTGCGTCGAGCGGAGATCGAGATCATGCGGAATCGGCTACCCGATGCCCTGGATCTCCTGGCGGGGAACCTTGCGGGCGTGTCGGTCGACCAGGACACCGACGATCTCGTCCGGTCCCTGCTCGTCGCAGCGAGTGCGCTCGACGCGTGCGGCAAGGGTGCGGAAGCGACCGCCGTCGCCCGGGCGGCGAGCGCACAGGCCACGAAGTCCGGAATCGGGCTCGACCCGTGGGAGCACGATGCGCTGGCGGGGCTCGCGGCTCGAGGGCCGACAAACGGGAACGGCGCCGCCGATGCCTCCCTCGTGCTCGAGCCCGGCGAGGCGCTCGGGCTGGCGGTGGACGCGATCGAGGCGCTTCTTCGACGACCATGACCACGTCGCAACCGTCGGGGACGGTGACGTTGGTGTTCACCGACATCGAGGGCTCGACACGGCTGCTCGACGAGCTCGGTGTCGACGGCTACCGGGCCGCGCTCGCAGAGCACCGCCGCATCGTGCGCGACGCCTGCGCGCGCCACGACGGGTACGAGGTCGACTACGAGGGCGACGCGTTCTTCTACGCCTTCGCCACCGCCCAGGCAGCCGTCGGCGCGGTGAGCGAAGCCATGATCGGACTCGACGGCGGCCCGATCCGGATCCGGGTCGGAATCCACACCGGCGCGCCAACCCCCGACCCACCGAAGTACGTTGGCATCGACGTCCATCGCGCGGCCCGCATCATGAGCGCCGCCCACGGCGGCCAGGTGGTGCTCTCTCCCTCCACCGTGGCGCTGCTCGACGGCGGCATCGAGCTGCACGACCTCGGCGAGCACCGCCTGAAGGACCTCAGCGCCTCCGTCCGCCTGCACCAACTGGCGATCGACGGGCTCCCCGATGAGTTTCCTCCGCTCAAGACGCTCTACCGCTCCAATCTCCCGGTCCCCGCCACTCCCTTCCTCGGCCGCGAGGAGGAGCTGGGCGCGGTCATCGAGCGCCTCCTCGACCCGGATACCCGGCTGCTCACCCTCACCGGCCCCGGAGGGACCGGCAAGACCCGCCTCGCCCTCCAGGCAGCCGCCCAGGCAGCCGACCACTACCCCGACGGCATCACCTGGGTCGCGCTCGCACCGCTCCGCCTCGCCGAGCTCGTGATCCCGACGATCGCGCAGGCATTCGACATCCGAGAGCAACCCGGACAACCACTCGCAGACACACTCGCCCAGACCCTCCTCCGCAAGCAGGCGCTGCTGCTTCTCGACAACCTCGAGCACCTCCTTCCTCGTGCCGCGAACGACCTCGCAGCCCTCACCCGCGCCTGCCCCACACTGCAGTTGCTCGTGACAAGCAGGGAGCGCTTGCGGGTCAGCGCCGAGACGGTGTACCCCGTGCCCACTCTCGCCGGCGACGAGGGTGCGCGGCTGTTCGTCGAGCGCGCACGAGCGCTCGGCGTCGACATCGCTGCCGACGACACCGTTCGCGCCGTGTGCGGCCGTCTCGACGAGCTGCCCTTGGCGATCGAGCTCGCCGCTGCTCGCACGCGCCTTCTCTCTCCCGCGACGATCTTGGAGCGACTCGACAAGCAGCTCGACCTTCTCACGACGCGCGACCACGACATCGAGGAACGACAGCGCACACTCGAGGCAGCGATCGCATGGTCGTACGACCTACTCGACCCCGAAGAACAGCGCGTGCTACGTGCGCTCAGCATCTTCGCGGGCGGCTCGACGATCGGGGCCGCAGAGCGCGTCGCCGATGCCGACGTCGAACAGGTCGAATCTCTGCTCGACAAGAGCCTCGTCCGCCACCGCGTCGACGAGACCGGCGACGACCGCTACTGGATGCTGGAGACGATTCGCGAGTACGCGCAACAGCGCCTTTCGGCGGACGCGCGAGAAGCGGACTCCATCCTGGAGGCGTTCCTCGACTGGCTGGACGACTTGGTGGGAGAGGTCGATCAGGACTGGGTCGACCGCGACCAACTCGACTGGTTTCTCGCGCTCGAGCGTGAGCGCGCAAATCTCATGCAGGCAATCGCAGCGTGTCAGACGAGCGGTCGGCACGACCGTGCACTTCGACTGGTGGTCGCCGCCGACCAGTTCCTCGACGCGCGTGGACCCTACGCCCCCTTTGCGGATCTCCTCGAGGGACTGCGCTCGAGCGACGCGCAGTTGAATCACAGAGCGCTCCTGCTGCGCCTCCGGCTCCTGCTGAGGATGGGATGCCACGACGAGGTGGATGCCGTCGCGGAGGCGGCTGCAGCTTCGATGGACGCAGACCCGATCGCCGAAGGACGGCTCCTCTCGCTGCGGTCGTTCAACACCCTCTACAAGGGCGATGCGGAGGCCGCCGTCTCCCTGGCGGATCGGGCCGTCGGCCTGACTCGCCTCGCCGGCGATCGCAGGGGGCTCGCGGACGCACTCATCTCCCAAGCGATCGCGCACTCCCATCTCGCGACCCGCTCTCCGCCCGCCGATGGGATGGACACGTGCCTCGTCCAGCTCGACGAATCGCAGCGGCTGTCGGAGAGTCTGGGCGACCGACGCAACATCGAGACGGCTCGGTTGAACACAGCGATCGTCTTGCTGTCGGACCGGAAGCCCGCAGATGCGTGCGCCGTCCTCGAGGAGTCGCTCGTGAACGTGCGTCAGCTCGCCGACCCGTACCTTCTCTCGGTGACACTGGGGAACCTCGCTATCGCCCTCGCAGCGGTCGAGAACTCCGGTGGTGCGCGAACGGCCCTCCGCGAGGCCTTTGCGCTCGAGCTTCCGCAGTTCGACGACGCGCTGCCGATCGAAGGACTCCTCACTCTCGCAATCGCGGCCAGGCACGCTCAGATGAGCGAGCGAGCCATTGCGTTGTGGGCCGCAGGGGAACGGCTGCGCGAGGCCGCGGGCTACCTGCTCGGCCCCGAGCTGCAGGTCTACGTCTCAGACCAGCTGGATCCGCTTCGTGGGAGGTCGGACTTCCAGCGGCATTGGGTGCAGGGCCTCACTCTCTCCCCCCACGAGGCGATCGCCCTCGGGGTCTGCGAGGACGTGAACTGACGGCGGTGCGTCCCGTCGGGGCTCCATGACCCGCTCCGACGACTTGTTGGCGCTCTGGGAGGTGCGGGACCGTTTCGTCGAGGGCGATCGTTGGTTCGAGCGAGCACTCGAGCTGCCGGGAGACTTCTGTCGGCCGAGAGCGGCGTCGCTCTCGATGCTCGGGCGTCACCGCCGAGGCTGTCACCCTCCTGACCAACTTCGCGGCCCGTTGCATTCTCGTGCGTGATGTTGCATAGTCCGCGACCACCGCCAGGGGATGAGGAGGGTGTGAGCGTCCGGTGAGGGGCACGCAGCATCCTCCTCCAGGCGGCGACAACCGAGACAGGAGGGGCTCCATGCGGCGGATCGTCTCTGCACTCTTCTTCCTCGTCGGAGCGGCGTTGCTCGCGTCCGCGTTCGTCGCGGCACCCGAGGGCCGGTCGGCGACCGAGGAGCGCGTGCTTCGGCTCAACGTCAACTCGACCGACATCACGTACCTCGACCCTGCGCTCAACTACGACGCCTACGGGTGGCGGCTCGAGGCGGCGACGTGCGCGATGCTGCTCGGCTACAAGGACATACCGGGGCGTGCAAGCGCGAGGCTTTACCCCGAGGTCGCGACGGGGTTCCCGAAGGTTTCGGGGGGTGGCAAGACCTACACCTACACGCTCCGTAGCGGCTTCCGTTTCTCGGACGGCACGCCCGTGACTCCCGCGAGCTACGCGCGTGCGATCGACCGAGCGCTCGCGCCGAAGATGCAGTCCCCCGCGGCGACGTTCTTCAGCGACATCGTCGGCGCAGACAAGGTGCTGGCGGGAAAGGCGACTCGCCCCGCCGGTGTCACCGTGACCGGGAACAGGCTCACGATCCGTCTGACGAAGGTGGCACCCGACTTCGTCTCGCGGATGGCGATGAACTTCATGTGCGCCATCCCGCCGAACCTGCCGATCGATCCACACGGCGTCAACACGCCGCCCGGGGCTGGGCCCTACTACGTGTCGAGCAAGAACAAGGGCTCGCAGATCGTGCTGAGGAAGAACCCGTATTACGGGGGCAAGCGCCAGCAGAACTGGGATGTGATCCGCGTGCTCGTCGAGGTCGGCGAGCAGGCGAGCTACCTCCAGGTGCGGAAGGGCGAGGCCGACCTCGACCTCTACACGCTCCCGACCGCGGCGCACACGCAGCTGACCAACGAGTTCGGCATCAACAAGGGTCGCTATTTCGTGCATCCGTCGAACTCGATCAGCTACTTCGCGCTCAACACGTCGCGCGGGATCTTCAAGGATCCGAAGATCCGGAGAGCCGTTGCGTATGCAGTCGACCGACCCGGGCTCACGCGCCTCGGGGGGCTCAACGCCGGAACGCCGAACGAGCAGATCCTGCCGGCCGGGATCCCCGGCTACCGCGACGCGAACATCTATCCCGTCGGCAAGCCGGCGATCGGAAAGGCGAGGGCGCTACTCGGAGGCACGACCGGCAAGGTCGTGATGTACACGACCAACGACCAGCTCGGCGTCAACACCGGGCAGATGGTTCAGGCGAACCTCAAGGCGATCGGCCTCGACGTGGAGGTCAAGCCGTACACGTTCGCCGTACTGATCGACAAGACGGGGACGCGGGGCGAGCCGTTCGACATGTATTCGATCGGCTGGTTCGCGGATTATCCGGACCCGTACGACTTCATCAACATCCTGCTCGACGGCCGGACGATCGTCGCCAAGAACAACATCAACACGTCGTACTTCAACGTGCCGGCCTACCAGAAGAAGATGGACGCGGCGGCACGGCTCACGGGCGACGCGCGGTACCGCGCCTACGGCAATCTCGACATCGACATCACGCGGAACCAGTCACCCCTCGTGATCACGGGCAACTCGAACATCCGCGAGTTCATCTCTTCCAAGGTCGGCTGCGCCAACTACTCGTACGCCTGGGGCGGCCTCAACCTCGTGATGCTCTGCCCGAAGCGGTAGACGCATCGCGCGACCCGGCGGCGCCGTCTCGGGGGAACGGCGCCGCCCGGCCGTCTCGTTACCCTCGAACGACATGAGGCGCGGTGGCGGCGCACCGCAGGGCGAGTCGCTCGCCACCTGGGCGATGTGGGCGGTCGTGCTCGCGATGATCCTCGTGACGTACTGGCGCCTCGATCCCGACACCCGCGCCGCGACCGACGACCTGTACCACGTCTCGGGGAACGGCCTTGCGGGTGGCCTCTCACGGGTGCTCGTGGAGCTGGACTTCCCCATCGCGATCGTGGCCGTGCTGCTGGCGCTCATCGCGATCGACGCGCTCCCGCGGCGGGCGTGGCTGGTCGCCGGGCCCGCGATCGCGCTCTGCGCGGTGGTCGCGTGGCCCGGGGTCGTCGACCAGGACGACCTCGACGCTCGCTGGGTCAACGTCGTTCCTGCGCTGGGCGTCGGGCTCGCGTTGGCGCTGACGATCGCCGCAGCGCAGCGCGCCGGAGGCGATGTCGCGGGCCGGCTTCCGCTCGACGCCGCACGGGCCGTCGTCGCCGTGGCCGTGCTCCTCGTCTCGATCCCCTGGATCGCGGCCGAGCTCGGCTTCTTCCTGCCGGACGGCATCTTCATCATGCGCCGTGTCGCGCCCGACACCGACGGGTCGCCGATCGCTGCCGTGCACCTCGGGCACCATCACGGCTTCGACGGTTCGCTCGTCGCCTTGAGCGCCCTGTTGCTCTCGCGGCCGCGGCTGCGCGCCGGCCGGGCGGCGACGGTGACTCTCGTGTGCGTGGGAGTTGCCTTCGCGTACGGGATCGCCAACTGCGTCCAGGACACCTGGAACGAGCAGCTCGTGAAGCGCGGCACGCTCGACTGGAAGATCCCGTCGGCGATCTACCCGAAGCTCGCGTGGATCTGGCTCGTGATCATCCTGCTCGGAGCGGCGACGGCCCTGGTGCTGCGCCGCGAGGCACGCCGCGTAGACTCGCCCGCCTGACAGAGCCAGACGCTCTCGCAGGGCCGCCGAGCTCGCCGCCGACCATGTCGAGAGCCTCGACACCAGGGCCGTCGGGGCGACGCGCGACTACCGCGCGATGCACGAGCTGCTCGACCGGCCGGCCCCGAAGCCAGGCTACGCGTCGTCCGCCGGCGAGCCGGCGGCGCGGTCGGCGATCTCGTTGACGACCGCCGGGTCGGCGAGCGTCGTGGTGTCACCGAGGGCACGGTGCTCGGCGACGTCGCGGAGCAGCCGGCGCATGATCTTCCCCGAGCGCGTCTTCGGGAGCTCGGGAGTGAAGACGATGTTGGCCGGCTTCGCGATTGCGCCGATCTTGTGGGCGACGTGGTTGCGGAGCACGTCGAGCATCTCGACGGAGCCCTCCTCGCTGCCCTTGAGGGTCACGTAGGCGACGATCGCCTGCCCGGTCGTCGCGTCCGAGCGCCCGCAGACCGCGGCCTCGGCGACCTTCGGGTGGTCGACGAGCGCCGACTCGACCTCGATCGTCGAGATCCTGTGGCCCGAGACATTCATCACGTCGTCGACGCGACCGAGCAGCCAGAAGTCGCCGTCGGCGTCGATCCGGGCTCCGTCGCCCGCGAAGTAGAAGCCGGGGAAGCGCTCCCAGTACGTGGCGCGGAAGCGTCCGTCGTCGCCGAAGATCCCCCGGGTGATCGCGGGCCAGGGCCGCTCGAGGACGAGGTAGCCGCCCCCCTGCTCGACCCGCTCGCCCTGCTCGTTCAAGACGCCTGCCACGACGCCGGGGAACGGCTTCGTCGCGGAGCCCGGCTTCGTCGTCGTGACGCCGGGGAGCGGCGTGATGAGGATCATCCCGGTCTCGGTCTGCCACCAGGTGTCCACGACCGGGCAGCGGCCGCCGCCGATGTGCTGTTGGTACCAGATCCAGGCCTCGGGGTTGATCGGCTCGCCGACCGACCCGAGCAGCCGCAGCGACGAGAGGTCGTGCTTCGCCGCGTACTCGGGGCCCCACTTCATGTGGGCGCGGATGGCGGTCGGCGCCGTGTAGAGGATCGTCACGCCGTAGCGCTCGACGATCGACCACCAGCGAGCGTGGTCGGGGAAGTCCGGCGTCCCCTCGTAGAGCACCGACGTCGTGGCATTGCAGAGCGGGCCGTAGACGATGTAGCTGTGGCCGGTGATCCAGCCGATGTCGGCGGCGCACCAGTAGACGTCCGTCTCCGGCTTCAGGTCGAAGATGTAGTGGTGCGTCGCGGCGACGCCGACGAGGTAGCCGGCGGTCGTGTGGACGATCCCCTTCGGCTTCGCCGTGGTGCCGGATGTGTACATGAGGAACAGCAGGTCCTCTGAATCCATCGGCTCGCACGGGCACGACGCGGGGTCGTCCGACACCTCGAGCTCGTGGTACCAGCGGTCGCGACCCGCGGTCATCGGCACCTCGGCGCCGGTGCGCCGCACGACGAGGCAGGAGTGCACCCCCGGCGCGTCCGCCATCGCTTCGTCGGCGGTCTCCTTGAGCGGGACGGGCTTGCCGCGGCGCCAGGCCTCGTCCTGGGTGACGAGCACCTCGCACCCCATGTCGACCATGCGGCCCGAGAGCGAGTCGGCCGAGAAGCCGCCGAAGACGACGGTGTGCGGCGCCCCGAGGCGCGTGCACGCGAGCATCGCGACGGCGAGCTCGGGGATCATGCCCATGTAGATCGCGACGGGCGTCCCCTTGCGGACGCCGAGCTCCTTCAGCGCGTTCGCCATGCGAACGACGTCGCGCTGGAGGGCGGCGTAGGTGACCGTTCGCGTGTCGCCGGGCTCTCCCTCCCAGTGGTAGGCGACGCGGTCGCCGAGCCCTGCCTCGACGTGGCGGTCGACGCAGTTGTAGGCGACGTTGAGCGTGCCGCCGACGTACCACTTCGCGTACGGGAGCTCCCACTCGGAGAGTGTCGTGAAGGGCTCGAACCACGACACGCGCTCGCGACCCTCCGCCTCCCAGAACTCGTCGGGGTCGCGGTCGTAGATCTCGGGCTTCGCATTCGCCTGGGCGGCGAAGGCGGGGTCGGGCGGAAAGCGGCGGTCCTCGTCGAGCAGCGTCGAAATCGCGTGGTCGCTCATCGCGCCGTCTCCACTACGGCCGCGGCGGGGTCGAGCCCGTAGGGGAACTCGGTGATCGTCTCGCAGCCGTCGTCCGTTACGACGAGCGTGTCCTCGAGGCGGACGCCGCCGAAACCGTGGCGGTAGAGCCCCGGCTCGAGCGTGATCACGTCGCCCGCGACGAGCTCGTGACCGACCTTGGAGAGCACAGGGGCCTCGTGCACCTCGAGGCCGACGCCGTGGCCGAGCCCGTGGTTGAACCCTTCACGCAGGACGGTTCCCTCCGGCTTCGACTGCCCTGTCGGATGGCCGAGCTCCTCGTAGAAGCTGCAGACCGCACGCCACAGCGCCGAGCCGTCCGCGCCGGGACGCACCAGGCCGCGGCAGAGCTCGAGCGCGTCCGCGGTCTGCGCGTGCCACGTCGCGATCTCCGGGTCCGGCGTCCCGACCGTGAAGGTTCGCGTCATGTCGGCGAAGCAGCCGCTCTCGACGTCCTGGGGAAACAGGTCGCAGACGATCACGTCGTCGTTCGCGACCCGGCCCGATCCGGCGGCATGGCCGTCGGCGGACTGCGGCCCCGCGGCCGCGATCAGGTCGTCGCCGCGGCATCCGGCGGCTGCGAACACGGCGATCGCCGCCTCGCGCAGCGCCTCGCAGGTCAGCGGCTCGCCGTCGACGACCCGTCCGCCGTCGCCCGGCTCAGAGCGGGCGAGCAGCGCCGCGATCGCGGCCGTCCCCCCCTCGGCGGCGCGGGACGCGCGGTGGATGCCCTCGAGCTCGAACGGCGTCTTCCGGCGGCGGCGGTCGTCGAACAGGCGCTGGTCGACGACGAGCTCGACGCCGGCCGCGCGCAGCGCATCGGCGAACCGGAGCGGGAACTCCCCCGGCACGCGGGCGCTCTGCAGACCGAGCGACTCGACCTGGCGAACGATGTTCGTCGCGCCGATCGCGTAGAAGTCGACGCCCTGGCGGAGGAGGTCGTCGACGGGGAACGTCTCCGAGTGGACGACCTCGATCGACGGGTCGACGGCCGCGATCCGATCGCCCTCGATGCTCCAGACGATCGTGATCCGCCGGCCCCCCACCTCCGCGTAGAGGAACGAGTCGACGATGTCGACCGGGATCTCGTGGCGGAGCTCGGCGCTCCGCTGCGTGTCGCCGATGATCAGGATGTCCGTCATCCGAACGAGCCTAGACGAACGTTCGTGCGGCGCGGCGCGACTGGGTTGCATGGGTAGGGTGGGACGAATGGCGGCGGCGCTCGACGAGCTCAGGACCCGGCTCGCCGAGGTCTCGGACCTGAGTCGCGCGGCGGGCGTGCTCGGTTGGGACCAGCGCGTGACGATGCCTCCGCGCGGCACCGAGTCGCGCGCCGAGCAGCTCTCGACGATCGGCCGCATCGCGCACGAGCGCTTCACCGACGACGAGATCGGCCGGCTGCTCGACGCGGCCGAGCCGGAGGTCGAGTCGCTGCCCTACGACTCGGACGACCGGAGCCTCGTCCGCGTCACGCGCCGCGACTGGGAGAAGGCCCGGCGTGTCCCCTCCGAGCTCCGCGCCGAGATGACGCTGCAGGCCGC
>Ga0070684_100002921_pt1 | contig 12705 bp, 8 predicted proteins | sample KBSC723LmetaG_FD_65653 | JGI IMG/M metagenome (GOLD analysis project Ga0070684, IMG submission 65653) | Corn rhizosphere microbial communities from Kellogg Biological Station, Michigan, USA - KBS C7.2-3L metaG | ecosystem: Host-associated > Plants > Roots > Rhizosphere ...
CGGATGGTGTGCGCGCGGTCGGCGGCGGAGATGCCGGTGGTGACGCCCTCGCGGGCCTCGATGGTCTCAGTGAATGCGGTGCCGAAGCGCGAGGAGTTCTGCTGCGTCATGGGGAAGAGGCGCATGTGGTCGGCGCGCTCTTCGGTGAGGGTGAGGCAGATGAGTCCGCGGCCGTAGCGGGCCATGAAGTTGATGGCCTCGGGGGTCACGTATTCGGCGGCGAGGGTGAGGTCGCCTTCATTTTCGCGGTCTTCGTCGTCGACGACGACGAGCATGCGGCCGGCGCGAATTTCGTCGAGTGCTCCGGGAACGTCGGTAAACGGGGGCTCGGGCGTGCGCGGGCTGGTCATGGGTCTGTTTCATTGTCTCGCAAGACAGGGTGCAGGGTACAGGGGGCAGGGACGAGGGACAAGGGACGAGGGAAAGAGGGACGGAGAGATTGCGTGGAATGGGGATGAGATGCTCCTCTCGCGTTGTTCACCGTCCCTGCGGGACTTCAGGCCCTGGTCGGCCAGGTTTCCCCACGTTGAAACGCGGGGCTAACGAACATTGCGCCTACGGCGCGGTTGGAAGACGAGTTTGTTGATGGTTCAGGAGAACAGCGGGTCCTTCGCTGCGCTCAGGATGACAAGGTTTTTGGTGGGAGCAACAGCGGGTCCTTCCCCTTCGTTGCACTCAGGGTCAGGATGACAAGGTTGTTGGCGGGAGCAACAGCGGGTCCTTCGCTGCGCTCAGGATGACAAGGTTGTGGGTGGGAGTAACAGCGGGTCTTTCCGCTTCGCTGCACTCAGGGTCAGGATGACAAGTGTAAGAGCAAAATGCAAAAGCGGGTCCTTCGCTGCGCTCAGGATGACAAGGTTTTTGGTGGGAGCAACAGCGGGTCCTTCCCCTTCGATGCACTCAGGGTCAGGATGACAAGGTTTTCGGTGGGAGTAACAGCTGGGCCTTCCGCTTCGTTGCACTCCGGGTCAGGATGACAAGGTTTTTGGTGGGAGCAACAGCTGGTCTTTCCCCTTCGTTGCACTCCGGGTCAGGATGACAAGTGTAAGAGCAAAATGCAAAAGCGGGTCCTTCGCTGCGCTCAGGATGACAAGGTTTTTGTTAGCAACAGCGGGTCCTTCCCCTGCGTTGCACTCAGGGTCAGGATGACAAGGTTATGGGGAGAAGGAGTTGGGGATGAGTTGTGCGCGGGGACACAGATTTTTGCGGAACCGTGGGTAGAATGCGCCCGTACAGAGGATTATGATGGCGAACAATCTGAAACCCACGCTGCGGAAGCTTATCAAGTCACCGGGATTTACCCTGACGGCGATTATCACGCTGGCGCTGGGGATTGGCGCCAACGCGGTGGTGTTCAGCGTGCTCAACGCGCTGGTGCTGCGGCCGGTGAATGTGCCGCATGGGGAGAATCTCTACACCGTGCAGCGTTACCACTGGCCGTCGCACTCGTATCCCGATTACCTGGATTTGCGCGACCGCAACCGGACGTTTTCGACCATGATGCTGTACCAGATCATGGGGCCGGTGGGGCTCGACACGGGCGGCAATCCGACGACGGCGTGGCCGTACCTGGCGAGCGGCAATTATTTCGATGGGCTGGGCATTCAGCCTTACCTGGGGCGGTTCTTTCATGCTTCAGACGAGAAGGGCAAGAACAGCGCGCCCTACGTGGTGCTGAGCTACGACTACTGGAGAACGTACTTCCACAGCGATAAGAACGTGGTGGGGCGGCCGGTCGAGATCAACAAGTATCCCATGACGATCATTGGCGTGGCGCCGCCGGCGTTTCGCGGGACAGAGCTGTTTTTTGCGCCGGCATTGTGGATTCCCATTGTGGATCAGCCGGAGGTGATGGGATATGACCAGATGCAGCAAAGGGGCGACCACTCGCCGTCGATCATTGGGCGCCTGAAGCCGGGAGTGACGCCGGCCCAGGCGACGGCGGACCTGAACGGGATTGGAACGTGGCTGGCGAAGAATTATCCCAGCGACGATGACGGGATCAACTTCAGCCTGGCCCGGCCGGGGCTGGTTGGCGATCTGCTGGGTGGTCCGGCAAGGCTCTTCATGGCCGCCATGATGATGCTGGCGGGACTGATTCTGCTGGCGGCGTGCGCCAACCTGGGAAGCTTGTTTGCGGCGCGCGCGGCAGACCGCGCCAAGGAAGTGGCTCTGCGGCTGGCGCTGGGATCGCGGCGCGGCGTGATTCTGCGGCAACTGCTGATGGAGGCGCTGACGGTGGCGCTGGCGGGAGGAGTGATCGGGCTGGTGGGCGGGGTGGTTCTGCTGCACGTGCTCAGCGCATGGCAACCGATTCCGGATATTCCCATCAACGTACCGGTGAACCCCGATGTGAGCACGTATGTGGCGGCATTGCTGATGTCGCTGGTGAGCGGATTCCTTTTCGGGATGGTACCGGTGCGGCAGGTGATGCGGTCGGATCCGTGGCAGGTGATCCGGACGGGCATGGCGAGCGGGACGGAGATGAAGCGGTTCGGATTCCGCGACGCGCTGTTGATCCTGCAGATTGCGATTTGCGCGGTGCTGGTGACGTCGTCGCTGGTGGCGGTGCGGGGCATGGTGCGCTCGCTGCATGCGAACTTCGGGTTCGATCCGCAGAACGTATTCCTGGTGGGCAGCGACCTGCACATGGCGGGCTATAAAGATGACCAAATTCCGCAAATGCAGAAGCGCATGCTCGAGGCAGTGGCGGGGCTTCCCGGCGTGCAGAAGGTGGGATACGTCAACAGTCCGCCGCTGAACCTGGGCGGCAGCGACTCGTATGTGTACACCGACACGACGACGGACTTCAAGCCGACCAACTACATTGTGGACGCGATGAACTACCGCATTTCGCCGGGATATCTCGAGGCCGCGGGAACCAAGCTGCTGGCGGGAAGAGACGTGACGGTGAATGACACCAAGCAGGCGCCGAAGGTGGCGCTGATTAACCGGCAGTTTGCGGTGAAGGTGTTCGGGTCGCTGGAGAAGGCGATCGGCGGGCATTTCAAATATTGGGGCGATCAGAGGGCCGAAGTCATTGGAGTGGTGGAGGACGGGAAATATCGCAGCCTGACAGAGGATCAGCAGCCGGCGTGGTTTATGTCGTATCAGCAGTATCCGACGTCGGAGACGTTTCTGGCGGTGCGGTACGCGCATGGAGCGGGCGATGCCGGCGCGACGCTGGAGAAGACGCTGCACGGATTGGATTCCGGGCTGCCGACCGATGCCAAGCCCTGGCCGGTGGAGCTGCAAGGGGCACTGTTTGCTCCGCGCGTGGCGACGGTGGCCCTGGGTGTGCTGGGACTGCTGGGAGCGATGCTGGCGGTGACGGGGATCTTCGGCCTGGCCTCTTACACAGTGAGCAAGCGGCTGCGCGAGCTGGGAATACGGGTGGCGCTTGGCGCGGGGCGCAGGGAGATTCTTGGAACGTCGATGGGGCGGGTCGTCTGGCTGATGGGAATTGGCTCAGTGGTCGGGCTGGTAGGGGGCCTTCTAGCCAAGAAGCTGTTGTCGTACATCGTGTACCAGGCGTCGCCGATGGATCCGGTGGTGCTGGGTGGGGTGACCGCGACCATGCTGGTTCTGGGCATGCTCGCGGCGTGGATTCCGGCGCGGCGGGCGTTGGCGGCCGATCCGCTGGTACTGCTTAGGGATGAGTAGATCGAGCGATTTACGGTGCCAAAACGAAAGCGCCGCTTGAAGCGGCGCTTTCCCGAAGGGACCAAAGAGGAGTGGCCTATAACGTCGATTCGATCTCGAAGCCCCAAGCTTCCAGGAGGGCTTCCGGGATGTACTTGGAATTCTTGTTTCGGCGGGCCCACTCGCGGAGACGGGTAGAACGGATGTACTGATCCGGGGTAAGTTTGAACTCCTTAACGATCTGTTCGAAGGAGGTCACAGTGGGCACAACCGGCCCGATGGGCTCCGGCTTGCCCCAATTCGGATTTCCACGACGCTTTGCCATTTGGTGTCCTTATTCAGAGGGGTAAATTTTTGCTTCCTCGGACGCGGCGCTTTGGGGGGTAGCTGAAATGGTCCTGAGGGTCAATCACTGGATCTTAGTTTAACGATTTTTCAATGAAAAATCAATAGGTGAACGTTGCAAAACTGAGGCACTTACGGCTATCGCCGGAGACGTTGGAGTGCCGTTTTCTCATTTACGATCAATTACTTACACGATGGTAACCCTCGTGAATCCCAGCCCGGCAAAGGAACAGTGAGATTCTGGCGCTGAGGGGGTGCCGAGTGGCACCATGGAGTTATGCGAAAAGTCTGGCTGGTTCTGGCGCTGGCGGCGTGCTGCGCCCTGGCGGCGGAACCTTGCGGTGCGGTGGAGCTGAAAATCAGCCGGGACGCGCTGGAGAAGACCCTGCGGCAAGGGCTTTTCAGCGGGCCGGAAGGGCGATATTACCTGAAAGGCCGGGCGGGCGGCGGGTGCTATGTGTACGTGGAGGACCCGCGTGTTTCGTTCATGGACGGCCGGATCGCGGTGCGGGTAAAGGCCCACGCGAAGCTGGGAACGCAGGTTCGGGGCACATGCCTTGGGATTGCGTTTTCGCCCACGTCGGAAGTGTCGCTGGCGCCGGATGGCGAAGGCGAGACGCTGGGGTTCCGCGATGCGCGGCTGGAGCGCGTGAGCGATCAGCGGGAGTTGAACTTTCTGCTGAGCCCGTTTCTGAGCCGCACGGTTCCTTCGAGTATGAAGGTGAACGCAGCGGAATTGTTGCGCAAGGCGCTGGAAGGGTCGACGGCGACTTCGGTGTATAAGGTGTCGCTGGACCGGTTGAAGATCCACTCCGTGCAGATCGATGGAGAGAACGTAGTGGTGGATGTGGACGGGGGGATCAGCGTGAAGTAGGCGGCTGGTATATTTGGGGGTTCGGGAAGCGTTTTCTGGCGCGTGGGTGGTGAGGGCGAACAGCGGGTCCTTCGCTACGCTCATGATGACAAGTTCGTTGGGATAGCGGAAATATCAGCGGGGTCCTTCGCTCCGCTCAGGATGACAAGTTCGTGGGGGAGGATAGAAACAACAGCGGGTCCTTCGCTGCGCTCAGGATGACAAGTTCGGTTGAGTAAGAAGCAGATCCCCTTCGGGGATGACAGACCAGAAATGCGGAAGGAACTAGAGACGATGGCGATCGTTGCGGGAGTGGATTTCGGGACGCTTAGCGTGCGGGTATCTATTGTGGATAGCCAGAAGGGGCGGCTGGGGTCGGCTGTGGCGGAGTATCCCCTGCATCGCAAGCGGGAGGATCCCGATTTCGCTACCCAGGCGCATGAGGACCAGATGCGAGCCCTGGCGGAGGCCACGCGCAAGGCGGTGAGCGCCGCCGGCGGCGAGTTTGGTATCAGGGGCGACCAGATCGCGGCGATCGCGCTCGATACGACAGGGTCCAGCGTGGTTCCGGTGGACGCGCAGATGCGGCCGCTGAACGAGTACTACCTGTGGTGCGATCACCGCGCCAAGAAGGAAGCGCAGGAGATCACCGCGCTGGCGCACAAGGAGAAGCTCGAAGCGATCGAGTGGTGCGGCGGGGTGTATTCGCATGAGTGGGGCTTTGCCAAGCTGCTGCACTGGCTGCGCAACAATCCTGAAAAGCGCGCGCAGTTTGCTTCGGCGTTTGAGCACTGCGACATGGTGGCCGCGACGCTGTGCGGCATTACCGATCCGAAGAAGGTGAAACGCAGCGCGTGTGCCATGGGCCACAAGTGGATGTGGAATCCCAAGTGGGGCGGGCTGCCGCCGCAGGAGTTTCTGTCGAAGCTGGATCCGCTGTTCGACGGAGTGCGCGAAAAGCTCGACGGCGAATACGCGACGAGCGATGCGCTGGCCGGACATCTGTCGGAGCACTGGGCGAAGGAACTGGGATTGAAGGCGGGGATTCCCGTGCCGGTGGGAGCGTTTGACGCGCACTGGGACGCGCTGGGGGCCGGCTGCCGCGAAGGCGACGTGGTCAACGTGGTGGGTACGTCAACGTGCATCATCGCAATGGCAAAGAAAGCCGAGCTGGTGCCGGGAGTGTGCGGCGTGGTGCCCGGCAGCGTGCATCCGCAGTACACCGGAATTGAGGCGGGGCTGTCGGCGACGGGCGACATTTTCGAGGCGATTGCGCGGCGCGCCGGCACCAAGGTTGCGGAGCTGGCAAAGGGCCTGGAGAACTATCGCGCGGGGCAGACGGGGCTGCTGCGGCTGAGCTGGGATAACGGCGACCGCACGGTGCTCGTGAATCCCGAACTGGGCGGCGTGACGCTGGGCTGGCACCTGGTGCACACGGCGCAGGATGAATTGTTCGCGGCAATTGAAGGCACGGCGTTTCATACGCGCATCATCCTCGAGCGCATGGCCGAACATGGCGTGCGCGTTGATCGCGTGATCAATGGCGGCGGGATTCCGCAGAACAACCCGGTGCTGAACCAGGTGTATGCCAACGTGCTGGGCAAGCCGGTGCTGGTGCCCGCGGGCATGCCGACAAGCCTGGGCTCGGGCATTTTCGCGATGATGGCCGCTGGGGCTTTCAAGAGCGTGGAAGAGGCGCAGGACGCGCTGTGCCTGAAGTTCGCCACGTTTGAGCCGCAGGCGGATGCGGTTGCCGTGTATGAGCGGTTGTATCCGCTGTACCGGAAGGTGTATTTCGGGCTGGGTGCGCGGAATGCGGAGCCGGTTGCGCTGGGCGATGTGCTGCCGGAGATTCGGGAGATTGCGGAGAGGCAGCGGGGTTAGCGGGACTTCCCAAGCTTGACTGGCCCACGAGCGCCTCGCGGGCCGTTCCCTTATTTTTTGTGTGAGAGTATTTGTCCTTATCGGATTTGAGCCAGTCGCCCAGAGCTGAATGGAGTTCAACGAGGAGTACGCAATGGACCGACGTGAGTTTGCCGCTCGCTCTTTGGCCGCTGTTGCAGGCGCCGCTCTATCACCCGCGGTCTACGCATCAAGCCAGAATCCCGCTGCTTCTGTTCCGGGCGCTATCCCTGAGCCTGTAATTAAGAATGCCCGTTTCCCCGAAGGATTCCTCTGGGGTGTGGGCACCGCGTCCTACCAGAATGAAGGCGCGTGGAACGAAGACGGCAAGGGGGAGTCCATCTGGGACCGGTTCACGCATACACCAGGCAAGGTGCGGGGAGGTGTGACTGGCGACGTATCGTGCGATCAATATCACCTGTTCGCGCAGGACATCGCGCTCGCCAGGAAGCTGAACATCAAGAGCTACCGATTTTCTATCTCGTGGCCCCGCATTCAGCCCACCGGAGTTGGCGCCCCGAACATGAAGGGCCTGGACCATTACAGCCGCTTTGTTGACACGTTGCTCGAGGCCGGCATTCGCCCGTGGTGCACCATGTACCATTGGGACCTTCCCCAGGCACTCGAGGATCGCGGAGGCTGGCCGAACCGGGAGCTGGCAAATTACTTCGCCGATTATGCAGGCATTCTGGCGAAGCATCTCGGCGACCGCATTACTGTGTGGGCTCCATTCAACATGCCATGGGCGATCGCGTTCATGGGCTATGCCGCTGGTGCGTTTCCACCCTGCCGCACCAGCTTCACTGACTTTTTGAAAGCAGCTCACACCCTCGGGCTGGCGCAGGGCGAAGCGCACCGCGCTGTAAAAGCTGCGTCTTCTAAAGCCACCTTCGGGAGCGCCTACGAGATGGCCCCGGCCTACCCGAGAACAGATTCCGACGAGGACCGCGCTGCTGCCGACCGGTATCACGCGATGAATAATGTCTTCTTCCTCGAAGCAGCGATGAAGGGCCGGTACCCGAATGCATTCGTTGGGGAGCCGCCGCTTGACGTGATGGGCTTCAAGGCCGGCGATGAAAAGATTCTCTATGCACCGCCGGACTGGATAGGCTTCCACTATTACACGCGCCGCGTGGTGTCGGACGCCAGCAAGGAAGGGTTCCAGAGCGGCGGTAAATTCAGCGGAACAGAGATTGAGAACAATTCACCAGGCGGCCGCGATCCCTACACGCGGTTCCGCGCCGCAATGCCCACGGAGGGTCCGCTGACAGAAGCTGGTCTCGAGATATGGCCGCGCGGAATCTACGACCTGGTCACGAAGATCAGTCGCGATTACGACCACCCCACCATCGAAATCACCGAGAGCGGCTGCGGTTATCTCGATGGTCCCGATGAGGAACAGCATGGCCGCATCCCGGATACACGACGCATCCAGTGGTACCGCCAGACGCTTGCGGAGTTATCACGCGCCATCGCGGAAGGAGCCCGGGTCCGCGCCTTCCATGCCTGGACGTTGCTTGACAACCTGGAGTGGGCGAACGGATATACCGAACGATATGGCCTTATCTACACAGACTTCCGCAACCAGCGGCGAACGATCAAGGACTCCGGCTACTGGTACGGGCGCGTAGCGGCCTCGAATCGGCTCGACGTCTAGCGGCATCATTGATTCGCAAGTTCGCGGCGAGTCGGCACTCATGGAAGGTGTCACGTCGTATGATTCCACCCGTCACCTTGTGAGGGTTTTCATGGGTCGTTCTCTTCTTTCGTACAGAGTTTTCTGGGCACTCGGGCTGTTTCTGGTTTTCGGGGTGCATGCCTTCGCCATTCAAGTTGAACCGCAGGACACGAGCGCGTACGGGCAGGTGGATACGCGCATTGGGACGGCGGGCGGGGGGAATACCTTCCCTGGCGCTACGCTGCCCTTTGGGATGGTGCAGTGGAGTCCGGATACGACAACCGACGCCTGGTATTTCTACGGCGACAAAAAGATCCTCGGATTTTCGATGACGCACCTGAGCGGCGCGGGCTGCTCGCTGTATGGCGACTTCGGCGTGCTGCCCGTGAGCGGAGAACTGCAGGAGAGCCCGGGCAAGGACCTCAAGGCCTACGGCGCGGAGTTCGACCACGCGAAGGAAGAGACGCATCCCGGCTACTACGCGGTGACGCTGGCCAACGGCGTGAAAGTGGAGATTACGGTGGCTGAGCGCGGCGGCATTGCGCGGTTCACGTTTCCCGATGGCGTGCCGGCGCGGCTGCTGGTAAATGCGGGATCGAGCGCGAACGTGGATGAGAGCCAGATCGAGCTGGCGGGCAACGATGGCTGGTCTGGCTGGGCGAAGACCGGCCATTTCTGCGGAACCAATTCGCATTACAAGATCTATGCTTCGGGCCGGTTCAACAAGCCCTTTGCGAAGACGGCCGCGTGGGAAGACGACGCGGTGCATGGCGATGCCAAATCGGCGCACGCGAAGAAAAGCGGTGTGTGGCTCGATTTCGGGAACCAGCGCGAAGTGCTGATGAAGGTGGCAGTGTCGTTCGTGGGCGAGGACGGCGCGCGCGCGAACCTGTCGAAGGAGATTGCGGGGTGGGACTTCGATGCGCTGCGGGCGAAGGCCAGGGCCGCCTGGAGCGCACTGCTCAACCGCTTCGCTGTAGAGGGCGGGACGGACGATCAGCGAAAGATCTTTTATACCGGTGTGTATCACATGTTTATCGCGCCGAACGTGTTCAGCGATGACGACGGCCGGTACATCGGGTTTGACCAGAAGATTCACTCGGTGAGCGGCCAGCAGAAGGCGCAGTACGCGAACTTTTCAGACTGGGATATTTATCGCAACACGGTGCAGATGCAGGCGCTGTTCGAGCCGGGACGCGCGAGCGACATGATGCAGTCGCTGGTGAACGATGCGGACCAGGGCGGCGAGCTGCCGCGCTGGCCGGCGGCCAACAGCGTGACGTATGTGATGCAGGGCGACTCGCCGGACCCGGTGATTGCGTCGTCATACGCGTTTGGGGCGCATGGCTTCGATGCGAAGAGGGCGCTCTACTGGATGGTGACGGGGGCAACGCAACCGAAGGACATTCAAAAGGGCCTGAGCGAGCGGCTGTACCTGGAGAATTACCTGAAGCTCGGATACGTGACGAACGACGAGGATACGCTTTCGGCTTCGCGCACGCTCGAGTACGCCAGCGATGATTTTGCGATCGCGGAAATGGCCAGGGCGCTGGGCGACGAGCGCTCGGAGAAGCGGTTCTTGAAGCAGTCAGAGAGCTGGAAGAATCTGCTCGATCCGGAAACGAAGTGGATCAGGCCGCGGAACGCCGATGGGTCGTGGATGGAGGGCTTCAATCCCGAGACGTCGATGCCGAAGCGGCGGGATAATCCGAAGTCGTCAGACCAGTCGGGCTTTGAGGAAGGCAATACCTGGCAGTACTCGTTCATGGTTCCGTTTGACTACCCTGCCCTGTTTGACGCGATGGGCGGACGGGATGAGGCGATCAAGCGGCTGGATCGCTTTTTCGAGAAGCTGCGCTGCTGGGGCGAGCCTTGCTACAACATCGAGAACGAGCCGGATTTCGTGGTGCCCTACGCGTATCTGTGGGCGGGCGAGCCGTGGAAGACGCAGGACGTGGTGACGCGGATTGGGACGGAGACCTTCAAGGCTGCTCCGGATGGAATTCCCGGCAATGACGACCTGGGCGCTACCTCGGGTGTGTATGTGTGGGGTGCGCTGGGCATGTATCCCGCGGTGCCGGGAGTGGGCGGCGTGGCACTGGGCACGCCGATGTTCACGAAGGCGACGCTGCGGCTGGCGGGCGGGCGGACGCTGGAAATCATCAAGCATGGCGAAGGCTTCTACGTATCGCAGGTGAAGCTGGGTGCGTCGCCGGTTGCGGACTACTGGGTTCCGGTTGCGAAGCTGCATGTGGGGCTGAACCGGCTGGAATTTACCGTGCAGGCGACGCCGGACACCAAGCCGGAAATGGCGCTGCCGCCGACATTTCGCTGATTCGAGGGCGGGTCGGGCGGCAGAGGCTCGCAGCCGGGTGGAACTTCCCTGCCCTGTGGCACATCTCAAACAGGTGTGCTGTGCGTCGCTGCGTGAAGTTGGCGCGCCGGTAGAATGGACCTATGGCAATCGAAAGCGTGAACAAGGTTGCGGAGGCTGATTTTCCCACGCGGTGGGGAAACTTCCGCATTCTGGGGTTTGAAGGGGTGTTGGGTGAACCCGGGGGTGCGAACTCCGGCGAGGCCTCGGCGGGCAAGGCTGTCGAGGGGCTGGTGGCGCTGGTGATGGGCGATATTCATGCCGCGCCGCCGGTGGTTCGCATTCACTCGCAGTGCCTCACCGGGGACGTGTTCGGGTCGCTGCGCTGCGACTGCCGGCTGCAGCTCGAGCTGGCTCTGCGCACCATCGCGGCCGAAGGCGCCGGAATCCTGCTCTATGAGCAGCAGGAAGGGCGCGGCATCGGGTTGATGGCCAAGCTGAAGGCCTACGAGCTGCAGGACCGCGGTCTCGATACCGTTGAAGCCAATGTGGAGCTGGGCTTTGCAGCCGATTGCCGAGCGTACGAGCTGCCGGCCCAGGTGCTGAAGCTGCTTGGCGTTTCGGCTGTGCGGCTGATGACGAACAATCCCGAGAAGGTTGCGGCGCTGCAGGCCGCGGGCATCGATGTGACGGAACGCGTGTCGGCCGAGGTGGAGGCGCAGGACACCTTCGAACGCTATTTGCGCACCAAGCAGGAGAAGATGGGGCACATTCTGAACGCGCTCTCCGACGACACGATCTCCGGCGCGCTGGTCGGTGAGGAATAGCGCGTCGAGGGATCGGATCGAGGGGCTGCGGTCAGGGTCAGGCGGCGGTGGCTCGGGCCACCGGGCGTTTCATGGTGGATGCGGCGCGACGCGCGGTCATTTCTTCGGCGTCAATGGGTAGTTCATCGCAAAACGGAGCGCGGGAGAGCCTGGCGTCTTCGCGCGCCAGCGGTTCAAAAAGACTGATGAGAGCGGAAACCTGGACAAGGGTCAGGCGATCGACGAGGTCGTGCGCCTGCTGCCTGACGGGAGCAAAGGTAGACTGCATGGGCGGATCCTCTTAGCGGACATGGTGCGCCGGTCGGGGTGGCTTGTCAATCAGGGGTTTTCCCGGGTTGCAAGCATGGTGAATCTGGTAGGGATGCCGGCTTTGCCACTGCGAGGCCCGGGACGCGAACTTTTGCGTACTACCGAGAGTGGAGTGCTTGCATTTGGTTCGTTTCTGCCTCAAAGAAGGTGCTTTGCTGAATCCTGCGGCCTTGCAAAGTCACATTGGCAATCCAGAAACCTGCGAACGTAGCCATCTTGATCGAATCGATCTCGGCAGCATTGCAGTCATGAGGCACCGCAGTCAGTGCACGGGTCAAAACTTTATCGATTGCTACCTCGCTGGTTCGCGACCAGCTTCGGCACGAGTTATCGCCCGTCAGCCACATATAGTGCCAGCCGGCATGCCTGATGATGACGTCCACGTCAGGAGACGATAGGCCTTCTACTTTAGACCAGCGCTTTACGAAGGCATGTCGCCTAATGTCAACAGAATCGGGTAGCACGCAGTTGTGACGCAGGAAGACCGAATGCATATTCACAGCTTCGCGGATCGGAAAGAAGGAGAAGGCTGGGTTTGAGATCTGTCAGCTGGGTCAGGAAAGGGAACGACGACCGCGAGGGTCCTCTCGTGGTCCGCGGTGAAGTCCTTCGTGAAGCCCGCTTGAACCGCGTCCGCTGGAGCCTGAATGGCTTCTGGGATGACCGCCTCTGGCATCTCCGCAGGCGAAATGTGAACACGGTGATGAACCCGTGATGACAAGTGGTTCTTGACGTCACTCTTTTTCATGAAAGTCATCGCAACTCCGATCGTTCGGTTACTTGCTTGAACGGTGCTCGTCTGAAGCGAAGCCTGGAATGCCGTAGGCGAGAAGGA
>Ga0070684_100002922_pt1 | contig 12704 bp, 8 predicted proteins | sample KBSC723LmetaG_FD_65653 | JGI IMG/M metagenome (GOLD analysis project Ga0070684, IMG submission 65653) | Corn rhizosphere microbial communities from Kellogg Biological Station, Michigan, USA - KBS C7.2-3L metaG | ecosystem: Host-associated > Plants > Roots > Rhizosphere ...
TGGTTCAGACCTGTGAACGAAACGTTCACGTCCGAGATCGCACCGCTCAGACCCGAGACGACGCAGGTCGACGGATAGGGGGTCGCCGGCCCGGCATCGTTGATCGTGATCGCCCCGCCGCTGTCGCACGTCGGCGGTGGCGGTGGGGGTGGCGGTGGCGGTGGCGGAGGCGGAGGCGGCGGCGGTGGTGGAGGCGGACCGCCCGTCGAGACCTGATCGTAGAAGACGTCCTGCTGGGCGACGCCGCTGATCTGCACGCGACCGTCGACCCACGTCGTGTGGATCGTCCCGTTCACTCCGAAGGAGCGGTCGTAGTCACCCGTGTAGCACGACTGGATGTTCGGGTCGGGCTGCGTCGGCACCGCGTAGGTGACGTCGCTGACGGGCGAAGCAGCCTGCCAAGTCAAGCCGTTGTCCGTCGAGAGGCGACCGAAGCGCTGGAGGTCGTCACCCGACGTGTTGCGCTGGTCGTACCAGCTGACGAAGACCTCGCCGTTGGGCGTGACGGCCAGCGAAGGCTGCCACTGTCCACGGGACCCACTGTCGCCGTCGAGCCGGAGAGGCGTGCTCCACGTGAGGCCGTTGTCGGTCGAGCGCACGTAGTAGATGTCGCCCTTGTCGCTCCCCGTGCCGTGCTGGGCATACGCGTAGTGGACGACGTTGTTCGGACCGACCCCTATGTCGCCCCAGCCCATGTGTCGCCAGTACTGCGGATACATGTTGACGAAGTACGAGTTCGACGAGCAGAGACCGACACCCGGCGGCGGGAAGCTCGAGCCCATGTTCACCGAGGACCAGTTGCTGCCGCCGTTCGACGAGTACCGGACGATGTTCGTCCGCTGGTTCATCCCTCCGCCGCCCTCGTCCATCGTCGCGATGAAGACACGACCGTCGGTCGGGTTCACGTTGATCTGGACGTCGCGGACGAAGCTGTTGACGACCGTGACCGGTGCGGTCCACGTCGCCCCTCCGTCGTTCGACCAGATCACCTGAAGTGCTCCGCCGCCGACGTTGAAGTTGTTCCAGCTGATGTACGCGCGGCCGTAGAACGTGCTCGACGGGTTGTTGTCGACCCAACCGGATTCGCGGTCGTCGCCGCTGTTGTTGTGGGCGCATGGGCCTGCACCCCAGGTCACGCCGTCGTTCGACGTCCAGACACCGATCCCCTGGCCTCCGCATCCGGAAGCGAGGAAGACGGCAATCCACTTCGAGTGGGACTGGTCGTACATGACGACCGGGTCCCCGTAGTTTGTGCCGTGGCCCGTGCAGAACGGTCGCGAGTTCATGTTCGTCCATGTCGCGCCGCCGTTCGTCGACTGCGAGCCGCCGGCGTAGCAGCTGCCGGCTGTCCTCGAGTCGTTGTAGGTGGACACGACCGTGTTGCCCTGGGCCCAGACCTGAGTCTCCGACTGCGTCACGTGCGGGAACGTGCCCTCGCCGCCCGTGATGAGGTTGACGTCGGTCCCGCCGTAGTCGCGCGGGCTCTGCTTCAGGTGAGCCAGAGGCGAGAAGGTCGTGTTCAGCTGCTCCTGGCTGAACGGTGACCGACCGCAGGCAGCCAGGATCTGTGCCGCATGAACGTTCGTCTGCTTCTGGACTCCGTACTTGTCGATCGTCGCGCAGGCCCCCTGAGCGGACTTGCCCGCGCTCGCTCCCGCTGCAATCGCGCCTGTCAGCACGATGGCAAGCGCAGCGAACGCGGCCAGCCAGGGCCAGCGCGCATGCTGTCGCTTCTGCACAGATAAACCTCCCCTACCCGTGAATGTTTCGCCCCTCAGTTCAGAGCTTAAGGCGGGTTCTACAACTTTGAGCGCCGTTTTTCAATCCGGCGCCCGTCGGTTTCGGGTCCGGCGGACCTGCGCTGAGGGCGGGCGTCAGCGCTTCTGGACGAGCGTCATCCCGTCGCGGACGGTGAGCATGACCGACACCACGCGGTCGTCTCCGGCGACGTGCTCGTTGAACGCCTTGATCGCCTCGGTGGATTCGTCGCCGTCGGGCTCGACGACCCGGCCCGACCAGAGGACGTTGTCGGCGATGACCAGCCCGTTGTCGGCCAGGAGCGGCAACACGGCCTCGTAGTAGGCCTGGTAATTCGGCTTGTCGGCGTCGATGAAGACGATGTCGAACGGGCCCGCGAGCGTCTGGATCGTCTCCAGCGCCGGCCCGAGCTTGATCTCGATCTTGTCTCCGTGCCCGCTCTCGTCCATGTACCGGCGCGCGATCGCGGTCGCTTCGGGGTCGACGTCGCACGTGACGATCCGGCCGTCGTCCGGGAGTGCCGAGGCCATCGAGATCGACGAGTAGCCCGTGAACGTGCCGAGCTCGAGGATGCGCTTCGCGCCCGTGAGCCGCACGAGCGCCGCGAGGAAGCCGCCCTCGATCCGGCCGACCATCATCTGCGGCGCGGTCGTCTTCTCGCGGGTCTCCGCAGCCAGCCGGTCGAACAGCTCGTCCGGCTGCGTCGTGTGCTCGGCGGCGTAGTCCTCGACCTGCTCGTTGACGATGAAGGCCATGTCGGCCCGAGAGGCTACCGCTTCTTCTTCGGGCCGCGGCTGACGAGCAGCGTCACGGGCGTGCCGACGGGGCGCCTCGTCCCGGGCACCGGCGCGATCGAGATCACCCGTCCTTTCCGCACCCCGCCGGAGAACTTCCGCCGCACCGCGGCGACCCGGCAGTTCGCCGTGCCGACGAGGCGACGTGCGACCGCGACCTTCCGGTGCGCCACCGCCGGGACGAGGCAGACGACCGGCTGCGGCGCGTCGGCTCCGTTCAGCAAGACCGTGACGGACCTCCCGAGGCGGTTCGCGGTCACGAGGTCGTCGACGCCGTCGCCGTTCAGATCCTCGACCGTGAGCGCGACGGGCGCCTTGCCGACCTTGAGGCGGCTCTGCTCGCTGAAGCGCCCCTCGCCCGTGCCGGGAAGAATCGAGACGTCGTTCGTGCCGCGATTGGCCGCCGCGATGTCGAGTGTGTCGTCCCCATCGAGGAACGCAACGCCGATCGCGTCCGGGGTCGCACCCACGGCGTAGGTGCCCTCGTTGGGAAATTGGCCGTCGCCGCTGTTGAGCTCGACGGAGACGAAGTTCGGGCGATGTGCCACGGCGAGATCGACGTCGCCGTCGCCGTCCAGGTCGCCGCTCGCCAGCGCGAGCACCTCCGAGGGCCCGCCGACCTGGACCGGCGAGCTCAACGTCCCGTCTCCGTTGTTGAAGAGCACGGTCAGCGCATTCCCGCCGGTGACGACGTCCGGCAACTCGTCGCCGTTCAGGTCGACGGCGAGGATCGCTGCCGGCGGATTGGCGGTCGGGTACTCCCATCCGGGAAGGAACGTGTTCTCGTCCGTGCCCATGAAGACGGTCACGATCGATCGAGTCGCTGCTGCGGCGATGAGATCGGAGTTGCCGTCGAGGTCGAGATCAGCTGCCCTCACGCTCGAGACTCCGGGCGCGCTGAGGACGCTCTTGCGAACGAACGTGCCGTCGGCGCTGAGGTAGATCGCGATCTCGCCCTTCTCCGCGACCGCGAGGTCATCCGAGCCGTCGTTGTCGAGGTCGGCGACCGCGAACGAGCCCGGCACCGAACCGGCGCCGAGGTCGCGCGGCGGACCGAAGCTGCCATCCGCCTTTCCGGGAAGCACCGTCAAAGTCGGTCCGGTCGCATTCGCGAGCACGAGATCTCCGCTTCCGTCCTGTGTCGGATCTGCGACGGCAAGGGCGACCGGCGCCCGGACGAGCGGGATCTCCGCTGGACGCCCGAAGGTAGCGGCCGAGGCGAGCGGGACGACGAGCAGCCCGGCCGCGAACAGCGCGACTCCGGCAACCCTCACATCTGGTTAGACGCCGGAACTGCCGTTTCGGTCAGCGCGTCCCAGCAGCACGCAGCCGTTGTGGCCGCCGAGGCCCATGGCGTTCGAGAGCGCGACGTCGACCTTGGCCTCTCGCGCTTCATTGGGAACGTAGTCGAGATCGCACTCCGGATCGGGGTGCTCGTAGTTGATCGTCGGCGGGATCGTGCCCTCGTGGATCGCGAGCACGCACATCATCGCCTCGATCGCGCCGGCGGCTCCGAAGCAATGGCCGGTGACCGATTTCGTGGACGAGACCGCCAACTTGTAGGCGTGCTCTCCGAAGACGTCCTTGAGCGCTTTCGTCTCCGCCAGGTCGCCCAGCGGAGTGGAGGTTCCATGCGCATTGACGTAGTCGACGTCGGACGGGTCCACGCGCGCGCGCGCGAGGGCCGACCGCATCATCTCGGTGACACCGACCGAAGCCGGATCGGGCGCAGCCATGTGGTACGCGTCGTTCGAGGCGCCGTAGCCGAGCACTTCGGCGTAGACCTTCGCCCCGCGTGCCTGGGCGGCATGGAAATCCTCGAGGACCAGCACGCAGGCCCCCTCGCCCATCACGAACCCTGCACGCGTGGCGTCGAAGGGACGAGAGGCGCGCGGCGGGTGCTCGTCCTCGGCGGCGAGCCCGCGCATCGCGCAGAAGCCGGCCAGGATCAGCGGGTGCATGCAGGCCTCGGCACCGCCGGCGAGGATGACATCTGCGTCGCCCCGTCGGATGATCTCGGCGCCCTCTCCGACCGCGTGCGATCCGGTCGCGCATGCGGAGACGGGCGCGTAGTTCGGGCCCCGCATGCCGAGCGAGATCGCGATCTGACCGCTCGCCGAGTCGACGAGCACGCTCGGAATGAAGTGCGGCGAGACACGGTCGGGCCCGCGCTCGTCGAGGATCTCGCGCTGCTCCATGATCCCGAGGAAGCCGCCGATCGCCGAGCCGAAGACGACTCCGGCGCGCGCTGGGTCGTAGCCGTTGAGGCCCGCGTCCTCCTTCGCCTCGACCGCGGCGGCGACTGCGAGCAGCACGTTCCGGTCGAGCCGGCGGGCGTCCTTCGAAGACACGACGCCGCTGGGATCGAAGTCCTTGACCTCCGCGCCGATGCGGACCGGGAACCCGCTCGCGTCGAACGACTTGATGAAGTCGATGCCGCTCTCGCCGGCGACGGCTGCGCGCCAGGTCGACGGCGCGTCGTTGCCGAGCGGGGTGACGGCGCCCAGGCCGGTGACCGCAACTCGTCTCATTGCGGCTAGCTTAGTGCGCGCATGCCGGGGCGAAACGTGCCATTTCCGCCGATGGAGGCCGAGCTCGTCGCCGAGCTGCCGACCGGCGACTGGCAGTACGAGCCGAAGTGGGACGGCTTCCGCGGCGTTCTCGAGAACGACGGCGGCGAGCTGGCGCTGTGGTCGCGCAACGAGCGCCCGCTGCTCCGCTACTTCCCCGAGCTCGAGCCGCTCGGCAAGCTGCTCCCGCCCCACTCCGCGCTCGACGGCGAGATCGTGATCTCCAAGAAGGGCAAGCTCGACTTCGACTCGATGCAGCTGCGACTGCACCCCGCGGAGAGTCGGATCCGGAAGCTGTCAGCCGAGATCCCAGCGCAGTTCATCGCCTTCGACATCCTGCTCTGGAAGGGCGAGAAGCTCCACAAGCTCCCGCTCGAGAAGCGGCGTCGCGAGCTCGAGCGCAAGGCGAAACGCTTTCAGCTCTCGCCCTACACCCGCGATGCGGAGGAGGCGGAACGCTGGCTCGACCGCATCGAGGCGGCCGGGCTCGACGGCGTCGTGGCGAAGCGGCTCGACTCCCCGTATCGGCCTGGGTCGCGCGAAGCCGTCGCCAAGGTCAAGAAGTACAAGACGGCCGACTGCGTGATCGTCGGCTTCCGCTACAGCGAGAAGGCCGAGGGCCGGATCTCGACGCTGCTGCTAGGGCTCTACGACAAGGACGGCGACCTCGACTTCGTCGGCCATTGCTCGGGGATCACGGCGAGCCTGCGGAAGCAGATCGAGGCCGAGCTGCCGAAGCTGGAGATGCCGGGCTTCGTCAGCGACAAGCGGATCCCCGGCGGGCAGAGCCGCTGGTCGCAGGGGCGCGATCTCGACTGGCATCCGGTCCGGCCCGAGCTGGTGTGTGAGGTGCGCTACGACAAGCTCGAGCGCAACCGCTTCCGCCACGGGACGCGGTTCCTGCGGTTCCGCCCGGACAAGGACCCGAAGGACTGCACGTGGCGCGAGGTCAGGCCACCGCGCCGCCGAGGCGATCCGACCGTCGAGTCACTTCTTGGCGCGGCCTAAGCCCCGCTGGGCTGGACGACGGGGCTGGCCGCCCTGCTCGCTCAGCCAGCGCTGAGCCGAACCGCGGCGACGTCCGCCGTCGAGCTTCTCCGGGTCGGCCGGCTCGAGGTCGAGCTTCGGAAAGAGCGGGATCAGGCTCCGCTTGTGGCGCCACATGCCCTTGGTCAGGTCGCCCACCTCGCCGATCCGCTTGCGCATCGTCGTCAGCGTGAAGCGCTCCGGCTTGACGGTCGCCACCTCGTCCCAGTCGAGCGGCGCCGAGGCCCGTGCATCGGCCGTCGGCCGGATCGAGTACGCCGACGCGATCGTCCGGTCACGCGAGTTCTGGCCGTAGTCGACGAACACGCCGAGGCGGTCCGCCACCTTCCACGTCGTCGTCGCCACCCGCTGGTCGCCGATCCGCCGCTCGACCTCCTGCGCAATCGCCTTCGCGAGCCGCCGCACCTCCGGGAAGCCGAGCTCGGGTTTGATCGGGGAGAGGACATGCAGCCCGGTCGAGCCCGACGTCTTCGGATAGCTCTTCAGCCCGAGGTCGTCCAGCACGTCCTTGACGACGAGGGCGATCTTCCGCACGTGACGCCACTGCCCCTCGAACGTCGGATCGAGGTCGATCAGCAGGTAGTCGGGCCGCTCGATGTCGGGCACGCGCGAGTGCCACGTGTGCAGCTCGATGCAGCCGAGGTTCGCGACCCACGCGAGCGCCGCCGCGTTGTCGACGATCGCGAACACGGTCGAGTGGCCGCTCGGGAACTCGACGTATTGCTCGTCGACGTACGGCGGGTGGTTCGCGGGGACGCGCTTCTGATGGAAGAACTCGTCGGCGACGCCGTTCGGGAACCGCTTCATGTGGAACAGGCGCCGGCGCAAGTGAGGGAGCGCGCACGGTGCCAGATCGACGTAGTACTCGACGAGGTCGATCTTCTTCAGCCCGCGCTTCGGGAAGAAGACCTTGTCCGGATTGGAGACGTTGACCTCCTGCCGACCGACCCGGAGCTTCATGCGGGGAGTATCGAGAAATCACCCCTCCGGGGCATGTGTCGAGCGCCACGTGAGGGCAAGAATGGGGCTGCCGGCTCCCCCTCTCACAGATCCGGCACATTGCGGCGCCCGCCCTGCGAACTGCGGCTCCACCAGGTTCGAGGCGGGCGTTGCGCATTCTGGAAGAGACAGGCCGAGCGGCTATCCTTCGCTGCTCCGGAGAAGTGGCCGAGTGGCTGAAGGCGGCGCCCTGCTAAGGCGTTAAGGGGGATATTTCCTCCTTCGAGGGTTCGAATCCCTCCTTCTCCGTCTCGCGGGCGACGGGCTTCGACCGTCGCCTCCCCCGCCAGGAAACCGAGAACACCTCGGCTACCCTTCGTGACACCGCGGAGGGGTGGCAGAGCGGTCGAATGCGGCGGTCTCGAAAACCGTTTCGGGCGGTTACGTCCGACGAGGGTTCAAATCCCTCCCCCTCCGCTCTATTGCTCGCAATCTCCCGCCGGGAATGGGTTGCGAGCCTCCGCTGAGGAACGTCGTCGACGACGGATCCTTTCGAGATTCCATTGACCACCTATCTGCCGTCCATGGCTGCTGCGTCGGGCGGAGAGCACGATGGATGTGCCAATGATCGAAGGAGATGTCATGAAGAGATCACTCATATTCGTGGCGGGAGTTGTGCTTCTCGCCGCAGCTGTTCTCGGATCCGTGCGCGTGTTCGACGCATCGGGCCCATCCTCGGCGGTAGCGTCATCGGCAGCGGCGAGGCCGTGCAGTGATGTCGCGCTGTACGGGCACATCAAGTCGCTGACACGCACGGGGGACCACTTCGAGCTGCGGTTCGATCCTGCGTGGTTTCTCAGTGGAGTGACGGCGAGTCGGGCCAAGCTCGAGGACACGGGATCGAGCGAGGTTCCGAACGACAACTACGTCGTCGAAGAGGGTCATCGCCTGCTCACCTACCTGGTGCCGGCAAGCGCCGAGATCACGGTCCTCAGCAGGACGGGAGAGATCCCGGGCGCGGGGTTCCCTTCGACCGTGATCACCGCGTCGGAGCTAGCGCAGCTCGTCGACGGCAGAGAGCCGGTCAAGTTGGCCGAACCGCTTGAGAGCGGCTTCTGGATTCACGCCAAGATCGACACCGTCTGCTCCCTCCAGCAGCAGTACCGACCCTAGGTCCGAACTGTGCGGCGCTTCGTTGCGAAGCGCCGCACGGCACCCGGCAGAAGTAATCGACTCAACTCACAGTCGGACCATCGGCGCGATCATGTTCAGAAAGCCAAGCCCTTTGAGGCACAGCATGGATCGACCAGTCGAGCGTAGGTTTCGCGACCTGTGGACTCGGCGCTCGCGCCGCGCGAAGATCGTGATCGCTTTCGCGGCAGCGTTGGCAATGACCGCGATCATCGGCGTCTTCGCCAGTCAGTCGGGCGACAAGTCGAAGACGAACGGCGCACGGGACAACCGAGCGCTGATGCAGGCCAGTCCAGTCAGGACGGTCAGGCTGGTCAGGACGGTTAATCCGTCGTTCGCGCCGAGCGGACCCATTCCGGTCGGCCACCACCCGTCCTCTGTCGTGGCCGCCGATCTCAACGGCGACGGTAGGCCCGACCTCGCCGTCGCAAACGGGGACTCGAACGACGTCACGGTTCTACTCGGGAACGGCGCGGGCGGCTTCAGCGCCGCCCCCGATTCCCCTGTCGAGGTCCGACCCGCCCCGGGCGCTCTCGCGGCCGCCGATCTCAACGGGGACGGCAGGCCCGATCTCGCCGTCGCGAACAATCCCCTCGAAGTGCTGCTCGGGAACGGCGCGGGCGGCTTCAGCGCCGCGCCCGGCTCCCCGGTCAGAGTCGCGGGCTCGCCTCTCGGCATCACCACCGCCGACCTGAACACGGACGGCAAGGTCGACCTCGTCGTCCCTGCCTATACGAACGTGATCACAATCCTGCTCGGCGACGGCTCGGGCCGCTTCGCACCGGCTCCTGGATCGCCCATCGCGGTCGGCAGCGTGCCCTCGGTCGCCGTCGCCGACTTCAACGGCGACCGGAAGCCGGACCTCGCCGTCGCCGATTCGAGGAAGGTCTCGATTCTGGCCGGCAGTGGCGATGGCCGGTTCGGCGGCGCCAGGACCGTCTTGGCCGGGACCGGCCCGGACTTCTTCGGGTTTCTCGCCACTGCCGACTTCGACCGGGACGGAAGGGCGGATCTCGCCGTCACGCGCTACACCTCGAACGAGAGCACGATCCGACTCAGGGTGCTGCTCGGCAACGGCGCAGGCGGCTTCCGCCGTGCGGCTGGCTCGCCGATTGCCTTCCGCCAGGAGGCCGTCGGCGCGGTTGCCGATCTCAATGGCGACCGCAAGTCCGACCTCGCCCTAGTCGACGACGGCCTCGACGTCCTGCTCGGAAACGGCGAGGGCGGCTTCCGCCCGGCCGCCGACTCGCCCTTCCCCGTCCCTCCGATATCCGCGATTGCGCCCGCCGACCTGAACGGCGACGGCGAGACCGACCTCGCGGTGACCGGCTTCCGATGTGTTCCCGTAGAGGAAGAAAGCTCTCATTGCCCGCAGGATGCCGTCACGATCATGTTCCAGACCCCGTCGACGCCGGCGGCGGCGCCCGGCGGCGCCTTTCCGGGGCGACGGGATGCCGTGTTCTCGACCCGGAGCCGGATCGAGCGCCTGGCCAGTGACGGCAACCTGGCCGCGGTGGCGACGAGCAGCACCAAGGGCTCCTGCGGCAAGGTCGTCGTCTGGACCGCTCCACGTCGGGAGTCGAGGAGCTTCACGACTTATGGCGGACATCTGTACGGCTGTGGCCTGGAAGAGACCCGGCCGTACTCAGTGGGCCAACTGGCGCTCGGTGGCGGACAGGTCGCCTGGATCGGCGTTACGGGCGGAAACAACGTCGAGCTCCATCTGGAGGCGGCAAGACTCTCCGACCGCGCGGCAAAGGAGATCGACTTCGTCAGCTACAGCGGTGACGGGCGCGGCGAGTGGGTCGGTCGGCTCCTCGGGAACGGGCCGCTCCTCGCCTACAACAGCTGGGGGCTCGTCTGCGACGACATTTGCCCGCCGGCCAGGCTTCGTGTCGTCGGTCGGGAGCTCGTGCGAATTTCCGCCGGTCGTCCACTTGTTGTGAAGCGTGGCACGGGCTCGTCTCCTCTGAGCGCCGTCGGCGGCGGGCGCATGGCCGTCATGACCGCTGGCGCCGTCACCGTTCTCGCACCAAGCGGCTCCCAGCTCGCGACGATTCCCGCCGTGGAAGGAAACCCGCCGCGTGGGATCGCGTTGAGTAGGGCGCGCCTCGCAGTCGCAAGGGCGTCCACGCTCGACCTCTACGACCCCGCAACAGGCGCCGAGGAGAAGTCACTGCCGCTAGGGCCCGCGGGGGCAATGCAGCTCGCGGGGGTCAACGCGAAGGTGGCGCTGCTCCACGGTCCACGCCGACTGGCACTGGTCCGCCTGAGCGATGGCAAGCAGATCTCCCTCCGCCTCCCGTTGAAAGGCACCGTGGGCTACAGCCTCACCGCGGCAGGTCTCTTCTACGCCTACAACACCCGCGGAGTTCCCGCGAAAGGCCGGATTGTCTTCGAGCCCACCGGCCGGCTGCTCGCCCGTTTCTAGTCGTCCCGGCGACCGGTGCTTCTTTGATGCTTGCCCCGTGACGGCGCGACAACTGGCGCGTCAGGCACTCAGGCAGAGCCAGAAGCCGTCCCGACCGACGAGCCTTCCGACGAGCCGGCTCCTCGCGCGACAGGAGGACGCGGGCGGAGTCGGCACGCGCTTGACCCGGCCCGATCGGAGGCGGTAGTAGCGGACCACGCCGCCGGCGACGTTCCCGACGTAGAAACGGCGGGCCGCGAGATCGCGTCGCGCGCAGAGCCAGAAGCCGTCGGGCTGAACCTTCGCTCCGACCGACCTGAAGCCCGACGGGCACTCGCCCCAGGTTGCAGCCCGAAGCTCGTACGGCACGCCGTGCGAGTCCACGAGATACCAACGGCCGACGCCTGATCGCACGCGACCGAAGACGGCCTCCGCGCCGGAAAAGCCAACGGGAACGGGCCTCCGCGTCCGGAGGAGCGCGCCCGCGGCCCGACCCAAATCGAGCCTGATCGTGACGGAATGCGCCCGAGCCCGGATCGGGCGCACGGCGACCCACCGGCGGTGCGCGATGTCGAAGCGTTCAGGCCGACGGGCTCCGAAGCTCAGCACGACCCTCGTCGAGACCTTCGCCCGGTAGTCGCGATTCGCGAGCAGCGCGTAGCGGTAACGCTCCGAGGTGAAGAGGCCGGTCGTGATCGGCGCCCGGCTCGGGAAGTAGACCGGAGCGCGCGACGGCCGGGTCGCCGTTCCGGGAGCCAGGGGCCCGTTGTGGAAGACGCCGGTCGACCGCGCCGAGGCGAGCTGCTCCCCAAACGCGCGCACCTGCTCGTTGACCCGCCGCACCTCCGCGTAGTGCCCGGTCGGCTGCCCGGTCCGCGGGTCGATCACGCCCGGCTCCGGGAACCCGGGGCCGATACCGGACCAGTACGTGAAGAACATGAGGCCGCGCGCCCCGTAGGCCAGCGCCTGCAGGGCCTGCCACCGCTTCTCGCTCTCGCTCGCGCGTCGCAAGCCCGGGAGCTCCGTCAGCTGAGCGAAGAACCAGAACGGCCTCGACGACTCGAGCGAGACGCGCCGGATCGTGCCGAGGTTGGTGAAGAACCCAGTGCGGTCCGAGCCGTCGGCGAGAAACGGGTAGTAGTCGTAGATGACCGCCGCGGGGTGGACGCGACGGACGAAGTCGCTCACGTACTGCCCGTAGTTCGGAATTGCGGCGTAGTAATCCGGGAAGAGGCTGACGTACGCGGGATGCTGCGGATCGCGCGCCCGCAGCCCGGCTACGACGGCGGCCGTGGCGTCGACGCGCTCGGGCTCGACCTCGTCGTACACGTAGTACCCGCCCAGCGCTGGATGCGAGCGGTACGAGCGGACGATCCCGTCGAGCAGCTGCGCCCGCGCGGCCGGGTCCTCCAGCGCCCGCTGCATGCGGTAGTCGAAGACGAAGACCGGGATTCCCGCGGCTCGAGCGGCGTCCAGGATCTGCAGGTTCTGCGCGACGGTGAAGCCGCTTCCGTCCCCGCAGGGCGGCATGCTGAACGTGAATCCGGCGTTCCGCACCTGTCTGAACCGGTCGGGTGTGGATTGTTCGAGCGGCGGCCCGCACCAGAAGCCGGTGGCAAAGGCCGACCTCGGAGCGGAGCCTGTCGCCGGCGTGACCGCCAACACGACGGCGATCGCAAGGAGAGCGACCGCAGTCCGGGCCCACTTGGCAACCGACCGGCTTGCCATACGGCGAAGCGGAGAGGGAGGGATTCGAACCCTCGACCCACCTTTCGGCAGGTACGCGATTTCCAGTCGCGTTCCTTCGGCCACTCGGACACCTCTCCGGAGCGGCCAGCGTAGCGCCTGAAATGACACAGATGGGCCACGAGATCGCCGAGGGAGGCGGCCTACGCTGCTCACGGCGCGGCCGGCCCGGGCGTGTGCTGTCCCTCAGACCCGCCTGACTACCTGTCCCGGGTAGGGTCGGCCGCCCCTGACGTCCGCTCGACCGAG
>Ga0070684_100002926_pt1 | contig 12692 bp, 11 predicted proteins | sample KBSC723LmetaG_FD_65653 | JGI IMG/M metagenome (GOLD analysis project Ga0070684, IMG submission 65653) | Corn rhizosphere microbial communities from Kellogg Biological Station, Michigan, USA - KBS C7.2-3L metaG | ecosystem: Host-associated > Plants > Roots > Rhizosphere ...
GTCCAGGTCGTCGGCCGACGCGACCGCGTCCGTGGTGAGGACGACGAGCATGGTCGCGAGCTGGGGTGCCAGCATCCCGGCGCCCTTGGCCATGCCTCCGACCGACCAGCCCGGACCCTCGACGACGACCTGCTTGGCCACGGTGTCGGTGGTCAGGATCGCGTGGGCGGCGTCGTCCCCGCCCGTCCCGCCCTCCGTGCCCAGCGCGGCGTACGCCGTGTCGACGCCGGCCAGCACCTGCGCGCGGTCGTTGGCCAGCCCGATCAGTCCGGTGGAGCAGACGACCACGTCGATCGCGCCGATGCCGAGGTGACCGGCGACCCGCTCGGCGACGGCGTGCGTGGTCCGGAAGCCCTCGGGGCCGGTGTAGCAGTTGGCGCCGCCGGAGTTGAGCACCACCGCCCGGACGACGCCGTCCTTGACGGCCTCCTTGCTCCAGAGCACGGGGTTGGCCTGACAGCGGTTGGCGGTGAACACGCTCGCCGCGGTGTGGGTCGGCCCGTCGTTGACGACCAGGGCCACGTCCCTCGCGCCGGAGGACTTCAGTCCCGCCGCGACGCCGGCGGCCCGGAACCCCCGGGGCTGCGTGACGCTCATGGCGCGGTCCCGACCGCGGTCAGGCCGAGGGTCTCGTCGAGGCCGAGGGCGAGGTTCATGGACTGGACGGCTGCCCCGGCCGTGCCCTTGGTGAGGTTGTCGATGGCGCCGACGGCCACGAGCCGGCCGGCCTGCGGGTCCACGGTGACCTGGAGGTGGCAGGCGTTGCTGCCGTGCACCGCCTTCGTCTGCGGCCACTCCCCCTCGGGCAGGACGTGGACGAACGGCTCCGCGTCGTACGCCTTGAGGTAGGTCTCGCGCACCTGCGTCGCCGTGACGTCCGGCGCGAGTGGGGCCGAACAGGTCGCGAGGATGCCGCGCGCCATCGGGACCAGCATCGGTGTGAGGCTCACCCGCACCGGCTCGTCGGTGAGGCCGAGGAGGTTCTGCACGATCTCGGGGGTGTGCCGGTGGCCCCCGCCCACGCCGTACGCCGAGGCGCTGCCCATCACCTCGCTGCCGAGCAGGTGGGTCTTCGCGGCCCTGCCCGCGCCGCTGGTGCCCGAGGCGGCGACCACGACGACGTCGGGCACCACCAGGCCCGCCGCGACCGCCGGGGCCAGCGCGAGCGACGACACGGTCGGGTAGCAGCCCGGCACCGCGATGCGGTGTGCCCCGCGGAGGACGTCGCGCTGACCCGGCAGCTCGGGCAGGCCGTAGGGCCAGGTGCCGGCGTGCTCACCGCCGTAGAAGGCCGTCCACTGCGCCGGGTCGCGGAGCCGGAAGTCGGCGCCACAGTCGACCACCAGGGTCTGCGCGGGAAGCTCCGCCGCGATCGCGGCCGACCGGCCGTGCGGCAGCGCGAGGAACACGACGTCGTGGCCGGTCAGGGTCGCGGCCGAGGTCTGCTGCAGGTCCCGGTCGGCCAGCGGCGTCAGGTGCGGCTGGAGGGACCCGAGCCTCCCTCCAGCGCTGCTCCCGGCGGTGAGCGCGCCGACCTCGGCGAGTGGATGAGACAGGAGCAGTCGCAGCAGCTCGCCCCCGGCGTACCCACTGGCGCCGGCGACCGCGATCCTGATCGGGCTCATGTGCATGATCATACAAGACTATGCATGTTCTTCCTCAAATCGGGCCGGGGGTCGCACGCCGGGCGGGGTCGCGAACCGTCGGTGGACGCGGCTAGGTTCGGGGCATGCCGCGACTGGACTTCCCGACGTACCTCCAGCACATCGGCGCCGAGTCCAGGCGCTTCCGCGACGTGCTGGCCGAGGTCGACCCCGCCGCCGACGTGCCGACCTGCCCCGACTGGCGGGCCGACGACCTGCTGTGGCACCTCGGGGAGGTGCAGCACTTCTGGACCTCGATGGTGACGAACCGCCCCAAGGGTCCCGACGACTACGACCAGCCCGAGCGGCCCGGCGACCATGCCGGGCTGTTGTCGTTCTACGACGCGGCGTACGTCGCGCTGGTGGACGCCCTGGGCGCCGCCGACCCGACCGACGAGGCCTGGTCCTGGTCCCAGGACCACACCGTGGGGTTCGTCTACCGCCGGCAGGCGCACGAGGCCCTGATCCACCGCCGCGACGCGGAGCTCGCAGCCGGTGCGCTGACGCCGTTCCCCACCGACCTCGCGGCCGACGGGGTCGACGAGGTGCTCGACGTCATGTACGGCGGATGCCCGCCGTGGGGAGAGTTCTCACCGCTCCCCCACTACGTCCGGCTCGACCTCACCGACACCGGCGACCACGTGTGGGTGCAGCTCGGCCACTTCCACGGGACCGACCCCGAGGGGATCACCCACGACGAGGACGACATCCACGTCGTCGCCGACCCGGGCGTCGAGCCCGATGCGGTCATCTCGGGCACCGCCGAGGCCCTCGATGCGCGCATCTGGCGACGCGCCGACGGAGCCCAGACACGACTCGCGGGCAGCCTCGAGATCATCGATCGCTTCCGGGCGATCATCCACCAGCCGATCACCTGAGGGCCGCGGAGGCCGGGCCGGCGAGGTCTCCGACGACGGGCGAAGGTCGACAGGGTCGGCTGGGCCGCCCGGGACGAGGGCGACACCGACGCGGCACAGCGCGACGTCCCGCGACCAGCGAGCGTGAGCGCTAGGCCGAGAGCCAGTCGGCGAACGACTCGAACCCGAACGGCCGACCGAGGAAGTCCTCGACCAGGTCGGCGGCGTCCTTGCGCCCTCCCTGGGCCAGGATCCGGTCGCGATACCTCGTAGCGACGTCTGAGTCGAACAGGTTGTCGCGGTCGAACGCCGAGAACAGGTCCTTGGCGATCACCAGGGACCACATGTAGGTGTAGTAGCTGCTGGTGTAGCCGGCCAGGTGGCCGAAGCCGGCATGGAAGTGCGTGTCGAGCGGCGTCACCATCGAGAACTCGGCCTGGAGGGCACGCGACAGTGCCGTCATCGCATCGCCGTCGGCGGGTACGTCCTCGTGGAACCGGTAGGAGACCGCGGCGTAGAACATCTGCGAGCGGGCCTGGAGTCCCTTGGCGAAGTCGTCGGCGTTCCGCATCCGGGCGACCAGGTCCGCGGGGATCGCGCGGTCGTCCTCGTCGGTCGCGAAGCCGCCCAGCACGCCGGCGTCCCACGCCCACTCCTCGAGCAGCTGTGACGGCGCCTCGACGAAGTCCCACTCGGTGGCCACACCGGCGAACCGGCTCCAGCGCTGGTCGCCGCCCAGGACGTGGTGGATCAGGTGACCGAACTCGTGGAACAGCACCACCACGTCGCTGTGCTCCATGAGCCCGCGCGGGAAGTTGCAGACCAGCACGCCCTCGGGCAGCTGCCGGTCCGCGACGCCGTCGGTGAGCGTGAACTGCGCGGCGTGGTTGAACTTGTTGGGACGCGGGTGGAGGTCGAGGTGGATACGACCCACCAGGCGGTCGCCGACCGACACGTCGTACGACGCGACGTCCCCGTGCCAGGTGGGGACCTCGACCGGGGTGTAGGTCAGGCCGAACAGCCGCCCGGTGACGTCGAGCAGTCCCTGACGCACCCGCTCGAAGTCGAAGTACCGCCGCACCACCTGCGCGTCCACGTCGTGCTGCTCGCGGCGCAGGACCTCGAGGTAGTACGTCGAGTCGCCCGCGTCGAGCACCCCGGCCTCGGGCCGGTCCTGCTGGATCCGCGCGAGGAGCGTGTCGCGGTCGCGGAGTGCCGACGCCTCGGCCGCCTTGCTGATCTTGTCGATGAACGTGCCGATGGCGTCGCCGGTCTCGATCATCTTCACCTCGGCGTCGTACGTCGGCCACCCGTCGTAACCGAGGATCGTGGCGAGCTCACGGCGCAGGGCGAGCATCTCCGCGAGCACCTCGTCGTTCGCCGGCCAGCCCTGGTTCGCGAACGCCAGGTGGACCGCGACTCGGGCGTCGCGGTCCTTCGCGAACTGGAGCATCGGGATCACGTCGGGGTAGTCCAGGGTCAGCTCGACGAGCCCGTCGTCGCCGGCCGGGTGGCCCTCGATCCAGTCCTGCGGGAGCCCGTCGAGCTGCTCGGGGCGGACCCTGACCGTCGTGCTGTCGTCGCGGATGTTGCGCTCGAAGGTCTGGCTGACCTCGGTGAGCCGCTCGTTGATGCTGCGGATGCGGTCGCGGACCTCGGGGTCGCGGTCGACACCCGCGCGGCGGAAGTCGCGGAGCGCGAAGTTGCGGACCCGCTCGGCCTCGTCATCGAGCCCCGAGACGCGGGCCTCGGCGTCGTCGACCACCATCAGGTCGTAGACCTCGCGATCCAACGAGAGGTCGGTCTGGAGCTTGGCTGCCTCGACCTGGGCGTGCTCGGCCTGGTCGCGGATCGCTTCGTCCGGATGGACCTGCTGGACCAGGCTGCTGGCCGCGAAGGCGTTGCCGAGGGCGAGGGTGATCTCGTCCCAGCGCTCCAGCAGCTCGGCGGCGCGGCGCGGCCGATCCGCCTTGAGCGCCGTCACGAGCTCGCGGGCGCGATCGAGCTGGTCGGTGGTGCGGGTCGCCAGCCACTCCGACCAGGCGTCGGTCCCGGCGTCGGCGGTGGGCATGGTCAGCGGGGCGAGATCGGTCACGGCCGTGACGCTACCGGGGACCGAGGCGTGGCGCCGTCCTCCTGGAGTACCGAATCCGTTACGCCGGTCAGCGTTGGACGGCGCCGACGAGCGAGACCGCCATGGCCACGGCCCGGTCGCGGGCGGCGCTCGTCTCGGCCTCGGTCAGGGTGCGGTCGGGAGCCCGGAAGCGCAGGGCGAACGCCAGCGACTTCCTGCCCTCGCCCACCTGTGGACCCGTGAACACGTCGAAGAGCCGGATGCTCTCGAGCAGCTCGCCCGCGCCGGCCCGGAGCGCCTTCTCCACCTCGGAGGCGTGGACGGATGCGTCGACCACGAGGGCGACGTCCTCCTTGGCCACCGGGTGGTGCGAGAGGACCGGGGCGGTCGGGATCTCGACCGTCCGCGCCATCAGGAAGTCGAGGTCGATCTCGAGCGCCGCCGTGCCGCGGGGCACGCCGTACCTGTGGCAGACACGCGGGTGGAGCTCGCCGGCGTGCCCGAACTCCCGGCCGCCGACGGAGACCAGGGCGCAGCGACTCGGGTGCCACGGCATGCGAGACGTCTGCCCGACCTCGATCTCGACACCGAGCTCGCGAGCCAGCGTACGGACGACATCGAGGGCGTCCGACCAGTCGGCCGGCCGGCCGTCGCCCCACCAGCCGGCACGCTCTCGCTCGCCGGACAGCACCGCAGCCAGGAACAGCGGCTGCTCGGGGATGGCCTCGAAGAGCTTCTCGAGCTCGGCCTCGCTCGGGCGCCAGTCCACGCCGAACACGGGGGCCGGGCCGCGCCCCGTGGGGAAGGCGACCGTGCCGGTCTCGAAGAGGGCGACCCCGGCAGCGCCGCGACCCAGGTTGCGGGCCGCCGCGTCGAGGACTCCGGGGAGCAGCGTGGTCGTGTAGAGCGGCAGCTCCTGGGACAGCGGGTTCGAGAGGCGTACGGCGCGCCGCAGCGCGTCGTCCTCGGGCAGGCCGAGTGCGTCGAAGGTGTCGTCGCCCACGAACGGGAAGCTGACCACCTCGACGCAGCCCAGCCCGGCGAGCGTGCGGCCGATCCGGCGCCGGAGCCGCTGCTCGCGGGTGAGTCCACGCCCGACCGGCGGGACCGGGATGACCGACGGCACCTGGTCGTAGCCGACGATGCGCACCACCTCCTCGACCAGGTCGTAGGGGTCGGTGAGATCGGGCCGCCACGGCGGCGGGGTCACCGCCAGCTCATCCTCGCCGTCGACCTCGGCGCCGATCGCGCGCAGGTTCTCGACGACGCGGTCGGCCTCGATCGCGAGCCCGACGACCTCGCCGGGGAGCCCCGGCGCGAGCCCGATCGGAGTGCGCGCCGGCGGCGTGCCGACGACGGTCACGCCCGGCGAGACCGAGCCGCCACCGTACGTCGTGAGGAGCTCGGCGACCCGGTCGGCCGCGACCTCGCAGATCGTCGGGTCGACCCCGCGCTCGTTGCGCTTGCCGGCCTCGGAGGTCAGCCGGTGCCGCTTGCCGGTGCGGAACATCGAGACCGGGTCCCAGTGGGCGGCCTCGATCACCACGGTGGTGGTCACCTCGGACATCTCGGTCGTGGCGCCGCCCATCACGCCGCCGAGCCCGATCGCACCCGAGTCGTCACAGACCACGAGGTCCTCGGTGGACAGGTCGCGGTCGACCCCGTCGAGCGTGGTCAACCGCTCCCCTGCGGTTGCGCGGCGTACCACGAGCGCACCCCGGAGCCGGTCGCCGTCGTACCCGTGGATGGGCCGACCCGTCTCGAGCATCACGTAGTTGGTGACGTCGACGGCCAGGGAGATCGGGCGCATGCCGGCCAGCCGCACCCGACGCTTGAGCCACTCCGGCGACTCCGCCGTCGGGTCGAACCCGGTGACGGTGCGTGCCACGAACACCGGGCAGCCGTCCGGGTCCTCGACGCGCACCGGGTAGCCGTCGGCGTTCGCGGCCGGTACGTCCCGGAGGCAGGGGTCGCTGTACGCCGCACCGAAACCCATCGCCGCCTCCCGGGCGACGCCGCGCAGCGAGAGCGCGTAGGCCCGGTCGGGGTTGATCTCGAACTCGATGACCTCCTCGTCGAGGCCGAGCACGGGTCTGGCATCGTCTCCCGGCTGACCCGCTCCGGGCGCCAGCACGATGATCCCGTCGTGGTCCTCCCCGATGCCGAGCTCGCGCGCGGAGCAGATCATCCCGGCGGAGACATGGCCGTAGGTCTGCCGCGCGGAGATCTCGAAGCCCCCTGGGAGCACGCCGCCCGGCAGGACCACCACGACGAGGTCGCCGGGTGCGAAGTTGTGAGCTCCGCAGACGATGCCCTGCGGCTCACCCGAGCCGTTGGCGTCCGCCACGTCGACCGTGCACCAGTTGATCGTCTTGCCGTTCGTCTGCGGCTCCGCCTCCATCGTGAGGACGCGGCCGATCACCAGCGGTCCGCTGACGTCGGCGCCGGGTCGCTCGAGCGACTCGAGCTTGAGCCCGAGCGCGGTCAGCTTCCGGGCGAGGTCCTGGGTGGGCAGGTCGGCCGGGAGGTCGGCGTACTCGCGGATCCAGGAGACGGGCGCGCGCATGGGGTGGTCCTTTGCGTCTGTGCTGCGGTCAGGTGCGGAGCTCGGAGGCCGGGCGCGCGGTCACCAGTCGGTGCCGAACGCCGAGGCGAATCGGACGTCGCCCTCGAAGAGGGCACGCAGATCCCCCGCACCACTGCGGAACATGAAGGACCGGTCGATCCCCATGCCGAACGCGAAGCCCCGGTAGCGCTCCGCGTCGATGCCGCAGGCCGCGAGCACCCGCGGGTTGACGACGCCGCAGCCGCCCCACTCGATCCAGCCCTCGCCGCGGCAGGTTCGGCACCGCTCGACGGCACCCGGTGCGCCGCGGCACACGAAGCAGACCAGGTCGACCTCGGCCGACGGCTCGGTGAAGGGGAAGTACGACGGACGGAAGCGCGTGGTGATGCCGTCACCGAACATCTGCTCGGCGAAGTGGTCGAGGGTGCCCTTGAGGTTGGCCATCGTGATCCCCTCGTCGACGACCAGGCCCTCGACCTGGTGGAACATCGGCGAGTGCGTCGCGTCGTACGGGTCGGTGCGGAAGACGCGGCCCGGGCAGATCACGTAGATCGGCGGCGTACGGCTCAGCATGGTGCGGGCCTGCACGGGCGAGGTGTGGGTGCGCAGCACGAGGTGGTCCTCGGCCGGCTCGGTCCAGAACGTGTCCTGCATGGTGCGCGCGGGGTGGTCCGGGCCGAGGTTCAGCGCGTCGAAGTTCAGCCACTCGGCCTCGAGCACCGGACCCTCGGCTACCTCCCAGCCCATGGCCACGAACAGGTCGGCGATGTAGTCGCTCATCAACGTGATCGGGTGCCGCGACCCGCGCGGCCGGCGATCGGTCGGCACGGTCACGTCGACGGTCTCCTCCACGAGCATCCGCTCCTCGGCCTCGGCCTCGAGCACCGCGGCGCGCTCGGCGAGAGCCCGGGCCACGGCACCGCGGGCCTGCCCGACGCGCTGGCCGGCCTCCTTGCGGGCCTGGGGCGGCAGGGCACCGATCTCGCGGTTGGCGAGGGCCAGCGGCGACCGGTCGCCCGCGTGGTCGAGCCGGGCCTGCTTGAGTGCGTCGAGATCCCGGGCAGCGCTGATCGCGGCCAGCGCCTCGTCGCGCATCGCGGCCACCTGCTCCGCCTGGAGCGGGGTGACCTCGACCGGGTCGTAATCGGAGTTGGGGCCCGACATGGGTGCCTTTCGCGCTGGACTGACGGAGACCAGTCTAGGAACGACCGCTGCTCCGCGGCGACGGGGTTTGCCCGTCGTACGTCGCGCCGTCAGGACTCGGCGGCGAACGCCGGCCAGGTGGTGGTGATCCGGGCTCCGCCCTCCGGGGCGTCATCGATGGTGGTCGTGCCGCCGTGGGCGCGGACCAGCCCGTTGACGAGGTAGAGCCCGAGCCCGGAACCCCCGCGCTGGCCGGTGGTCCAGAACTTCGTGAACGCGCGCTGGCGGATCTCCGGCGGGATGCCGTTGCCGGAGTCGTCGACCTGCACCGCGACCTGCTCGCCCTCCTTCGCGGCCGTCACCGTCACCGGGTCGGAGCCGTGCCGGATGGCGTTCTCGATCAGGTTGGTGAGCACCTGCGTGAACTTGTCCGGGTCGGCCCAGATGTCGGGCAGGTCGTCCGGGGCACGGAACGCGATCCGGTGCGGTGCGCCGGCGCGGACGCTCTCGATCACCCGCGCCGTCATCAGGCGCACTTCGCAGGGGCGCTGGTGCATGGCCAGCCGGCCGGTGTCGAGCCGGGCCACGTCGAGCAGCTCGGTGATCAGGCGGCTCAGCCGGTCGGAATCGGCGTGCACCGTGGTGAGCATCAGCTTCTTCTGCTCGTCGTTGAGCCGGTCCCACCGGTTCAGCAGCGCCTGGACGAAACCCTTCACACCGGTCAGCGGCGAGCGGAGCTCGTGCGCGACGGTGGCCACGAGGTCGGACCGGTCGCGGTCGAGCCGTGCTCGGGCCCGACCGGATCGCAGCGAGACGGCGACGTCGGTCACGGGACCGTGTCGGGGTGCACGGTGGATGCGCGCGGTGACCAGCACCTCGTCGCCCGACGGCAGCACCCACGACTGCTCGGGGACGCCGGTGCGGGTCACCAGCCCGTCGTACGGCTGCGTGCAGGCGACCCAGCCCGCGCCCTCCTGGTTGGTGACCGCCACCACCTCGGCGAGCGGGCTTCCCTCGGCCGCCTCACGGGTCGTGCCCAGCAGCACCGCAGCCCGGTCGTTCACGAGCCGGACGACGCCGTGCTCGTCGGCGATCACGACGCCGTCGGGCAGGGTGTCGAGCGCGTGTCGGGCGTCGAGGACCGTGTGGGCCGAGACGTCGTCGATCGGGTCTCGGGCAGGGGGCACGCGCGGCAGCCTAGTGCCGATCCGCGGCGAACGAGAGAGAAAGAGATGCTGTGGGCGGCCCCTCCCCCCAGTGGGGCCGCACCGACAACATGGGTGGACAGCCCCTCCCCCGTGGGGGCCTATCCGTGTGTCCGTGTCTCGGGAACCACGAACACGTAGTAAGATAGTTCCAGTATCCATGCTGCACAACTGATTTCGCACATTTTCCCAATCTTTGCTTTGAAAAGAGTGCATTGATGCTCGTGTCGGAGCTGGCGGAGCGTGCGGACGTGCCCCTCGCCACCGTCAAGTACTACCTCCGCGAAGGTCTGCTCGCGCCCGGGGAGACGACGGGGCCGCGGCGGGCCGAGTACGACGACGGCCACCTGCGCCGCCTGCGCGTGCTCCGGCTGCTGCGCGAGATCGGCGGTGTGCCCGTGACCAGCCTGCGGCAGATCGTCGACGCCCTCGACGACCAGACCCTGCCGGTCCACGAGACGATGACCCTCGTCGCCGACGTGATCTCGACCGGTCCGGAGACGACCGAGCGGGACCAGACGTCGCTGGACACGGTCGACGCGGTCCTCGCCGCCATGGGCTGGGACGGCATCCGCGCGGCGTCGATCGACCGGCAGCGCCTGGCGTCGCTGGTGTCGATGCTGAACGGGCCCGGTCCGCTCGGGGCCAGCGTCGAGGTGCTGACGTTCTACGCCGGTATCGCCGACGAGCTCGCGCGTGCGGAGATCGCGATGGTCGACCACTCAGCGGACCGCGAGCAGCTGCTCGAGCAGATGGTCACGGGCTCGGTGGTCTACGGCCAGGTCTTCGGGCTGCTCCGGCAGCTCGGCCACGAGCACCACCACGCCCTGGTCACGCAGGCCGCGACCGTCGCGACCTGATCGTCACGGGCGGACACGGCGTGCCCGGGCGCTCTCGTGCAGGCAGATCGCCGCGGCGGTCGCCAGGTTGAGGCTCTCCGCGCGTCCCGGGACGGGGATCCGCACCCGGTGGTCGGCCAGGGCCGCGAGCTCGCGGGGCAGACCCCACGCCTCGTTGCCGAACAGCCATGCGGTGGGCCCGGCCAGGAGCTCGGCCGCGTCGTCGAGAACGAGCTCGCCCCCGCCGTCGGCTGCGAGCACGACCAGCCCGGCCGCTCGAGCCAGTTCGACGACGACCGCCGGGTCGGGCTCCAGGGCGACCGGCAGGTGGAACAGGCTGCCCACGCTCGCCCGCACGGTCTTCGCGTTGTAGACGTCCACCGAGTGGCCGGCGAGCACCACCGCGTGCGCCCCGAGGGCATCCGAGGTGCGGAGCAGGGTGCCGGCGTTGCCGGGGTCGCGGACATCGGCGGCGATCGTGAGCAGTCCGGCCTGCTTGGCGGGGCCGGTGGCCGCGGCGAGGGCGTCCGCGAGCGGTACGTCGAGGAACGAGCACACCGCGACGATCCCGGCCGGGGTCACGCTGTCGCTGAGCGAGGCCAGCGCACGGTCGTCGACGTACGACGTGCGCGGGGCGGCGGCGACCAGCGCGGGGTACTGGTCGCCGGCGGCCGGCGTCGCGAACACCTCGACGACGACGCCGCGCTCGAGCGCGCCCTCGACCGCCTTGGGGCCGTCGGCGAGGAACAGCCGGCGTCCGGTGCGGTCCGAACGGCGGCCGAGCTTGCGCGCCTCCTTGACCCGGGTGTTCCCCGCCGTCAGGGGCGCGCTCACCGCCGGGGCCTCAGGACGCCTTCGGCGCGTTGACGTCCTCGGGCAGCGCGGCCCGGGCGGTCTCGACCAGGGCGGCGAACGCCGGTGCGTCGTTGACGGCCAGGTCGGCCAGGATCTTGCGGTCCACCTCGACGCCGGCGAGGTTCAGGCCCTGGATGAACCGGTTGTAGGTCATCCCGTTGGCCCGCGCCGCGGCGTTGATCCGCTGGATCCACAGCCGGCGGAAGTCGCCCTTGCGCGCCTTGCGGTCGCGGTAGCTGTAGACGAGCGAGTGGGTGACCTGCTCCTTGGCCTTGCGGTACAGGCGCGAGCGCTGACCGCGGTAGCCGCTCGCGCGCTCGAGGGTGGTCCGGCGCTTCTTGTGGGCATTCACTGCCCGCTTGACGCGTGCCATATCGGGTTACTCCTTGACGTTCAGTTCTGGTGAGGCTGTGACTCAGGTGGGCGGCCTGCGCGAGCGCGCGGCGCTCGCTGCGGCCGAGCGTTCCGACAAGACGGGGTCGCTCGGTCCTCGCTCAGCCCAGCAGCTTCTTGGCGGCCTTCAGGTCGGCGGGGGCGACGTCCACCATCCCGCTCTTCTGACGGTGCTTCTTGCGGCTACCGGTCGTCGGAGCGGAGGCGAAGGCAGCACCGGACTTCCGGCCGGTCTGCATCCGTCGCAGCTTTCCGCTGCCGGTCACCTTGAACCGCTTGCTCGCGCCGGAGTGCGTCTTGTTCTTCGGCATCGTTCCTCTTCCTTCTTCGTACGTCGCGTGGTCGCGCTGGGCGGCACTACGTCGTGTTGGTGCGGAGGCTCGGTCGTGCGGACCGATCCCTCCCAAACTCAGGTGGCGGCCGGTGACCGGGTCGGTCGGCGGCTGCTGTTCTTCGCGAACTCGGCTGCGTCCTCGTTCATCTCGATCGAGTCCTTCGCTGCGCTCAGGCCTCGATCTCGCTGCGGATCCTCCGGGCCATCGACCCACCCCTCATTCATCTCGATCGAGTCCTTCGCTGCGCTCAGGCCTCGATCTCGGGATCGAGGTTCTCGCTCCGCCCGCGCTCCTTCTTCTGGGCCACGGCGTGGCCCGCGTTGTGCGCGGTGCGCTCCGCGCGTTCCTCCGCCTCGTCGGCGGCGCGCGCCGCGGCCCGCTCGGCCTTCGCGGCCTGCATCTCCACCTTGGCCTCGGCCTTCTTCTTGTGCGGCCCGAGCACCATGATCATGTTCCGGCCGTCCTGCTTGGGCGCGGACTCCACGAAGCCCAGCTCCGTGACGTCCTCGGCCAGCCGCTGCAGCAGCCGGAACCCGAGCTCGGGGCGGTGTTGCTCGCGACCGCGGAACATGATGGTGATCTTGACCTTGTCGCCCGCCTTCAGGAACCGCACGACGTGACCCTTCTTGGTCTCGTAGTCGTGCTGGTCGATCTTCGGACGAAGCTTCATCTCCTTGATGATCACGTTCGTCTGGTTCCGGCGGGCTTCACGGGCCTTCTGGGCGTTCTCGTACTTGAACTTCCCGTAGTCCATGAGCTTGCAGACCGGCGGACGTGCCATC
>Ga0070684_100002929_pt1 | contig 12685 bp, 8 predicted proteins | sample KBSC723LmetaG_FD_65653 | JGI IMG/M metagenome (GOLD analysis project Ga0070684, IMG submission 65653) | Corn rhizosphere microbial communities from Kellogg Biological Station, Michigan, USA - KBS C7.2-3L metaG | ecosystem: Host-associated > Plants > Roots > Rhizosphere ...
GTGCTGGTGGGTCCAGCCCGTGCCGCTGAAGGACCTAACGAGCGTGCCAACGAGTACGGTGGTCGGGAGAAACCCCACGACCACCGGCGCAAGCGCCGGAGATATCGACAGGCCGGTCGGCAACCTCATCGAGTAGTTCCCTTGGCGCAGCTAAACTCGCTTGTCGCTCAGATCCTCCGTCGACGCGGTCGCGGCGTTCTTCTTGATCGACTCGATGGCGCTGACCGCCGATGCCTTCTGTACATAGGTTTCGCTGGTCGCCAGGACTTGCCCGTTGCTGGCCACGATGTTGACCCGGTATTGGTTGTTCGAGGTCTTCTTGATCTGGAACTTCACCGATTCTCCTCGGATAGGTACGGCTCAGACTCGTGGTAGTGGGTGTGCCCGATCCGGGCGAACGCCAATCCACCACCAAAGCAGGCGACCACGGTCGCGCCTTCGCATCGAGCGATCTCCCTGACAGGGTCGGGAAGAGGAGATCGGTCAGGCTTGACGGGTACATCGACGGTCGGCACCGACGCGTGGACGGTGAACGCAACCTGATCGGACCGCGCTGCAAGCGGTTCGGCCGCCGGCCAGCACCTTGCTGTCGATGTCGCTTCTTGTGTGAGACCGCCGCGGGCCCAACGCCATCGACTAAATACGCAGGTCACGCCGACCTTGTTGATTGTCGCGGCGAAACCGACTGCACCGACGGCGGGATCCGGTGTCCGTCAGTCGTCTACTGAGTGCCCATCGCCCGCCGGACCGGCACCGGTTGCTGGTCGCATGTGTACCCGCAACCGTCCCGACCGTCACCTGTGCAAAGGGAGAAGTCATGCGATTGCTCAGACGTTGGCCTTCCACGCTGCTAGTCCTGGCCCTCGCGACCACCGGCCTGATCGGCGTGGGCCGACCCGCCTCGGCCGAGAGCGTGTGCCCGAACCTGTGGGCCAATCAGCAGGTGATGGCGGATGAGCCGGCACCGGCGTGCCGGGCTACCTGGCTGGTGGACCCCGGGCGCGGGAACTTCCTCACCCGGGCGGACCTGCTACGCGCACATCAACTGTACGAAGCCCAGGGATTCACCATGCCCTGGTTGTGGTACGCACCGCAGCAGCCGGTGTCGTTTCCTGGGCCCTTCCCGCAGGACTGGACGTCGTGCCCGACGCTCACTCACGTCAACGGCGTGTGTGCCACGACCACAGGGCTACCCAGCAACATTCTGGTGGACAACTTCTCCGCCCGGCCGGTGGTCATGTCCGTGTTCGCGTACCAGGGCAACTTCGTGTCCGCGGTGTGCGGCAACTTCGGGGTTCCGCTGCAGCCGTTGACGGCCCCGGTACCGGTGATCACCGTGCACAAATTCAACGATCTCAACGGCAACGGGGTCCAGGACTCCGGCGAGCCACCGCTGGCCGGGTGGACGTTCCAGCTCATCCGTCAATCCAGCCTCTTCGGCGACCAGGGTCCGGGCCTGGCCGACACCCAAGTCACCGACGGAAACGGTGACCTGACATTCCGGCTCGGCGCAGACGACGCCGGCCCGGGCACCTACCTGGTCCAGGAGGTGAGCCAGGACGACTGGGTGATGACGACCACGGCGAGCCCGCCCATCGTTGTCCGGGATGGGATCGGTGACGGGCCCGTGGCGAACCTGACCGTAGGCAACACCTTCCAGGCCATCACCGCCGCCGGAACCACCATCGCCCCGACCGAGGGTGTCGCATTCACCGGCACGGTGGCCACGTTCACCGACCCCGACCCCGCCGGCACCCCAGCCGAGTACAGCGCCACCATCGACTGGGGCGACGGCACCCCGATTAGCGACGGCGCCATCAGCAAGACCCCCGAGGGCACCTTCACCATCACCGGGTCGCACACCTACACCGACGAAGGCGCCGCGACCGCCACCGTGACGATCCACGACATCGACAACCCCGCCAACACGGCAACAGCCGCCACCACGGTCACGGTCGGCGACGCCACGTTGAGCGCCGACACACCGACCTCGATCACAGCCGTAGAGGGAGCCGGCTTCACCGCCACCGTCGGCAGCTTCACCGACGCCAACCCCGGCAGCACCATCACCGACTTCACCGCCAGCATCGACTGGGGCGACGGCACCAGCAGCAGCGGCGGCACCGTGTCCGGACCGACCGGCGGGCCGTTCACCGTCACCGGAACCACACGTACACCGAGGAAGGCAGCTATCCGCTGACCGTCAGCGTTCTGGACGACGGCGGCGCGACCACCACCCTCACCGGCACCGCAACCGTGACCGACGCCGCCCTGACCGCGACCGGGAACCCGAACCTGCTGTCCACCAACCCGGTAACCAACCTGCCGGTGGCCACCTTCACCGACGCCAACCCCGGCGGCACCATCGCCGACTTCACCGCCAGCATCGACTGGGGCGACGGCGCCACCAGCGCCGGCACCGTGTCCGGACCGACCGGCGGCCCGTTCACCGTCACCGGCACACACACCTACGCCACGCTCGGCCCGAAAACCATCACCGTGTACATCGTCGACGACGGCGGCGCCACTGCCACCGCATTCAGCCACCTGATCCTTTTCGCCTACCCCGCAGGCGGGAACTTCGTCATCGGCAACGCGACCACCGCCCCCGGCATCCAGGTCAACTTCTGGGGCTCCCAATGGGCCAAGAACAACCCGCTTACCGGGGACAGCCCGCCGAACGCGTTCAAGGGATTCGAAGACAACCCCGAGCTACCCGTCTGCGGCGGCACCTGGACCTCCCGTCCCGGTAACAGCTCCAACCCACCCGACACCATCCCGACCTACATGGCCGTGATCGTCTCCACCCACGTCGAGCAGAACGGCTCCACCATCACCGGCGACATCCAGCACGTCCTCATCGTCGCCACCGACCCGGGCTACGCCGGCAACCCGGGCCACGACGGCACCGGCACCATCGTCGCCATCCTCTGCTAACCCGACGGGACCGACATAGCCGGCCGTACGCCGACCGGGAACGATCTGTCACCGGTCGGCGTACGGCTGGCACCGAACACACGATCCGCTCGGGCCCGTCCCTCGCGCACACCACGCAAGGGACGGGCTCAAGGAGAAGTTTGACGGCCGCTCGTCCGGGCGGAAGGAGCGGCTGCCTGGCCTGGCGGTTTCCGCAGGTAGGGCTGGATGTAGTCGTGGCCCGTGACGCGGATGTCGGCGATCAGAAAACGAATCCAATTACGGAGCGGACCGCGGACTCGCGGTGGCCGACGCGGTCCTTGCGTTCCTGGCCACCAACGTTGTGCTGTCCGGCATCGCGGACTGGATGTCGCCGCAGCCGGTGATGGTGGGTCTACCCGGCATGGCCCCGCTCAACTGGCACACCACCACGAGCGTGCTACTGGTCGTGTACCTGTTCGTGCATGTCGTACGCCGACAGGCCCGGCTTCGCCACTCCCGCGTCCGCTAACCTGCCGGTCCGGCCGGGGTTGACGGGCGGTGGTTCGGCCAGCTGCGCGAACTGATCGCTGGCCGGGCCGCCGGCGCGCCTGACCTCACCGCGCGCGTGACACGGCAAGATCTCTCCTCTCCAGATTCGTGACATCGGCGTACCGGAGGCCAGCACCGATGCGGCGACACGACGAACGGCTCGAGTGCGGCAACCGTCGATGCTCGCAGGGACCGATCGGCCGTTGGGTCGGCACGGGCGTTAGCCTGAACCGGTGAGCGACAAGGCCCCGCCGCCGGGAGTCCGCCCGCACCCCGGTGAGCCCCACTTCGGCGGCTTCGCTTCCCGGCTGAACTGGTTGCGGGCCGGGGTACTGGGCGCCGACGACGGCATCGTCTCCGTCGCCGGCATCGTCACGGGTGTCGCCGGGGCGACGGCGGTCCGCGGGCCGATCCTCACGGCCGGTGTGGCCGGGCTGGTCGCCGGAGCCATCTCCATGGCCTTGGGTGAGTACGTGTCGGTCAGCAGCCAACGCGACACCGAACGGGCACTGCTGGACAAGGAGAAACAGGAACTCGCCAACGACCCGGAACGGGAACTGGCCGAGCTCACCGCCCTGTACCAGGCGAAGGGGCTGTCGGCACAGACCGCTCGTACCGTCGCCGAGGAACTCACCGCGCACGACGCATTCGCCGCCCATGTTGACGTGGAACTTGGCATCGATCCCAACGAACTGACCAACCCCTGGCAGGCGGCGCTCGCCTCCGCGGCCGCGTTCACCACCGGGGCGCTGCTGCCGCTGATCGCGATCCTCGCACCACCCGCCGGCTGGCGGGTACCCGTCACCTTCGTCGCGGTCCTCGTGGCGCTGGCGGTGACCGGTGAGGTCAGCGCGCGACTGGGCGGCACCAGCCGGCGCGCCGCCGTCGCCCGCGTCGTGATCGGCGGCGCCCTCGGCATGCTGGTCACCTACGGCGTTGGCCATCTCGTTCATACCGCCGGCATCTAACCCCAACCCGTACCGGCCTTAACCGCTTCGGGGAACGGCGGCCACACGGACCGGCAGACCCTCCCTGTCCCGGTCCGGGGTCTCTTGCCGTCGGGCCGCTCCGGTGGGATGCCTGGATCAGGGTCGAGAGCGGATCCGGCCACTGGAACGGAGGCGCGTCGTTCGGTTCCGGGCCGGACGGCTGCGGGCATGGGACCGCGTAGCGAACAGGGGGCGGCAGTGGCGGAGGCGGCGACGTTGGCCGGGCTCAGCGCGGCCGAGGTAGATCAGCGGCGCCGGGCGGGGCGGGTCAATGTGGTGGCCCGCCGGTCCAGCCGCGGTGCCTGGTCGATCGTGCGGTCCAACGTGCTGACCCGGTTCAACGCGATCCTCGGCGTACTCTACCCGAGGCGAACCCTTATCGTCCGGCGTCCAGCGTTGTCTGCCCCGGGGAGCGGAGACGAGCCCAGTTAGCTGTCGGTGCGGGCGTGCGCGACCACGGCGACGGGGCAGGCCGCGTGGTGCAGGACGGCCTGACTCACCGAGCCGAGCAACAGCCCGGCGAAACCGCCCAAGCCACGGGCACCGACCACCACCAACTGCGCCTGGTTGGTCGCCTCGATCAGTCTCGTGCGGACGCCGCCGTGGCGCACAGTTCGGTCGACGGCGACGTCGGGGTACTTGCCCTGCCAGCCGGCCAGAGCCTCGGCCAGCACCCGCCCCTCCTCCGCCTGCACCTCACCCGGGTCGTACACCAGCGGCATCATGTCCCCGGGCCCGATGGACGCCGGGTGCGCCCACACGTGCAGGGCCACCAGGGGCACCGACCGCAACGCCGCCTGCTCGAACGCGAACCCGACCGCGGGGTCATTGGCCGGTGACCCATCCACGCCCAGCAGCACCGGCATCGCCGGGTCGACCGTTCCCCGCGTCACGATCACCGGGCAGTGGGCGTGCGCGACCAATTGCACCGCGACGGAGCCGACCAGCAGGCCGGTGAACCCGCCCAACCCGCGGTCGCCGACTACAACCAGGCTCGCCGTGCGGGAGTATTCCCGCAGCACCGCCACCGCCGCGCCGGTGACCAACTCTCCGTGCACCACAACCTGTGGCGCGGTGATTCGGGCCCGTAGGCACGCCTCGGCCAGCATGTCGTCGGCCTGGCGGCGCAGCCCACCGTCCACGGGACCCAGCGGCGGCGGACCCAGCGGCACGTGAAAGTACGGCCAGATGAACGCGTGTACCACGGTCAGCGGGCAGCCCCGCAGGGCGGCCTGCGGCGCGGCCAGGTCCACGGCGGCCAGACTCGACGGCGAGCCATCGACCCCGACGACAACCGGTGCGGATAACGAGCGGTCAGGCGACATGGCAACCTCCAGGATCAGCTTCCACCGTGCCGCCGCCGACTCGGTCCCGAGCAGGGCCACAAGACCCCTTCAACGGCGAGGACGGTGTCCGGCATCCTCGATGAACGCGACGGGCACTCGATGGTGACCGGCAACGGGAAGCGCGACGGCGCACACGTGCTGCGGCCACCCCGGCTAAGCACGGCAGCTACTTCGCTATCGGCAGCCATGATGGAGCGCCGGTGCTGCTGGTCTTCAACCGACGGCCTGACCAGCAACCGACCGGAGGCACCCGGGCTGCTGCCCAGCACCGGCACGGTCGCCGCCCTGGCTGTCATCGTCGCTGCCTCCTACCTATTGATGCACCTGGTACCGAGTTCGCCCTCGCCGGACCGGCTGCCATCGACGAGTTCCTCCGATTCCCATGGCCTACACCATGCAACCTCGTGCCCACCAGCTGGCGTGCAACTCGTCGCCGGCCCCGAAGGCCCGTCGACGACAAGCACAGCGGCGGCGTTTCAAGGTTGGGCGCAAGGTCATGCGCGTTGAGGTACGGCAAACGATCCGTCCCGCCAGGCGGGCGGGACCCTATCCTCCACCGGTCGGGACTTTCGCCTCCCCCACGGATGGCCGGCCGGCGTGAAGGGTTGGGTTGGCGGGTGAGGTGAGTACGGTGTTGGAGATCGACGGGGTCAGCAAGACCTTCGGCACGCTCCGAGCACTGGACGGGTGTCGGTTCACTGCCGTCCCGAAGCGGTTGACCGGCCTGCTGGGCCCCAACGGCGCGGGTAAGACGACGCTGATGCGCTGCCTGCTCGGCCTCGTCAACCCTGACGAGGGGACGTTGCGGTGGCGCGGTGCACCGGTCAGCGAGGCGGTGCGGCGCCGGTTCGGGTACATGCCCGAGGAGCGCGGCCTGTATCCGGCGATGCCGGTGGCCGAGCAGGTCGACTACTTCGCACGGCTGTCTGGAGTGCCCCGGGGCGCCGCCCAGGCGGCAACCCGCGCGGTGATTGACCGCGTGGGCCTGACCAGTGTGGCCGACCGGAAGGTGGAGCAGCTCTCGCACGGCAACCAGCAGCGGGTGCAGTTGGCCGTCGCGTTGGTCCACAACCCGGAACTGCTGGTGCTGGACGAACCGTTCGCCGGCCTGGACCCGGTGGGGGTGGACACCCTCGCCGGGCTGCTGCGGTCTCTCGCCGACGAGGGTGCCACGGTGCTGTTCTCCAGCCACCAACTCGACCTGGTCCAGCACCTGTGCCAGGACGTCGTCACCGTCGACCACGGCCGGGTCGTCCTCGCTGGCTCCCTGGAAGCCCTGCAGGCCGGCTCGGACCGGCGCTACGTCGATGTCGTGTTCGCCGGGCCGCCGACACCGGGTTGGCTGGACTGCCTCCCCTACGTCGCCGTGACCGGCGACGACCGGCACGCCCGAATGGTTGTCGGGCCCGAGGACGACCTCGACGTGGTCCTGCGGGCCGCCCAAGCGGCTGGGCCGCTGCTGAGGTTCGACTTTCAGCCCCCGACGCTGGAGGAGATGTTCCGGGAGGCGATCAGCCGATGAGCGCACCGCTGTCCGCGATCTGGGTCATCGCCCGACGGGACCTATCGACTCGAGCACGCAGCAAGGCGTTCCGCATCTCCAGCGCGGTCATGCTGGCCAGCGTGATCCTCGGCATCGTGATTCCGACCGTCGTCCTGCGCGGCACCACCACCTACACCGTGGCCGTGGTCGGCGCCGCGGACGAGCCGCTGCCGCCCCTGGTAGCTGCCCAGGCGAAGGCGGCCGGGGTGATGGTGACCGTCCGGGAGGTCAGCGACCGGGCCGCGGGCGTGGCGCTGGTTGACGCCGGCACGGCTATCGCCGCGGTCGCTCCCGGCGAGGTCATCTGGAAGAACGCACCCAACACCCGGCTGGCGCCCGTACTCGACGCCGCGCTGGCCCGGGTCGCCATCGGGCAACGGGCCCAGACGTTGGGCCTGACCCCGGCCCAGTTGGGTAGTCTGGTGGCGCCCGCCGCGCCGACCGTCACCCGGCTGCACCCCGCCCCCGACAAGGGGCCGCAGACCGTCATCGCCCTGGTCGGCATGATTCTGCTGTTTGTCGCACTGAACTTCTACGGCGCGTACGTGCTGACCGGAGTGGTCGAGGAGAAGTCGAGCCGGGTCGTAGAGGTGCTGCTGGCCCGGGTACGGCCGGCACAGCTGTTGGCCGGCAAGGTGCTGGGCATCGGGCTGCTGGGCATCGGGCAGTTTCTCGCGCTGGCCGTTGTCGGCGCGGTGACCCTGCGGATCGTCAAGCCGGCCAACCTGCCGGCCGGTGCGGTGCCGCTGATTGGCGTCGTGGTGCTGTGGTTCGTCCTCGGATACACCTTCTACAGCATCGTGTACGGAGCCCTCGGTTCCCTCGCGTCCCGCACCGAAGACGCCCAGACGGCGACCGCGCCGCTGAGCGCGGTGATGGCGGTGGCCTACTTCGGCGCATTCACCGCGATCGGCAAGCCTGACGCGTGGTGGGTCACCGCCGGATCGCTGTTTCCACCGACCGCGCCGACGTTCATGCCGCTGCGCGCCGGGCTGACTCATGTGCCGGCCTGGCAGATGGGTCTCGCCGTCCTCCTCATGGCACTGGCGATCATCGGCATGGTGCAGGCCGGCGGGCGTCTCTACCGGGGTGCGGTTCTGCACACCGGCGGCCGGTTACGCCTGCGGCAGGCCTGGCATCAGACGCACTGACGGCAGCATGTCGGCTTTGCACAGGCGGAATCCGCCAGGTTGGGCGGAACAAGCTGCGATGCGGACTCGGCGGTCAAGATCCGCCGTAGGGTTCCCGCTCCCACCGGCGAGCAGCCGTGCCGGCGGGATCGCGCGGGTCGATGTCAGACGGTGACCCTGACAAGCGGTTCGGCCGGCACCAGTTCCCCACCGCATCAGTGCGTCCAGTCGCCCCGCGGCCAAGGAGATATGTTCCGGCCAGAATGCGAGTCGGAGGCTAGGGACCTTCGTCCCTGCCGGGCGCCATACCCCGCTCCTAACGTCGCAGGTAGCCCGATTCCGGCGACTCGAGGAGGTCGTCATGACACACCCTGTAGTGCATTGGGAGCCGTTGATCTTCATCGTCGGGCTGCCCCTTTGACACCCGCCGGTATGGGAGCGCCCCGGTACGGCCGCCGTGCTGTCCGGGTACTTGGCCCCTGCCGCTGGCCCGCCGGCGAGCGCATCCTCGCAGGATGTTCCACTGCCCGGTCGTCAGTTGGCCGAGGAGGTGCGCCATGTCCAACCGGGAGTCGCACCGGGCCGCGCGAGAGGCCCGGCGGGAGGCCGCCCGCGGCGGCGGCGAGTGCCACCACGAGGATGCCATCGCCCGTTACCTGACCGCGTTCGCCTACGCCGAAGAGCGCGAGGAGGAGCGGCCGGAGGAGCGGGACGAGAAGCACCGGGAGACACGCGGCGACGAGGCTACGCGGTAGCTTGCCCGGTCAGCGCGCGGCGGTGTCACAGCGGTCCCGCCGCTCGCCCACCGCAGCCGGACCGGCTCGGCCCGCTCGGACTCGGCCGGCGCGCTGCTGCGCTCACGCAATGTCCGCTCCAGGACCGGAACGCGGCGGCCGGCGCGACCGGCAGCATCGGCCGCCGCAACGCCCGGCAGCGTGATGTCCTGGCCAAGTACCCGACCACGTGCACGCCCGCGGCGGCGGCCGTCCGGCCTGTCGCGCCGGGCCGTGTGGCCGTGTCCGCTGCCGGTGAGCAGACGAGATTGGAGGCAGTAGGAGCAGGGAGGGATCGTGGAAACCACCGTTCCGGCCGTGCGGGCCGCTGGCATATGGAAGGTGTACGGGTCGGGAGCGGCGCAGGTGGTCGCGTTGCGCGACGTCGACGTCGAGATTCCGGCCGGCCGGTTCACCGCAATCATGGGAGCGTCCGGTTCGGGCAAGTCAACCCTGATGCACTGCCTCGCGGGTCTGGACACAGTGAGCCGGGGCAACGTGTTCATTGGCGGGACCCGATTGACGGGCCTGTCCGACCGGCGGCTGACCCAGCTGCGCCGCGACCAGGTCGGCTTCGTATTCCAGCAGTTCAACCTGCTGCCCACGCTGACCGCGGAGGAGAACATCCTGCTGCCGCTCGCGATCGCCGGCCGCAAGCCCGACACGGAATGGTTCTCCACGATCGTCAAGACGATGGAGCTGGGCGACCGGCTACGGCACCGCCCGGCGCAGCTCTCCGGTGGGCAGCAGCAGCGGGTCGCATGCGCCCGCGCGTTGGTCACCAAGCCACAGGTGGTCTTCGCCGACGAGCCGACGGGCAACCTCGACTCCCACTCCGGCGCCGAGATCCTCGGCTTCCTCCAGGAATCGGTACGCGGGTTCGGGCAGACCGTCGTCATGGTGACCCACGACGCCAACGCCGCGTCGTACGCCGACCGGGCACTGATGCTGTCCGACGGTCGGGTCGTCGACGAGTTCCTCGACCCGACCCCGGAGCGCGTGCTGGATCGGATCCGTCGCCTCGGCGCGGGCATCGACGAGGAGACGCGGCCATGATCCGCGCGACCTTCACCAGCCTGCTGTCACACAAGCTGCGCCTGCTGCTGTCCGCGATGGCGGTCGTGCTCGGGGTCATGTCAGTCGCCGGAGCGTTCGTGCTGACCAACACACTCAGCCGCTCGTACAAGGCGATGTTCAGCACCGCGTACGAATCCATCGACGTTTCCGTGAGCGCGCCACCGAAGGTCGACACCGGGTACTACTCGGCGCCCACCACTATCCCGGCGACCGTGCTCGACCAGCTGCGCGCGGTACCCGGCGCCGCCAACGTCACCGGCGCCGTGTCCAGTGTGGACGGCGCCCGGGTGGTCGGCCGGGACGGCAAGGTGGTCACCAGCTTCGGCGCGCCGCGATTCGGAGTGAACTGGACCGGCGACGATCCGTACGTCACGATGCAGACCGGCCGGGGTCCGCGGGCGGACGACGAGGTCGCCATCAACGGCGGCCTGGCGAAGGCCACCGGATACGACGTCGGCGATCGGATCGACGTGCTGACCCTGCAGCCACGCCAGACCTTCACCGTCGTCGGCGTCTTCGGCTACTACGGCAACCGGGACTCGCTCGCCGGCGAGACGATGGTTGCGTTCACCACACCGGTCGCGCAACGGCTGCTGATCGCGGCGCCCAACTCGTTCACCTCGATCGACCTGCGGGCGGCACCCGGCGTGACCCAGCAACAGCTACGCGACCGCGTGGTCGCCGCGCTCGGCAGCGGGTACCAGGTGAAGACCGGCGAGCAACTGGCCGCCGCGGCCGGCGACGAGCTCGACCAGGGACTGAGGTTCTTCAGTTACGTCCTGCTCGGCTTCGCGTTCGTCAGCCTCTTCGTCGGGGTGTTCCTCATCCTCAACACGTTCTCCATCATCGTCGCGCAACGCACGCGGGAGCTGGCTCTGCTGCGGGCGATGGGCGCGAGCCGTGCCCAGGTGGTCGGGTCGGTGCAGACCGAGGCGGTGGTCGTGGGGCTCGTGTCCTCCGTGGTCGGGCTCGGTCTGGGCATCGGGATCGGGCGGCTGCTCGCCTGGCTGTACGCCACCTTCCTCGGCGGCGGCGTGACGCTGACCCCGCTGGCCGTACCGGCGTCCGCGGTGATCTCGTCCTTCGCCGTGGGGATCCTCGTCACCATGGTGGCCGCGCTGCTGCCGGCGTTGCGGGCCGCGGGCATCCCGCCCGTTGCGGCGATGCAGGACGCGGCCACCCCAGACCGGCCGCTGACCCGGATCACCGCCTCCGGTGGCGCCGTAGCCCTTGCCGGGGCCGTGCTCCTGTGGGCGGGGATGACCGACCACGCCGGCAACGGGAACTCCCTCCCGGCGCTGCTGGTCGGGCTGCTGCTCGCCCTCACCGGGGTGGCGCTGCTCACCCCGAGCCTCACCCGTCCGGTGGTCTGGCTGCTGGGCAAGGCCTTCGGCCACTGGACGCCGGGCCTCCTGGGCGCGCGCAACTCCGCGCGCAACCCGCGGCGTACGGCCATCACCGCGGCGGCTCTCATGGTGGGCATCGCGCTCATCACGGGTATCAACGTGGTGCTCGCGTCGGCGACCACGAGCCTCAATCACATCCTCGACACGCAGATTCACGCCGACCTCATCATCTCCGGCCAATCCGGTGGCGCCCTGCCACCGACGTTCGACGGGACCGTGCTGGACCGGGCCCGCGACCTGCCCGGGGTCGCCTCGGTCGTGGGTGTGGCCGCCGACATCGGCCTGGTCAACGGCGAGACGACGCCCATCGCCGCGGTGACCGACCCGTCCGCCATGCGCGCGATGACCGGCATGACCGCGAGCGAGGGGACCATCGATCCTATCGGTGCCGGGCAGTTCGTCCTCGACGCGAAGACCGCGCAGACGCTGGGGTTGCACGCCGGGGATACGGTGACCGTCCAGCTCTCCAAGGGTGAGCCGGCCACGTACCGGATCGTCGGGGTGTACCGACAGATTCCCGGAGTCAGTGGCTGGATCACCAGCCAGACGGCGACCGCGGGCTTCCGGACCGCCTCACCGACCGAGGGCCTCATCCAACTCACCAGCGGCGCGTCGGTCACCGACGTCAAGACGAAGGTCGCCGCCCTGCTCGCAGACAGCCCGGAGGTCAGCGTCGCCGACCGCAGCGGATACGTACGCCAACAGACGGCCGCGCTGGACGCCATACTCGCGATGGTCCAGATCCTGATGACCCTGTCCATCGTCATCGCGCTGCTGGGCATCGTGAACACCCTTGCCCTGTCGGTCATCGAGCGGACCCGGGAGCTCGGCCTGCTGCGCGCGGTCGGGCTGCGCCGCCGGCAATTGATGAGCATGATCGGGGTCGAGAGCGTGGTCATCTCGGTGTTCGGGGCACTGCTCGGCATCGCGGTCGGTGCCGGCCTCGGCGCCGCGGTCGCCGCCGGACTACACGA
>Ga0070684_100002933_pt1 | contig 12682 bp, 12 predicted proteins | sample KBSC723LmetaG_FD_65653 | JGI IMG/M metagenome (GOLD analysis project Ga0070684, IMG submission 65653) | Corn rhizosphere microbial communities from Kellogg Biological Station, Michigan, USA - KBS C7.2-3L metaG | ecosystem: Host-associated > Plants > Roots > Rhizosphere ...
AAGGACTTTCCGTCGGGGCCGTCGCGCGACAAGATCGTCGAGGGCGTGATCACGGAGCTGGTGGTCAAGCCGAAGACGGAGCTGGTGCAGAAGCAGACGCAGGGGCGCGCGCCGGCGCCGCGCCGGCCGGGCAAGGCGCAGGCGCCGCTGCCGACGGCGCCGGCGGCGACGCTGCCCGTCGATCATTCGCACGACGACGACGGCGCCAAGGTGTCGCTCGGCGCGACCGAGGGCTGGCTGCCGCTGCCGGCGGCGATCGATCGCTACAACCCGAAGGGGCTGACGGCGGACAAGCGGTTTGCCGTCGGTGACGTCATTCGCGTGCGCGTCATCGATTACCCGAAGGACAAGCCGGCGCTCCTGGCGCTGGAGCTCGGGCCGCAGGCGGCGGTGGTCGTGATGGATCCGAACACGCGCGAGGTCAAAGCGATCGTCGGCGGCTACGGCTATCGGCCGGGCGGGTTCGATCGCGCGCTGCAGGCCAAGCGGCAGCCGGGCTCGTCGTTCAAGCCGTTCGTCTACACGGCGGCGTTCGCGACGGAGAAGTGGACGCCGGCGTCGGTGCTCATCGACGGGCCGCAGACGTACGTGTCGCCGGGGCTGGCGCCGTGGAAGCCGCAGAACGCCGAGAAGGAGGAGTTCCTCGGGCCGGTGCGGTTGCGTGTGGCGCTCGCCAAATCGCTCAACACCGTGGCGTCGCAGCTCGTCGACACGTCGCGCGGCGGCGTCGATCCGGCGGTGGTGGCGTCGCTGGCGCACGATCTCGGGATCGAGTCGAACCTGGAGGCGAACCCGTCGCTGGCGCTCGGTACGTCGGTGGTGTCGCCGTACGAGATGACCAACGCGTATGCGACGTTCGCCGCGGGTGGCAAGCGCATGGCGCCGCAGCTCATCAAGAAGGTGGGCGGCGAGGACTTCCCGGCGCCGTCGGCGCAGGCGGTGCAGGCGCTCAAGCCGGAGCTGGCGTATCTCATCACCGACGTCATGCGCTCGGTCATCGAGGAGGGCACGGCGGCGTCGGCGCGCGGTAAGCTGGGGCGGCCGGCGGCGGGCAAGACGGGCACGACCAATTTGGACAAGAAGCGGCCGGACGCGTGGTTCATGGGCTTCACGCCGAGCCTGGTGACCGGCGTGTGGTGCGGCTTCGACGACATGCGCGACCTCGGGCACGGCGAGCAGGGCGCGCGCGCGGCGCTGCCGATGTGGGTCGAGATCATGCAGGGCGCATTGAAGGGCGTGCCGCCGCAGCCGTTCACGCAGCCGCCGGGCGTGGTCGTGCAGAAGATCGATCCGAAGACGGGCCTGTTGGCGCCGCCGGGAGCGCCGTCGATCGACGAAGTGTTCCTCGAGGGCACGGCGCCGACGCAGGTGGCGCCGGCCGCGGGGGAAGCCAACCCCGACACGTTCATCACCGATCAAGCGCAGTAGCGCACGACGGAATAGGCGCCGCGTGATCGCGTTCTGAAGTCAGGAGGCGATCATGATGAAGCGATTGGTGATGCTCGGGCTCACGTGCGCGTGCGCGCCCGCGTGGGCGCAGACGGAGACGCATACGGTGGTGCAGCGGCGGGCGGTGTTCGACTTCGTCGGTGGCAAGACCGATTTGCGCGCGGTGTGCGCGGGCCAGATGCCGGTGGCGGTGGAGATCCGGCGCACCGCGGGCGACGTGGCGGCGGCGGTGTTCACGGGGCTGTGGTACACGCCCGTTCATCTGCGCGTGACCTGCGACGTGCCGTAGCAGCGGCGCGCGGAACTTTCGGCGCGGGGCGCTGTCAGTGGTCACATGGCGGCGGTGCTGGCTCCGTGGCCGTTTCTCGACGGCGGTGCGACGGCGGTGCGGGTGGCGACGATCTTCGACGGCACCACCGTCGAGGATGAGCTGTTGTGGCGCGGCGGCCGCGGCGCGCGCACGACGGCGCGCCTGTGCGGTGCCGACGTCGAGGTGCGGCTCGGCGAGAGCGGCTTCGAGGTCCTGCTGGTGCGCGCGTGCGACGGCGAAGTGGCGGTCGGCGAGCGCGAGGTGAAGCTGCGCGAGCTGTCGCTGTGCGGCGTGAGCGCGCTGCCGATCGGGCCGCGCACGCGCGTGACGGTGCGACTCGGGCTGGTCACGATCGTGGTTGCGGGGACGACGCCGCCGCGGCGGCTGCCGCTGGCGCCGGTGGGCTCGTGGCGACGGCGCGCGGGCGTGGCGGTGGCGGCGCTGGCGGGCGCGACATTCGTGGTCGCGGTGCAGGCGACCGCGCCGAAGCGGCCGACGTGGGCGGTGGGTGACACGGTGCGGATGAAGGTGGCGCTGTTGATGCCCTCGCTGAACGGCGGGCGCGCGTCGTCGGCGCTCGAGGCAAACCGCGCGCACGCGAACGCGCCCACGACGCGTACGCGCACCGAGCGCGCCGCCCAACCCCGATCGCAAACCCAGACGCAGACGCAGACGCAAACGCAGACGCAGACGCAGACGCAGACGCAAACGCAAACGCAAACGCAAACGGCACTAGCGGTCGAGCAGCCCGCGGAAGAACAGCAGCAGGCGGCCGACGACACGCAGAAGGCCGCCGCGTCGACGGCAGCCGCGGCAGCGACGGAGAAGGCGACCGCGACAGAACACGCGGCGACGGAGGACGACGCCCGCAAAGCCGCCGCTGTCCAGGCCCGTGCCGCCGGCGTCGTCGGCGCGCTCGCGCAGTCGCACGCGGCGTTCCTCGGCGACACATGGGCCCCCGCCGCCGACGTCACCGATCGCGGCTCCATGTCGATCGGCGCCGGCGACGCCGCCTCCGCCTCGGGCGCCGCCCTTGGCAGCGCGAGCGCGAGCGCGTCCGGCTCCGCCACTGGCACCGGCACGGGCACCGGCACCGGCGATCCCTTCGGCTCGCTCACCGGCAGCGAAGTCGGCGAAGCCTACGGCGAAGGCGGCCTCGGGCTCTCCGGCACCGGCGCCGGCGGCAGCGGCACCGGCGAAGGCACCATCGGCCTCGGCACCATCGGCACCGTCGGCCACGGCAGCGGCACCGGCACCGGCTACGGCTACGGCGGCGGCATCGGCGGCCTCGCCGGCCATCGCGCCTCCGCGCCCATCTGCCACCTCGGCATCGCCGAGGTTCGCGGCAGCTGCGACGCCGACCTCATCCGCCGCGTCATGCGCGCGCACACCAACGAGCTGCGCTTCTGCTACGAGCGCGTCCTGCAAGCGCACCCGACGCTCACCGGCCGCTCGCTCACGCGCTTCGTCATCGGCGCCGACGGCCACGTCGCCGCCAGCAACGCCGCCGGCTTCCCCGAGGTCGACGCCTGCCTCGCCGGCGCCATCCGTCGCTGGGAGTTCTCGCGCTACTGCGCCGCCAGCGTCAGCTGGCCCATCGACTTCGTCCCCGCCGCCGACTGATTACTCGTCGCGGTGTTTGACGAAGTGGCTCTTGAGCTCGCCGCGCAGCCGCTTCTGCCAATCGGCCGCGTCCTGCAAGTGCCGCCCCGACGGAAACAGCGTGGGATAGCGATCGAGCTTGGCGCAGCCGTCGGCGATGTTCGCCGTCGCCCGCGCCGCGCCGAGCAGCGCCGAGAAGAACGCGTCGTCGAGCATGTCGTCGTCGAGGACAGAGCTCTTCTGGTCGACGTCCTTGGCGCGCTCGAAGTCGGCCACCGCCTCGTCGTACTTCTCCAGCGCCGCGAACGCGCTGCCGCGATCCCACCAGTTCTCCGAGTTGTCCGCCTCGCGCGTGATCTCCTCGGACGCGGCCTGCACCGCCGCTTCGAACTCACCGGCCTCGATCAGCGTGGCCGCACGTGTCATTCCGTATTGGTGGCCCATTTAATCCCGAAAGTTGATGTATTGGAGATCGAGCCCGATCTCGTCGGTGTTGGCGCGCAACAGGCGAATCGCCCCCTGCAGATCGTCGCGGTTCTTGCCGGTGACGCGCACCTGCTCGTCCTGAATCTGCGCCTGCACCTTGAGCTTGGCATCCTTGATGAGCTTGACGATCTCCTTGCCCTTCTCCGTCGAGATGCCCTGCTTGAGCTTGATGAGCTGCTTCATGGTCTTGCCGCCCGCCGGCTCCGGCTCCTGCGGGTCGAGCGCGCGCAACGAGACGTTGCGCTTGACCATGCGCTCCATCAGCACCTTGAGCGCCGCCGCGACGTGCTCCTTGTCGGCGGAGCGCAGCATGATCCCGTCGGGTGTCTGCTCGATTTCGGTGTTGGTGCCGCGGAAGTCGTAGCGCGTCCCCAGCTCCTTCTTGCACTGGTTGACCGCGTTGTCGACCTCCTGCATGTCGAGCTTCGACACGACGTCGAACGACGGCATCGCTACTTCTCCTTCGGCGCGGCGGCGCGCAGCGTCTCGGCGATTTCGCTCGCCGCCTGACGCGCGCGCGCAAGCTCGCCCGTCGGCAGCGACACCGCGCCCACCACCGGGTGGCCGCCGCCGCCGTACTTTTCGCACAGCTCGGCGATGTTGACGGTGCGGCGCGCCGCCAGCCACGGGTTCGAGCCCACCGACACCTTGGCCCGCGTCGGCGTCAGCGACACGCCGACGACGTAGTGGCAGTCGGGGAACAAGAAGTAGGGGATGAACTTGTTGTAGGCGGCGAGCCCGTCGCCGGCGACGTCGAAGCTGACGACGCCGCGCTCGTAGTTGGCGCGCGCGCGCACGATGTCGATGCCGCGCTTGTGCGCCTCCAACACGGGACGCAGCGCCGAGGTCACGTACGACTCGTTGGCGATGTCGGCCAGCGGCCGCGAGCTGAGCTCATGGATGAAGCGGATCTTGAGCGCCGGATCGTGGTTGTTCTCCACCCAGGTCATGAGCTGCAGCGCCGGCTCGGCCAGCTCCACCGCCGCCCTGGGCGACTCGAACTGCGCGCCGTCGATGAGGTCGGCCCAGTGCACCAGCTCGCGGTGCGCCGACCAGTCCCAGCCGAACGCCTCGGCGCAGCGCTCGGCGAGGAACTTGGTGCAGCTGCGCGCTTTGGGGTCGAAGAACTTGTGCGGGCTCGGGTGGGCGCGGAAGTGCTGCTCGTCGGCCGGCGTGGGGAAGGCGGAGACGTGGTGATCGAACCACCAGTCGAGGCGCTCGTCCGACGAGTAGCGGAAGTCGACGACGGCGTTGACGTCGCCCGAGAAGCTGCCCTCGGAGTAGACGTTGCCGGTGCCGTGCGCCTTGCCGGCGAACTCGAACGTCGCCGCCGGATCGATCTTGGCCGCGTAGAAGCGCGAGAACAGCGACGCGGACGCGGCGCCGTCGAAGCAATTGTCGTGGAAGAGCACCTTCACGCGGGCCATCGGTCGTTCGTCGCACATCTCGCGACGCGCGGCAAGCGCATGGTAACGTCGTCGCCATGGGTGAGCGACAGTGACGCGTGGCTGGCTCGTCGGGCTGCACCTCATCGGCGTGGTCTTGTGGATGGGCGGTCTGATGGCGTTTTCGCGCATCCTCGGGTACCACTCGAAGGAGCTGCCGTCGGTGCGGCCGCGCTTCACCTTCATCGAAGGGCGGCTCAACTGGCTGGTGTCGGTGCCGGGCGCGGTCTTGACCATCGTCTTCGGCGTGTGGCTCGCCTATCAGCACGGCGCCGCCTGGTTTCGCGTGGCGTCGTGGCTGCACTACAAGCTGGCGCTGGTCCTGGCGGTGGTCGTCATTCACGTCGTCCTCACCGTCAAGCACGCGCAGATCCGGCGCGCGGCTCCGTCGGCGCCGATGAGCCGCGGGCTGTACGCGGCGCTGCACGGCACGGTGGGCCTGCTCCTCATCGCCATCGTGCTGCTCGCGACCAATCAGCCGATGTCGCAGCGGTGAAGCCGGTCGTCGCCGGCATCGCCATCTCGCACGGCGAGCGCGTCTTCTGGCCCGACGACGGCATCGGCAAGCTCGAGCTGGCGCGCTACTACGAGGCCATCGCCGACTGGATCGTGCCGCACGTGCGCGGGCGCCCGCTGACGCTGCTCCGCTGCGAGGGCACGATCGACCACTGCATGTTCCTCCGGCATGCGCGCGCGTGGGGGCCGGCGGCGCTCGAGCGCGTCAAGATTCGCGAGAAGCACAAGACCGGCGAGTACCTCGTCGCCAACGACGTCGCCGGCGTGGTGGCGCTGGCGCAGATCGACATCCTCGAGATCCACACCTGGAACTCGCGCGCGGGCGACGTCGAGCGGCCCGATCGCATCGTCATCGATCTCGATCCGGGCGACGGCGTGCGCTGGCCGCAAGTGGTCGACGGCGCGCGCACGGTCAAGCGCGCGCTCGACGCGCTCGGCTTGCGCTCGTGGGTCAAGACGACCGGCGGCAAGGGGCTGCACGTCGTCGTGCCGCTCGTTCCCGCCGCCGATTGGTCGCGCTGCCTGGCGTTCGCGCGCGAATTGTGCGTCACGCTGGCGGAGTTGGAGCGCATCTTCACGACGATGATGGGCAAGCAGCACCGTCGCGGCCGCATCTACCTCGATTATCTGCGCAACAACCGCACCAACACATCGGTAGCCGCCTTCTCGACGCGGGCGCGTCCCGGCGCGCCAGTGTCGGTGCCGGTCGCGTGGACCGAGCTGTCGCGCGTGCGTCCGGACAAGCTGACGCTGCGCACGGTGCCGAAGCTGCTGGCGCGCCGGAAGCGCGATCCGTGGGCCGACTACTGGGGCTGCGCGCAGCAGCTGCCGACGTAGGCGACCGAGACGCCCGCTTTGTGCGCGACGCAGTCGTTGTCATAGGTCTTGCCGTCGCAGCCGCAAACCGGATCCGACACGTTCATGCACATGACGTTGATACCGCGGGGCCGACAGGTGCCGCTGTCGTTACAGCTGGCGCTCGCTTCCGTCGAGCAGAAGTCGATCGCTTCGCAATCCTGGCTCGACGTGCACGAGACCTCGTCGGCATAGGCCGAACCACCCAACAACAGCACGCTCACCATCAAGGCTCGTCGCATGAAACCTCCTTTCGTGGTTGCGCCGATTGGGGAGCAAGCTGCGTGCCGCGGGCGGCGCTATACTCGGGCGCGTGATCCTGCATGTCGACCTCGACGCGTTCTACGCGTCCGTCGAGCAGCGCGATCGACCGGAGCTGCGCGGCAAGCCGGTCATCGTCGGCGGCTCGCGGCGGCGCGGCGTCGTGCTCGCGGCGTCGTACGAGGCGCGGCCGTTCGGCTGTCGCAGCGCGCAGCCGATGGCCGAGGCCATTCGCCTCTGCCCGCAAGCGATCGTCGTGCCGCCGCGCATGGAGGCCTACGTCGCGGTGTCGGAGAAGTTCCGCGACATCCTCGACGCGTTCACGCCGCTCGTCGAGCCCATCTCCATCGACGAGGCGTTCCTCGACGTCGGCGGCACCGAGCGGCTGCACGGGCCGGCGCCGGTGGTGGCGCGCGCCATCAAGGATCGCGTGAAGAAGGAGCTCGAGCTCACGGCGTCGGTGGGCGTGGCGGCGGTGAAGTTCGTGGCCAAGATCGCGAGCGACCTGTCCAAGCCCGATGGCCTGCTCGTCGTGCCGCGCGAGGAGACGCGCGCGTTTTTGGCGCCGCTGCCGATCGAGCGCTTGTTCGGCGTGGGGCCGAAGACGGCCAAGCTCCTGCGCGCGCTCGGCCTCGAGACGCTGGGGCAGATCGCCAAGCATCCGCCCGAGGCGCTGGTGGCGCGGCTCGGCGCCGAGCACGCCGAGCACCTGCAGTCGCTGGCGCGCGGCGACGATGCGCGCCACGTCGAGGCCGATCGCAGCGCCGTGTCCGTCGGCGCCGAGGAGACGTTCGAGCACGATCTCGTCGACGGGCCGCTCTTGCGCCGCCACGTCACCGCGCAGGCGGAGCGCGTGGCCGAGCGGCTGCGGCGGTCGGAGCAGCTCACCTCGTGCGTGGTGCTCAAGCTCAAGGACACCGAGTTCCACATCACCACGCGGCGGCGCACGCTGCCGGCGCCGACGTCCGACGGGCGCGTCATCGCCAAGGTGGCGCTCGAGCTCCTCGACGCCGCCAAGGTGCGCGCGCCCGGCGTGCGGCTGTCAGGCGTGTCGGCGACGACCATCAGCGCCGCCGATGCGCCGCGCCAGCTCACGCTCGACGAGCCGGAGCGCGCGCGCGGCGAGCGCCTGGGCGAGACCCTCGACAAGATCCGCGATCGCTTCGGGCGCGACGCCGTGGCGCGCGCCGCGCTATTGTCCGACGACGACCGAGAGTGAACATGCCAGACGACAAGAAACCTGAAGAGCCCAAGACGGTAGAGGATGTGAAGAAGGCCGAGGGCGACGAGACGAATCCCGACGGGGAGACGTCGAAGGTCGGCCGCTTCATCATGAAGTACCACACGTTCCTGTCGAGCTTCGTCATCGGCGCGGCGGGATTGGTGGCCACGTCGATCTGGCAGTACCGGCAGGGGCAGGTGGCCAAGCACCAGGCCGAGTCGCAGGAGAAGGTGGCCGAGACGCAGGCCGAGAACCAGTGGCGCATCGAGCGCGCCGAGATCCTGGCCAAGAACCTGTCGATCCTGTCGGCGCAAGGGCCGGGCTCCGTCGAGCAGCGCTACGGCGTGCTCTTGTCGCTGGCGCGCGGCAACATCCTCGATCCCGAGCTGGCGGTGTCGTACGCGCTCGAGCTCGGCAAGGACAACCCGGACTACATGGCGTCGGTGCTGGCCAACACCGCGGGCAAGGACTACCACCGGCTGGCGCGCTCGTACGTGCTGTCGTGCGAGGAGAAGTACGGCATCGCGCGCAACGTGCCCATCTGCGCCAACGACAAGCTGGCGAAGCGCTCGGAGGCGATCGCGCAGCTCATCAGCGACGAGACGCAGGCGGCACAGTCGCAAGGGCAGCCGGGGCCGCTCATCCTCATGAAGGACGAGCGCGACACGCAGCAGAACGTGCAGCGCTTCACCGGCCTCTTCGAGGACACGCTCAACGACTATTACGAGCGGCGGCTGTGGGACGAGATCAGCAAGTTCGAAGGCTACTCGACGGGTGCGCACGTGGTGGCGTCGCTGGTGCTGGCGGCGGCGCGCACCGGCGAGTTCGTCAGCTCCGACGAGGCGAAGAAGCTCGACGACTTCCACAACAAGGAAGCGCAGTGGATGTCGAAGTACTTGATGGGCTCGACGTGCGACGCCGAGTGCAAGGGCAAGATCCTCGAGGTGATGGTCTCGCACTATTACGAGTCGCAGGGCGACTACGACGCGGCGGTGCGGGCGTTGCTCGAGAGCCCGCATGCGCAGTCGGGCAACGCCATCTCGCGGCTGCACGCGCGCCTGCTGTGGTGCCAGGTCGATCCGGGCGACTACATTCCGCTGCGCGATCACGTGCTCGTGCCGGCGGTGATGGAGCTGTTGCAAAAGCCGAAGCCGGATCCGGCGCTCGTCGACGGGCTGGTCGGGCTGCTCGCGCTCATGCAGGAGCCGGGGCCGACCGAGACCGAGGCGGCGGGGCCGTGGAAGAACGCGATGAACGCGCTCGACAAGCCGGGCTCGAAGTACGGGCGGCTGTATCGCGATCGCAAGGCGACGGCGCAGCACGAGCGCGCGGCGCCGCCGCCGGCCATGAAGAAGCTCAGCTTCTGCGGCGTAGCCGAAACGGCGCCAGCGCCGGGAACCGAGTAGCTGCCGCGGTGTTGATTGGGGCGCTTCCTGATCAACAGGGAGATCAAAGAGATCAGGGAGGGATTCACAGGAAGATCAGAAGATCAAAAGGAACAGACAATCCTTCTGATCTTTTGATCTTCCTGTTGTTTGGTTTTTCTTCCTGGTCTCGTTGATCTCCCTGTTGATCAGGAAACCTAACGATCGACCACCGTCGTCGGCGGTCTAGAAGTCGGACGACGCCACTTTCACGTCGGCGGCGGTCCACGCCTTCGCGAGGCGGGCGTCGACGGCTGCGGTCGGCTTCTTTTGCGCGCGGAGCGCTTCGCGAAGGCCGGTGAGGGACCAGCCGTTGTCGGGGTTCTGCTTGAGATCCGCTTCGAAGACCCTTTGCGCGTCGGCGTATTTCTTGGTGCGGAGGAGCCAGGCGCCGAGGGTTTGGCGCGGCGGGTAGTACCAGTCGGGCGGCTCGGCGTAGGGCAGGGTGTCGCCAGCGGCCACCGCCTTCTCGAGGAGCCTCAGCCCTTCGGCGGTCTTGCCGCGGCGCATGGCAACGTCGCCTTTGACGAGATCGATGGCGACGCCGGCATACACGTCGCCGGGCGAGAATCCCGCGACCGCCGTCTTCGGCAGCGTCGACACGAGCTTCTGCATCGCCGCCACCTCGCCGTCCGCCTCGTCGAGCTTGCCGAGCGCGGCGAGCGCGCGGCCGCGTGCGTAGTGCCACAAGATCGTCGGCATCGGCAGATCCGCCGGCGGCGCCGCCTCCGCCAGCACCTCCTGCCAGCGGCCGAAGCGCACCAGCGACAGCGCCGGATACTCGAGCGCGAACGACAGCTCGGGCATCTGCTTCCACATCTCGGCCGGCACCAGCTTCACCATGTCGCGCGCCGCGCGCAGCGACTCGTCGCCGCGCCCCGCCATCATCGCCGACGCCCACAGGAACTGGAAGTTGTGCGCGACGTACATCGCGTAATACCCCGGGTCGCCGATGGTGCCCGTGTACGTCTTGTCCGCCTCGATCGCCTTGCGATTGGCCTCGGCGGCGTCGTTGTAGCGTCCGACGCGCTGGTACGTGTGCGACGGCATGTGCACGAGGTGCCCCGCGCCCGGCATCATGCCGCCGACGCGATCGGCGGCGGCGAGCCCCTTCTCCGGATGCGGCGACGCCTCGGTGGCGTGGATGTAATAGTGGTTCGCGCCCGGATGCTGCGCGTTGCGCGCCATGACCTTCTCGAGCGACGCCAGAATCTCGTCGGTGCCCGGCGCCGGCTTGCCGTCGGGCTCCCACAAGCGCCACGGCCGTAAATCCATCATCGACTCGGCGAACAGCACCTGCACGTCGTCGTCGTTCGGATACTGCTTGGCGACGTCGCGCATGGCGTTGGCGTAGGCCTCGTCGAGCGCGGTCTGGCCCTTGGTGTCGTCGGCGGCGGGCGGCGGATCCTTGTAGCGCTTCTCGAGCGCGGCGATGAGCGCGCGCTCGACGGGTGACGCGCTCGGCGCGGCCTTGGCCCTGGTGAGAAATCCGATCGCCTTCTTCGCGCGATCGGCGCCCGCCGGCTGGTTGTAGTTGGGCCCGAGCACGAGCGCTGCGCCCCACCAGCAGATCGCGCACGACGGATCGCGCGCGGCCGCGGCCTCGAACGAGCGCTGCGCCTCCTCGTGGTTGAAGGCGTAGGTCAGGCGCAGGCCCTGGTCGAAGTACTTTTGCGCTTCGACGTTCTTCGTGGAGACGGCGCGGTGATAATCGCCGAGGTTGTCGTAGAGCTTGGCCGGCTGCGCGGTCGCCGCCGCCATGTGCTCGTGCGGCTGCGCCTCGGTTTTGGCTTCCGCCGCGGCCGGCGGCGTCGCCGCCCGTTCGTGCGCGCAGCCTGCGACGAGCGCCAGCGCCAACACCAGTCGTCTCATGTCTCCCCCTCCCGTCTGAACACCCAATAGCGATTGCCAGGATAATTCCACACCAGATACACGACCACTTGCGACGCGATGAACGCGAGCACTGGCTCGACGTGCAGGCGATAGGTCAACGCCGACGGGATCGCCGTGTTGAGCACGAGGCTGCCGCCGAAGATGACGAGCTGCTTGACGTACTGCTTGTGCAGCTTGCCCTGCTCGGCGGCGTCGAACGCCCAGTACTTGTAGAGCAGGAACGTAGCCGCGTTGCAGTAGAACTGCACGACCCAGAAGGCGACCCAGCGCGGCACGTGCAGCGGGTGCACCAGCAGCCACAGAAGGCCAATCTCCGTCGCCGTCGCCACGCCGGACGCGATCGTCGCGCGCGAGAGCGTCCGGACGTGCTCCTTCATATCTTCAGCACCGCCATCGCCTCTTCGAGGATGTCGACGCCTTCTTTGGCCTCGGCCTCGCTCACGACGAGCGGCGGGTTGATGCGCACCCGCGGCGAGTAGGCCATCGTGAGAAGGCCGCGCTCGAGACAGCCGCGGAACAGCGCCACGCACGCCTCCTTGCCGAGCGGCGCGCGCGTCTTCGGATCCACGAGATCGATGGCGCACAGGAGGCCCTGGCCGCGCACCTCGCCGACGAAGGGGAACTTGCGCAGCCGCTGCAATTCGCCGAGCAGCACCTCGCCGACGCGCGCCGCGTGCTGGTCGAGCTTCTCCTCGACGACGACGCGCGTGACCGCGTCGCACGCCGCGGCCGCCAGCGGCGAGCCGCCGTACGACGACGAGGAGAACGACGGGCGGTTCCACGGATCGGCGTCGGCGACGATGTCGTCGCGCGTGACGAGGCCGGCGACGGGGAAGCCGGCGGCCACGCCCTTGCCGAAGGTCATGATGTCGGCTTCGACGCCGTACAGCTCCTGCGCGAACATGCGCCCGGTGCGGCCCCAGCCGGTGATCATCTCGTCGGCGATGAAGAGGGCGCCGTGCTTGTGCGCGATCGCGCGCACGCCGGCGAGGAAGCCGGGCGGCGGCAGGAGATTGCCCGCGGTGCCTTGGATCGGCTCGGCGATGATGGCGGCGAGCTTGCCCGTCGTCGACAGCTTGATGGTGCGCTCGAGCATCTCGAGATCGCCCCACGGCGACAGATAATTGCCGGGCGGCAGCGGGCCGAGGCCGTGCTTGAAGTCCGAGCCCATGAGCGCGAGCGCGCCGGTGGTCTTGCCGTGAAAGCCGCCCCAGAAGGC
>Ga0070684_100002939_pt1 | contig 12674 bp, 8 predicted proteins | sample KBSC723LmetaG_FD_65653 | JGI IMG/M metagenome (GOLD analysis project Ga0070684, IMG submission 65653) | Corn rhizosphere microbial communities from Kellogg Biological Station, Michigan, USA - KBS C7.2-3L metaG | ecosystem: Host-associated > Plants > Roots > Rhizosphere ...
ATGGTGGCCGATCGGCTCGCGCGCACCACGTCAGCAAAGATCGTCGTGGTCGAGGCGGGCGACGAAACGATTCCGCTCCCCGAACGTGCCGCGCAGCGCGAGCGGTTTCTCCGCTACGGTGAGAATCCGTGGGGACGCGACCACCTCGACGGATACGAGGTCGAAGGCCCACTGCAGTCACGCTCCATGCAGGTGGGCGGGCTCGCGATGCACTGGGGCGGCGTGACGCCGCGATTCTCGCCCGAAGATTTCAAGCACCGCAGCATGTTCGGCGTCGGCACCGATTGGCCGATCTCCTACGACGATCTCGACCCGTATTACCAGGAAGCCGAAGAGTTGATGGGCGTCGCGGGCGAGCAAGGCCCACGCGAGCTCGACCAGCGCTCGAAGCCGTTTCCCATGCCCGCGCTGCCGCTCACATACAATCTCGAGCTGCTCAAAGCGTGGGCGTCGAAGGCAGGCATCGCGATGTGGAGTCAACCGTCCGCAAAGAATTCCGTGGCGTATCGCGGACGCGCGCAATGTTGCCGCAACGACACGTGCTCGCCCGTCTGTCCGGTCGGGGCGAAGTACTCGCCGGACTTTACGTGGAACGAGCTGCGGCGGGCGAACAAGCTGCGACTCGTCCCGCGCACGCTCGTCCGCAAACTGGTGCTCGATCCATCCGGGAAGACGATCTCGCACGCCGTCGCGGTCGACCGCGATCATCCCGAGCAGCCCGTCGAGTTTCATGCGAAGCTCTTCGTCGTTGCCGCCGGCTACACCTGGAGCTCCCACCTCCTGCTCCTCTCGGCGCAAACCGGCGCGCCGAACGGCGTCGCGAACGCGTCCGGCTTGGTCGGCAAATACCTCACTGGCCATCGCAACGTCGGAGGCTTCATCGAGCTCCCGCTGCGTCTGTATCCCGGAATGAACGAGCAACACAGTCTCGTCACGAAGCAGTTCATGCGGCCAAAGTCGGGGAGCACGTTCATTCGTCACGACCTCCGCGTTTGGGAATCTGCAACCGGCCGAACACCGCGTCTCATCGACGACGGCGGCGCGCTCATGCTCGGCGACGCGATCCTCGACGATTGGCGCGCGCGAACGAAAACCGGAACGGCGCGAGTCCGCGCGTACTATGACGTCGTGCCCGATCGGTCGAGCGAGCTCACGCTCGATACCGCGCGCAAGAACGAATGGGGTGACCCTCTTCCCAAGCTCGCGTTCCGAGACGCACCGGAGTCCGTCGCCCTGCGTGCCCAGACGGAAGATTCAATTCGCGCGCTGTTCGCCGATATGGCGAAAGCCGGCGACGGCAAGGTGCTGCGAACGTCTGTCGACAACTTTCAGGATCACCCGGCCGGCGGATGCCGCATGGGATTGGACGCGTCGGCGAGCGTCGTGGATTCCTGGGGGCGCACCCACGATCACGAGAATCTGTTCGTCGTCGGCGCGCCGACGAGCGTGAGTGGCAGCTGCGCGAACGCGACGCTGACGTTCTGCGCGTTGTCGCTGCGCGCTGCACACGAGATCGAAAAAGGATTACCACGCCGCACATGACGCCGCCTGACGAACATTTTCGGAAGCTCGAGCGGATGTATCACAGCGCGCCGATCAACCGCTTCTTTGCCCCGACCCTTCGCATTCCCGAGGAAGGGCGCGCTGAGATCAGGATGCCGATCAAGCCCGATTTCTTTCACGCCGCGAACGCGGTCCACGGCTCGGTCTACTTCAAGGCGCTCGATGACGCCGCGTTTTTCGCGGCCAACTCGCTCGTGTCGGACGTCTTCGTGCTCACCGTGACGTACAACGTGTTTCTCACTCGGCCGATCGTCGACGGCGAGATGCGCGCCGCGGGTCGCGTCGTTCACCGATCGAAGAATCTGATCATCGCCGATGCAGACCTGCTCGATTCGGCCGATCGTCAGATCGCGCGCGGGACGGGCACGTTCATGCGCAGTCAGATCGCGCTCACCCCCGCGATCGGGTACGTGTGACGCCCATCGAACACATACGTCTTGTCGACGGCTTCGCACGGTAAGTCGCGGCGGCGTTGATTGAGCTCGTCGCGGAGAGCTTCACGGGTGCTCGGTCAGATACTTGTTGAGCCGTGAGACTTTCGCTCGCCAGAAATCCCGGTATTGCGCCGTCCAATCGTAGACCTCTTGGAGGCCCGCCGGCGTTGCGCTGTACAGCCGAGATCGCCCGTCGGGTCGCCGAACGACGAGTCCCGCGTCGCGCAGGACGGTCAGGTGCTGCGAGATCGCAGCGAACGAGACGTCGAATTGGCTCACGAGCGCGTGCACTGGTTGTTCGTCGTGACCGAGGAGCTCGAGGATGGCGCGTCGCCGGGGGTCGGCAATGGCGTGGTAGATGTCGCCGGTCGGGGGAGCGGGCATGCCTCAATATTAAATCAGTTACTTAAATGTCAAGCGCGCGTGCAGGGCTGAGTCGCCGCGCATGGCGCAGGCCGTAGATTGCACATCGTGTCGGAGTCGTCCTCGTTGTTGCCTGCCGCCGCGCCCCCGGCGCTGATGGCGAACACGTCGCTCGTCGATCAATACATCATCGAGCGCGAGCTCGGCCGCGGCGGCATGGCGACCGTCTACCTCGCCGAAGAGCGCAAGCACGGACGACAGGTCGCCGTCAAAGTGCTTCGCCCCGAGCTCCTCGCGACGTTCGGCGCTGATCGGTTCCTGCGCGAGATCGCGATCGCCGCGCGGCTGTCGCATCCGCATCTCGTGCCCCTGATCGACTCGGGCGAAGCCGACGGCATGCTGTACTACGTCTCCGTCTACATTCCCGGCGGATCGCTGCGCGATCGGTTGCGTCGCGATGGACGCCTGTCGGTTCAGGACGCTCTCCGCATTACCCGCGACGTTGGAGATGGACTCGATTTCGCGAACCGTGCGGGCTTCGTTCATCGGGATGTCAAACCAGAGAACATCCTCTTCGCCGACGGTCACGCACTGCTGGCCGATTTCGGCATTGCCCGAGCTGCCTGTAGCACTCAGAACATCGAGCCGGTGACCACGGAAGGCGTCATCGTCGGCACGCCGGAATACATGAGTCCCGAGCAGGCGAGCGGCGAGCTCGAGCTCGACGTTCGCAGCGACGTCTACAGCCTTGGCTGCGTCGTGTTCGAGATGCTCACCGGCGAACCGCCGCACCGCGGCGCATCGGCGCGAGCGACGATGGCCAAGCACGTGACGGAGACCGCGCGGCGCGTACGGACACTGCGCGCGGAGGTGCCCGTGTCCGTCGATGACGCGATTGCGCGCGCGCTGGCTCAGGATCCGGCGCACCGGTTCGCCACCGTCGCCGAATTTACGTCGGCGCTCCAGACCGATCTCGCACCGCGCGGGTACGTCGCGGCCGGTGCGTCGCGAACGATCGCCGTGCTGCCATTCGTCAACGCGAGCCCCGATCCGGATAACGAGTATCTGAGCGACGGAATCACCGACGAGTTGATCGACGCGCTGGCGAAGGTGGAGGGGATTCACGTGGCGTCGCGTACGTCGGTGTTCGCGCTCAAGGGGAAACCCCAGGACGTTCGCGCGATCGGCGCGCTGTTCGATTGTTCAGTCGTTCTCGAGGGCACCGTCAGGCGATCCGGGTCGCAGCTTCGGATCACGGCACAGCTCACGTCGACGTCGGACGGACGCTTGCTCTGGTCGCAGCGCTACGATCGTCAGCTCGACGACGTCTTTGCGATTCAAGACGAGATCGGCCGCACGATCGTCGACACGTTGCGCGCCACGTGGTTCGCGGACCTCGGCGCGGCACCGGTGCGGCACTACACCGACAACGTGCGCGCGTACGGCCTCTATCTCAAAGGCCGGTACGAGTGGAATCGTCGCACACAAGAAGGCGTGACCGCCGGCATCCGATATTTCGAGCAAGCGATCGCAGTCGATCCGTCGTACGCGCTCGCGTACACAGGACTCGCCGACTGCTACGCCCTGCACGTCGACTATCGAAGCGTGCCAGTCGACGAAGGGTTCATGCAAGCCAAGAAATACGCCTTGAAAGCCATCGAGCTCAACGACTCGCTCGCCGAGGCGCATGCGTCGCTCGCGTGGTGCCGATTCGCTTATGACTGGGACTGGGCGGACGCGGGCAAGGAGTTTCGTCGCGCGATCGAGCTCGATCCGCTCTATGCCTCGGCGCACCAGTGGTACGCGTTTCTCCTGTCCGCGCTCGGCGCAACGGGCGAATCGCTGGTCGAGGCGCACACGGCGATCGAGCTCGATCCCGGTTCCGTTTCCGCGCGGCGCTCGATCGGATGGACGTACTTGTATGCGCGACGGTACGAGCAAGCGCGCTACCATCTCGAGCGCGCGATCACGATGAATCCGAACGCCGAGGAGACCTTTCGAGTGCTCGGCGTGACGCTGTCGTTGGAGGGCAAGCACGCGGATGCCGAGCGGGTGTTGCGTGAGACGGCCGCCATGCCGGGCGCCGGAACGTACACGAGCGCGTCGCTGGGCTACGCGTTGGCTCGCGGCGGACAGCAAGACGAGGCACGGCTGTGCCTGGCGCATCTCGAGGCGCACGCGGCGATCGGATATGTGTCGCCGGTGGCGTTCGCGACGATCCTGCTTGGCCTCGGCGACGTGGAGGGCGCCCTCGATTGGACCGAGCGCGCGTATGCGGACCGGCGTGGCTGGTTAGCGTATCTCAATGTGAATCCGCTCATGGACCCCATGCGGGGTCATCCGCGGTTCGAGGCGCTGGTCAAGCGGATGAATCTGTAGTCGAAGCGCGGGCGCCGTCCGGATGGAGCGTGTCGCGCAACGCGGCGGCGAGACGAGAGCGCTCGTACGGCTTGGCCACGATCTGCGCGACGACCGTGTCCGTCTCTCTGTCGGCATCGTCATCAGCATAGCCACTCATGTAGAGCACGGGAATTCCGGGCCGCATCGCGCGGAGTTTGGCCGCGAGCTGTCGTCCGCTCATTCCGCCTGGCATTATGATGTCGGTCAACAACGCATCGATCTTCGGTGTTCGGTTCGCGATGTTCAATGCATCGGCGCCGTTGGCGGCGGTGATCACGTCGTAGCCGAGCTCCTCGAGGAACCGTCGGGCGAGTACGAGCAGGTCGGGTTCGTCTTCGACGACCAGAATCGTTTCACCGTTGCCGCGCACTGGAATGTCGGGTTCGTCCACCTCGGGCTCGACGAGCGGTTCCGTGGCTTCGGGAAAGCAGAGCGTCACAGTGGTTCCGTGATCGATCTCGGTTTGAACCTTCACGAGTCCGCCGGACTGCCTCACGAACCCATACACCATGCTCAGGCCGAGACCCGTCCCGCGACCGGTGCCTTTGGTCGTGAAGAACGGCTCGAAGAGATGTTGAAGGTGCTCTTCCGGGATTCCTGTGCCGGCATCCGTGACGGCGATGGTGACGTACGAACCGGCGGCAACGTCGTTCACGCGCGCGTCGTGTTGGTCGAACGTCGCGGATCCGACGTCGATCTTGATCGTGCCACCGTTCGGCATGGCGTCGCGCGCGTTGATGCAGAGGTTCAGCAACGCGCTCTCAGCTCCGACGGGATCGACGGTCGCGAGATGCGGCCGCGAGCTGTGCGCGAGGTCGTATTGAATCGTGACATCGCCGCCAAGGACGCGGTCGAGCATCGGTTTGGAGTCGCGGACCATTGCGTCGAGGTCGACGGTGCGTGGCTGTAATGGCTGGCGTCGAGCGAAGGCGAGCAGTTGGCGAATCAGTGCGCTTCCGCGTGCCGCCGCTCGCTCGATCTGGGCGGCGGACTCCTCGGTCATTTCTTTGGTGTCCGTCTCCAACCCGTCTTTGATCAGAGAGACGTTGCCGAGGATGACCGTGAGCAGATTGTTGAAGTCGTGCGCGATGCCGCCGGTCAAGCGCCCGATGGACTCCAGTCGCTGCGACCGGCTCAGTGCTTCTTGCGCCGCGGCGCGCGTATCCATCTCGCGGAATATCAGGAAGAGGATCGCAGCCAGTGCGCCGGCGAAGACGATGACGCGGACGACCGAGGTGGCGACATCGCGCCACCAGTCGCTCAACAATTCATCTTCGCGCAGCGACACCGCGATGATGAGGTCGTGGCTGGGGAGCGCGCGGAATGCCGTGCGGAATATCGGGGCGCTTGGTCCGGCCGGGCCGCGATACATGCCGTTGCCGCCGCTCGCCAATGCCGCCTGAAACAACGGTTCGGTCTTCGCGACCTCGCCAATGGGATTCTGTCCGGATGGTTCCCGGAAGACCACGAATCCCGCACGATGGAAGACCGTGACGATACCTTTGCCGCCGACGTCGGCCGAGCGAAAGACTTCACGAAGCTCGTCGGGGATGAACGTGACGACGATGATCCCCTGAAAGCCCCGGCCGGGCGATGAGAGGCGACGGCCGAGTGGAATCATGTACTGAAGGCGGCCGGCGACCGTGTGAAACGGCGTGTCCGCGACGAGGTCCGCCGTCGTGTCGGAGGCGAGTCGCCGAAACACGTATTGATCGCGTCGTGACTGACCGACGATGACCGGCTGCGTCGAATGGCGAATGATGCCGGCGCTGTCGACGACGGAAATGGATCCGACGCCGGTGAGCGCGGCCCGGGCGGAGACGAGTGCCGGATTCCAAACCGCGTCGGAAGCGTCGGCACCGCCAATGCGTTGGCTTTGCAGCGCGAGCTGCCGCAGCGAGGCGTCGACGGCAGAAAAGGTTTGTCCGAGATATCCGGCGAGAACGACGGCGAGATTGGAGGCGCGCCGATCGGCCGCACTGAGCAACTGGGTGCGCTGCGAACGCAGGTCCAGTACCCGGACACCCAGGACGATGCACAGTGCCAGTGTGGTCAACAGACCCACCGCCAGCTTGAAGCCACGACGCGACGGATTCGACAGGTCATTCCTCCCTTGTAGCACGGCGCGCCCAGAGTATAGCTCACGACGGGTCGCGCTGTCAGCCGACCGCTCGACACGAGCCATCGCGCCGCCGTGCGTATCCGCGTATGATCCAAGGGACGACGACGTTGGCTTCACCATCTCACATTCGCCGTATTCGCACTACATGATGATCTCGGAACGAGCGTTCTCCGACGCTCAGCGCCGGCGCATCCTCATCGCCGACGACAACGCGGAGATGCGTGCGTTCATTCGGCGCTTGTTGGCCGACCGATACGACGTCGACGTCGTCGCCAACGGACGCGATGCTCTGGAATCGGCTCGGCGCAACCGTCCGGATCTGCTGATCACGGACATCGTGATGCCGCATCTCGACGGATTCGCGCTGCTCAAGGCAATCCGCGCCGATCCGGCGCTGCGCACGCTGCCGGCGATCGTGCTGACCGAGCGCGGCGAGGTCGACTCGCGGGTCGAGGGATTGGAAGCCGGGGCCGACGACTATCTCATCAAGCCATTCAGTCCGCGGGAGCTCCTCGCGCGGGTTCGCACGTGCATGGAGCTGGCGCGCATGCGCGAGGAGGTCGAGCGGGCGGCCGGACGCGAGGAGGCGTTGCGCGACGCGAACCGGCGGAAAGACGATTTCCTCTCGATGCTGGCGCACGAGCTGCGCAATCCACTCGCACCACTCGGCTACGGGATTCACTTGCTCGGATTGCCGGACGTCAGTCCCGAGATGCTCAGCCGGACGCGCGACATGCTGGAGCGGCAGGTTCATCATATGTCGCGCATCGTCGACGATCTGCTCGACGTCTCGCGAATCACGAGCGGCAAGCTGTCAATTTTGCGGGAGCGGTTGGACCTCGTTCGATTGGTGCGGCAGACGGTGGACGATCGTCGCGGAACGCTCGAGGCCGCGGGCTTGTCGATCGAGGCGGATTTGCCGAACGAGCCGCTGTGGGTCATGGGCGACGCGACTCGGCTGACGCAATCGTTCGACAACCTGTTCGACAACGCGCGAAAATTCACCGCGTCCGGCGGGCGGGTGACCGTGCGGATGGCGAACGATGTCGAATCCGGTCGCGCGATCATCGAAGTGCGCGACACCGGGATCGGCATCGAGTCGACGCTTCTGCCTCACATCTTCGACGTGTTCGCACAGGCCGAACAATCGCTCGATCGGTCGCGCGGCGGGCTTGGCTTGGGCCTCGCCGTGACGAAGGGATTGATCGAGCTCCATGGAGGGACGATCACCGCGACGAGCGCGGGCAAGGGACATGGCGCCGAGTTCACGATTCGACTTCCGAGCGTAGTCGAGCCGGCGGTCGTTTCGCGTGCGCCAATGGCAATTCCGGGCGCGGCCCAGTCGCTGCGCGTGTTGATCGTCGAGGACAACGTCGACGCCGCAGAGATTCTGCGAACACTGCTCGAGTATCATGGGTATGAGGTATCCGTCGCGTACAACGGACCGGAGGGTGTGAGCGCGGCGAGGTCGGAGCGTCCGGACGTGGTGCTGTGCGACATCGGGCTTCCTGGCATGGACGGCTACGCCGTGGCCGATGCGCTTCGACAGAGTCCCGAAACCGGATCCACGCGGCTCATCGCCGTGACCGGGTACGGGCGCGAAGAGGACAAGCAGCGTGCGCTCGCGTCCGGGTTCGACCTACATCTCGTGAAGCCCGTGAACGCCCAGCAACTACTCGGTCACCTCGTGACCGTCCGATGAGTCGGGACGAGGTGCGGCCGACTCACCACAACTTCATCAATCGTATGACTATTCTCAAAGTCGTGTTCGTCACTCTGGCCTGCTCTGCCGCAGCACCGCGCGTCGCGGCCGCTCAAACGGCCGCTCCCCGCGGCGAACCAGTGGCCGGCATGTCGTGTGACGCCATGGAAGGATCGAGGGTGCACATCCATCAACACCTCACGATTCTCGACCACGGCAATCCGGTGGCGATTCCGCCCAACGTCGGGCAACCGGCCGAGAAGCCTTGCATCTACTGGGTGCACACACATACGCCCGACGGGATCATTCACATCGAGGCACCGCAGTTTCGATCGTTCACGCTGGGTGATTTCTTCGCCGTTTGGGGCCAGCCGTTGAGTCGAGCTCAAGCCGCCGCGGCGCATGCGGCAAAAGGACAAACGCTCCGTGTGTGGGTGAACGGCACGCGCTATACCGGTGATCCGCGCATGATTCCACTCGCGGCGCACGCTGACATCGTGATCGAGGCCGGCCCACCGTTCCCGAAGCCGCCGCGATTCACGACGTGGGGGACACTGTAGCACATCGCTGCGAACACGCGAACGACCTGAGTACATTCTCGACGGACGACCAACCTGGACCCGTGTCATGCAACGATTCATTCGCTCTGGTCACTCGCTCGCCGGCGGCTTGGTTGCCGCGTCGCTTCTCATCGCAGCGCCGCTCACCGCGCAAAGTCACGCCGGCTCCGCGCAAGTCGTGCCGCCGCTGGCGGCGCGCTGGTGGAACGTCGTCACCGTGCTCGCGGACGACAGTCTGCGCGGACGAGCGTCGGGCACCGAGGATTATCTCAAGGCTGCGAACTATGTGGCGCGGGAATTTGAGAAAGCCGGCCTCACGCCGGCTGGAACTGACGGATACCTCCAGACGGCGCATCTCTCCACGGCGCGACTCGTTGCGGAACATTCAGGAATCGCGCTCGTCACGAATGGCGTGGCGGACACGCTCAAGCTCGGAACGGATGCGTCGATCACGCTGAGCACCACGACGGCCGCGCGCGCCGAGGGGCCGATGGTGTTCGTCGGCTATGGTCTGCACTTCCCGGGCATACGCGATGATTTGCGCGGGACGAATGTGCGCGGAAAGGTCGCGGTCTACTTGAATCGTTTGCCGTCAGGTCTCAACGCAACGATCATGGCGCATTCGCGTTCGGGCCGATGGGAGGCGTTGCGAGCGGCTGGTGCGATCGCGGCGATCGCGATCACGGAGCCGCCCGCCGCCGGCGGACGTGGAGGACGTGGTGGCGCCGCACAGCCGGCCGGTGCGCGTCCAGCGAACGGACTGGCGGACGATCCGACGGGCGGCGGTGTGATGATCACCGTTCCCGACTCCGAAGCGTCGCGCCTGTTCACGGGTTCCGGTCATACGTACGCGGAGCTCGTCGCGATGGCGAACAAGGATAGCGCCGCCGTGCTGCCGACGTTCCCGCTCGTGCCGACGCTCCGAGTGTGGACCGAGCTCGCGAAGACCCCGCTCGAAGCGCCGAACGTGTTGGGCATGTTGCGCGGCTCCGATCCAACGCTGCGCGATCAGTACGTGATCGTCAGCGCGCATCTCGATCATCTGGGCATCGGTCGCGCGGTCGACGGCGACAGCATCTACAACGGAGCGATGGACAACGCGTCGGGAATCGCGACGATGATCGAGACGGCGCGCGCGTTTCATGATCGGAAGATCTCTCCCAAGCGCTCGATCATCTTTGCTGCTGTCACGGCCGAAGAGAAAGGCGAGCTCGGGTCGGCGTACTTCGCGACGCACCCGACGGTGCCGGTCGGCCAGATCGTGGCCGATCTCAACACCGACATGTGGGAGCCGCAGATCCCGCTCGTCGGCATCTTCGGCTACGGCGCAGACGAATCCGATCTCGGCAACGACCTTCGTCAGGCGCTCAAGCTTCACAACCTGACGTTGATGGAAGATCCGCACCCGGAGCAGGTCCGCTTCATTCGCAGCGATCAGTACAGCTTCATCAAGCGCGGCATTCCGGCGCTCGCGCTCAAGATCGGCTACCTGCCCGGGTCGCCAGGCGACTCGGTGATCGCGGAATGGAATCGCGTGCGATACCACAAGCCGTCGGACGACGTCGATCAACCGGTGAACTTCGAAGCCGCGATCGGATTCGACGCGATGTACATCGATCTCGTGCATCTCGTCGCCGATCGTCCGACGCGTCCGGCGTGGGTGAAGGGCAGCGTCTTCGCTACCGACGTGCATCCCTAGTCGGCCGCGCGGACATCGCGCGCACTTCGTCATCGGTCAGTCGTCGCCATTCGCCTTTCGCGAGCGTCCCGAGCGCCAGCGGACCGATGGCGACGCGCACCAGTCGGAGCACCTCCACGCCGAGTGCGGCGAACACGCGTCGGATGTGGCGGTTCTTTCCTTCGTCGAGAGTGATCTCGAGCCATGCGGTGCTGCGTGATCCTGTCCGCAACAACGATACGCGCTTGACGACCAATCGCTCGCCCGTCTCGACATCGACGACGCCATCGGCCACGCGTGCGATGAGCGCGTCGTCGACGAGCGCGCGCAATTGGGCGTGATAGATCTTGTCGACGTGCGAGGCGGGATCGAGCAGATGCGAGGACCATCGCGAATCGTTCGTCAGCAGCAACAGTCCTTCGCTCGCCTTGTCGAGGCGGCCGACCGGCGCTAGGAATGGAAGCGACGGATCGCTGAGGCATTCGTAGATCGTTGCGCGCCCCCGCGGATCGTCGCGAGTGGTCACCAATCCACGCGGTTTGTTGAGCGCGAGATACACACGTTCGTGCTGCCCGACACGTTCTCCGTCTACCTCGACCACGTCGCGTTCGGGCACGATGCGTAACGTCACGTCGCGGGCGACGACACCGTTGACTCGAACGCGCCCGGCCCCGACCAGTCGTTCGCCCTCGCTCCGCGAGCACACGCCGAGCTTGGACAGGCCGCGGGCGATGCTCACCGTCCCGCGAGGAGCGGCACTCACAATGCGCCCGTCAATGCGCTATCGCCGCTTTCGATTTGCGCTCTTTTCCTCGCGCTGATCATCGGAAAGGTCAATCGAGAGGGGGAAGAAGAGCGAGCGTTTCACCGCTGGGTACGGAGTCTTCCACCCTTTGACGTCGTGCCAAAGAATTCGATTGAGTTGCTCCGCCGGCGCCTGATCGGGTCCGGAGAAATTCATTCGCGCTGATGCCCGCGCCGCCGCCCTGCGCTCCGATGCCGCTGGTCCGTTGATCGAGCCGACGCGTTGATTCAAGTCGCTCAATGATTGCTCGGGCTCCATCGCGGAATATGGAGTGAGATCGGGTTTGCCGCTGGGATCGATGAAGCTCGCGCGCATGTCGGTCGCGACGAGATCGAAGATCGACATCGACGGCAGCCCGAGCATCAGCTCGATCGTCTTCACCATGCTCGGCTGGCTATAGAACGTCGAATCCACCGTGCTGCGCTGCGTGTACGGCGAGATCGCCAGGGCGACGGTACGATGCCCGTCAATGTGGTCGACACCATCTTGCGCGTCGTCCTCGACGACGAGGATCGCCATGTCTTTCCAGAACGTCGAGTGACTGAGTCCGTCGACGATCATGCCGAGCGCGTAGTCGTTGTCGGCGACACAGGCGCGCGGCGTGCACCAACCTGCCGACGTTCCCTGCGTGTGATCGTTCGGAAGAATGACCATCACGAGGTTGGGCATCGCCTTCTGTGATTCCCAGTCGGCGAGATGCGAGAGGATGTCTCCGGCCTTCATGACGTCGGGCACTTCCTCCGTCCAACCGGGATATTCGCGAATCAACTCGCGATCCAGTGACGGAATGTCAGAGTGCGTGTCGAACCGCGCCTTGAGCACATCGCGCTGAAAGGCGTAGTCCTTCGAATGTTCATTGTACTGCGCGAACATGCGCCGCCGAATGCTGTCCGACGAAACCTTGGGCGACGGCGCGTATTCTCCGAACACGGCGACCGTCTTGCCCTTGGAACGGGCTGCCTCCCACAGAAATCCACCCGACGAATACGTGAGCGCATCTTCGCCTTCGGACGGATAGCTCCGTCCAAAGTACAACGGCCACATTGG
>Ga0070684_100002941_pt1 | contig 12671 bp, 8 predicted proteins | sample KBSC723LmetaG_FD_65653 | JGI IMG/M metagenome (GOLD analysis project Ga0070684, IMG submission 65653) | Corn rhizosphere microbial communities from Kellogg Biological Station, Michigan, USA - KBS C7.2-3L metaG | ecosystem: Host-associated > Plants > Roots > Rhizosphere ...
GGATCATAATCGGCGCGCCACGACAAATTCACGTTCGATTGGTACCGAAGCACGCTCACCACCGGCGACTGGTTGCGCGCCCTATCCACAAACGGGATGCCGGTCAGGTCCAGCGTGCTCATCAGAACGTTGGGCTGGCCCGGGATCACGGCTCCGCCGAAGGTAGGATCCAGATAGCGCTTGTACCAGAGCTCCCAGCTGAGCACCTCGGAAACCGTTCCGTTGCTGTCTTTGGCCAGCAGGCGATTGGCCAGCGAGAACTCGACCTCATGCGTATCGGCCAGGATGTCGGTATCATCGAAGCGGACGACATTATTGAAATCCTCGACGCCCGTGACATAGCGATAGGTGACTCGAGGCTCGATCACGTGTTTGAGGCGGGAGCCTTTGCCGCGGCCCATCCATCGGGGCGCATCGAAAATCCGCGACAACGGCGGTGCGGATATGTCCACCTCAACATCGCGAGCGAAATGCTCCAGGTTGTCGCCGCTCACCCGGTTATTGGTGATGCTGGAATCGTAGGCGATCTCGTGCACGCCGAAGCTGGGGGCAACGTCGAACCCGTGCCAGTGCGCGGCAGTCATTACGCGCGGCTCGAAACTCACGCGCTGCACGGATTGGCGGGTCTGAAACGCGGGCTGCGTCCGGCGCTCCAGGCCGAAGCTGCTGTCGAGCGAAAACCATACCGGCAGCTTCCGGATCTGGTGTTCCCGTTCCGTGAACTGCACTTCCGGCAGCTTACGAAGCACGATCTCATCGTTGGGAGCCGTGCTTTGAAAGTTGACGTTCCGCTGGGCCACCAGATTGAAGCCGTAATCCGACCAATGCTTGGTGATGAACCCCACCGAATGCGTCTCCGAAGAGACAGCTTCGTCGAAGGATTGTGTAAACTGCTGCCGGAAAAGGAAGGAGGAGATATACTTCATTTCGCCGCGCGCTTCCCATCCCTTGCCCAGATCCGATTTCCCCTCGACTGAGAGCACCAGTCCTGCCGGCGAAATCACTATGGGCTGGGGCGGCGGCTGCGTTCCCGCAGGATTCGGGGCGGCCTGTGTCTGCTCACCGGTGACGCCGTACAGTGAGACATCGAAAAAGGTATTCTTACTCACCACTCCGCGAAAATCAGCCTGATGCCCAAACCCGGCCTGGGAATAGAACAAGCCGCGATACGTCAAGTCATAACTGCGATTGATGGCCCAAAAGTAACCGACCCCCACGGTCTTTCCGCGCAAGGAACTGTTCCCCACGCTAGGTAACAGGAAGCCGCTGCGGCGCGGCTGCTTCTTTAATGATTTGTAGAAGTACGGCGTATAAAATATAGGAACTTCTTTAACATAGAACCAGGATCCCTTGGACACGGCCCGATCGCCCGGCATGATATCGAAGGTTGGCCCGGTGAGCCGCCACCAGGGCGCCGGGATCAGGCAATCGGTCAGAAAACCGTTGTGAAGGAGATAGCGATCCTCTGTCTTTTCAGCCCATTCTCCACTAAAGTAAAAGGGATTCTGCGTAGTCAGAAGCCCGGGGCGGGACTCGACACGAGCTGGCGAAGTCCCACTGACGTTGTAGAATTTCCCGGTCTTGCTCGCGGTGTTGTACTCCGCCCGGTCACAATTCAATTTCTCGCCTTGGACGAAGCTTTCATAGTGAACTTTCCCACTCGCCGCGGCCTCATGGGTCTCCTGGTCGTAGTCGATCTGGTCGGCCGTGAGCACCGAATCCGCTGTCTCTACCCGGGCGTGGCCGCGAAGATGCAGCACCTTCCCATCGGATTCCTCCTGATCGGCTGAGGTTTTTGCGGTTTCGCCCGGCCCGGGGGCGGTAGGCCTCGGCGGCCGGACAGCCGTATTGGGATTGGGACCCGGCCGAACCGGAACCGGGGGGGGAGGTAACGTGGGGCGGTAGGTTTGGGCTTGTAAGGTGGTGTGAGGTGTGAGTAAAACGGTGACTACCAGCAGATAAAGTCCGTGACAAATTCGCTGGATTATGTTACGAAGGATAAAAGCTCTCAAGCGCCACCGTAACAGAGCGTTGCCAGAACAGTCAAGGCCAAAAAGGTCGCCAAGCGTCCAGCCGGCGCCTTAAGGAGTTCGTAGGATTTATGCATTGCCCTCACTGCCGCGCCGTCAACGAGCAGGCCGAGGAGCGGTGTGTCCATTGCGGCCGGCGCCTGGATGGCGGGAGTCCCGGCCCCTTTCCGGTGCGGATCAACACGCGAGCTGCAGCCGCGACTGCACGGGCACTGGAGCCTCTCCCTGGGCTGGATCCCTTTGCGGCGAAAGACCCGGTCCCTGCGCCTTCGACCGAAACTCCCGTTTATCAGCCTTCGTTGTTTACGAATGGGTCTCGCGATGGGTCTGAAGCCAGCAACGTCATCCCCATCCCGACGCTGACTCCGCTTCATCCCTATCACCGCGACCCGGCTCGCAGTGCACCCCAGAAGCGGACGGCCACCCGCCCCTCGACCTATGTGCGATCTCAGCATCGCCGCTCGGATCACCAGCAGACACTCGGCTTTCAGGATTCGCCGGCCGAAGTCCGCGTCCAGCCGGGAGAGAGCATCGATTGCGATGCGCCGGTGGCGGATCCCTCGCACCGTTTGGTAGCGGCCGCCGTAGACGGTAGTCTGATTCTGGTAGCGGTAGGCGTATTTCTGGCAATTTTTTTCGTATCCGGCGGCCAAGTGGCTCTGGATCGCCAGGCGCTGTCCTTTATCCTCGGAGTCACCGCTGTGATTTCGTTGTTCTACAGGGCGCTGTGGTGTCTGGCGGATGGCGACTCGCCGGGGATGCGCTTCGCGGGATTGCGGCTGGTGGATTTCGACGGCCGGCGCCCCGACCGCGAACAGCGCGGCGTTCGGCAGATTGCCAGTCTACTGAGCCTGCTGTCGGCTGGCCTCGGCTTGGTCTGGGCCCTAGTCGACGAGGAAAGCCTCACTTGGCACGACCACATCTCAAAAACCTTCCCCACCACGCAAACCCAGTTTCCGTTCCGTAACCGAAGTGGTAGTCTGAAGGAGTGAGTGGCCCGCTCGCCGGCTATCGACCTTCCAGGCGCTACATCCTGTTTGCGCTGTTGGCAATCTGCGGAACCATTTTTTCCATCTGGACTGCCCTGCGCTGGCCTTCCACCTGGATAGCCGCGGGGCTCTTCGGCATCACTTCCGTGGCGTTGATCGCACTTCTGTGGCAACCGGCCATTGAAATCCATGAGACCCATCTCCGGCTTGGGCGCCGGATCATACCGTGGCGGGATATTCGCGAACTGAACCAGACCGGTTGGATCGCCCCTCTGGCGGTTACGCTGGCGCTTGCCGACCACAGCCGGGTGTTGCTGGTGTATGCGGGCGATCTGGATTCCTCCCACAGCCTGCTGCGTCACCTCCGGCGTTATTCGCGCAATGCCCTGCTGGACGGGATTCCCTACCAGCAGGCTTGGGGTGAAGTCGGAAAAATCGAGAGTAGCAAAACGGCGGAGCCCGCGAAAACGCTGGAGACCGGAAAAGCGAAGGTATCCGATCAGCAGGCTCCGCCGGCCATACACCGTCCTCTGTTGCGGCCTGAAGAGGAAGAAGAAATCGAGCGCATGTTCCAGCGCCTGAAATCCGTTGGCCGCTTCGATCAGCGTGACCAGCGTGACCAGCGCGGGTCCGACGAATAGCGCGCCGATTCCCGTGAAGCGCGCGGGCCAAGCCCTGGTGCTGGTCCTGGTAGCAGCCGTCGTACTCGGCCTCATTTTCCACAACGCCGTCCTGGCAGGTATGGGTTCCTATCTGGTAAATGCCGATCCGCCGGAAAAGGCCGACATGGCTCTAGTGCTGGCGGGCGACGGCGACGGACACAGGATCCTGAAAGCCGCGCAGCTCGCCCGTCAAGGCTACGTCTCAAAGATACTGGTCAGCGGCCCTTCCGGAATCTATGGACAGTACGAGTGCGATCTGGCGATTCCCTTTGCCGTAAAGGCCGGCTATCCCGAGTCGTACTTTATCCATTTTGAAAACGAGGCTCGCTCTACCCAAGAGGAAGCGCGCGACGCCGTCAAACGTCTGCGCCAGCTCGGCGCTCACAAGGTGTTGCTGGTCACCAGCGATTACCACACGCGCCGGGCCGGAAAGATCTTTCGCACCGCGGCGCCGGACCTGCAATTCATCGTGGTGGCCGCGCCCGACACCAGTTTCACGCCGGATGGCTGGTGGCACAACCGCCAGGGCGAAAAGATTGCCTTCAACGAGTGGATGAAGACTGTGACGGAACCGTTTGGAATCTGAGTTAGAATAATGGCTTCGCTATGAAGAACTTTTTCCTCATCCTGATTCTGGCCGTGTGCGCCACGGCGGTGGCGCAAACCAAGGCTGCGCCCAAGGCCGCTGCACCCAAAGCCGCCACCAAGGCCGCCACCAAGTCCAAAGCCGCCGGACCGAATCTGCTCAACCCGGCCACGCTTAACGCCAAAGCGCCGCCAGTCTATCTGGTGAAGCTGAACACGACCAAAGGGCCCATCGTCATTCGCGTCAACAAGAGTTGGGCGCCCATCGGCGCCGACCGCTTCTATAACCTGGTTCGCGCCGGATTCTACAATAACAATTACCTTTTTCGATCCACCAAACAGTTCGCCCAGTTCGGAATTCCTGCACGGCCGGAACTGTCGCGCGTCTGGATGGAGCACACCATGTTCGACGATCGTGCCATTCAATCCAACAAGCGCGGCATGATTACGTTCGCCTCCACCGGCGACAAAAATAGCCGCAGCGTGCAGGTTTTCATCAGCAAGGTCGACAATGCCTACCTGGATAGCATGGGATTTGCACCCTTTGGCGAAGTGATCGAGGGCCTGGATATTCTCGACATGCTCTATTCCGGCTACGGCGAGCAGGTCACCAACCTGCAGGGCGAGATCATGAACCAGGGAAATGCGTTCCTCGAAAAGAACTTCCCGCGCCTGGACAAGATCACTACGGCGGTCATCGAACCGCTGCCCGCGGACGATTCCAAGAGCGACGACGCCAAGAAGTAGGCGTTGTCCCGCCCCCAAAACAAAATCGCGATAAAATGATTTCCAGAGTGTGTGTGGAAATCGCTCCGCCGCGGCTTTGCACTCAGTAGTTTGGCGTCCACCGTTCGCAAGCGATCTTCCACAGGTTTTTCCACGTCGTAAGTGCGAGAAGATGAACGGCAAAAAAAAACTTCGGCGGAGTGTGGCGAACCGGTTAATGTAAGAGGCACCCCAAAATGATGGCAACCGCGGATCTGACATTTGAGAAAGGTCTGCCCGCAAGCGTCGATACTGAGCGGCTGGTGCTCGGCTCTATCCTGCTGAACGACGCGGTCTACCTCCAGGTAGCGGGCTCCTTATCGCCCGAAGATTTCAGCCTGGAGAAGCACCGCCGCATCTATGGGCGCATGCGGGATCTGTACGGCCGCGGCGAGCGGATCGACCGCGTCACCCTGGCCGAGGAGCTGATGAAGCAGGGCCAGCTCGAATCGGTGGACGGCCTGGGTTACCTGGTGTCTCTCGACGACGGACTGCCGGAGATCGCCAACCTCGACAGCTACGTCCGCATCGTCAAGGACAAGGCCACGCTGCGCAAGCTGATCTTCAGCTCACAGAGGATCATCGACCGCTGCCTGCTGGGCGAAGAGCAACCCGATAAGATCCTGGCTTCGGCCGAAGAATCGCTGCTGAAGCTGGGTGAAGCGAACGCCAACGAGCAATTGTCTTCCCCGGCCAGCATCGTCGAGAGCTTTCCCGGCGGCGCCAACGCGTTTCTCGATCCCAGCCAGCGGGTGCGCGGCCTCAGTACAGGATTTGCGAAGTTCGATGAGATGACGGGTGGCCTGCACGCCGGCGAACTGATTATCCTGGCTGCCCGCCCCTCCATGGGCAAAACCGCTCTGGCGCTGAATATCGCCCAGCACGTCGCGACGCATCCGCAGATGCAGAAACCGGTGGCGGTGTTCTCGCTCGAAATGTCATCGGCCAGCTTGCTGACGCGTTTGCTATGCGCCGGCGCCCGCGTCGACCAGCACAAGTTTCGTGCGGGCTATCTCAATGAGGAGGAACGCCGCAAGCTGCATTTTGCGCTGGCGCAGATTACCGAGTCGCCTTTGTTCATGGACGATTCGGCCGGCGTCAACCTGATGGACGTCCACTCCAAGCTGCGGCGGTTGAAGAACACCCATGGTCTGAGCCTGGTGATCATCGACTATCTTCAGCTAATGAGCAGCATGGGCCGCATCGAAAACCGCAATCAGGAAGTGTCCGCTATTTCCCGCGGCCTGAAACTGATGGCCAAGGACCTGGAAGTACCTTTCTTAGTTTTGTCGCAATTGAGCCGTGCCTCTGAGCAGCGGCCGGGCGATCATAAGCCGATCTTGAGCGATCTGCGCGACTCCGGATCAATCGAGCAGGACGCCGACCTGGTCGGTTTCATCCACCGCGAGGAAATCTATAAGAAGGACGACCTTAGTGTAAAAGGTCTGGCCGACCTGATCATCGCTAAGCAGCGCAACGGCCCCATTGGGACAGTGCCTCTGCGGTTCCTGGGCCAGTACACTCGGTTCGAAAATCGCATCGACGATCTGCCGGAAGAGCCGCCGGAATAGGTCGGGTCTCACTAACTCGGGCCTACCCTGCTCTACTCTACTGGCAGTGTCCCTGGAGCTGCATTGCATCAAAGTTCAAGTGCGGGCGTAGCGAAGCGTAATCCGGCGTATTTCTTGTTCATTCTTTCACCTCCAGGAGCGGCTTAAGGGTTTCGCACAGCGGTTATATTGAGAATGTGGCGACCCCAACATCTTGTCCGCTCGATCGCGCCAATTCATTCTGCAATACGTACGGACTCAAGGTCCCCATTTTACTTGCTCCTATGGCCGGTGCATCTCCAGCGAGTTTGGCCATCGCTGTGGCGAAAGCCGGAGGCATGGGTGGGATGGGCGCGCTGCTCACCCCGCCCGCGGGAATTCGCTCATGGGTCCAGGAGTTTCGATCCGGCAGTAACGGTCCCTTTCAGTTAAACCTATGGATCCCCGATCCGAAGCCAGTCCGAGACTTAGCCGCTGAGGAACAAGTCAGGATGTTTCTAGAAGCGTGGGGTCCGCCCGTGCCAGTGTCTGCCGGCGACACAGTTCCGCCGGAGTTCGATGCTCAATGTGAGACGTTCCTGGAGCTCGCGCCCACAGCGGTGTCTTCGATCATGGGCGTGTTCCCCGCATCCTTCGTAACCCGCCTAAAGGACCGCCATATCGCCTGGTTCGCAACCGCCACCACGATCCACGAGGCACAACTCGCGCGCGATGCGGGTGCGGATGCGATTATCGCCCAGGGCTATGAAGCCGGAGGCCACCGCGGATCATTCGATCAGGCGCAGGCCGAGCGTCAAGGAGTCGGCTTGTTCGCGCTCGTACCTCGACTTGCCGATGTCATCGACCTGCCGATTATCGCGACCGGCGGCATAGGCGACGGCCGCGGTGTGGCCGCCGCCTTAACGCTAGGCGCGAGCGCGGCCATGCTCGGCACCGCATTTCTACCGTGTCCTGAAGCAAAGACGCATCCGGCCTGGGCCAATGCTCTCGCAAATCTCGAAGCCGAAGGGACGATGCTCACACGGGCCTTCACGGGACGTTTAGGTCGCGCAATCGCCACAAACTATGTGCAAGCGGCCGCGTCGCACAACGCCCCTCCCCCCGCGCCCTACCCGGTCCAGCGAGGGCTGACTGCCGCGATGAAACAAGCCGGTGCGGCTACCGGCGACTTCCATCGTATGCAAGTGTGGGCCGGTCAATCCGCCGCAATGGCGAAACCGATCCGGGCCGGCGATCTGGTGCAGCGAATCTGGACTGAGGCGGCTTCTTACTTCGCCGCCGGCGCCACCGGCCAATTGCCGTCATAAGGCGGCCAGTTCGGAGCCATCGCCTCCGGATCGGGATAGTACATGGATGCGTATATCGAACGAATCTTGCCCTGCTCGATAAAAAACCACTCGGCCAAGAGATTGCGGCGCATCGCCACGCCCGGCTTGCGCTCGAAAAGCACCAGGCTAAGCACCACACCGGCTTCTTCATCGACGACGGGAAAACGCCGGGCTGTCACCGCGAAAATGTTGGCCATGGCCCCCTCCGAGGTGCAGTCCGTCTCGCCGCCCGTTGGAAGCGACCGTTGCGTCGTAAGCGTCCCGTTCTCCAGTCGCGTGCAGCCGGGATGCGCGAGAATCAGCTTCCCATCATGCGCCGATAGCCCGTCCCAATAACTGTTGGTGATCGCGATCAGGTCGGTACGGGAAACCCGTCCGGCTTTCGGAGCTACGCGCTCGCCCGGCGCGTGCGCCAGCAGATTGGGAACATCGTTGTAGGCTGCTGTTGCCTGACCACCGCCCAGCGGACCCAGGCCTGGATCCCCCTTTCGCGCCAGCACCCACTCGGCCTCGGTGATTTTGCGATCCTCCACCTTCATCCGCAGTGTCACGATGGCGGGACCGCTCACCTCTTCCAGCGTTCCGAAATAGCCCGCCTGCCCGCTCACCGGATCGAAATATCTGAGTTGGAGCTTGCCCAGAGCCTTGGTGCTCTCCCACAGACCCGTGCCAATTCTCCGCACCATCGCGTTTTCCGTTTGCCGGAAGCCGACGGATAAAGGGGCGGTCGCGGGCTTGTGCTGCACGACAGCGGTCAGATACTGGTCCAGCGTGGTCTTCAAGCAGGCCCGGTCGCAAGCGGCTCCATAAGCGCTGCCGAGCGCGACAACACCAAGTAGGAGGAAACGCATCATGCTGGTATTTTAGCGCGTGGCTAACCGTCGGAAGGCTGGAAATCGCGCTACAATAAGCTCGCTACAATAGGCTCGCTACAATAAACCAGGAAACCGGCGAATTTACGCGGCTAATATTACAGCTCGGGCTCATCTCCGCGTTCTGTTCTGCGCAAGCCCCAGCCCCCGCGCCTGCCGGCGAAGTCAGTTCCCGCGAAGCCCCGGTCACCTTCAGCAGCCGCGTGAACCTGGTGCTGGTTCCCGTGGTCGTGCGCGATGGCCAGGGCCACGCTATCGGCACACTCAAACAGGATGATTTCCAGCTCTTCGATAAGGGCAAGCTGCAGATGATCACCAGGTTCTCGGTGGAGAAGCCCGCCGCTCCATTCATCCCGACCGTGATCGCCACCGCCCTCGACGAAAAAGGCAATGAAACTACCGCGGGGGCTCGTCCACCCGCCGCCGTGCCCGACCGCTTTATCGCCTACGTGTTCGATGACATCCACTTGAAGGCGGCTGATCTGGTGACAGCGCGCGCCGCCGCCGACCGCCATCTGAGGGAGGCACTGGGACCGGGCAGCCGCGCCGGTATCTACACCACGTCCGGTCAGGTGATTCTGGATTTCACGGACGACCGCGATAAGCTGCTGGAGACGCTGAACCGCATTCAGCCCCAGGCCACGATCAGGGAAGCGACGGACTGTTTGGACATCAACTTCTATTGGGCGGATTCCATCATAAACAAAAACGATGACCAGGCGTCCGCAGCCGCGACAGACGAAGTTATGGCTTGCCGCGGATATTCCACGGATCAACGATCCCTCGCGGAGTCGGAAATGCACGCTACTGCGATGAGTGTACTGAGCCGTGGAGAACGCGAAAGCCGTCTGGACCTCAGCGTTCTGAAGGATAGTGTCCGCCGTCTCTCCGCGGCGCCGGGAAGCCGGAACTTGATTCTGGCCTCGCCCGGCTTCTTCCTTACATCCGAGATGCGCCAGGAAGAAGCCGAACTGATGGATCGCGCGATCCGGGCCAACGTGACCATGAATTCGCTGGATGTGCGCGGCGTCTATACGGTCATTCCCGGAGGGGACGCGAGCCAGCGTGGGCGCGCCAGCATCTCGGCCTCAAACTTGATGATGCTGATGGAGAAGAATGCGATGTCCGCGGATTCCGACGTGATGGCGGAACTGGCGGATGCCACCGGCGGCCAGTTTTTCCATAACGACAATGGCCTGTTCGAAGGATTCCGGCAATTGGTGGCGCAACCGGAGTATATCTACATCTTGGGATTCTCTCCCCAGAATTTGAAGCTGGACGGCGCTCGTCATGGTTTGAAGGTCGCATTAAAGAATCCCAAAGGGTTTGAAATGCAGGCGCGTAACGCCTATTACGCTCCCAACCATGCCGTTAATTCCGAAGAGCAGGCCAAGCAGGAGATTCAGGAAGCCGTCTTTTCGCGGGACGAAATCCAGGAGCTTCCGGTCGATTTGAATTTGCAGTATGCCCGAGCCGGCGATACCGCCGTCAAGCTCAATGTTCTCGCCAGGATCAATCTAAAACTGCTCCACTTCCGGAAATCCGACGATCGAAATCTTGATACGCTGACGGTGGTCTCCAGCGTGTTCGACCGGAATGGGAACTTTGTCGCCGGAATTCAGAGAATCGTCGATTTGCGTTTGCGCGATCAGACGCTGGACTCGCTCAGCTCCGGCATCACCGTCAAAACCACTCTGGATATCACGCCGGGGAGTTATCTGGTAAGGTTGGTCGTCCGGGATTCGGAAGGGCAAACCATGTCGGCCCGCAACGGCGTGGTAGAAATTCCATTTTAGGTAGCAGGAGGTGCCATGAATATTCAACGCATACTTCAGTTTGCAATTGTCCTCTGCCTTGCCAGTTGCATGCTGCCGGCTCAATCTTCAAAAAACGCCTCTCCGGCCGATTCTGGAAACCTTATTCGAACCGAAACCAAGCTGGTTCTGGTGGACGCAGTGATCACGGACAAAAAAGGAAACTATATTCGCGATCTTACTGCCAAGGATTTTCGCGTGTGGGAAGACAAAACGGAACAGACCGTCAAGAGCTTCTCCTTCGAAGGCACTGCTCCGTCCCCTGGCACCGAAAAGCAGTACACGGTGTTCTTCTTTGACGACACCAGCATGAGCCTGTCCGATCAGACCCTGGCCCGCCAGGCAACCGCCCGATTTGTCGCGGCGAATTTCGGGCCTACGCGCAACATGGCGGTGGCCGACTTCGGGGGAGCACTGAAACTAACTCAAAACTTCACTGCCGATCCAGAACTGCTGGCCAAGGCTTTGAGAGAGGCCAAGCAGAGTACAGTTTCGTCCACCTCCAACACCGGCTTGGGGTCTTCCACGGACGCAAGCCGCAATAACTCTAGCCCGGGTCGCGGCGGTTTTCAGGGAAATAACCCGGGCGGAAATTTTGGCGCGGCGAATAGCTCCAATTCGGATTTCGTCGCTCGCAATGCCCTTCTTGCTCTGAAGGTTCTGGCGCGGAACCTGAGTTCCCTGCCCGGACGGAAGGCGCTGATCCTGTTCACCGGAGGACTTGCTATCGGTGAAGACCATATGTCGGAGCTGACCGCGGCTGTGAACGCCTGCAATATGGCTAACGTCACGATCTACACCGTGGATGTGCGGGGGATCGGTCGTCTGGCCCAAGCGCTCCCCGAACAACACTCCAACAGCGTTTTGGCGGGACTGCGGCAGAAGCTGCTGACGCCAGTGTCGTTCCTGGATGTTAACAACGGCGGATTCGTAAACTCCTTCGCGCCGCAGCAGGGCCGCGGTGGAGGCGGTGCGCCCGGCGGAGCAGCGGGCGGCGGTGCACCCGTCGGCGGGGGTCCGGCCGGAGGCGGAGCGCGTGGTGGAGGAGCACCAGGCGGAGGCCCATCCGGTCCCGGCGCGGGAGCCCCGGGCGGCCAGCCTGGACGCGGTCCCGCGAATAATTTTCCCGGAAACAATCCAAACCCGAATACCATGCCCGGAAACGATCCCCGCAATCCTGGCCAGAATCAGGATCTCGCCCCGATCGCGCGGCCGAATCAAGAGATCGCGCATTTGCTGGTAAGCGGCACGGGCGGACTCGAAATCAGAAATACCAACGATTTACTCGCGGGTCTGGTAACCGTCGGCCAGGAGCAGAATGAGTATTATCTGATCGGCTATACACCGCCTCCCGCGGACGACGAGAGCTGCCACAAACTGCGGGTCCAGGTGGATCGCAGCGGCGTCAAGGTTCGGGCGCGCCCGGGATACTGTAGTCCCAAACCGCGCGACGTACTTTCCGGAAAACCGGTCGAGAAGGTTCTGGAGAGCCGGGCAGCCGCGGCGCAGTCCGGCACCATCGGCGCCTCCATGCAGATTCCTTACTTTTACACTTCCTCCAATATGGCGCGGGTCAATGTGGCCATGGAAATTCCGTCCGACTCGCTGAAGTTCCAGAAGCAGAAGGGCAAGTATCACGCGGCCGTCGACATTCTGGGCATCGCGACCACGGCGGACGGCGCCGTCGGAGCGCGTTTCAGCGACACCCTGAAGCTGGATTACGATGACCAGCGCGAAGTCGACAGCTTGAAACTCAAGCCCCTGCATTACGAGAATCAGTTCGACGTGGCCTCGGGCGCCTATACTCTTAAGATTGTCTTCAGCGCGGGCGGCGACGGCTTCGGAAAACTCGAAATGCCGCTGGTGGTGGGCACGTACCAGACCAACGCATTCAATGTGAGCGGAGTTGCTCTGAGTAAGGAGTCCCACCCGGCGACGGATTTAAGGCTGGACGTGGACTCGTTACTGATCGACGATCAGTCTCCCCTGATTGCCAATGGGAAACGAATCGTTCCCTTCGGTTCAAACCGCTTCAAAAGGACCGATCCTGCGGGTTTCTATTTCGAGATTTACGAG